>OGGQ01001353.1_pt1 | contig 32178 bp, 35 predicted proteins | sample 1571191 | NCBI WGS metagenome assembly OGGQ01 (sample SAMEA2582061, study PRJEB24529) | metagenome | biome: Human gut stool | place: China | collected 2011
AGGCGGCTTTGGCCAAAGGCCAAAGTACTGAACAGTACCCTTCCGCTCACAATGGATTAGTTTTTTGACAGTCTGGCGCGCCCCTTATTGGGGCGCGTTTTTATTTGAAAATTAAGGCGCGTCCAAAAAGGATGCGCCTTGAAATTATATTTTATGTGTTATTCTATCCATAACCGTTCTAAGCGGTTTATAGAGTGCGAGCATCAGCACGAAATTTCCTATGCAGTGGGTTATGTCCATCGGTATTCCCGCTACCCACCATCCAAAGGCCGTTCTAAATCCTCCTGCGAACAGATACACAAGCGAGCACAAGCCTCCAAAGGCCAAGCCGAATATTCCGGAGAAGGCCGCCCAGAACAGCGCCCCTCCCCTTTTGCGGAACACCATAGCCAAAACAGTTAGAATCGGCCAGACGTAAACATACATCACTGTCCAAAGCCCCATTCCCCAAATCAGGCACTCAGCGGCTATGAAAACGAATACCGCGGCTATGGCTTTTCTTCCGAAATAGATGGAATAAAATATTATCAGCAGGGAAACGACCTCTATGTTTGGCAAAAACGCCAGCGCCGTCTTTCCCGCGCTGAGAGTGGCGCTCATTATTCCTATCGTTGCCACGTCAAGGGCGGTTACTTTTCTCATTTTATCTCCTCGTAGACGATCTCAAAAATATCGCCGTCGCTTACGGGCTGGCTGTCAATACCGTAGCTGCAATATTCCCCGTTTATGTAAAATCCCCAGTAAGCGCTCATATTGTCAGCCTCAACGCCGTTGACCTCATTTACATAATATCCGTACTCGCCTTCCTCGCCGCCGTATGTGAAGTCAGCGTTCTCCTCTGAAAGCTCGTCCATGACCTCCCTGAGATACATCGCGTCCGTGGCGATGAAATACTGGCTTTCCCCGCCTTCATCGTCTATTACGGTTATTCCGACTGACTTTGAGCCTTCCGACGGTTCGGGTCTGTTAGACGCGTATATGGCCAGCATAATGACTATAAGAACGGCTATGACGGGAAGAACCAATAAACTTTTCTTTCTCATAATATCCTCCGAAAATCAAAAATTATATTATGGCGCACAAAAGCGGTATGGTCAGCATTGAAAGCAGCGTAGAAACAAACATTACCTTCGACGCGTAGTGTCCGTCTCCGTCATATTTGTCGGCAAGTATTACCGTAGTGCTTCCCGCGGGCATTCCCGACATTATTACGGATACGCCAAGAAGCACGTCGTCAACGCCGAGCACCTTGAGTATGACAAATACCACCAGAGGGAATATAACAAGCCTTATTATAGAAAAATAAACGGCGCTTCTGTCAAATATCTCTTTTATGCTGCATTCCGAAAGTATGCATCCGATGATGAGCATGGAAAGCGGAATGGTGCATTTGCTCAAATAGTCAATGGTCGATGTCACAAATCCCGGCAGCGAAGGTGAGAAAATCATTATAATGATTCCGATCGCCATTGAAACGATACAGGGATGAACAAGTATTGTCTTTATGGCCGACTTCCTGTCTACCTTAGTAAAAAGCGCCAGTCCGGAGGTCCACATGGTTATCCTTATGGGAAGCTGGAACATGGAAACATACACAACGCCCAGGCTTCCGTAAATATTTTCAGCCACGGGCATTCCGATAAAGCTGGAATTTGAACATATAAGTCCGTAGTGCATTACATCCTTCTCGTTTTTGGGAAACTTTTTAAACAGCTTTCCGCCGAAGGCCACAGCAAGCACCTGTATTATGGCCGATATTACAAGGGCAAGCACAAGATTCCTTGCCATATTATCGCTCTCCACATGGGACGAGAATGAGGCGATGATATTACAGGGCAGAACAAGGTTCAAAAGAAGGTTCGATAGGCTTTCCTGCCCTTCCTTTGACACGATTTTCAGCCTGCTGCAAATAATACCGATCACAAGTATGGACAGCAGTACAAGCTGTAAATTCACCATTTTGATGACTGATTCCATTACATTCTCCTTTCCCGGGCTTATATGAAAAACCCGAATAATTTTTAATTACATTCCGTCTATTATACATCATAAAACGTGAAAATAAAATAAAATCTTTAAAGTTTCACAAAATTTCTTTAAAATTTTTGTAAGTATAGCCCATATAAACTTAACATATCCATATATAAAAGTATTTGAAAAGGATGAACGTCTTGTTTTTTCTCTCCATAGACATCGATCGGGTTAAAAATTCTCTCCTTATTGCCCTGCTTTCCGCCGCAGCCCTATCCCCCGCGGTATTTGAGCGCGGCCCGTCGGCGGAAGTAATGCTGCCCGTAGAGAACAAAATAATCGTCATAGACGCTGGCCACGGCGGTTTTGACCCCGGAAAAGAAGGTTCCGGCGGCGAGGACGAAAAAAATATAAACCTCAAAATAGCTTCCTATTTACAGCAGTACCTTGAGCAGAGCGGAGCGGAGGCCATCATAACAAGGGACAGTGATTCCGCCCTCGGAGACACAAAGCGGGAGGATATGGCAAACCGAAGAAGTATAATAGAGGAAAGCGAGGCCGATCTGACCGTAAGCATACACCAAAATTCATTTCCCAGCAGCACAGTCCACGGTGCCCAGGTTTTTTACTACAGCCAAAGTGATGAAGGCAAAAAGCTGGCCCAGTGCGTTCAAAACGCACTGAAGGATACGCTTGATCCCTCAAATGAGCGTCAGCCAAAGGCCAATGACAGCTACTATCTGCTTAAAAGCGGCGAAATGCCTTCCGTAATAGTCGAATGTGGATTTCTCAGCAATCCTTCCGAAGAGGAATCTCTTAATTCGGAGGACTATCAGCAAAAAACCGCCTGGGCTATCTATAAGGGAATATTGGAATATTTCTATGGACAATAATATCTCTTACATTGACGGGCGTTTATATTTATCGTATAATATTCTATATTATAAAACAAAGGAGGACTTGTTTATGGCAACAACAAAAACCATACAGTCCCTGGAGAGAGCGTTTGCCATACTTGAGCTTTTTCAGAACAATAAATCGGAACTCAGTCTCAAGGAAATATCCGATTCTCTGGGTCTTAACAAAAGTACAGCCTTCGGCCTGGTAAATTCCCTTACGACCCTCGGCTATCTGCTTCAGAACGATGAAAATCAAAAGTACAGCCTGGGTCTTAAAATATTATCCCTGACCAACGCCGTTAAGACCAACAATATCCTTATCCGCGCCGCCAGGCCATATCTGGAAGAACTTTCGGCCAAATACAGGGAAACGGTTCACAGTGCCCAGGAAATGAACGGAAGTATAGTCTATCTTGATAAGGTTGAAGCCGACACTTCAATTTACATAAATACTCAGATGGGTACAAAAAACTATATGCACTGTACCGGAGTCGGCAAAGTTCTTCTCGCCTATAAAAGCGACGAGGAACTGGACGCCTTTTTATCCAAACCCCTTAAGCCATTGACCTTCAATACCATAACCGACCCAAAGGCCTTTAAGGATGAAATGAAAAAAATCCGCGAAAACGGCTACGGCGGTGACGATGAGGAAATCGAAATAGGTCTTTCCTGTGTGGCTGTTCCCGTTATGAAGGCGGAAAACAAGCCCGGATTTGCCATAAGCGTGGCAGGCCCCACCGTAAGGATGAACGAGCATAAGAAAAACAATATAGCAGAGGAAATCAAAAGAACGGCAGCCATACTGTCGGAGGTAATTTACGGATATAAGCCGTCTGAACGCTGAAACCCCGCAATATAATAAGGAAGGCAGAAAATATATTTTCTGTTCTTCCTTTTTTTATTTCCGCGAAAGGCCGTTTGCGCCCTTGACTTCCGTGATATGCAGTAAAAAAGTATTGTGCTTTTTTTAAAACAATTATATAATTAAAATGTAAATATCGTTCGGAAATATAAAAAATGAAGGGAAGTGTTTTTATGAAAAAACTTGCTGCCGCATCTATGGCGGCTCTGCTGGTCTTTGGCTCGGCACAGACGGCCTTGGCTGAGGTCATATACTATAACTTGTCAGAAAAGGGAAATTTGAATATAACCGACAGCGATGACGAGTATATTGTGACAAGCAATGGAGAAACAAGTAATGTAATAACCGTAAGTGACGGTGTGAAAACCTATATCGTTTTACAGGGAGTTACCATTCAGACCACCACCGATGTAAGCGGCATTTCCATAGGCAAAGATGCCAATGTGGTTCTGGAACTGAACGGAGACAACAATATTACTGTTGATACAAAATCTGAAAATGAAGCAAAGGCTGGAATAAACGTGGCTGAAGGCTCCTTGACCATAAAGGGCGGAGATACTGACAGCCTGACGGTCGAAACTGTTGCTAAGGGCTACAACTGCTACGCCGATGGCGCTGGCATAGGTTCTGACGAAGGTCAAAATTTCAGCGGAACCATAGTTATTGAGGGAGGCAATATAACAGCTAAATCCGGTGAAGACGGTACGGGTATTGGCTCAGGTGACACTGGAGATATGTCCGGCTCTATTACCATCTCCGGCGGTAATGTTATCGCTAAATCTGCTGATGAAGGTGCGGGTATCGGTTCTGGTTACAAAGGAGAAATGTCCGGCTCTATTACCATCTCCGGTGGTAATGTTAAAGCTGTATCCGATGTTGATGGTGCAGGCATTGGCTCCGGCAGCGATGGAGAATTTACAGCAAATATAGTCATAACAGGCGGAGATGTCTTTGCAGAATCAAAAGGTGACGGTGCTGGTATTGGCTCTGGCGATGACATTGATATGGACGGTTCCATAGTTATTTCAGGAGGAAAAATCAATGTAAAATCAAATGATGGTGCGGGTATAGGCTCCAGTGATGACGGTGCCATAACAAAGGATGGAATCATACATATAGGCGGAAACGCTAATGTTAATATTACTACAAAAGACAGTCCCGGAGTAGGCTCTGCCAGATGTGAACAAATGAACGGCTCAATAGTTATTACTGATAATGCAAGTGTTGATATAACATTAAAAAATATTTCTGTAAAAAGCGGAATAGGCGCATCTGAAAATAATGATTATTCCGATGATCGTGCTCAATTCAACGGCAGCATAGGCATACTTGAGCACGCCAGCGTAAATATGAGGTATAATGATCCTGATACCGATGACATTCCCGGCATAGGAATAGAAGGCGGAAGCACAACGGGAACCATAACACTGTCAACGGGATCTTTCATAAACGGTGTATCCGGTGCGGATATCGAAAAACTCAGGGAAATGGGAATACTGGACGATGTTACCCAAATAGTATCCGTTGACCCCACTCCCGAACCTGTGGAACCTGATAACAGCTACTCCCTCACTCCCCTGAACCTGAAACAGAGGATAGATAAGGCACAGCCCGGCGAGACCGTATCCGTTTCCGAAAGCCAGCTGAACAAGGGAAAACTCCCCTCCTATATACTTGAGGCTCTGGCACTTAAGGAAGATGTGACACTGGCCATATTCTGCGAAGAATTCTGCATACTCATCACCTCCGATGAAGCCGTGGCCGACGCCGGCAGTACACAGTTCTACACCATTGACGAGCTTGTTGAGATGTATGAGTAACCTTTTGAACTGAAATTTCAAAGCGATAAAATAAGGATATCCCTTCCGGTCTGTTTCGGAAGGGATATCCCTTTTATATGATATGTATTTTTGTCACGGGAATTATTTTAAAGTCCCTTTGCCTTTTTAGCCGCCTCTTTGCAGGCGTTTATATAGTATCCGGCATCAAGCCCCACCGTTACGGAATCGTATCCGTCGGCAAAATATCCCGGAGCCGCTTCGGGATCCATTGTAAATATTATCACGAATTTTCCGGCTTTAGCGCAGGCTTTCTTTACCTTTTCAAGAGCCGCCTTGAAATCCGGATTGTCAAACTGTCCGCCTATGCCAAGACCGATGGAAAGATCAAACGGTCCTATGAATATACCGTCAACCCCGTCCATTGATACTATCTCATCTATATGAGAGAGGCATCCGGCCGTTTCGCACTGGGGTATTACAAGCGTTTCCTTGTTCCAGTAATCCATAGCGTCATACATTGGCAGCTCCGAAGGGAAATCGCAGCCCCAGCCGTCTTTTCTGGACGGGCAGAATCCCCTGGCGCCAATGGGACTGTATTTAGCCCATTTTATAATATTTTTAATGTCCTCAACCTTTTCCACGAACGGGATTATAAGACCCTTCGCGCCAATATCCAAAGGCTTCATAATAGCGGAACGGGCAATTTCCCTGACCCTGACAAATGGGAGAATACCGCTGAGATTGGCTCCCCTGACCGCTTCAAGGGTACTCTCTCCCTCAAAGGTGCCGTGCTCATTGTCTATTATCATGTAGTCAAATCCGCTTCTGCCAAGACATTCAGCCGCCGTGGCCGAGCCTATCTCAAAAAACGTGCCTACGGGTCTTTCCCCATCCTTTATTTTTCTTAAAAACTCGTTCATAACCTTCCACTCCTTTTGGCAGCCGCCAGTTTATCAGTTCTCAATGATCGCTCCCTTGTCGGCTGAAGAAGCTACCTTTGAATAAAGTCTTAAATATCCTCTGGGGATATCCTTCTCGGGACGTTTCCATGTCTTGAATCTCTCAGCGATCTCCTCATCGGAAACATGGAGTTCAAGTCTGCCTTCGTTAACATCGATAAGTATCTCGTCTCCGTCCTTGACGATGGCAAGAGGGCCTCCCTCAGCGGCCTCGGGTGAAATATGTCCTACGAAGCAGCCGTTGTTTGTTCCCGAGAAGCGTCCGTCGGTAATAAGGGCGCAGCTCTTTGAAAGTCCGGCGCCGTACATAAATTTCATAGCCTTGAACATTTCTCTCATACCGGGGCCGCCCTTAGGTCCTTCATAACGGATAACAACAACCTCTCCGGGCTGGATAACTCCGCCAAGAATAGCCTCCTCTGCTGCCTCCTCGCTGTCGAAGCATCTTGCTTTTCCAACAAAGTGGTGAAGAGCGGGGTCAATGGCGCCGGGTTTGCTTATTGCCGTATGCGGAGCGAGGTTTCCCTCAAGAACGGCTACGCCGCCGGTATGGCTGAAGGGTTCCTCAACCGTCTTGATGATTTCGGGATTTTCGGGATAAGCGAATTTGTATTCCTCAAGGTTCTCCTTAACCGTCTTGCATGTGCAGGTCATAAGGCTTGTGTCCAGAATATCTCCAAGTCTCTGCATTACTCTGGGTATTCCGCCGGCTCTGTAGAAGTCCTCCATATCCCATTTTGCGGCTGGATTGACCTTAGCGATCTGAGGGGTTGTTTTGTTGAGCTCGGCGAACTCACGAACAACATCCATACCGAGCTCAGCCTCGTTAGCGATAGCGCTGAGGTGGAGAACGGCGTTTGTTGAGCCGCAGATGGCCATTGTAACCTTGATGGCGTTTCTAATGCTCTCTTTTGTGATTATTTTGCGGGCCGTGATTCCCTTGTTTACCATTTCAACGATGGCGCGTCCGGCCATAAATGAGCTTCTGAGTCTCTCGCCGTAAACAGCGGGTATAAGAGCGCTTCCGGGAAGGCTCATACCAAGAGCCTCTGAAAGGCATCCCATAGTATTGGCTGTTCCGAGGAACGCGCATGATCCGCATCCGGGACAGGCTGTGTTCTCAAGAGCGCAGTATTCTTCTTTTGTGATCTTTCCTACGCTGTACATTCCCTTTGCCTCATCTGTTGATGTAAAGTCAGCCTTTCTTCCGTCGAACTCAATACCGCCGAGCATGGGTCCTCCCATAACTACTATAGCGGGGATATCAAGTCTTGCGGCCGCCATAAGAACTCCGGGAACTATCTTGTCACAGGAAGCGAGAAGAACAACGGCGTCAAGTCTGTGAGCCTGAGCCATTATCTCGATAGAGTTGCAGATAATTTCCCTTGACGGAAGGATGTAGTTCATTCCAATGTGACCCTGAGCGACACCGTCGCAGGCGCCGATAACGCCAAACTCAACCACGGTTCCGCCGGCGCTGTATACGCCTTTTTTTACATGCTCCGCTACCTGGTTAAGGTTAAAATGACCGGGCACAACGGTATTCCATGTGTTTGCTATACCGATTATGGGTTTGTCGTCAAGTTCACAGTCCGTATAGCCCATAGATTTGAAAAGCGAACGGTAGAACGGAGCGTCGTCTCCGCCCATGATTATATGGCTTCTTAATTCTTCTGACATTCTTCTTCTCTCCTTTTTATTTGTATAAACGAAACATAAATTACAGTATTATTCTATTATATAGAACCTTGTTCGTCAATATCTTTTGTAACAAAAAGGATATTTCCTTATTTTGCACAAAAGGCAAAATTATTTTTGTGTAATTTGTCTGTGTGTTGCAAACGGTCTGAAATTCGTCTATACTTATGACAGTTAAAAAAAAGACGAAAGGGATATATATGAAAAAAACATTTAAAGAAACCGGAATATCGGACAAATTGATATCCGCCTTGAAAAATCAGGGCATAACCGAACCGACGGAAGTTCAGCAAAACGCCATACCGGACATACTTTCCGGCAAAAACGTAATAGCGAGAGCGGAAACCGGATCCGGAAAGACCCTTGCTTATCTTTTGCCGTTATTTATGAAAATAGACCCTGCTCTCCGCTCAGCCCAGGCCATAATACTTACCCCTACCCACGAGCTCGCCGTCCAGGTATATAAGCAGTCCTGTCTGCTGGCCGAAAACGCCGGGCTTGACATCCGTTCCGCGCTTATAATCGGCAACGCGGGAATGTCAAGGCAGCTGGAAAAGCTTAAAGAAAAGCCTCATATTATAATAGGCTCATCCGGAAGAATATATGATCTGATAGGAAGGAAAAAGATTCCCGCCCACACCGTAAAGACCATAGTAGTGGATGAGGCGGACAGAATGCTGGACAGGATGAACGCCGATGTGGTCAAAGCCATTGTCAAAACAACGCTGAAAGACAGCCGTCAAATGGTGTTTCTTTCTGCCTCTATGAATTCGGACGCCGTGGATATTGCAAAAGAGCTTTGTGAAGATCCCCCGGTCTTTTGTATGGCGGAGGAAAAACTTCCATCTTCCATCAGTCATTATTGCATTGTCGCGGAGCTGCGTGACAAGATAAATATAATAAGGAAGATAGTTCACGGAGAAAAGGCCAAAAAGACCATAGTTTTTATAAACAATCCGGAAAATATAGAAGTAACAGTGGAAAAACTTTGTTATCACTCTCTTAAGGCTGTCGGGCTTTACGGCGGAACAAGGAGAGACGAAAGACGCAAGGCCATAAACGAGATGATTTCAGGAAAGGCCGAAATACTCGTGGCCAGCGACCTTGTGTCACGCGGGCTCGACATTCCCGAAGTCACCCACATAATAAATCTTGACATTCCCGAGGAGCCGACTACCTACCTTCACAGAGCCGGAAGGACGGGACGAAGCGGAAAGGCGGGCAAGGTTATATCAATCGCCACCGCCGGAGAAAAGCGATATGTCAATAAATGCGCCAGAGCGCTTGGCATAAAGGTGGAATATGTCCGTATGAGGGAAGGAAAAATGGTGCCCGATGAAAGACCGATCAAAAAGCCGATTTTAAAAAATAAGTATAAGCCCGTCTTACCGTCGGTAAAAAATAAATCAAAATTTAAAAAATAACTATTGTATTAAACATTTTTTTATTATACTATATTTGCGTAACCTATAAGTTACCAATTTAAAGACATTTATTTTTGAAAAGGAGAAAAAAATGAGCGAGAATAACTGCGGCTGCGGCCATGACCACGATCATGATATGGAAGATCAGGAGCTTGAGACAATGACCCTTACCCTGGAAGACGACACTGAACTCCAGTGCGCCATACTTGGCATATTTGATGTTGAGGGCATAGAGGGTAAAGAATATATAGCCCTTCTCCCCGAAGATGATGAGACTGTTCTCATTTATCAGTACAATGAGATTGATGACGACAACTTTGAGCTTCTCACAATAGAGGATGACGATGAGTTTGATAAAGTTGCCGCTGCCTTTGATTCCTTATTCAATGACGAAGAGGAAGAATAATAACCGGCTGTTAGCTTTAAAACCTGCCTTACGGCAGGCTTTTTTTATACGTAAAAGCATCTATACAACCTAACGGTTTTGTCACTCTCACAATTATATTTTTTGTTAATTTTGTTGATTTTTTGAAGAACAAATATATACTTAATTAGTAATTATAAGTAATAATATATTTAAGTAGGGGGCAAAATATGAAAATCCAAAAACCTCTTGCAGCTTTGCTGTTGTCACTTCTTACCTTTGGGTTAGCGCAAACAGCGTTTGCCGATGTGATTTGTTATGATCTTAGTAAAGATGATCTAAATATCTCAGAGACGACTGACAATATATATGAAGTCACGGGAACTACAACAGAGCATTCTATTATCATAGCTGGCGGCGTATCAGCGCATATAGTTCTGAAAGGCGTCAATATTGATTTGAGCACAGGAAATGGAATAGATATAGGTTCAAACGCCGATGTTATTATAGAACTTGACGGCGATAATGTCATAGACGTTTCAGGCAGATACGCCGGAATAAATGTCGCTGAAGGCAAACTGACCATATCCAACGATAATGGCTACGACGGCGAGACCGTAAAAATCTATGAGGATGATCTCGACAGCGGCATACTCCCTTCCTACATTCTCGAAAATTTGGCTACAAAGGACGATATTACCCTTGTTATAGTATGTGACGATTTTGATATACGCATTCCCTCGGAGGACAGCATAGCTGACGCCGGGGACAAACGCTGCTATACCATTGAGGAACTTGCCGAAATATACGAATAATCACATTTTGCGGATCCGCTTTTGCGGGTCCTTTTAATTTTCGCTTACTTTTAATTTTCGCTTAAGGGAAAATATAAGCGCAAACAGGAATTTAAAGCTGCGTTTTCAAGCCTATATACCGCTGTTTTCTAAATTCACCTGTATAGTCTATTTAACTATATGTATCAGTAAATATAATTTATCTTTTATGCTTTCTGATGATTTTTTACTATTTTTTTAATAATTTTTTGTGCCTTTAAAGCAGTCAGCTGCGCCATGTCCTTATTATAGATATCAAATTACTTGTGTCTAAAGGCTTTTGCCGTCTTTTTGTGCGCTTTTTGTATAAAAACAACATAATCTATCCATTCCAATTATTAAAAAAATTAAATATTTATTATCATTTTTTAATAAAACTCAGCGATGTTTTTTATTGACTATTTTCATTATCAAACTATAATATATAAATGTTAGATACCTAACAGTTAGATACAAAAATAAAATTATGAAAGGAGGATACATATGCTTGACAGGAAACTGGTAGTTCCTGAAATAAAATGCGTATCTAATCTAATCCGAAGGTATATTTCAATGACTTCAAACGAAAAAAATATTGACCTGACCGGGCAGCACATGCATATCCTGTGCCTGATCGAAAACCAACAGAAGCAGGGCAAGGATGTATTTCAGCATGATATAGAAGCCAAACTCAACGTCCGGCCGTCCACGGCAACGGCTATTCTTAACGTTCTTGAGAAAAACGGGTATATAAAACGCGAGCCGATCAAAGAAGACGCAAGAATGAAAAAGCTCGTTCTGACGGAAAAAGCCGACGGCGTTAAAAACCTGGCCTTCAGCGTGCTTTTAGACGCTGAATCCCGTATCACCGATGGAATAACACCGGAAGAGATGGACGTATTTTTTAGGATTATTGAAAAAATGGAAAAAAATCTTAGTGAAAAAAACAAAATTGACAATTAAGGAGGTTAGACAAAAATGGGTATGATCAAGCAGCTTGCCGGCTCTATCAGGCAATATAAAAAAGATACCATACTCACGCCGATTTTTGTTTTAGGCGAAGTCGCCCTTGAAGTTATCATACCGCTTATAATGGCAGACCTTATCGACTTCGGTATAAATGTAGGAGATATGGATTATGTTATAAAATCAGGAATTATTCTTATTGTTTTTTGTCTGATATCGCTTTTCTGCGGCGCTATGAGCGGAAAATTCGCGGCGTCGGCTTCATCGGGCTTTGCGGCGAATCTTAGACATGATATGTATTATAAAATACAGGATTACTCGTTTAAAAATATAGATAAATTTTCAACCGCTTCCATCGTAACAAGGCTCACGACGGATATAACAAATATCCAGCTTGCGTTTATGATGATCATTCGTATCGCGGTAAGGGCGCCCATAATGATGATCTGCGCTTTCCTTGCTGTATTGAGTATCAACAAAACAATCGCTGTAATTTATCTTATTGTAATTCCTATCCTTGCCTTTGGACTTTACTTTATTATGAGCCATGCGCATCCCGTATTTGAGCGCGTGTTCAAAAAATATGATAAATTGAACGCCATAGTTCAGGAAAACCTGAGAGGTATAAGGGTCGTTAAGTCCTTCGTCCGTGAAGACTTTGAGGTAAAGAAATTCGAGGTATCATCAAAGGATATTTACAACGACTTCACAAAGGCTGAAAAAATGCTGGCCTTCAATATGCCCCTTATGCAGCTTTGTGTTTACACCTGTCTGCTTGTTTCACTCTGGCTCAGCTCCAAATTTATTGTCGGCGGACAGATGATGACAGGAAACCTTGTCAGTCTCATAACTTACACAATGCAGATGCTTATGAGTCTTATGATACTTTCAATGGTATTTACCATGATTGTTATCTCCAAGACTTGCTGCGAGCGTGTGTGTGAAATACTTAATGAGGAGCCTGATATTAAGGACAATGAATCTCCTATATATGAGGTTAAAGACGGTTCCGTATCGTTTAAAAACGTTGACTTCAGCTATACGGACAATGAGGATAAGCTCAGTCTTAAAAATGTTAATCTTGAGTTTAAATCGGGCGAGACCATCGGTATAATCGGCGGAACCGGTTCTTCAAAGAGTACCTTTGTTCAGCTCATACCAAGACTTTATGACGTTACGTCCGGTTCCATTGAGGTCGGCGGCGTAGATGTAAGAAAATACGACCTTACGGCACTCAGAAACGCCGTTGCCGTTGTATTGCAGAAAAACGTGCTTTTCTCAGGAACAATAAAGGAAAACCTTCGCTGGGGCGATGAGAACGCTACAGACGAGGATATCGTAAGAGTCTGCAAGCTCGCCTGCGCCGATGAGTTTATAGAAGGATTCCCTGATAAGTATGATACTTATATCGAACAGGGAGGAACAAACGTATCCGGAGGACAGAAGCAGAGACTTTGTATTGCCAGAGCGCTGCTCAAAAATCCCAAGATACTTATTCTTGACGACTCAACCAGCGCTGTCGATACAGCCACGGACGCAAAGATCAGGAAGGCATTTGCCGAGGAAATACCTAATACCACAAAATTCATCATCGCCCAGCGTATATCTTCCGTACAGGACGCCGACAGAATCATCGTTCTTGACAAGGGCGAGATAAGCGCTATCGGTACCCATGATGAACTTATTAAATCAAGCGCTATATACCGTGAAGTATATGAATCACAGACAAAAGGAGGGGAAGAATAATGGCACAGGAAGCTAAAACAGCCGCTCAGACAGCTCAGCCGGCCGGCAGACAAAAAAATGTCAGAGGAAAAGTAAAAAATCCTAAAAAAACCATTATAAGACTTATGTCCTACCTTAAAAGGTTCAGAGTACACTTTACCATCGTTTTGATCTGTATTTTCCTAAACGCCTTTGCTAACGTAAGGGGTTCGCTTTTCATACAGACAGTTATCGATGACTATATAACTCCAATGCTTTCTACCGGAAGCACGGATTTTTCTCCCCTGCTTTCGGCCGTAATGACTATGGCTATGATCTACGCCGTTGGAATTATCTCCGGCCTTATTTATAACAGGTTAATGGTATCTGTTACCCAGGGCGTTCTTAAGACTATAAGGGACGATATGTTCGCCCATATGCAGAAGCTCCCCATCAGGTACTTTGATACCCATACACACGGAGACGTAATGAGCCATTATACCAACGATACTGATACGCTCCGTCAGATGTTCTCACAGTCTTTGACTATGGTCATCTCATCAACGATCACCATTATAACGACAGCCGTGGCGATGCTCAGGCTCAGTTTGTGGCTTTCACTCTTCGTAGCCGTATTTTTGATACTTATGCTCAACGTATCAAAGAAAATAGCCGGCAACTCAGCTAGATTCTTTATTAAGCAGCAGCAGTCTCTCGGTGAGCTCAACGGTTATATCGAGGAAATGGTAAACGGTCAGAAAGTAATAAAGGTCTTCTGCCACGAAAAGGAAGCTAAAGAGGACTTTGACAAGAGAAACGAGGAGCTTAGAAACAGTGTTTACAACGCGAATAAATTCGCTAACATACTTATGCCAATAATGATGAACCTCGGAAACCTGGAATATATCTGCATCGCCATTCTCGGAGGACTTCTTGCTATCAACGGCATAGGCGGACTTACGCTTGGAGCCATAGCTTCGTTCCTTTCTCTCTCAAAGAGCTTTACAAACCCCATAAGCCAGGTTTCACAGCAGGTTAACTCAGTTGTTATGGCCCTTGCCGGCGCTGAGCGTATATTTGAGCTTATGGATGAGGAACCTGAGTCCGATGACGGAAATGTTACGCTTGTTTACGCTAAGGAAGGCAAAGACGGAATACTTGAGGAATCACCTACAAGGACACATATATGGGCTTGGAAAATACCTTCCGATGACGGATATCATTATGTGGAACTTAAGGGCGACGTTCGTTTCCACGACGTTGATTTCGGATATGAGGAAGGCAAGACCGTCCTCCATCATGTATCGCTTTTCGCTAAGCCTGGTCAGAAGATCGCCTTTGTAGGAGCCACGGGAGCCGGAAAAACCACAATAACAAACCTTATAAACCGTTTCTATGATATTCCTGACGGAACTATCACATACGACGGAATAAATGTCAAATATATCAAGAAAGCTGATTTGAGACATTCACTCGGTATTGTTCTTCAGGACGTAAACCTGTTTACCGGAACAATAATGGACAATATCAGATACGGTCGTCTTGACGCCACTGACGAGGAAGTTATCGCCGCCGCAAAATTGGCCAACGCGCACGACTTTATTATGATGCTTCCTGACGGATACAACACAATGATTACCGGAGACGGCGGAAGCCTTTCCCAGGGCCAGAGACAGCTCATATCCATCGCCAGGGCGGCGGTTGCCGATCCTCCGGTAATGATACTTGACGAGGCTACGTCATCCATCGATACAAGAACAGAATCAATAGTTCAGAAAGGTATGGATCAGCTTATGGAAGGCAGGACGGTATTTGTAATCGCCCACAGGCTTTCAACGGTAAGGAACTCAAAAGCCATTATGGTCCTTGAGCATGGTAATATCATTGAGAGAGGAAGCCACGATGAGCTCATTGCCCAGAAGGGTAAATATTATCAGCTTTACACCGGCGCATTTGAGCTTGAGTAACTCGGATTAATATAGCTCCGGAAAGGGAGAGTGTGTATGAGAGAAAAATTCGCTATATTTATGATGGGACGATATGGGCAGGATCAGCTTAACAGGCTTTTGTCCATCACCGGTCTGATAATTCTTGTTGTATCGGTTGTTATAGTAAGATTTATTCCGCTGCTAAGCTCCGTTTTATGGATAGCGGCTGTCGCGCTTATAGTAATATGCTATTGGCGTATGTTTTCCAGGAACATAGCGGCACGTTCAGCGGAAAATCAGAAGTATCTCAAATTCAGGTACAAATTTGCCGTTGAAAAACAGCGCAGAGCCGAAAGAGCCGCCCAGAGCAAAGATTACAAATTCTTTAAATGTCCTAAATGCGGTGTTCTCAACAGGATCCCAAAGGGAAAGGGGAAAATAGAAATCACCTGCCCCAGATGCGGAGAGAAATTTATAAGAAAGAGCTGATAAAATGTTCGGATATGTGACAGCCAACGTAAAGACTTTGGAAGAAAAAGACCTTAAAACATATAGAGGGCTTTACTGCGGGCTGTGCCGGACGCTTAAAGAGAGGCACGGCAGTATAAGCCGTGTCTCTCTTACTTATGATATGACTTTTCTCATACTGGTGCTGTCCTCCATCTATAACGCGGAAGATAAAACCGGTGAGGAGAGATGCGCCGTTCATCCCGGAAAAAAGCATACATATATCGTGAATGAGTTTTCCGGCTATGCCGCCGATATGAATATCGCTCTATTCTACAATAAGCTGATAGATGACTGGAACGATGATAGAAGTCTCAAGGCAAAGGCGGCAGCGGCGCTTTTCAAAGAACGCTTTGCCAGCATTGAGAAGCAATATCCAAGACAATGCTCGGTTATGAGAGATTGTCTTGAAGGTCTTAATGCGGTTGAAAAAAAAGGAATAATGAATATCGATATTCCGGCGAATATATTCGGAAGGCTTCTTTCGGAAATATTCATATACAAAGAGGACGAATACTCCCCTGCCCTGAGAAAGGCCGCCTCCGAGCTTGGACGCTTTATATATGTGATGGACGCCTGGGATGACCTTAAGGATGACATCGAAAAGGAGAGATACAATCCCCTGACGTTCCTTTCGCCTGAAAGCGTGGAGCCGTCCCTGATGATGCTTATGGCTTCCTGCTCGGAAACGCTCTTTACCCTGCCGATAAATAAAAACCGGAGGATAATTGAAAACATAGTCTATTCCGGCGTATGGCTTCGCTATGCCGCGAAAAAGAACAGGGAGAGCGGGAAGCAAAAAAACGCAAATAATTAATTTTTGCTTAACTCCGTCTTTTATGACTTTTCAAACGGCTTCCGTTTGTGTATAATTAACTGATATAAGCCGGAAAAGTTCTATCGTATTTTGAAATACAGGAGAGGAAATACTTAAATGATATCAGACCCGTACAAGGTTCTGGGCGTGTCTCCAGACGCGTCCGATGAAGAAATACAGAAAGCCTACAGAAGGCTTGTAAAAAAATATCATCCCGACGTGAATCCCGGAGACGAGAGCGCGGAAAAAAAGATGCGCGAGATAAACGCGGCCTATGATCAAATCAGGAATATTCGAGAAGGAAAAGCTTCCGGAGGAGGCTACGGTTCTTCAGGGCCATACGGAGGAAACCCCTACGGAAACTCGGGCTCATACGGAGACTTTGGAGGAGGGTTCTCCTGGGAGGACATCTTTGGAAGTGGTTTCGGAGGCGGATATTCCTCACAGGAATCCACTACAGAACTTCAGGCCGCCAGAAATTATATAAACGCCGGACATTACCGGGAGGCTATGAACGTCCTGAATTCCATCGACCCATCCCAGCGTGGTGCCAGATGGTATTACTTCCATGCTCTGGCGAACTTTGGTCTTGGCAACAGGATAGAAGCTATGAGCGATGCCGAACAGGCAAGCCGTATGGAACCGGGAAATATGGAATATCAGCAGCTTCTTAACCGTATGAAGGGCGGAGGAACTACCTACCGGCAATTTGGCGGAGGAGCACCCATATTCTGCGGAACAAGCAATATATGCCTTGACCTGTGCATTGCCAATATGCTTTGCGGACTGTGCTGCAGGCCTTGTTAAAGTCTAAAACACTTTAGCAAGAGAGACGTCAGTCACAGGTTATGCCCCGACCGGCCGGTCGGGGATTTTTTACGCCCAAATTTTCCTCTGCGGCCAAGTTCTGCTCTCAAAGCCTTGACAATTTACGCTTCTAAAACGATAATTTAATTATACGTTCACAAACCGCGGATTTTATTCACATAAAACTTGATAATAAAAGGAGATTCGACTATGTACGGATTTGTCAGATGCGCGTCGGCCGTGCCTAAACTCAGGGTAGCCGACTGTAAATATAATACTGGCGAAATAATAAAACTTATAAACGCCGCCAGCCAGAAGGATGTGGAACTTCTTGCTTTTCCAGAACTTTGCGTAACAGGCTATACCTGCGCCGATCTTTTTTTCCAGTCCTCTCTTATAACCGCCGCGGAAGAAAGCCTTTCACTTATAGCTGAGGCAACCAAAGGAAAAAATATTGTTGTTGTGGTAGGACTTCCGATAAACATCGGCAACAGCCTTTACAACTGTTCTGTCGCTATTTACGACGGAGATATTCTGGGTGCCGTTCCCAAGACATATATCCCAAACTACGGGGAATATTACGAAAAACGCTGGTTTAAAAGCGGCAAAGGACTTAAAGGCGGCATTGCCCTGTGCGGACAAAGTGTTCCTATAGGAACAAATTTGCTGTTTGCCGCCGAAGGCATTGAGAATTTCACATTCGGCATAGAGATATGCGAAGATCTTTGGGCCGCCATACCACCAAGCAGCCGTCTGGCTCTGGCAGGAGCTGCCATTATAGTAAACACCTCCGCAAGCAATGAGCTTGCTACTAAAAACGAGTACCGCACCTCTCTTGTGGCCAATCAGTCCGCAAGGTGCATATGCGGATATGTTTATTCCTCGGCCGGTATAGGAGAATCAACGCAGGATATGGTGTTCAGCGGACATTCGCTTATATGCGAAAACGGTTCTCTGCTAATTGAGGGCGACCGTTTCTCACTGGACAGCTCTCTTATAATGGCTGACATAGACACGGAGCTTCTTGTCAACGACCGCAGAAAAAATACCAGCTTCTCCGAGGGATCTTCCTTTGACCCGGAAATAATCAGCTTCGGTATGTATGAAAGGAACAAGGATGATCTTGAGCGTTTCATCAGGCCGCAGCCATTCGTGCCCAACGATGACAGAGAGCTTAATTCCCGCTGTTCGGACATATTCAACATACAGGCCGCCGGTCTTGTAAAACGTATCAGCCATACGAAGGCCAAATCGCTTGTCATTGGCATATCCGGAGGTCTTGACTCCACCCTTGCCCTGCTCGTGGCGGTCAAAGCCTGCGATTATCTTGATATGAGCCGCAAATCCGTCATCGGCGTTACAATGCCGGGGTTCGGCACAACGGATAGGACGTACAACAATGCTATCTCTCTTATGGGCGCCCTCGGTGTAACAATCCGTGAGATACCAATAGCGAAAGCTACAACTCAGCATTTTTCCGATATCGGACATGATCCTGACGTACATGACGTAACCTACGAAAACTCCCAGGCCCGTGAGCGCACACAGATACTTATGGATCTGGCGAACAAGGAAAACGGTCTTGTTGTCGGAACAGGCGATCTTTCAGAGCTTGCTCTTGGCTGGGCAACATACAACGGCGACCACATGTCAATGTACGGCGTAAATTCCGGCGTTCCAAAGACTCTCGTCCGTATGCTTATAAAATGGACGGTTCGTTTCGGCTCTCTTGACTCTATAACTACGAAAATATTGAAGGACATACTGGATACTCCTGTGTCCCCCGAGCTTCTTCCGCCGGACGAAAACGACAATATAAACCAGAAAACCGAGGATATCGTCGGCCCCTATGAGCTTCATGACTTTTTCCTCTACTATGTCGTCAGATGCGGATTCACGCCGGCGAAAATATATTTCCTCGCCAAAAACGCCTTCTCCGGTGTTTATGATGAAACTACCATACTCAAGTGGCTCAAAAACTTCTACAGGCGTTTCTTTGCCCAGCAGTTCAAACGTTCCTGCCTGCCTGACGGCCCCAAAGTCGGAACCATAAGTCTTTCCCCCAGAGGTGACTGGCGAATGCCCTCCGACGCCTCCGCAAGGCTGTGGCTTGAGGAGCTGGATAAACTGAAATAATAAAAAATAAGGCCGGAGGCTCAAATGTCTCCGGCTCAATTTTTTCTATAAAAAATCATCCCAATATGTCTCGCATATTTTGGCTTCGCCGTCCTTTTCAGCGCTTCCCAGAAGATAGTATCTTATATATCTTCCTTCGGGAAGCTGAGGCGCTGCCGCAAGCTGTGCCTCGTTATATTTCCAGCTCAGATCTGCTCTGACAACGGCATAGCTTACAAGGCCGCACTCTTCTATATCGGAAAGCAGAGTCTCCTTCGTAGCGGCGCCGGCCTTCTTTATCTCGTCAAGGCTGACGGCGGTCAGACCGTGTATATCATACTCTTTCATATACAGTCCTTCGTTGAAATTCTTTCTCTCGTTCTCGTTGGCTATCTTATAGGCCCCGCTTCCGCCGACAAGCTCCATCAGCCCGTCAAAGTCAGCCGAAACTATGGCTCGGTAGCGTTTGTAGACCGTATATTCCAGGTCGTTGTCCACGCTGTCCTCCATTATGAGAGTTCTGTCATCGCAAACATATTCCCTCTCCAAGTCCACATCCAGAGCCGGCAGGCTTTCCACGTCGATATATCCGTCATACAGCGCACTCCAATCCCTGTCATCCACGGTTTTTTCGGGTTCGGCCGTTTCTTCCTCAGTCACGGCGGGCTCTATCTCTTCCGCTGTCTCTTTGCCGCCTTCGGAGCATCCGGCAAGCGTGATGGCGCATATGAGCAACAGCAAATATATTTTTTTCATACTTTCTTACTCCTCTTTCGCTTCCTCCACGAGATCGGTAAACAGAGGATCAAAATACTGGCTGAACATTTGCTCTCCGTCTATCGAGCCTCTGAAATATGCCTGCACGACCCCGTCCTTGTCCGTAACGACGGTTATCGGTATGCTCTGGGCGTAATAATAAAGGGAGTCCTCAAGGCTGACCCGTGCCGCCTCAAATGTGTATTCGTTCTCTTCCATAAACTCGCTGATATCCTCGGCAACATCAGAAGCGTTCAGGGCAAGGATATTTATATCGCCGCCGTATTTGTCCGCCAGCATCTGCACTCCGGGCATCTCGGCCACACAGTTGCTGCACCATGTCGCCCAGAAAACGAACAGTGTCGGCTTATCGAAATAATCGGACACCTTTGCCTCCGTGCCGTCCAGCTTTATTATCGGTATGTCCGGAGCTGTCTCACCCTCGGTCACAAAGCTGAGCTCCTCCTCTTCGGCCGTTTGCGACGGCGTATATTCGTCTATATTTTTCATATCTACCTCCGTACCGGCCGACGATGAGCAGGCCGTAAAAGCCAAAACAGCCGCCGCCAGCAGAGCAATTCTCTTTTTCATAAACTCGCCTCCTCTTGTTTGGTTTCCGTATCTGTTGATTTTCTTCTTAATTTCCAGTAAACTGCGTCCTCAGGACAGACATCCATACATTCTCCGCAGGATATGCACTCCCTGTCGCCGACATTTTTTATGTCCATTTTGCACATACGAACGCAACGGCCGCACTTTGTGCATTTTGCCTCATCCACCGTGACGCCGACAATCGATATGCGGTTGAAAAAGGAATATATCGCGCCCAACGGACAGATAAACCGGCAGAATCCCCTGTACACAATCACCGCTCCTATGACAACAGCGGCAAGCACCGCCGCCTTCCAGTTAAACAAAGCTCCTCTTAGAGAGGCTATGGTCTCGTCGTACATCATCAGCGGTATTCCGGCCTCAAGAGTTCCGGCCGGGCATATATATTTGCAAAATCCGGGGTACGCGAACATCAGCGGCAGTATTACGACAAACACCGCCAATATTATGTATTTCAGGCAGGACAGCTTTCTTGTGACTTTGTTTTTTTTGAGCTTTGGAGACGGTATTTTATAAAGCAGCTCCTGTATAAGCCCAAACGGGCAGAGGAATCCGCATATGAACCGTCCGAAAAGCGCTCCAAAAAGCAGAAGCGTGCCTATTATATAAAACGGTATCGTCCTCCCCGATGACGCGACGGCGTTTTGCAGGCTGCCCAATGGACAGGACGCCACGGCTCCCGGGCAGGAATAGCAGTTGAGCCCGGGGACGCATACTCCCTTAAGGTTTCCGAAGTATATAACACCGTCTGAAAATCCCTTTATGTTCGCGTTATAGACAAGGGCGCTTATAAGCTGTATGTATTTTCTTCTGAATTTCGGTCTTTTCTCATTTGCCTCAGCCAATGCCAACACACTCCAGACATATCATAACGCCTTTGGCGAAGGTGTCCCTCATACCTCCGTTCAATACGCCGGCCCCTATAAGGACGGCCGCAGCCAGTATAAGAGCCGCTCTAACGGTATTTTTTTTCATATTTTCCTCCGAATCATACAAATTTCACGGCTGTGCCATAGGCTGTTATCTCCGACGCCGACTGCATAACGGAGCTGGTGGCGAACCTCATGCATACAATGGCGTCGGCTCCAAGCCTTTCGGCCTCGGCCGCCATTCTTGCCACGGCCTGATCCTGAGCCTCGTTTATCATTTCCGTGTAGCCTTTGATCTCGCCTCCGATGATGGTCTTAAAGCTGGCTCCAATGTCTTTACCGATATTTTTTGAGTTCACCGTCGTACCCTTTACAAGGCCGATGACCTCGTAGCTTTTTCCGATGTTTTCGGTCGTGCTTATTATCATAATATCCCCTCCCGACAAAGTATCTATAATATATACCAGCATTATACATTAAAAGTTTGGTCTTTGCCACAAATATGGCCTTTCTTCAGAAAATTGTAAACAGTTGACATAGCGGATAAACTAAACAGAAAAAATCGGACAAAAACCAAGCGTGTTTTGAGCCGCTTAGAACCGATGTCTTTTTAATCAAACTTACGTTTTTATGTGAACCACGATCCGGTTTTTTGCATACAAAAAGGGAGGCCATTTCGGTCTCCCTAATTATTTTTCGTGATTTGCGATAATTTATTACTCTTCCGTCTTTTCCTCAGCAGCTGCTTCTTCCACAGCGGGAGCAAGCTCTGCGTCTGCCTCTTTCTTTGAAAGGCTGATCTTCTTCTGCTCAGGATTTACATCGATGACCTTGACCTTGATCGTCTCGCCAATAGTAAGCTCATCTTCGGGCTTCTCAACACGTTTATTAGCGATCTGAGAAATATGAACAAGTCCGTCAACTCCCGGCTCAAGCTCTACGAAAGCGCCGAAAGGAACCATACGCACTACCTTGCCCTCAACGATAGAACCAACAACATATTTGTCCGCTGCGAGAGTCCAAGGGTTAGGCGTTACGTCCTTAAGTGAGAGAGAAATTTTGCTCTTTTCCTTGTCGACGTCAAGAACAACGACCTCTACAGTATCGCCTTCGGAAAGGACTTCTCTGGGATTGGAGATTCTGCCCCAGCTCATCTCGGAGATGTGGATAAGTCCGTCTACTCCGCCGAGGTCAACAAACGCGCCGAAATCCGTAAGTCTTGAAACCTTTCCTGTAACCTTCTGTCCAGCCTCGATGGAAGCGAAGACTTTAGCCTTCTTCTCCTCTGCCTCTTTAGCAAGGAGAGCCTTTCTTCCGCCGATATAACGGCGTTTTGATTTGTCAAGTTCAATAATGTTGAATGTAAGCTCTGTTCCAACATAAGAGCTGAGGTCCTCTACATATCTTCCCGAAACCTGTGAAGAAGGAATAAATACATGGATCTCGTTTACATCGGCGATAAGACCGCCCTTAACGTTCTTAATGATCTTTCCTGTAACAGGCGTTTTTTCCTCGTAAGCCTTTTCGATTTCCTCAAGGCCCTTCTGTGACTCAACTTTCTTTCTGGAAAGCTGTACGTTGCCTTCTCCGTCGTTAACTCTTACAACGAAAACCTCGATCTCGTCTCCGGGCTGAACGGTTTTGCTGGGGATAACGCTTTTATCGTTGCTGAACTCATCCCTTGAGATGATTCCGTCAGACTTATATCCGAGATTAACGGTAACTTCTTCGCCTGCCGTTGAGATAACTGTACCTTTGACGATATCGCCTGTATGTAAAGTTACAAAAGACTCGTTAAGCATCTGTTCAAATGTAAGCTCTTCACCCTCCATAGTATTTTTAACTTCATCCATTTCGCTCATAGTAGTAATAACCTCCTTTATTATTGCAGGCGGCGTGGACGCTCCTGCAGTTATACCAATTCTATCATTAATTCTATAATTATTCAACACTAAATCATTAATTGTTTCAATATAATAAGTGTTTTGGCAATTTTTTTTGCATATTTCATAGAGTTTTTGCGTATTTGAGCTGCCTTTGTCACCAATCACCAACATTTTGTCCACATTTTTGGATATTTTGACAGCTTCACTCTGACGCTCCTCCGTGGCGGAGCAAATAGTATTATTGGCTGAAACAGTTTTATTTTTTTCATTTATTATTTTCAGTATCTCCTCATATTTACTTTCTCTGAAAGTGGTCTGCACCACAAGGGCGTACTCCCTGTCCTCAAGCTTGAGCCCGACGGCTTCCTCCGGGTCGTTCACGATGAAGGCCGTATTTTCGCACCATCCGTTTATGCCCTTTACCTCTGGATGGGAAGCGTCCCCGACAATTATGATGGCCTTTCCGTTCTCGTAATTGTCCCTTACGATGTTATGTATCTTTTTTACAAACGGGCAAGTGCCGTCCACATAGTTTATTCCGCGGGCGTTAAGCTCGTCATAAACCGCCTTGCCCACACCGTGGGAACGGATGATGACCGTAGCGCCCTCGCAGCCTTCAAGGCTGTCCACGGCCTTTACTCCCTTCTTCTCCAGATCGGCGTTGACATTTTTGTTGTGAATAAGCGGTCCGTATGTAACGATGCGGCTGCCCTTTTCTATTTCCCTGTAGCAGGCCTCTATGGCGCGGTTGACGCCAAAGCAGAATCCCGCCGATTTAGCCGTTATGATCTCCATTATTTTTCACCTGTTTTTTTGCCTGTTTTTTCATTAACTATCTTCATTATGGCCTCCGTCACCTGTTCCACGTTCAGTCCAGTCGTGTCTATCTCCACGGCGTCGTCAGCCTTTCTCAAAGGGTTGTATTCCCTTGTCATATCGTTGTGATCCCTGCGGCGTATCTGCTCGACAACGCTTTCAAGGGGCTCGTCCACTCCTTTCGCAAGGAAGTCCTTTCTCCTGCGTCTTGCCCTTTCCTCCACGTCCGCGTTGAGATATATCTTTACCTCTGCATTGGGCAAAACAACGGTGCCGATGTCCCTTCCGTCCATTACTACGGAAGTCTTTTTCGCCATTTCCTGCTGCATCTCGACCAGCCTGTCTCTGACTGGCACAAAGGTTCCGACGTCCGAGGCTCCCTGGCCTACCTCCGCGCTTCTTATAAGCCCTGTGACGTCCTCGCCGTTCAATATCATTCTCTGAACTCCATCCTCAATGCTTATGTCCATTTTTATGTTGTCAAGGGCTTCGGCGACCGATTTTCCATCGGTGGTCGATATGCCGTTTTTCATGCAGTAATAAGCCACTGTCCTGTACATGGCTCCCGTATCAACATAAATTATGCCAAGCCTGTCCGACAGTTCCTTCGCAACTGTGCTCTTGCCGCTTCCGGCGGGACCGTCGATGGCTATTGAATATATATCCATTACAAACACCCCGTTTATTTTCTAAGATCCGGCCTTAAGCCAACGGCGCCTCTGAGATAGGCGTGTCTGAGAGACTTTCTGTCATAGTCGCCCTCGGCGGTCACCATGACCCTCAGACATTTTCTGAGGCTCCCCTCAACATGCATCTCCTGAAGGCACATCAAAGCCGGCTCAGTTATGCCCATATTCCTTACGGCAACGGCCGGATATGCCGATTTAAGGTCGTTGGTCGCCGTAAAAACTATGGACGCGATATCTTCCGTCCTAATATGGTTGGCGTCGATTATTTCCCTCATCATCTCGGTTACAGCCTCGTAAATGAGTTCTTTTTCGTCCGCCTCAACAGTGGTAGCGCCTCTTACGCAAACAATCATTTTGCTTCCTCCGTAAATATTTATAAAATATGCTCGTATATTTATTCTTCTCCGACGCTTTCCCCTGCCGCGTACCCGGTCGAAAACGCGATCTGTAAATTGAATCCGCCGGTATACGCGTCCACGTCCAGCACCTCTCCGGCGAAATACAGCCCCTTTACAAGCCTGCTCTCCATTGTCGATGGATCAATCTCGTCCGTGTCCACTCCTCCGCTGGTGACTACGGCCTCGTCAAAGCCGGAGCTTCCCGTCAGTCTTACGGGCAGTCCCTTTATAAGGCCGCAGAGAACGCGTCTTTCTTCCTTTGTTATATCGTGTATCTTTTTGTTCTCGTCTATGCCGCTTTTTTCGATTATTACCGGTATCATTTTCTGGGGCAGAAGGTCGTTTAGAGCGTTTTTAAGATCCTTGTTTATATATTTCTCAAAGTCCTTCAAAAGCCTTGCGTCCAGTTCCTTCATATCCAGAGCCGGCTTCATGTCTATATAGAGGGTCATATCCTCGTCATAGCGGTTTAACAACGCCCTGCTGGCAGAAAGTATCATGGGGCCGGACACTCCAAAATGGGTGAAGAGCATTTCCCCGAAGTCCTTATAGACTGTTTTGCCCTTTCCGTTTTTAATGACAATGGCGCAGTTTTTCAGGCTAAGGCCCATAAGTGACGCGCAGAAAGGCTCGTCCGACCTGATGGGGACAAGCGACGGATAAAGCGGCGTAACCCTGTGGCCGGCAGCCCTGGCGAAGCGGTAGCCGTCGCCCGTGGAACCGGTCTTCGGAAAGCTCAAACCACCCGTTGCCACGATAACGGCGTCGGCGTCTATCCTTTTCCCGTCCTCAAGTACCAAGCCCGTTATATGTCCTTCTTTTATCGTCAGTTCCCTTACCGTCTTTTCCAGATGGAGCCTTGCCCCGTTTTTCTTCATATATTTAAGCAGAGCCTCGGCCACGTCCGCCGCCCTGTCACTGACCGGGAACACTCTCTTTCCCCTCTCGACCTTTGTGGCAACGCCAAGGCTTTCCATAAGGGAGACCGTGTCCGACGGCGTAAAACGGTAAAGGGCGGAATACATAAAATACGGATTTCCCGGCGTATTGGCGATATGCTCCTCCGGGTCTGAGGCATTTGTCATATTGCAGCGACCCTTACCCGTTATCCTTATTTTTTTGCCCACAAAGCCGTTTTTCTCGTAAACGTCAACAATGTGTCCCCTCTGGGCTGCTCTGCCGGCGGCGATCATTCCCGCGGCTCCCGCTCCGATAACTGCTACTCTCATATTTTTCCTCCGCTTACGGCCTTAAAAAATTGCTCTCGTTTTTGCCGCTCTGGGCAAGATGGGCGCTGTCGTTGACGGTCAGCATAAGCCTTCTGCCGTCCTTTACCTCTATGATGGATATGCCGGTGTTGTTTATCCACATCTTTGTGAACCAGCTGTTGTCAAGCCCCATTATATACATGATCATAAGCCTGATGATGCCTCCGTGGGAAACTATAAGCACGTTTCCATCTTCCTCCGCTATCATCCTGTCTATGGCAGGCTTTATCCTATCCATTACCCTGTCAATGCTGCCTTCTCCAGGAAAGCCGTATTTATGTGGCTCGCGGATAAAATTTATGTAATCCGCCCCGTATTTTTCCGTAAGTTCCGGCACTGTCTTTCCTTCCCACTCGCCGAAGCATATTTCCCTGAAGGCGTCCTCATAAATCACGTCCAGCCCCTTTTCATCAGCAATGGGTTTTGCCGTCGCCGCGGCTCTCTTCAGCGGCGAACAAAAAATTTTGCCGATGTCTATTCCCTTAAACCTTTCGGCGGCGATATCCGCCTGTCTGAGCCCCTCGGCTGAAAGCTCGATATCGGTCATTCCCTGATATCTTCTTTCCGTATTCCAAACGGTCTCGCCGTGTCTCATAAAATATATCCTAAGCATATCATAACTCCCTGAGATATCTGATTTCCTTATCCGTCAAGTAGCGCCAGCTTCCCTTCTTAAGGTCGCCAAGCTCGATGTTTCCCTCGGCCACCCTACGCAGCGACGCCACCGGATGCCTTGCCGCCTGGCACATTTTCCTCACCTGACGGTTCCTGCCCTCATGTATCGTTATGCGGCAGTATGAAAAACGTCCGTCGACCCTTAAAAGCTCTAACTTTGCCGGGCGTGTCTTTCTTCCGTCGATGGTTATTCCTCTTTTGAAAAGGTTTATCGTATCGCTGTCCGGCACGCCAAAGAGCTTTGCCTCGTATACCTTTTCCACCTCGTTTTTCGGATGTGTCAGCTTATATACAACGTCGCCGTCGTTTGTAAGTATGAGAAGGCCGGATGTGTCGTAATCCAGTCTGCCCACGGGTACGACCCTTTCCTTTACGTCTTTTTTTATAAGGTCGATGACCGTCGGCCTGTTAAACTGATCCCTTGCCGTTGTAACGTAGCCTTCGGGCTTATTCAAAAGTATGTATATTTTTTTCTTCTGCGGCTTTACAGCCTTTCCCCTGTAGGCGACCACGTCCTTTTGAGGGTCTATTTTTGTTCCAAGTTCCCTGACCGTGACTCCGTTTACCGTTACCTCCCCGGCAAGGATAAGCTCCTCGGACTTTCTTCTGGAAGCCACGCCGCAGTCGGCCATATATTTCTGTAATCTTTCCATTTGTAATCTCCTTAAAAACCGAAAAATTTTTCGGCTCCGAACTTCTGTCCCGCCGAAAACGGTATTAAAGCCTTTCCCGGCGCTTCGCATTATATTTTAGTATACATTATTTTCAGCGATTAATCCAGTGTTTTATAAGCAATAAGGCTGTGCTTTTGAAATCTTTTTCAGCAGCGTCCCCGGCGGCGATTATGTCCGTTTTTGCCAGAATTTCTCCGTCCGCACTTAAAAAACTAAGCTCTCCGACAGTCTGCCCCTTTTCTATCGGGGCGTTTATCTCCATAGGTACGTTTATTTTCGTCTTAATACCCATTCTTTCCTCCACTGTAAGAGGCATAACGACTTTTTTTGATATTTCAGTCACCACATTATCCTCATAAGCCCCTTTTACGGAAACCTCAGAAGCAAAATCGCCAGCCTCGGCAAGAGTGTAAAGCTCAAAATTTTCAAAGCCGTAATTCAGCAGGTTTTTAGTATCGATCCATTTTCTTTCCTTGCCCGATGAGCCCCATCCGCTGCCTAAAACGACCGATATGAGCGTCATTCCGTCCCTTTTGGCGGCTCCAACAAAGCACTGACCGGCAAGTCCGGTAAATCCGGTCTTTACGCCTATCGCCCCGTCATATTCCTTCAGCAGACGGTCTTTATTGGCGACGGTATATGTACGGCGGTCGCTTTTTACCGTTGCCGACGGGGCGGAAATTATTTCTCGGAAATCCTCGTTTTCCAAAGCATAGGCTGTTATGCGTGCCATATCCATCGCCGTGGAATGGTGTCCGCCCCTGTCAAGGCCGTTGGCCGTCTCAAAATCCGTGTCCATGGCTCCGATCTCAAGCGCCCTTTCGTCCATCATATCGCAGAACTCCTCCTCGCTGCCGGCAATATGCTCGGCGACGGCTACGGCCGCGTCGTTGGCGGATTCCAGCATCATCGGGTAGAGAAGGTCTCGCAGCTTTATTTTTTCTCCGGCGGAAAGACCCATCCTCGTCTCCGGTTTTGACGCGGCGTTTGGCGATACCGTCACCGTATCGTCAAGCATACCGCTTTCCAGAGCGATAAGACAGGTCATAATTTTTGTAGTGCTGGCATTTGGCAGCGGAGCCTCGGCGTTTTTCTCCCAAAGCACACGCCCGCTTTCCGCCTCCATAAGCACGGCTCCCAAAGCCTTTACCTCAGGCTCCGTACCGGCGAGAGCCGTCCCCTTAAGTGTCAGGCAAAGACAGAGGACGGCTCCCATAAATTTCGCTTTATGTGATTTTGCTAAAACCTCTCCCATATCCGGTCACTCCCTCCTGTTCAAGTATATTCCAAAAGGAGGCGGACATTCGGATGGGACATGCTTGTTAAATTCTTTTCTGTGCGGACATTAAAAATGGCCGCTCCATAGTCACACAGAGCAGCCGTTCTCAAAACAAGCGATAAACTTAAACCTGCCGTTTTTTGCGGATGTTGCTTTTATTTCAAAAAACACAGAGCCGTCTATATTCGGCGGCTCCAAAAGCGGCATTGAAAACCATATCATTTTATCCATAATTCTATTCGTCCGACTATTTCCGTCAGCCTCAGCTTATCGCCTAAAAGCTGGCGAAAAGCCACGGTTTTTGTCTTATTCTCCGCCTTGAGCCTTTCCAGCTTTTCAGCCGTTTTTTCCAGCTCCTCCAAAGCCGCGGCATACATATCCTCATATCGTCCGAGACGCTCAACGGCTTTTTTCTCGTCCGCGCCGCCTGCAAGCTCATAGATTTTATTAGTTTTAACGGTCATTCTGTCCATAAATCCGCCTTTCATTCAAAAAAGCTTATCTGTCCGTCCATTTCAGGCTCCTTAAGAGCGGGCAGCTCCGTCGTGTCACGGAAGCCGAAATAGCGCAGGAACTCCGTCGTCGTGCCAAAAAGTATGGGTTTTCCCGGACTGTCCAGCCTTCCGGCCTCACAGACCAGCCCCTTTTCCACCAGACGGTTGACAGCGTGGTCGCTGTTGACTCCCCTTATGCTTTCTATGTCGGCCTTTGTCACCGGCTGTTTGTAGGCGATAATGGCCAAAGTCTCCAAAAGCGCCGGTGAAAGCGACTGCCTTTCCCTGCCCTTATATATTTTCCTTATGCTGTCGAAGCATTCTGGAGACGTACACATCTGGTATCCGTCTCCTATCTCTATTATCCTTATTCCACGGTTTTCCCCGGAATATCGGTTTATGAGCGTGTTTACGATGGCCTTTGTCGTGGCCTTGTCCATTTCTATCATATCGGCCAGCGCGGCAAGGCTCACCTTGTCGCCGGCCACAAAAAGCGCGGCCTCGATGACCGCCTCATATTCGTTCATTTTCATTTTTATCACCATTTTTTCGGAACTCAGGATTCAAAACCGTTCTCAAAGCTCTCGCCGCTTTCCAAATCCTCCGGCTCCTCTTCCCTGTCAAGATCTCCGGCAAATATCATTATCTCCCCAAAGGCATCTTCCTGGCTTACGGATACGTTATGCCGTCTTATCAGCTCCAAAAGTGCGAGGAATGTCACAAGTATCTCCTCCCTTGAGGAATCCTCGCCAAACATATCGTAAAATTTGACGCTTCCGCTTCTTCTAAGCGCTCCTTTGAGCGCCGTTATTTTCTCGTCCACGGTGAAGCTGTCCCGCTTTACGGAGCTGAACCCACTTCTCACACGGTCGACCTTCTTTTCCCGACGTATCATAACGTCACGGAAAGCCCGGTACAGATCATCCATTGTCAGTCCGTTTAGACTTTCTTCCACATCCGGCTCCACTGCCTTCATCAGCTCGTCTATGATCGGGTCACGCTCTCTGAACAGCGTCCTTGACGCTTCCTCGCCTTTCATCGCCAGTGTCTCCGTTATGCCCTTGAACCGTTTATACTCAAGGAGCTTCTGCACAAGCTCCTCTCTGGGGTCGGCCTCGTCCTCGTTCTCGGCGGGCTTTGGCAAAAGCATACGGCTCTTTATTTCTATAAGAGTGGCGGCCATGAGCACAAACTCGCTCATACCGTCCATATTCCGGTTTTCCTCACGGCTGATGAACTCGATATACTGGTCGGTCAAAGCCGCGATGGGGATGTCGTATATATCTATCTCGTTTTTCTCTATCAAATGGTACAGCAGATCAAGGGGCCCCGAAAAGCTGTCCAGCTTTACAGTCATATTTTCCATATTATCCCAGCCTTAAAGCGCAACGGCCGCTATGCCATAATAAAGCGTATCGGCGATTCCGACAAAAAATCCGCTAAGCCCGAAGAAGAGAAGCAGAAGGAATATCATCTGTATCATCTTCTCATATTGTATGAACTTAAAATATGTGTTGGCCGGCATAAGCACTGAAAGCACCTTAACGCAGTCCATAGGCTCCACGGGTATGAAATTGTATACAACAAGACAACAGCAGTAATAAGCTATTCTCACAAAAAACGACGAAAGCAGTACGATGTTTGACACCGCCGAGGCAAGGAACATAAACACGAAGGCGAACACAAGATTCGCAACCGTGGGAAGTATGGCCGTAAGGAGCACTCCCCTGTTCCTGTTTTTGTATCTCAGCCCGCTTGTCTCAACGGGCTTGCCCCAGCCAAAGCCGCAGGCCAGCATAAGTATGAGACCGATGGGCTCGAAATGTCTGAGCGGATTAAGCGTAAGCCTGCCCCTCTCTTTCGGAAGGCTGTCGCCAAGAGCCGTGGAAACGGCGGCTCTCGTAAACTCGTGTATGGTCGTAGCCACCATAATGGCCGGTATTCCAAGTAAAAATATAATTAACTGATACATCTCGCACCTCTTTTAAAATTTGTCTACATAATTATAGCAGAGTCGGAGCCTCCCGTAAACAGGCAATAGATTAAAGAAGTCTTAAATTAAAAGACTAAAAAAGCCCGGCCTTTGCCGGGCGCAGCGTGTCGAAAAAGTCCTTTGGGACTTTTTCGAGTTTAAATTAAGGCAATAAA
>OGGQ01001355.1_pt1 | contig 32164 bp, 27 predicted proteins | sample 1571191 | NCBI WGS metagenome assembly OGGQ01 (sample SAMEA2582061, study PRJEB24529) | metagenome | biome: Human gut stool | place: China | collected 2011
ACGGGCTGATCACCTTTAACGGGGTAGGAACGGCGACGATCACTGTAAAGAGCAAGTACGAAAAACAGGGAGGCGGCTATATAGAAAAACAAATTCCGGTAACGGTAAATGATTTGCCTGAGAATACAACAAAATTAGAAATAACCAGTTTTGAAACGGGTATTGATGAAAATGGAAAAAAATATCTTGATTTTACAGTAAAAAACACAGCGGACAGCAGAATTCATGTTATGTTCATAGACGTATATTATGTGGATGGGACAGGAAAAATTCTAGGGGCTGGAAGTCTATATATAGGAACAGCTTCAGGGACCCCTCAATGGATAGATTCGGGAGAAGAAATTAAGGGAGGAATTGCTGGGGGAATAAAGTTTCCGTCGGAAACAGTGAAAATTTTAATTTATAATCGTAGAACGCATTAAAAAGGAAAAGATATGGGAGAAGCAAATAATAACTACAAGACGTTAAAGTTAAAATACGAAGAGTATTACAGTCTAAAAATTACTGATAGTAGCAAAAATATTATTAACAATATAGAAATCACGGGCAATCAAATTACGACGGAACAAAAAGTTTTTTCCGAGCCGACATATACAAGTTTTTCTCCTGATAACAAGGCGCGCCGCGCAGAGACCGCATGCGGCGGACTGCGTGCAGTCGGGGCCGCATTCAACGGTGCCCCGCAAACAGCTTTCTTTTAACCGGATTCAGCCGCTGCTTCCGTAAGGCGCCGCGGCTCCTCTTCAGCAGTCAAAAACCGAAAAAATTCAGCGGGGCGGCTTTCGTTTATCCGGAAGCCGCCCCGCCCTTTTCCCCTATCGCCTGCAAAACAATGTATGGCCTGCCTTTCCGTTTTCTGTCCGCCGAAAGGCAGGGCGTCAGTTGAGCACCACGTCGCGCAAGCTCTCGTATTTTTTCAGCGCGAGCGCGCGCAGCAGCGAAGTATCCCTGCAGGAAACCGCCTCGTCCGCCAGTTTTTTCGCCTGGAAGATCACTTCGGGCGGATAGCGCAGATTTTTAATTTCCGAAAGCACGCGCCCGCTCTGCCGCGTGCCCATAAAGTCGCCGCCGCCCCGCATCTGCAAATCGTATTCCGCGATCTTGAACCCGTCGGTATTATTTTTCAGCACGGAAAGCCTCTCGCGCGCCTCTTCCGAATCGGAACCGAGCAGCAAAAAGCAGTAGCTCTTCTTTTCCCCGCGCCCCACGCGCCCGCGCAGCTGGTGCAGTTGCGAAAGCCCGAAGCGTTCGGCATTGTAAATGACCATAATGGTCGCGTCCGGCACGTCGATGCCCACCTCGATGACGGTGGTCGAAACCAGGCAGTCGTACTTTTTTTCTTTAAAGGCGTTCATGATTTCTGCCTTCTCTTTCTCTTTCATCTTCCCGTGCAAAAGGCCGAAGCGCACCGAAGGGAGCCTGCCGCACAGTTCTTCGTACAGCTCTTTCACGCTCATCAGCGATCCCTCTTCGTCCCCCTCGATCTTCGGGCAAACGAAATAGCTCTGGTTCCCCTTTTTCGCCTCGTCCCCGATATACGCGAGCATATCGTCGTATTTGCGCGAAGGTACGATCGCCGTCGCGACCGGCGCGCGCGCCTTCGGCTTGTCCTTGATCTCGGAAATATCCAGATCGCCGTAAAAAATCAGCGACAAGGTGCGCGGAATGGGCGTCGCGCTCATGACCAGCATGTCCGCCCCCTCGCTCTTTTCGCCGAGCGCGCTCCTCTGCGCCACGCCGAAGCGGTGCTGTTCGTCGCACACGCAAAAGGCGAGGTCTTTCGCCTCCACGTCCTCCTGCAAGATCGCGTGCGTACCGCAGATCACGTCGATCTCGCCCGCGGCGAGCGCGCGCTTGATCTCCCTCTTTTCTTTCGCGGGCGTAGAACCGGAAAGGAACGCCGCGCGGTAATCGGGCAGATATCTTTGCACCAGCGCGAAATTCTGTTCGGCGAGCACCTCCGTGGGCGCCAAAAACGCCGCCTGATGCCCGCTCTTTACCGCCATAAAGATGCCGCACAGCGCCACCGCCGTCTTGCCGCTGCCCACGTCCCCCTGCAAAAGCCGGTTCATGCGGCCGGGGGAGCGCAGGTTTTTGTATATCTCGCCGACGGCCGCCTTCTGCCCTTCCGTAAAGGGAAAGGGAAAGCGCGCCGCAAAGTCCGCGACCTCTTTCGCCGTGCACGAATATCCGAACACGCGCGCGTCGTCCTTGCCCCCTTTGATGAACTTAAAGGCGGAAATCAAAATAAAATACTCTTCCAGCGCGATGCGTTCGGCCGCCGCGTCCCGCTCCTCGAACGATGCGGGCGCATGGATCGCGCGGCAGGCCTCTTCCAGCGGCGGAAGGCCGTACTTCTTTACCAGCTCCTGCGGGATCGCCGTCCGGGGCGGGCAGAGGCGCAGCGCTTCTTTCACCGCGTCCCGAACGGCTTTCTGCGTCAGCGTCCCCTTCAAACCGTACACGGGCACGATCCCTTTCAGCCGATAATTCCGGTCGCACAGTTCGAAGGTGGGGTTGATCATCGACGGTGCGCCCGTCCCGTAGCGGTTGGATACCCGCCCGTAAAACAGGTACTCTTCCCCCGCCTTTAAATTATTCCGAACATAGGGCGCGTTGAACCAAATGGCGGAAAAGCGTTCGCCGCCCTGGTCGCACCATACTTTTACGAAGGGGCGCCTGCCGCCGTAAACCTGCTGCGGCTGCGAACTTACGCGGCAGGCGATCAGCGCCAGATCGTTGTGGTAACAGTCGGAAATGCGCACCCGCTGCGTCATGTCGAGATAGCCGCGCGGAAAATACCGCACGAGGTCTTCGGGCGTAAAGATATTCAGTTGTGCGAGATCTTTTGCCCGCTTGTCCGAGATCCCGCGCAAATCGGTAAGTTTCAAAGCACTCCCCCAGCAACCCGTTTTTTATGTCTGCGGGATTCCTCCCCGCCCGTTCCCTGTCTGAAACAAGCCCGTCCGCCCGTTCGGCGGCGCGCCGGCTTTCAGGCAGAGATGTCTCTCCCCGAAAGAAAACGGGCGGGCAAACAGCCCGCCGTCTTTTGCAATAAATTATTCGAGCGACACGATGTAGTAGTAGATCGGCTGACCTCCGAAATGGAAATCCACGTCGCAGTCGGGGAACTTTTCTTCCAGCCTTCCCGCCAGCGCTTCCGCGTCTTCCTCTTTCACGTCGATGCCGTAGTACAGGGTGATGATCTCGTGCGAGCCGTCTTTCAGCTTTGCAACGAGGTTTAAAAGCGTATCGCCCACGTCTTTGCCCTTCGCCAGGATCTTTTTATCGTCCAGCCCGATGATATCCCCTTCCTTCAGGCTGAACCCGTCCACATTCGTCGAGCGGACGGCATACGTTACCTGCCCGGCGCGCACGTTGTCGATCGCATGGATCATGTCCGTCTTGTTTTCTTCGGCGGAAGCCTCGCTGTTGAACGCGAGCGCCGCCGCAAAGCCCTGCGGCACGTTTTTGGTGGGGATCACGTGTATGGTGCGGTTGGTAACCAGCGCTTTGGCCTGTTCCGCCGCCAAAATTATATTCTTGTTGTTGGGGAAAACGAATACGTGCTCCGCGTTGATCTTCTGCACGGCGTTCGCGATGTCGCTCGCGCTGGAGTTCATCGTCTGTCCGCCCTCGATCACGCGGTCGACGAGCAGATCTTTGAAGATCGCCGCGATGCCCTCGCCCGTACAGATGGCGAGCATGCCCATTTCCTTTTTCTCCGCTTCGCGCTTTGCGCGCAGGGCGCGGTTCTGTTCGAGCATGTTCTCGATCTTCACGCGGTCCAGCTCGCCCAGTTCCACCGCGTATTGCAGTGCCTGCCCGGGGTTGTTGGTGTGCACGTGCACTTTTACGAGCTCCAGATCGCCGATGCAGATCACGCTGTCGCCGATCTTCATCAGCTTTTCTTTCAGCTTGTCGATATCCGCCAAGGTCGTCTGCTTCTTTAAATTGATGATAAAAAATTCGGTGCAGTAGGCGAATTCGATCTCTCCCAAATCGAGATTGATGATGTCCGAATTGTCGCCGAACACGTCCTCTTCCGACTTCTGCGCGTCGGGAGCGACGTACTCTTCCGCGACCTCTTCGCCGGTAAGCACCCCCAAAAAGCCGCGGTAGATGCACAAAAGCCCCATGCCGCCCGAATCGACGACGCCCGCCTTTTTCAGCACGGGCAGGAGTTCCGGCGTCTGCGCGAGCGCCTCTTCGCCCCGCTTGATCACGCCTTCGAGGAATTCCGCAAAATCCTTATATTTCGAGGCGGACTGGCGGGCGAACTCGCTCATCAGCCTGGCCACGGTCAGCATGGTCCCCTCTTTGGGTTTGGAGACGGCGGAATACGCGACTTTCGTCCCGTTCTCCATCGCCTTCGCGAAAATCTTGATGGTGATCTCTTCGCTGTTTTTGATCTCCGCGCAGATTCCGCGGAACAACTGCGAAAGAATGACGCCCGAATTTCCGCGCGCCCCCTTCAAAGCGCCCTTAGAAACGGCGTCGCACAGCTCCTGCAGGCGGTTGGAAGAGCACATGGAAAGCTCCTTTACCGCCGACTGTATGGTAAGCGACATGTTCGTGCCCGTATCTCCGTCCGGAACGGGGAACACGTTCAGCGAGTCGACTTTGCTCCTGTTTATTTCGAGCACCTTCGCCCCGGAAAGGATCATTTTCCGAAACTCTGTGCCTCCGATCGATTTTGGCATTGAAATGCTTTCTCCTTGCATTACAAAAAACGGGCCTTACAGCTTGACGCCGATGATGTTCACGTTTACCGTGTCAACGATCATGCCCGTAAATTTTTCGACGCGGTATTTCACGCCTTCCTTCAAAGACTCGGCCACCGCGTTGATGGATACGCCGAATTTGATGATGACGTAAACGTCGATGTATATTCTGTCACCGTTGGTCGTAACTTTTACGCCTTTGCCCTGCGGCTGCCTTCGGAACAATTCCGAAAGGCTGTCGGTAAAACGGCGCGAAACGGTTTCGACGATGCCGTAACATTCCATCGCCGCCTGCGACGCGACCTTTGCGATCGCCATATCCGATATTGTAATTTTGCCGTAGGAATTGCTCGTGTTTACAGACATAAAAAATACTCCCGTATCACAAATATTCTATACTATTTTTCCCCTTTTTGCAAGAGAAATTTTTATATATGCGGCGATTTTTTTCTTTTTGTCGAAATTTTATGCAAAATCAGGCAAAATCGATTGATTTTTTTTTCTTGTTTTGGTATAGTATTAACGCTCGCTCAGAGCGGAGCGTTTTTTTCGCTCGATCAACCGATTACAACCGCGGAGGTGAAAGATATGTCGAGAGTATGCAGCGTATGCAGCAAGGGCCAGAATTCCGGCAACAACGTGAGCCACAGCAACCGCAAGACGAGAAGAACGTTCAAAGCCAACGTGCAGAAGGTAAAAATCGTCAAAGACGGCAAGGTAGAATCCGCTTACGTATGCGCCCGTTGCCTGAAGAGCGACAAAGTCGAGCGCGCTTAATCTGAAATTCAATTTACAAAACGGAACGCACTCCCGTACGGGGGTGCGTTTTCACATGCCGCCAAAAAGCCGCGCCCGGACGGGCGCGGCTTTTTCATCTTTTGTTTTTCTTTTGCAGAAGGCAGAGGGCTACCTGCCCGCGCTGCCCAATACCAGGCGAAGCACCGCCCGTACGGTTTTCGGCGGTTTCACGCAAACGATCCGGATCATACCCGTTCCTCCCGCACCAAAAATACGAAGAGCGTGCCCGCGTCGCACAAGACGTGCGCCTCGTCCGCCGTAACGACGTTGCTCACCCCGCGGCAGGTCCCTGCCGCGAGCGTGAGGTCGCACAGAGGATACTTCAGCCCTTCACTCTCTATTATATGCGCGCGCTCCCCCACGGGTGCAAGCGAAAGCGTCCTTCCGCGAAGGCCGTGCCATCCGATCTTTCCGCTCCCGCAGGCAATATCCGAATAATTGGTGCGCAGCACCGCCCGCGCGCCGCGCAGATGCGCCGCATACAGCAGCTGCATGTTTCCGAACAGATGATCTTCCCTTCCCCCGCCGCCGCCGTAAATTTCGATCTCGCGGCAGCCTTTTTCCAATAAGATCTCCAGCGCGATCTCTCCGTCGGTATAATTTTTTTCGCTGGGGAACACGGCCGCCCCTTCAGGAACGTAACCGAGCGAGTCGAAATCGCCCGCTTTCAAGTCGATTTCGACCTTCTTTTCCGCCCACTGCAGGGCGCCGTCGCAGCACACGACGAAGGCGTTCCCCTTTTCGATCGCTCCGTCGTACGGCTCGCCGTTCAGCAAGATGATCCCTCTTTTCGTCATTTCTTTCACTTCCCGCCGCGCAGACGCGCGATCGTCGCCGCCATGTCGGGCGATTTGAACACCGCATTGCCCGCCACGAGCACGTTTACGCCCGCGCCGATCACCCTGGCGGCGTTCTCTTCGTTGATCCCGCCGTCGATCTCCAAATCGGTATTCAGCCCGTGCGCGTCGATAAAACGGCGCGCCTCTTCCGCCTTTTTCAGCGTATGTTCGATGAATTTCTGCCCGCCGAGGCCGGGATACACGCTCATCACGAGGAACATGTCGCACAGTTCCATAACGCTTTCCGCCGCGGAGAAAGGGGTATCGGGGCTGATCACCGCGCCGCATTTGACCCCGAACGAGCGGATGCATTCGAGCGTCTTTTTCAAATTTTCGCCGCACGCTTCGGCATGCACGGTAATGATATCCGCGCCCGCTTCGGCAAAATCGCGCACCTTATCGGCGGGATTGACGACCATCAGATGCACGTCGAGCGGAAGGGCCGTGCGCTTGCGCAGCGCCCCCACCATCTGCGAGCCGAAGGTAATGCGCGGCACGAACGACCCGTCCATCACATCGCAGTGGATCATATCCGCTCCGCATTTTTCGAGTTTTTCCGCCGCCGCGCCCATCTCCGCAAAGTCCGCCGAGAGAACGGAGGGCGAGATCTTGATCATCGGGTACATGCTAAGCCTCCGTACATTACCGCTTTCCGAACGCCGCCGCGCATTGCGGTGAACGTTCGCTTACGTTATGATACCAAACGCGGCGCGCTTTGTCAATCGGTACGGGCGCCCGTCCGGATTCTTTCTTTTTTAATTCGCCGAATCCCGCAAGAACGACGGGATTTTCCCGCGGCGGAACACAGGCGCCTGCGCATATGTGCACATGCGCCGCCGAACGGCTCTACTTCGTCTCGCCGAGGTATCCCGCGCGCAGCTGTCCGCACGCGCCGCCGATGTCCGCGCCGATCTGCCGCCGCAGCGTCGCCGAAAGCCCCGCCTTTTCCAGAATACCCAAAAAACGGTACGCTTCCTTTTCGGAAATGCCCTGCAAATTCTTTTCCTTTACCTCGTTCAGGCGGATCAGATTCACGTGGCAGGGCCTGCCGCGCAGCAGGGCCGCGAGCCGTTCGGCATGTTCCCTGTCCGCATTTTCGCCCGCGATCAGCGAATATTCGAAAATGTAGCGCCGGCCCGTCTTCTGAAAGTAATGATCGCACGCCTTCAAAATATCGGCGATCGCGTACGCCTTCGCGACGGGCATGACCCGCCGCCTCTCTTCGTCGGAAGAAGCGTGCAGCGAAACGGTGAGGTTTACGGGGATCCCCTCTTCCGCCAGATCGTACATTTTCGGCACGAGCCCGCAGGTGGAAAGGCTGATGTTGCGCGCGCTGACGCATATCCCGCCCTCCGCCGTAACGTTGCGCAAAAATTTTACGGTATTTTCGTAATTATCGAGCGGTTCGCCGCTGCCCATGAGCACGATATTGGTAACCGCGCGCTTTTCGGGCGTGCCGCCCGCCCGGGCGTTGACCGCCAGAACCTGCGCCAATATTTCTCCCGCCGTCAGGTCGCGGATGAGCCCGTTCAGCCCCGACGCGCAGAAGGCGCAGTTCATGCGGCAGCCGACCTGCGTGGAAACGCACTGCGTTTTGCCGTACTTGTACGACATCAGCACCCCTTCGATGAGGTTGCCGTCCGCCAGCTCGAACAGATATTTTTCCGTTCCGTCCGCAGATACGAACGCTTCGCGCACCTTCACGGGCTCGTCCTCGAATCTTTGGAGGAGCCTTTCGCGGAAGGCCTTGGGGATATCCGATATCTCGGATATCCGTTTCCCGCGCATCAGCCCTTTGTACAGCTGCACGGCGCGGAATTTCGGCTCGCCGCAGTCGGCCGCCAGCCCCTGCAGCTCCGAAAAGGAAAGGTCCTGCAAAATTTCTTTCATGAAGAGATCCTCCGCATCGCGGCAAAATAAAATCCCGCTCCCTGCGATATGTGCGGCAGAAACTGCAGCCCGTACACGGTCCTGCGGTGCGCCAGCGGACTTCTCGCCTCCGCCGGACAAAAGCCGCCGTTCTTTTGCAAAAAATCCCCGACGGTGCCGTCGTTTTCTTCTCCCAGCACCGAACAGGTGGAATAATACAAAGCCCCGCCCGGTTTCACGTACCGCGCACACGTTTCCAGGATCGCCCTCTGCGCGCTTTCGATCGCCGCCAGGTCCTCCTCTTTTCGGAACAGTTTGATATCGGGGTTTTCGCCCGCCACGCCGAAGCCGGAACAGGGCGCGTCGACCAATACCGCGTCGAACGCCTCTTCGAACCTCCCGTCGTATACGGAGGAATCGCGGCAAAAAATTTCTATGTTCCCGGCGCCCATGCGGCGCGCGTACTGCCGTATCAGTTCGGCGCGGTGCTGGTGCAGTTCGAAGGCGGTTACCTTCGCGCACTTTTGCGAGAGCAGAACGCTCTTCCCGCCCGGCGCGGCGCAGGCGTCCAAGAGAGCGGCGCACGGCTCGACCGCCGCGCAGATCGCGGCGGAACCCACCGACTGAAAGGTATAGTCGCCGGCATCGAACCCCGCGTCCCGCGGGAACGAAGTGAAGGCAAACACCGTTTCGAAGGGCGTGCGCTCGAATTCTCTGCCCTTCAAATAGCGGTCCGCCGTTTCCGCGTCTTTAAAGCGCACGAACGAGCGCGCGGGGCGGTGCCGCATGATCTCTTCCGCCTCGGCCATGCCGTACTCGCGCACGAGCCGCCGCACCGCAAACAGAGGGTAGGAATACTCAACGGACAGCGCGGCCTCCGCGTCCGCGGGCAAGCGCAGCTTTTCGGCGTCAAACGCGCGCAAAAAGGCGTTGATGAAGCCCGCGGCGCCCCCTTTGCCCAGCTTTTTCGCGAGCGTTACCGCGTTGTCCGTAACCATATATTTCCGCTTCCCCATAAACAGAAACATGTACAGCGCGATCTTCAGCAGGATGCGCACGGGAAGCTTTGGATTTTTCTCCGCAAAGGAACGGATGCAAAAATCCAGGTACAAATCGTTTTCGAGCACGCCGTAACAGATCTTCACGGTGCGCGCGCGGTTGAGTTCTTCGACGGGCGTTTCGGCGAGCGCCTGTTTCAAAAACGCGCCGCCGCCGTACACTTTCTGCAAAACGGCGTACGGGTCGTACAGCGGATTGGTCATGCTCTCTCCTTTGCGAACACGTCCCCGACGGCGATCTTTCTTCCGTTCACGAAGTCCGCCGCCCGCATCTTTTTGCCCCCTTCCGCCTGCAATTCGGCGATCTTCAGCGCTCCTTCGCCCGCTTTGACATAGATCCCCGACTTATCCGCGCGCACGACCTGCCCGCAAACGCCGTCTCCGCCGTATTCGGCAGGTTCGGCAAAATAAAAATTGACGAGTTTTCCGTTCACATACGCAAAGGCGAGCGGCGCGGGATTCATGGCGCGGATCAACCGCCCCAACTCTTTGGCGGGGCGCGAAAAATCGACGGCGCAGTTCTCTTTCACGATTTTTTTGCAGAGGGTCGCGCCCTCTTCGCCCTGTTTTTTCAGCTCCGCGCGCCCCGCCGCAAGCAGAGCGAGCGCTTCCGCGATACACTCCCCGCCGAGCGCGGAAAGCTTTTCGGAAAGCGTGCCGCACGTATCGCTCTCCGCGATCGGCAGGCTTTTTTGCAGGAGCATGTCTCCCGTATCCAGGCCGATATCCGTCTTCATGACGGTGATGCCCGTAACCGCGTCGCCGGCAAGAAGGGAATGCTGGATGGGCGAAGCCCCTCTCCATCGGGGCAGAAGCGAAGCGTGGATATTATAAACGCCCGAAGGAAACGCGCGCAGCACCTCTTCGGTCAGGATCTGCCCGTATGCGCACGTGATCATGCAGTCCGCCCCCGTCCCGCGCAGTTCGGCCGCATGCTCGCGGATCTTCGCAAAGTCATACACGGGGATACCCGCGCTCTGCGCGTATTCTTTCAGGGGAGTGGGCGTTAAAACGGCTTTTCTTCCCGCAGGCTTATCCGGCTGGGTAACGACGGCCGCGACCGCAAAACCCGCTTCCCGCAAGGCCCGCAGAGGAGGGACGGAAAAAGCGGGCGCGCCCGCATACACGATCTTCATGTACACGCCCTCCCGCTCAGTCGCGAACGCGCTCGACTTTTTCGGCGCGGTCGATATACAGGATGCCGTCGAGATGGTCGAGCTCGTGGCAGACGGCGCGCGCAAAAAATCCGCGCGCGACCAGCTTCCTGCGCTTCCCTTTCCGGTCGGAATACTCCACTTTGACGATCATGGGGCGGGTAACCACGCCGCGCCTTCCGCGCACCGAAAGGCAGCCCTCCCAGCCCGTCTGTTCGCCCTTTTGCTCCACGATGACGGGATTGATCAGTTCGTAAAAGCCCTCGCTGACGTCGACCACGACCACGCGGCGCAAAATGCCGACCTGCGGCGCGGCAAGGCCCGCCCCGTCCTCTTTGCGCACGGTATCGCGCATATCGTCCAACAGCTGCGCCAGCTTTTCGTCGAACGCCGTAACTTCAAAACATTTTTTCCGTAAAACTTCGTCGCCTTCCTGCACGACGTTTCGAATTGCCATAAAACCTCCCAAGCGTGTTCACGAAATTTCTTTTGAGCGGACAAAAGAAATTTCCGTAAGTTTTCTTGAAAACCCTATTGCTCTTTGCGCGCGCAATCGGCGTTTTCCCCGGCGGCGCGCAAATTGAGCGCGCTTTTCCGGAATTGTGATTTTGGAACGCGCAGAATTTATCTAAATATAAAATATAAAAAGCCGAAACCGCACTTTTGGCTTTTTCCCCGATTTGCCGCATTACGGACAGGGTGAAAGCGCGGCATGCCGACAATATGCGCGCCCTTCATTCATGCCGCGGTGAGGGGAAAAGCGTTCGGGTTTCCCCTTATTATCCCGGCAATTCGCAGGCACCCGCCTGCCGAAAATGCGAGAGCGTGCCTCAGCTCAGATTCGCCGGATTTTCTTCCACGTACACGAGCACGTCGCGCGACTTGTACTGCAAAGCGCGGGCGTAAATTTCAGGCAGAAGCGCCTCGTTCACGATGCGCATGAGCACTTGGTAGCGGAATTTGTTTTGTATGCGCTTGACGGGCGCGTGCATTTTGTTGAAGAACAAAAAGTCGCCCGCATGCTCGCCGTACAGTTCTCTCAGCGAAAAATACACCTCTTTCAGCGTTTCCAGCGCCCGCTTTTCCTCCTCCGCGGTAACCATCACGCGCACGATCTTGGCAAACGGCGGAAAAGCCGTCGCTCTGCGCACCGAAATTTCGTGGCGGAAAAAGCCCTTGTAATCATAATTTACCGCAAAGCGCAGGATGTAATTTTCGGGGTCGTACGTCTGCAAGACGACCTTCCCCTTTTCCTCCGCGCGGCCGCTCCTTCCCGAAACCTGCGTGATCAGCTGAAAGGTTCGCTCGCCGCTCCGGTAATCGGAAAAATGCAGGCTCATGTCCGCGTCGAGAATGCCAACGAGGGTTACCGACGGAAAATCGTGGCCCTTGGCGATCATCTGCGTGCCGACGAGGATATCCGCCTCGCGGTCGGCAAACTGTTTTAAAATTTTAAAGTGCCCTTCCTTGCCGCTCGTCGTATCCACGTCCATGCGCAGGATGCGCGCGGAAGGGTACAGTTTTTTCAGTTCGCCCACCACCTTCTGCGTGCCCGTTCCCGTATAACTGAGGTGCACGCCGCCGCATTCGGGGCAGGCGGAGGGCATTTTATAACTCGCGCCGCAGTAGTGGCATTTCAAACAGTGTTCCTCGCTGTGATAGGTGAGCGAAACGTCGCACTGCGCGCATTTGAGCACGTTTCCGCAGTCGCGGCAGACAACGCTCTGCGCAAAGCCGCGGCGGTTGAGGAACAGGATCGCCTGATTGCCCTGCGAAAGGCATGCTTCCAGCTCGTCGCGCAGCGCCGCCGAAAAGGCGGTATTGTTGCCGCGGCGCACTTCTCTGCGCATATCGGCGATGTAAATTTCCGGAAGAGGTTTTTTATTGATGCGCTCGGGCAGTTCGATCAGCTCGTATTCCCCTTCCGTCGCCTTCAAATAGGTCTCAACAGAGGGGGTGGCACTGCCGAGGATGAGTTTGCAGCCGTTGTATTCGGCGCGCATGGCCGCGATCTCCCGCGCGTTGTAGCGCGGATTCGTTTCGCTGGAATAACTCCCGTCGTGCTCTTCGTCGATGACGATGACGCCGACGTTTTCGACGGGAGCGAACACGGCGCTGCGCGCACCGACGGCGATTTTCGCTTCGCCCGTGCGCAGGCGCCACCATTCGTCGAATTTTTCGCCCGCGGAAAGCCCGCTGTGCAAAATGGCGACGCGGTCTCCGAACCGGGCGCGCAGCTGCGAGAGCATCTGCGGCGTAAGGGATATTTCGGGGACCAGAAAGAGGGCGCTTTTGCCCTCTTGCAGCGTTTTCGCGATGAGTGAGAGGTATATTTCCGTTTTGCCGCTGCCCGTTACCCCGTGCAGAAGCTGCACGCGGCGGGTTGAAGCGCCGATGCGGCGCAGCGCCTCTTCCTGCGCGGGCGTCAAAGTCCGCGCAGCCGATTCTCCGCTCACGCCGCCGTACGGCGAGCGGGTTACCCGCTCTTTGACGAGCGATATTGCGCCCTTTTCCGCCAAGGCGTTCACGGCGCCGCGGCCGAACTTTTCGCACAGTTCGGTATAGCCGAAGCGCGGATTTTCGCGCAAAAAACCCAGCGCGGCCGCCTGCGCCCTGGCGCGGGCGGGGACGGGCGCGTTTGCGTCTTCGAGCACGGCGTACGTTTTATACAGCTCATGCACCGCCCCTTTGCGCATCTCTCCCGGCAAAAACAGGCGGAGGGTCAGAGCCTTCGAACAGCGGTACCGTTCGCTGATGCCGCGCACGAGCGACAGGCACTCGGGCGTGAGCGCGCGGTCGACGACCCTTTCGATGCTCTTGAGTTTGGAAGAATCGTAATCGCTCCCCTCTTTCAGCCGCATGACAAAACCGTCGACGGTGCGGTTCCCGAAAGGCACCTTTACGCGGCAGCCTTCCTCGACCCCGTCGACGGCGCGGTATTCGAATATGCGGTCCACTTCGCTGTGGGCGATGTCTACGATCACTTCTGCCGTCATGTGTTCCCGTCCGTGCAAAAATTATGCCGCGCGGCGGCCGAAAAAACAGACCGCCCCGCCACAGCGGGACGGTTCGCGCGTTCGATCCGTCAGTCTTTTGTCATGGTGAGTTTGCCGGAAATGATCTCCTGGCAGGCGAGCGCGATCTCCTTCGTATTGCCGGGCAATTCGTGGATACCCTGGCTCTGTTCCTGGTCGATGATCTGGCGGGCGCGCTTGGCGACGACCACGCACAGCGCATAGCGGGACGCGGGATGCTCGGGCGTACCCAGTTTTTCGACCAATCTGTCCACTACCGGTTCATTTATCATAGCTTTATCTCCTTATGCCAAACGCATTTTATATGCGAAATTTTCTATAGAACGGTTTGCAGGGACTGCCCGCAAACGCCGCCGCGGCGGTTTTTGTCCTCTCTTTCCGGGCTTATCACTTTTTCTCCGCCCGGCCGTTATTCCACGTTTTGCACCTGTTCGCGCACCTTTTCGATCTCGTTTTTCAGGGCGAGCGCCGCGTTCGTGATCGCAAGGTCATTGCTCTTGGAACAGATCGTATTCGCCTCGCGGTTGAACTCCTGCACCAAAAAGTCCAGTTTTCTGCCCACGCGCTCTTCGCCGCAGATGGAGCGGAACTGCGCGATGTGCGAGGCGAGACGGGTGAGCTCTTCGTCGATATTCGACTTATCGGCAAACACCGCCGCTTCGGTGAGCAGGCGCGATTCGTCGAAATCGACGCCGGACAATGCTTCGCGGATGCGGTCGGAAAGTTTTGTTCGGTACCCTTCCGCCACCAGCGGGGCGCGCTCCCCGACGGCCTTGACCAGCCGCTCGATCTCCTCCATGCGCGAGAGCATGTCGGAAGCGAGCTTTTCGCCCTCTTTGGCGCGCATCGCGTTGAGGTTGGAAAGCGCGCTTTCCAACGCGCCGCCGAGCGCCGCGAGCAGCGCTTCGTCCGTGCCCTGCGGCTCTTCCTGACGGACGACGTCCGGGCACTTCATCAGCGACGCAAGGGTAAAATCGTCTGCCAGCGAAGGGAACATCGCCTTCAGCCGCACGGCCGCGTCGTACCAGCTCTTTGCGGCGTTGGGATCGACGTACAGTTCCTTCGGTTTTTCGCGCTTATCGGTATAGGTAACGAAGATATCCGCATGCCCGCGCGTGATCTTTGCGCGCACGGCGGAACGGATGCGGTCCTCATAGCAGGTGAAAATTTTGGGGCTCTTGATCGAAACGTCGAGGTAGCGGTTGTTCACCGTCTTGATTTCGACGGTGAGTTCGATACCGCCCTCCTTGTATTCGCCCTTGCCGAACCCTGTCATGCTGAACATAAATAATACTCTCCTCGGCGAAATCTTTTCGGGGTGCCGAAAATATTTCGTCCGATTTTTTTAAGGCGACACCGCCGTACGGTGCGTTGCACCTATCGGCGTTTTCTCCCTCTTTTTGCCCTTTTTAGGGGCTCATCTTTATAGAACGGGCAAAAATTCACCCGCTTCCCCTGAGCCAAAGCGTTGGCAAATAAGGTTGCGCGGCGCAAAAGCGCGGTTTTGCTTGCGCGAGAAGATTATTATAACTTCGCGCAAATTCGCTCTTTCCGCATAAGCCGAATGTTTTCGGCAACTTGCGGGCGCTTTCCGCAAACCGCGGTTTGCGGACGCGCGAGTGATTATTCTCCTCGGCGAAATCTTTTCGGGCTGCCGAAAATATTTCGTCCGATTTTTTTAAGGCGACACCGCCGTACGGTGCGTTGCACCTATCGGCGTTTTCTCCCTCTTTTTGCCCTTTTTAGGGGCTCATCTTTATAGAACGGGCAAAAATTCACCCGCTTCCCCTGAGCCAAAGCGTTGGCAAATAAGGTTGCGCGGCGCAAAAGCGCGGTTTTGCTTGCGCGAGAAGATTATTATAACTTCGCGCAAATTCGCTCTTTCCGCATAAGCCGAATGTTTTCGGCAACTTGCGGGCGCTTTCCGCAAACCGCGGTTTGCGGACGCGCGAGTGATTATTCTCCTCGGCGAAATCTTTTCGGGCTGCCGAAAATATTTCGTCCGATTTTTTTAAGGCGACACCGCCGCTCAAATTGCGGCGCAAAATATCCCCTGTTTTCCGCGTACTACATTATAGCAGAAAGCGCGGAAAATTTCAAGTCATTTTATATCGATTCCGTTTTCGGAAAGAATTTTTATAAATTCTTCCTCGCCGACGATCTTGACGCCGAGGGCCTTCGCCTTTTCCAGTTTGCTGCCGGCGCTTTCGCCCGCTATGACGAGCGTGGTTTTGGAGGTTACCGCGCTTTGGCAAACGCCGCCGAGCTCTTCGATGCGCGCCTGCGCCTCGCTGCGCTTAAACCGGGAAAGGGTGCCCGTCAATACGACGCTTTCGCCGCTGAACGGCCCGCCCGCCCGCGCTTGCTTTACATAGGGCCTGATCCCCGCGGAAAGCAGCCTGGAAAGTTCGGCGCGGTTTTCTTCGTCGGCAAACCAGCGGACGATGTTTTCCGCCGTCTTTTCGCCGATATTCTCCATTTCCACGAGCGTTTCCGCCGCGGCGGAGGCCAGCGCCTCCACGCTTTGGAAGCGCTCCGCCAAATCTTTGGACGCGACCTTGCCGATGCCGCCGATGCCCAGCGCGAAAATAAAGCGGTCGAGCGGGATATTCTTGCTCCCCTCCACGGCGGAAAGGAGATTGCGCACCTTCTTTTCGCCGAAGCCCTCGAGCGAGGAAAGCGCTTTGCGGTCCAAAAAATACAGGTCGGAGCAGTGCCGCACGCCCAAACGGTCTATGAGCTGACAGGCGGTCATTTCCGAAAAGCCCTCGATGTCCATGGCGCCCTTGCTCGCAAAATGCGCGAGCATCGCCGCCACGCGCGGGCGGCAGGCGCGGTTGGGGCAGAAGAGATTCGCCCCCTCTTCGGCAATCGGCGAGCCGCAGTACGGGCATGTTTCCGGCGCGGCGATATCGACGCTGGCGCCCGTGTGCTCGACCGCGGCGAGGATCTCGGGTATCACCTCGTTGCTGCGGCGGATGAGGACTTTGCTGCCGATCTTGACGTCCTTGCGGCGGATATCGCCCAAGTTGTTGAGCGTCGCCTTGCGCACCGTGGCGCCCGCCAGCTCTACGGGCTCCACCTCCGCGAGCGGCGTGAGTTTGCCCGTCCTGCCTACCTGCCAGATCACGTTTTTTACCTGCGTAACCGCCTCTTCCGCCTCGAATTTGAAGGCGATCGCCCAGCGGGGGAATTTATCGGTATAGCCCAGCGCTTCGCGCGCCGAAAAATCGTTGACTTTTATGACCGCGCCGTCGGTGAGGACGTCGATCTTTTTGCGGCTGACGTCGATCTCGGCGATCGCGTCCTTGACTTCCTGCGGCGTTTTGCACAGCCGCATCCGTCGGAAAGTTTTGAACCCTTCCCGTTCCAGGAAGGCGACCGCCTCTTCCTGCGAAGAGAGCTCCCCTTCCGACATGTAATTGACGTCGTAAAACAGTATCTCGGGGCGGCGGGCGGCGGTAACGGCGGGGTCGAGGTTGCGGATGGCCCCCGCGGCGGCGTTGCGCGCGTTTTTGAGAGGTTCGGAAGCGCTTTTGTTGTACTCTTCGAGAACGGACAGGCGGATGATCGCCTCTCCCTTGACTTCCAGCGTACCCTTGTAGGATATGCTGAGAGGGTAGCTCTTGATGGTGAGCACCTGCGCGGTTACGTCTTCGCCGACCGTGCCGTTGCCGCGCGTCGCCGCGCGGACGAATTTTCCGCCTTCGTAAGTGAGGCAGATGGTGAGCCCGTCGAATTTGTATTCGACGGTGTATTCGGGATCTTTGCAGACCTTTTCGACGCGGGTGAAAAAGGCGTCGAGTTCGTCTTCGGTTACCGCCTTATCGAGGCTGTACAGCCGCGCGATGTGTTCGTGCCGGCGAAACGCTTTGATGGGCTCGCCGCCTACCCTGCGCGTGGGGGAATCGAACAGTACGGTGCCGCTTTCGCGCTCCATCGCGCGGAGCTCGTCGTACAGTTTGTCGTACTCCGCGTCGGAAACGGTGGGCGCGTCGAGCACGTAATATTCGTAAGCGTAACGGTTCAGCCGATCGACCAGTTTGCGCATGTCCATAAAATTTTCTCCCGCAGACTTCGAATTTAAAAATCGCACTTTTATAATAAATTATCCGTGAGCCTGCGGAGCGCGCCGCGCTCTCGCAGTCTCACGTCAAATTTATTATACATCGCTTTGGCGCGGCGCGCAAGCGTGCATGACATCCGTTTTGCCACGATGCGCTTATACCGCCCCGAAAGTATCGTATCACGTTTGCGCCGGAAAACCAAGCGTATGCGACATAAAATTGCCGCATTGCGCGCTTTTTCCCGGACACGCTTCCCCTATTTTATGACCGTAAGCGGCGCGATCTGCACCGAAAGGGACTTGATGCCGAGGCCGGGGAAGCTGATGTTCGCGACCAGCGCCGACCCCTCGCCCCGGGTGGAAATGATCATGCCTTCGCCGAATTTCGGATGGCAGACTTTGACGCCCGTTCTGAAGGCGCCGTAATCTTTTGCCGCGGGCGCGGAAAGGCGCTTGGCCGCAGGAGAATACCCTGCCGCCGCGGAGAAGGAGGACGCGGACTGCGCGCCGCCTTCGGGCGGGAGGTCGCTGCAGTAGCCGTACTCGTCTTCGTCTTTATCGCGCGAACGCGCGAACGAACGGCGCGCGCCGTACCCCGAATAGGAGGAACCGTAGCCGAATGCGGAACCGCGGCGCGCGTATTCGGCATACGCGGAGCGGGGGGATTCGAATTCCTTATCGGGGAAGATCTCTTTGATGAAGCGGGACTGCATCGTCATGCTGCGCTCGCCGTACAGATAGCGGCTGCGCGAGCGGGTGAAATACAGACGTTCGCGCGCGCGGGTGATCGCCACGTACATGAGGCGGCGCTCCTCTTCCAGTTCGCCGTCGTCATAGGCGGCGCGGGAGACGGGAAAAATGTTTTCTTCCATGCCGACGACGAAGACGTTTTTAAATTCCAGCCCCTTGACCGAATGGACGGTGGCGACGGTAACGTAGTCCTCTTCGTTCATCTCGTCGGTATCCGAGCTGAGGGTTACCTGGTTGAGAAAATCGGAGAGGGCCGCCCCCTTGTTGAGGCGGCAGAACTCGTCGACCGAGTTGACGAATTCGTCGATGTTCGCCTTCTTGTTGATGCTCTCGTCCGAATCGTCGGCGTACATGGAGAGGATGGCGCTGTCATTGATGACGTCGCGGATGAGTTCGTCGGCGCTCGTTTCCATGCCCTTGAGGACGAGCTCTTTGAGCAGCGCCCCGAACGCGCGCACCTTCTGCTTGCTGCCCGCGTTGAGGGGAAGGGTATCGACTTCGAGGACGGCGTCGTACACCGAGAGGCCGCTCTCTTTTGCGTACTGTTCGAGCGTTTCGACCGTCTTTGCGCCGATGCCGCGCTTGGGGACGTTGATGATGCGGGTAACCGCCTCGCTGTCGAACGGGTTGTTGATGACGCGCAGATAGGCCAAGAGGTCTTTGATCTCCTTGCGTTCGTAGAACTTGAAGCCGCCGAACACCCTGTACGGTATGCCGTACTTGGCAAATTCCTGTTCGTATGCGCGCGTGAGGGCGTTGATGCGCATGAGCACCGCAAAATCGGAGAAGGAACATCCCTGCCGGTTCATCAGGTCGCTGATCGTGCGGGCGACGTAGAGCGCCTCGTCGTTTTCCGATTCCGCCTGAAAATACTGCGGCTCTTCGCCGTCGCCGTTTTCCGTCCAGAGCACCTTGTCTTTGCGGCGGCCGTTGTTTTTGATGACCGCGTTGGCGAGTTTTAAAATGCTCTTGGTCGAGCGGTAGTTGCGTTCGAGCTTATAGACCTTGGCGCCGGGGAAATCCTTTTCGAAATCGAGAATGTTTTCGATCTTCGCGCCGCGCCAGCCGTAGATGCTCTGGTCGTCGTCGCCGACGGCGAAGAGGTTGCCGTGCACGACGGAAAGAAGGCGCACGATCTCGTACTGGACGCGGTTGGTATCCTGAAATTCGTCTACGTGGATGTAGCGGAACCTGCCCGAAAGGTATTCCAGCGCCTCTTTATCCGTTTCCAAAAGACGGAGCGTTTGGGTGAGGAGGTCGTCGAAGTCGAAGGCGTTGTTCCGCTTGAGATGGTCGCAGTAGGCGGCGTATACGCGGACGATATCGCCGATGCCCTTCACGTCCGCGTTTTCCTGCGCGTATTCTTCGGGCGATTTGCCGAGCATCTTTGCATTTGCGACGTGGAATTTGACGTTTTTGAGCAGCTTTTCGTCGCTGAAGCCGCATTCGGCAAACGCTTTTTTAATGACCGCCGCGCGCTCCGTTTCGCTGTAAATGGAGAAGTTTGTATTGTAGCCGAGGCGGTCGGCAAACATGCGCAGGATGCGGACGCACATGCTGTGGATGGTGCAGATCCACATGCTTTCCGCGCCGTCGATCATCTTCGCGAGGCGCTCTTTCATTTCGTTTGCCGCCTTGTTGGTAAAAGTGATCGCCAAGATCGACGAAGGATATACCCCCTTTTCTTCCACGAGATAGGCGATGCGCGAAGTGAGCACGCGCGTTTTGCCGCTGCCCGCGCCCGCGAGCACCAATACGGCGCCCTCGGTATCGGTTACGGGTTTTATCTGTTCGGAATTGAGTTTTTCGAGAATGTTTTGCATCATTTGCCGGTCCCCGCGGACGGAAAGCCCGCCCGCCGCATTTTGTTTCGACGGATATTATACCACATCGCGAGGCAAACTTCAAACCTTTTCCCCGCGGCGGCAAAAAAATCCCCGCCCGTTCAACGGGCGGGGAAAATGTTAAAAAAACTCGATCCGTCGCTTATTCCGCCTGGCCGATCATGCCGCAATGTGCATCCACCGCCCGGCGGATCACCGACGCGGCCTCGACGTCCGTCAGGCAAATTTCGCCGAGCACGCCCACGGCGGATCCGACGGGATTTTCCACCGCAGTCGCATTATCTTGGAAGTTTACGCCGCCGTTGGCGCACAGCCCGACGAAAGCTCCCGAAAAGACACCCGAGCCATAGACGGAAGGGATACGGAAAGCCGCGCAGCCGGAGATGCGGGGAGCTTTTCCGGAATCGGAAGTATATGCGCCCGCCGTGAACCCAACCAAACCGCCTGCGGCGATCTGTGCCTGCGCATTCGCGCCCGCGATCGCCTCGATTTCTCCGTCGTTATAGCAACACTCCATATAAAATCCGTTCGACGAAGCCCTTCCGAAAGACCCCACGATGCCGCCGACATAGAAATCCGCCAACCCCTCCGCGGATATTCTGCCGATATTTGCACAGTATTCCAGCGAAACGCCTTCAGCCGTCCAACCGCTGATCCCGCCGACATAGCCCGTGCCCGCATTGCATTCGAGGATCACCGTGCCGCGGTTGACGCATTCGGTGAAAGCTACGTTTTTCGCGTTGCCGCTGATTCCGCCGACGTAAGAGAGACAGCCGAAACCTGCATAGATATCGCCCTCGTTTACGCAACTTATGACCTTTGCATTGTTTTCAATATAGCCCGCAATGCCTCCCACGAAAATATCGCTGCCATAATGCTGGTGGGGAACGCTGACGGACGCGGCATTGACGCAATTCTCTATCGTTACGTATTTCAGCACACGCCCCGCGATTCCGCCGATTTGCTGATAGCCGGTAACCGAAACGGAGGATTCGGTGCGGCAATTGATGATTTCCAACGGGTTTGACGCGGAAGTACCTTCGCCCCAGCCGACGATTGCCCCCGTATTCGTCATCCCTTCGATCTCCGCATTACGCAACGTAATATTGCGCAGCGAGCCGCCCAACACGTAGCCGAACAGGCCGCGGCAGTATAAGTACGGAGCGTACATCCGCAAATCGGACAGCACAAATCCGCCGCCGTCATAGTCCCCTTTAAACGGATATTTGTGAGAGCCGCCCTGCAAATAATACCCGACGGGCTGAATGCTTTCCCCTCCGAAAGAAATATCCGCCGTCTGCACGATGTATTTTCCTTCAAAGGTGTTTCCGCTGTTCACTTGTTCGGCAAGATAGCGGAAGTTTTCTGCCGTGGAAACGCGGTACGGGGATTCCTGCGAACCGTCTCCTCCGGAAAAAGCGGAAGACGCTTCGCCCCAACCGTGCACAGGCGCGCCTGCAATACCGGCGGTATCCTTGACAATATTTTTTAAAGACGACCCTTGCGAAATCAGTTTGCCGGCCAGCACGTCTTCTTCGGTGAATTTTGCAAACAGGATCTGCGCCGCAACGGTGCGCGAATAGTCGTATTGCACATAGATATTTCCATCCCCGTCGAACGCGATATCCGGATAGGCTACGCCTGTACGTTCGTCGAGCAAAAGTCCGCCTTCCCACGTCGCCCCGCCGTCCTTTGAAACATAAGCGGTAAGATTGCTTCTGCCGGAAGTTACTTCGGACATTGTCTTACCGTGTTTTACGAGCAGAAGATTTCCCGAAGGGAGAGTGCGGATCGTTGCCATGCTGTTGACATGGCTGAAAGCGACTTCTTCGTTCGTCCAAGTCCTTCCGCCGTCTGAAGAATAACTCTTTTTAATGCTCGACGAACAGCGGGAATACATCATCAGCCTTCCGTCCGAAAGCTCAACGACGGAATGCTCGTTAAAATTGCTGTCTTTAAAGATAACGCCGCCGCGATACGACCAGGTTTCGCCCTCATCGTCGGACGCATAGACGTTTGCGCCGCGTATATTATCCAATTCCCTGTAACAGTCTTGCAGAGGAGCCGTGATATGCCAGCGCTCCCATATGGATACGGGCAGGATCCATTCGCCCTGTGAAGTTACGATGGGCTTTTTGATGGAGGCGCCGGGACCGATGTATACGGGCTGCGTCCATACGGGCTCGGAAGCATCCGGATCGTCGCAGCGAATATAAAAATTGGCTCCGCTGCCGTCCCACATGCCGAACGACTGCTGATAAAAGAGCCACAACCTTCCGAGCGGGTCGCACCAAAACGCGCCGATGTGCGTATTCATCATCAACGGAAGCGATTTATCGTGCGGATCGATCACAAACTGAATATCTTCCCAGGTCTGACCGCCGTCGTCGCTGTAGGTCGCGATCAGAAATGCCCCCGGCCCGTCTTCCCCGCCGATCCAGCAGCTCCACAGCCTGCCCTGCGGCGTAACTTCAAGGCTCATATTCATCGCAAAATAGCGGTAATTCCGATATGTATCTTCCGAAGGAGAAAAGTCAATTGGGGCAGGCGTTTTGATTTTATCCAAAACGTCGCGCGAATATAATTTTGCTGCGCCCGTAAGATCGTACCGCAGATAGAGCGAAAGATCCTCTTCGACGGGGGAACCGAACGAAACGGCGTTCCCCTCTTTATCCGTCCAACTTTTACTGTACCCTGCACGGTCCGCGCCCAAATTTCTGTTTGCCAATATTTCACCTTCCGCAAATTTTTCCGTTGCCAAAACCGTCGTTCCGTCGCTGTCGTAATACGTTACGGTATATTCGGGGACCTCGTCTTCGTCCCCTCCCGCCGGGAGATCCTCACCCGGAACTTCTCCTCCCGGATCCTCTTCGCCCGGAGTTTCGATCTGCGCGCCGCCGGGGTCATTTTGCTGTCCGTCCGGAGCACTGCAGCCGACCGCCAGAAACAGCGACAACGCCAATGCGCCGGCTAAAAAAATTCCAATGATTCGCTTCAGCATATATTTTCCTCCTTTTTTGCCGATTCGGAATTAACGAAATTAGTTTACCATACAGGCAAAAAAGAATCAAGTATACTGAATTTATATAATTTTTTTAAATTCAGTTGACATTTGTCAACTATAGTTTTAAAATAAAAGCAAACAAGGGAGAAAACCATGTTTGACAACGAACAAAAAATCAATTATGACGGAATCGTCCGGGCAAGCATCCTCGACAGTGCCGATAAAAGGCAGATCGAAGCCATTGCGCGCGCATTGGCGCATCCGCTGCGGCTGAACTTTTTGGAACAGCTGCTCACGCAGCCGCGCTCGATCACGGAAATTGCCAAAAGCAACGATATTACCAATTCGACGGCGATCTTTCATTTGAAAATTTTGGAAGAGGCGAAACTGGTTTTCAGCCGCTGCCAGCCCAATAAAAAGGGAAAAACTCTGATATTTTACATCAATTTTTCGGAAATCGCCATCTCTACCCAGCCGAAAAACGCAGATGCGCGGCAGACATTCGAACAGAGCATCGGGATCGGAGATTATATAGACGCCGATGTTGCGAACTATCTGCGCATCGCCACGGACAGCGATATTTTTTACTTGGAAAAAAATGTATTCGAAACCTGCCGATTCAAAGCGCAGCTGCTGTGTACGGACGGCGGAAAATTTACGTATGCGTTCGGTAATTCGTTTGCGAAGGATCATATTGTAAACGAAATCGAATTTTCTTTGGAAATCTGCTCGGAATCCCCCTATTACCGCAACGACTGGAAGAGCGAGATTTCCTTTGCCGTAAACGAAACGGAAATCCTGACATATACTTCCCCGGGAGATTTCGGAGACCGACGGGGAAAACTGAACCCCACATGGTGGCCGAACAAATACACGCAGTACGGCCTGCTTTTGCGCATTAAAATTGACAGGGACGGGGTTTGGCTGAACGGCGAACAGTGCAATGCTTTAACATTGGACGACCTGAACCTCGGGCAAGGAAACAGACTGTTATTTTCGATTTATACGAAACGCAATGCAAAATATGCGGGCGGATTCAATCTGTTCGGAAAAGGGTTCGGCAATTACGAACAGGATATCGTACTGAAATGCAATTGCCAAAACAAGGCGAACCGGCCCACGGCATAAAAACACAAACCCTCGGAGACTGCTTTTCGGAAGCTCCGGGGGTTTGCTGCCCTTTCAACAGTTTTGCGGGGTGTTCATACCCGCTTGAATTCCGATTCGCGGCGGAACCTTTCCAGCGCCTTTAAATACCGCTCGGAAAGGGTGAGGGTGTAGCGCTGTTTTTCTTCGTACGACAGCTTATCGTACACGGAATGATCGGTGAGGCGGCCGATCGCGTCGGACACCTCCCCTTCGGAAACGAGAAGGGCGCGGACCTTTTCGTAAAAGGCGTCGTCTTCCCCGCCGCCGCGGATGGTACAGGTTACTTTGCCCGTAAAATAGCGGCAGGCGCGGCTTTCGCTGACGCCCAGGGTGCGGGCGCGCTCGAGTTCGTCGGAAAGCTCTTCCTTGCAGTTCTGCCAAAAGCCGCTCTTTAAACGGGTTTTGGCCTCTTTGGCGATGCTTTTGAAACTTCTTTCGACCGTTTTCGACATATTTCCTCCCCTTACGAGCATTTTCGCGCAAACAAAAAGCCCGTTATTTTCATAACAGGCTTTTGTACTTAATTTTTTGAGCTTCTTTTGCGAGCCGCTTCCGACTTCTTTTTCCTGCGCACCGAAGGCTTCTCGTAATGTTCTTTACGGCGAAGATCTCCGATGATGCCGTCGCGCGAGCATTTTCTTTTAAAACGGCGCAGAGCGCTGTCGATCGACTCGTTCTCTCCGACACGGATCGTGGACATTCCTTTCAACCCTCCTTCGCCCAAAGCACTTAATCAACGGTATTATTTTAATACAACCCGCGACGAATGTCAAGCAAAAATCTGAACAAGAAAACAGTTTTTCGCTCTTTGCGCAATTTTTCGGCTGCCGGCAAAGAGAGGGCCGCGCGGTATGTTCAATGCGCTTGACAAACGGCGGCAAAACAATTTATAATGTATTATCATAAATAAAAGGATGCAAGGAGAAAAATATGAAGGCGGATTATTCGCAGCTTACGGGCGAAGAGCTCGAGCACGAAAAGAAAAAACTGCACCGAAAGCTGATCGCGCCCAATATCGCGATCCTGATCATCGCGCTGATCGCCGCGATCTCGCTGGCGGCGGGAGCCTGGATCAGCGTGAAAGTTCCCGTCAACGAGGACCTGGTCGTTTCCGTGTTCGATTCGATGAGCGAAGGCACGGACGGAGAGAGCGGCGGCACGGAAGGGTTCAGCGAAGAGCAGCTTCGGTTCCTGTTCAAGGACGTAAATACGGAAATCGCGATTTCGCTGACCATGCGCGACATGTTGAACGCGGGATTCGCGGCGGACGATTCGGGCGTGCGCGCGGTGATCGAAAATTCCGTTTCCGGCGCCATGGATACGGTGGAGACGCTCGCCGAACAGATGATGCCTTCGATGGTCGCGATCGTGGCGGCGGAGGCCGTAAAGGAAGCGGGGCTGGGGGAACTCGACTATGCGGAAATCGACACTTCCGGTTTTGAGCAGACCATTCAGCAGCTGAACGCGCAGGACGCGGAGGGAGCGAAAGCGACTTTCCTCGCCTCGTGCGAACAGCTCGCGCAAGAGCAGCTGAACATCACCCTTTCGGACGAGGACAAGAGCGCGATTTCGGACAGCTTCGACGAAGCGGTAGACCTGATGCGGGACGAGACGGGCACCATCAGCACTTCCAACCTGCTGACCAACCTCGGAGAGGGCGAAAACGCGCCCGATATCCCCACGACGGACGAACTGCTCGATAAAATCCCCGCAGACACGATGAATTTACTGCGGACGGCGTTTAAGGCCGCGGGCATTGCTGCCGTCGTCTGCGCCGGACTGTGGGCGCTTTTGGCGCTGCTGGCGCTTTTGCACATCTTCCTCAAAAACAAAAAGGTGGGCATGTGGTACGTGAAGCTGACGGGGCTGTTCCCCTTTGCGATCTGCTGGCTTGCACCGACGCTGGCGCTGAAATTTTTGCCGCAGATCGTGAGCGAGATGCCCGCCCTGCCGGCGATCGCCTTCGGCGGACTGACCTTTATTTCCGCGCTGTGCATTTTGGCGCTGTGGATCGTTTCCATCTTCTGGTGCCACCCCATCAAAAAGCGCATTCGGCGCTGCAAGGACGAGATCTCCCTGCGCGGGCGCGCGGCGCGATAAGGCGGACAGCGCAGGATTCAATTTAAAAAGAGGGATCGAATATATATGCAAGGGCGGAGAGAAGCATGCTTCTCTCCGCCCTTCCTTTTAACAGTGAATTTTAACCGTTAAGTGTGCGTGGTTTCCAAAACGGAAATGATAAGCGTATCGCCGTTCCGCACGAACGTGAGGCGCTTGTTTTGGTATTGGCTGAAGCCGCTCCCTGCGGTGCTCCCCGACCCTATGGCACTCGACAGATCGTGATAGACGAGCGCATCGTCTTCCCCGACGACCGCGAACGAAAGCAGATATTCTTTGCCGACGACATAATCGATCTGCACGGTAACCTGCTTGTTTTCGTCCGCCGTCAGATCGTCGAAAGACTGATACCCTTCCTGTATCGTATTTGCGATCGACAAATGCACGTGGTACGCGGCGCCTTCCTCGTAAATGTCTTTCACGTCGAAGACGAGCGTCTCTTTCCAAGTTACGGCCTGTTCCGCCACGGTGATCTTGACGACGAGGGTAGCCTGCCCCGACGAAGAGCCGTAATCTTTAAAGTGCATCGTGAGCCAAGACGTGCCGAGATTTACCTTCGAAGTATCGATATTTACATGGACCTCTTTGATCTCGAAATCGTTTGCCCCGCCGATGCCGAGATCGGCTTTCGACTTATCTTCCGCGGTGATCGCGCTTACGGGGAGAACCGATTCGTCCGAAGACTCGAACTCGGAAATCACCTTCGACATATACGCCTTTTCCGTTTGAATGATCAGCGTTGCCTCACCCGCGTCCTTTTGAACGGTTTTGCTGTTCGAAGAAGCGAACGTCGCCATCCCGTCTTCCAAAACCTCCTGGTACGTGCCCGTCGTCGCGGTGAGCGTAACGTTTTCGGCGGGCATCGTGAAGCGATAGCTTCCGCCCTCTTCCGTGCAGTCGGAATCGTTGAACTTTACGCCCGTTATGTATTTATCGGCATTCTTCAACTCGACGGCGACGGTGATCTCTTCGCCCGCCTTTGCGGACGACGCGCCGGGCGTGAGCGTATAATCTTCGGAAGCCGCCGCGGTGATCGTATACGTCTGATCGGCGGTATTATCGCCGCCGTCTCCGCCGCCGCAGGCTGCCAAAAATACTGTGCACAGTATTGCCGCGCACAGCGCGGCAAGCACCGCCGTGAAACTCCTTTTCGATATTCTCATTTTTACACCTCCCGTACCCTTTTCTTATTATAGGTACGCTGCCATTATAATGCCTCGTGCAGGTTTTGTCAAGAAATCTTATAAAAAATTCGCCGCGGAAGAATTTCCGCGGCGACGCTCGCTTGATTTTTGTTCCTTACGGAGAACGGAAATCAGAGCATCTTTTCGCCCATGTTCTGCCCGCCGAGAATGTGTATGTGCAGATGATGCACCGTTTGCCCCGCGTCTTCGCCCTGGTTCACGATGAGGCGGTAGCCGTTTTTCAGACCGAGACTTTCCGCAATGGCGGGGATTTTGACGAGGCATTTTTTGACGAGTTCCGCCTGCGCCGCATCCATTTCGGCCAAAGCTGCGAAATGGGACTTGGGCACGACGAGCACGTGCACTTTGGCCTGCGGATTGATGTCGCAGAAGGCGAGCATGTCTTCGTCTTCGTACACCTTGTTCGAGGGGATGTCCCCCGCGATGATCTTGCAGAAAATACAATTTTGATCCATGATCAGAAATCCTCCTTGACGATAGCTTTCAACCCGTCCTGATACGGCGAAAGGGCGACGACGCGCGTTTTGCGCGCGATCTCCCCCGCGACGTACAGGCGGATGTAATTTTCGGAATAGCCGACGGTATACTCCCCCTTCCGCTCTTCGGGAACAAACTCGAGCACCTTGCCGGCAAAGGCGGCCTCGTACTCCCTGCGCAGTTCTTCCGCGAGGGCGAGCAGTTCGTGAAGGCGGCGCTTTTTGACCGCGGGGGGGAGATCTTCGAACTTTGCGGCGACCGTGCCCGTGCGGCGGCTGTATGCAAAGCAGTGTATCTGCGAAAAGCGGACGCGGCGGCACAAGTCGAGCGTTTGGGCAAAATCTTCTTCCGTTTCGCCCGGGAACCCGGCGATCACGTCGGTGGTTACGGCCGCGTCGGGAAAGCAGTCTCGGATGAGTCGGGTCCGCGCGAAATACTCTTCGCGCGTATAATGGCGGTTCATCTTTCGGAGCACCGCGTCCGAACCGCTTTGCAGGGACAGGTGAAAATGCGGCGCAAAATCGCGCACCTGTTTCGCCGCATCCAGAAGGCGGGGCGTGATCGCGCCCACTTCCAACGAGCCAAGACGGATGCGGCTGCCCGCATCTTTGACGGCGAGAAGGAGGTCGGCAAGGTCTCTTTCTCCGTCGCGATAGGAAGAGACGTCGATGCCGGTGATGACGACCTCTTCCGCGGGCGAGGAAAGGATTTCCGCCGCGGCGCTCTCGACAGAGCGGGAACGGCTTCTGCCGCGCAGATACGGGATGATGCAGTAGGAACAGAAATTGTTGCACCCGTCCTGAATTTTGACGAATGCGCGCGCTTTGAGCGTTTTCGGAGGAAGAAGTTCGTCGTAGGAGGCGTCGTTTTCGTCGAGAAAGACGCCCTGCCCGTCCAATAAGGCGAGGATCTTCCCCTTTTGCCGCGCGCCCGTAACCACGAAAACGTTCTCTTTGCGGGCAAACGTTTCGGGGGTGCGTTCGGCGGCGCAGCCGCAGACGATGATGCGCGCGTTCGGATTGACGGCGCGCACCCGCGCGACCGCCTGACGGGACTTTTTTTCCGCCTCGCCCGTAACGGCGCAGGTGTTGAGTATGTACAGATCGGCGGGAACGAGCTCGTCGGAGACTTCCCAGCCGCGCTCTTCCAATCCGCGCAGGAGAGAGGCGCTCTCGCAGCCGTTTACTTTGCAGCCGAGCGTAAATACGACCGCTTTCATTGCAATTCCCCCAGGCAGAACATGACTATGCCGCAAAAGACGATGGCAGCCGTTTCGGCACGCAGAATGCGCCTGCCCAAACTTATGCCCGCAAAGCCCGCCGCCTTTGCCGACGAGAACTCTTCTTCCGAAAAGCCCCCTTCGCTTCCGACGACGAGGGCGCACGAGCCGCGCAGGGAACGAAGATCGGCATCGCTCTTCTGCGCGAATTCGCAGGCGAACAGTTTGTTTTCGTACTCCGCGCAGGAAGCGAGCGCGGAAGGAAGATCGGCAAAATACTCTACGGAGGGAACGGAAGCGCGCAGGCACTGCTTCGCCGCCTCGCGCGCGACCTTGCGCAGGCGTTCGAGCTTGTTTTCGTTCATATACGCGGAGCAGAAGCGGGAGGAAAACACCCCGATCTCCGCGACGCCGAGCTCGGTGGCCTTTTGCACGGCGAGTTCGGTTTTATCCCCTTTGAGCGCGCCCAAAAGCAGACGGACGCGCGTTTTGCTCTCTTTGTCGGATACGCGCCGCCCCGTTACGCCGCACAGCATTTCGCCCCTGCCGACCGCGTTGATCACCGCGTCGTACTCCGCGCCGCTGCCGTCCAAAAGGACGACCTCGTCCCCTTCTTTGAGGCGGAGCACGTTTTTTGCATGCGAAAACTCGTCGCCCATGAGACGGGTTTCCCGTTCGATTTTTTTCACGTAAAATCTGCGTACCGCAGCCATAAAACTCCTTCCGGATCCGCGGCGCGCAAAACGCGCGCCCGCGCTATATTCCCAAAAACGCAGAACGCGGATATTTTGATAAACATCTGCGCCCGATCATCAAGTAAAATTATTTTTTCATCGCCAGGGCGAACCATTCGCCCTTTTTGCGCTGTTCGACCGGTTTCAGGCCGATGCCCTCGTAGGCGGCGATCACCTGCGCGAGCTTCGGCTCGATGATGCCGCTGAGGATGAGCGTGCCGCCGTCTTTTAAATTTTTCGGAATGCTTTCGGAAAGGCGGCAGAGGATATCCGCGGTTATGTTCGCCGTCATCACTTCGCCGCGCACCTCCGCGTTTTCCAAAAGATCGGAAAGCGCGATTTTGACGCGGTCCGCCACGCCGTTGCGCTCGGCATTGTGCGCGGCGCTTTTGACCGCGACGTAGTCGATATCCGTCATGTAGGCGAACTTCGCGCCCAGTTTGACGGCGGCGATGCCCAGAATGCCGCTTCCGCAGCCGACATCGACGACCGTATCCCCCGGCCGAAGGTATGTTTGCAGAAGTTCGAGACACATGGACGTCGTTTCGTGCTCGCCCGTGCCGAACGCCATGTTCGAATCCAATTTGACGATCGCTTCGCCTTCCTTGGGTTCGTATGCGATCCATTCGGGACAGACGACGACGCGCCCGCCGATGTGCAGAGGGCGGAAATGCTTTTTCCATACGTCGATCCAGTCGTCCCCCTCGATCTCGCGGCGGGCCGTTTCCAGCGTGCCGAGGTCGAAATATCCCTTGCTGCGCTCTTGCAGAAGTTCGAGGTCGGCGCGGATGGAGCGGATATCCTGTTCGGCGATATCCAGCGGAAGATAGCACTTGACGAGAACGTCTCCCCCGCTTTCGGCGAGGCCGTCGTCCATGTAATCCCAAAAAGTGCGCTTATCCTTTTGCAGGGCGATGATATCGTTTACGTCGCAGACGGTAACGCCGTAATTGGTATAATTCCAAAAGATATCGGCGACCAGATCGCTGCCTTCCGTAGTCGTGTGCACGGTATATTCGATGAATTTCATTCGCTCTTCTCCTCGCTTTTTTCCGCTTGTCGTGGAGTGCTTTCCCCGCTTTCGCCGGGGGCTGCCGCCTCCGCGGACTCTTCTTCCGCGATGATCTGCGCCGCTTCGCAGTCTTCGGGCAGATCGACGATGTCTTCATGCTTGTTTTCGAGTTTGATGCGGCGGAACTGCTTTTCGGTGAGGATCACCTTGTTTTCGAACCACATCGGTTTGCGCTTCATGCCGATATAGGCGATGACGCAGACGATCAGGCAGCCGATGACGTTGACGATCATATCCGTCATCGAGTCTTTCAGGCCGCTGCCGTAAGAAGGATCCGTTACGTACGATCCGTCGGGAAGCTGCGTGAGGCCGTCCTGCCAGCGCTGCATGTTCATGCCGAACAGCCTGTCCATGCCGAATTCGACCAGTTCCCAGACGTATTCGACCGTCATGGTGAAGCAGAAAGTGAACAGGACGATGAAGAAGGGGGAAAGTTTGACTTTTTTATCTTCGGAATTGTTCAAGAGCCAGACGACCGAAAAACTTAAAATGGCAAAGATGACCCCTCCCGTGGTATGCAGGATCTTATCGTACAGGAACACGTTGTCGTACGCGCGGTAAATTTCGCCGAGCACGAAATGCGCGAACGCGAACACGTACAGGGTGATCGTGATAAAGTTCGGGATATAACAGCGGAATTTTTTGGAGACGATGCGCGGGACGTTGAACACGACGAGCGCCCCGACGCATTGAAAGATATGGTTTACGGTGATATCCAGCCCGCGCGAATCGTCCACGAAAAACAGTACGAGCGAACCGATCGCAGTCAGCAGGGTAACCGCCTGCAGGATGTAGTTGAGGATCAGGGTGCGCCTGCCCTTTTTGCGCAGGGCAAGCAGGACCTCTTCTTCCTCTTCGGGCAGTGCCCTTTCCTCTTCGAGTTTCGCCATACTCCCTCCGTTTATTTGAAATACCAATATTTTAACCGTTTTTTCCGTATTCGTCAACCGTTTGACGGATGCGCACAGAGCTGCGGCGGGATACAGTTATATAAAAAACGAAACAGGCACGCCCGTTCGTGCGAGATCGGAAGAGCGTCGTGTAGGGAA
>OGGQ01001357.1_pt1 | contig 32156 bp, 42 predicted proteins | sample 1571191 | NCBI WGS metagenome assembly OGGQ01 (sample SAMEA2582061, study PRJEB24529) | metagenome | biome: Human gut stool | place: China | collected 2011
AAAAAAGACCTGCTTCGGCGGGTCTAAATTACATAGAATCATTGAGTCTGAAAAAACCTTTGAAATTCTTAATAATGCTGGTTGAAAAATCTATTTTGAAATGATATATTAAACAGACTAAGATGGTGTCTAAAGACATCAGCGCCTCCGCACGAGAATGAATAGGATTTCCTATCATTTCGTATCACGAGAAGTTACATAGAGGAATTTGCTTGCACTTGCAACGTCCACCGAAAATCGAAAGCCTTGCTAATTTCGAGCCAATTGGACGGTGTAAAATCCCTATGAAAATGCTTATGAAGCGTAATACCAGATAGGATTTGAAACTGTGAAAAGCCTTGTATTTCCAAGGATTTTCTTGCACTGTGTTGCACTTGGTTTCATCGTATCGGGTCTACTCCTAAGGGTTAGTTACAGGTTCGATTCCTGTTGGGGGTGCCAGCAAAGGCAAAAATCCCCGCTGCTGAAAAAGCAGCGGGGATTTTTTGTTGCATAAATTAAACACTTTTTTCTGCCTAACCGGCAGCCTGCAGCACCCGGACGGTTTCGGTGCGGCCTTCGTTTAAGGTAAAGTTTTCCGCGATGCCCTCAGTGATCAGAATCTCGCCGCTGTCGGTGACCAGCAGCATCTCAAAGCCGCCGTTTTCCCGCCAGTACTGTTCTGCGCTCTGAGCGCCCATCACAAACAGCGCGGTGGAGAGCGCGTCGCACATCTTTCCTTCTCTGCCGACGATGGTGACCGACTGCAGTCCGTTGTCCGCCGGGTAGCCGGTGGACGGGTCGAGGATGTGCCAGTAGATGTTGCCCTGCTCGTCGTCAAAGTAGTTTTCATATCCGCCCGAGGTCACCACCGCCGCGTCGCTGACGGTGAGCACGCCGAGATTGCCGCTCTCCCACGGAGCCCGAATGCCTAAGCGCCAATTGCTGCCGTCCGGGCGGGAGCCGATTGCCTGAATGTTGCCGCCCAGGCTGATGAGCGCGCTGCTGACACCGTGCCGGCGCAAGATTTCGGTCACCAGGTCCGCGGTGTAGCCCTTGCCCACCGCACCCAGATCCAGCTCCATCCCGTCGGGGACGGTCAGCTCGGTGCCGTTTAGCTGGATGCGGTCATAGCCCACCTGCTCCAACAGCTGGGCTATCTGCTGCTGGGAGGGCACCTGTTTGGAATCGGTGGTGAATCCCCAGGCGGTGAGCACCGGGTAGATGGTCGGGTCCAGAGCGCCGCCGGTCCTTTGGGCCATCTCCAGCGCAAAGGAGATAATCTCTGCGGTCTCCTCGCTGACGGTGACCGGCTGGCCGCCGCTGTGGTTTGCCTGATAGATTTCGCTGTTCTCGTCGGTGACTGACCACAGCCCCTCGACCTGCTGGATACACTCTTCCGCCTCCTGCAAGGCCGCCTGCGCGTCCTCGCCGTAGGCGGTGAAGGTCATGTAGGTGTTCATCGCAAACAGGCTGCGCTCCACCGGCTGCTGCATCTCCTCTGCCGGCGCCGAGCAGCCGGTCAAAACGCCCGCCAGCAAAAACGCTGCCAGCTTTTTCCAAAGACGACCCATCTGTTTCCCCCTGTTCATCCCATCCTGCACTTTTGTTTGTCGCTTATCAGTATCAGTTTACTATACCCGACACCTAAAGTCCAGTGCTTTGTTTGCATCCCCAGCGATTCCTTTTGGGCATCGCCTAAAAAAACGAGCTTACCCTTTTTTGGTCAGCCGCTGCAGTCCCCGCGCACCGTAGTGGGCCAGAAAAACAAACAGCCCCATGATGGCAAGATACTCGGTAAAGAACAGCGGCAGCGGGCGCTCAAAGTCAAAGAAGACAAAGCTGCTCTGCAGCAGCAGGTAGGAAGGGATCTGATTTTTCACGAGGGCGTAGAGTCCATAAACGGCAATCGCCGCACCACCAATGCACAGCGTACCCCGCAGCACCGGGGAGGAAACCGGCCCTGTGGCCCGGCGCACCATTCCCAAAACCATGTTCCAGTGCAGCCCCAGATGCAGCGCCATCAGGACAAAGCTCCAGAAGGAGCAGAAGATGTGCATGGGACGGGCCAGCGCGATGCCGCCCGAAATCGGCAGGAAGGCAAAAACTTCGCGGGAAAGGATGACTGCGCTGACCATGGTCCCCAGCATCGCAGCCAAAAGCAGCAGGTTGACCACCGTCTGCACGACCCTCACCGGCGTGTATTTTCCCCGAAACAGGCTGCGGTGCCACCCGAAATTGAGGGCGTGGTGGACAATCCAGAGCACAAACATCCCCGCGCCCAGCCACTCGTGGGCGACATCCCCCGTCAGCTGCTTTGCCATCAGCAATAAAAGCAGGACGGTCATGGCAAGGTCGACGGCGATTTTACCGATCATCTTCGGTTTCAAACAAATTCTCCTTTCCAAGCGCCTTACAGACCGGCCGCTTGTTTCTCGTTTTCATAAAGGAGCGGGGGGAAGGCCGAGTCCAGGATGTTGTCCAGCGCGCAGACATTTTTCTGCATGTCCGCAATCTGTTTTACCATCGCATTGCGCTGCTCGAGCAGCATCGCCCGGCGCAGCTCGGCTGTCTGCCCTCCCTGATCCACCAAGGCAAAATAATCACAAATCGTCTTTAACGGTACGCCCGCCCGGCGCAGCTGCAGAATGTCCTGCAGCCGGTGGTAGTCTTTTTCCGAATAGTCCCGGCGGCCGCCGACGCGCGGGATGCGGTAGAGCACCCCCTGCCGCTCATAGTAGCGAAGGGTCGTTTCCGAGAGGGACAGTTTTTGACAGATCTCACCAATCGTCATTGTGTTTTGCCTCCATTCCTTTTTGATCTGTTGGATGCGATCAGCCGATCAGGCCCAGCCCCGACACCCAGCTTGCCACATCGCCTTCCGCCTGGGCTACGCTGTTTCTGGAGATGGAAAGTCCGTCGCTGATAACCGTCGCGTTGGGCTGCAGCTCCTGGATGGTCTGGATGGTTCTGGAAAATCCGCTGCCGCCGTGGGTTGTAAAGGGAACGATCGTCTTGCCGCTCAGGTCGGTCTGCTCCAGCAGGGTGTAAAGCGGCATCGGCAGGTCCGCGTTCCAGTTGGGGTAACCCAGGAAGATGATGTCGTAGCTGTCCAGATTTTCCATCTGCGCTGCCAGCTCCGGCCTTGCTCCCTCTGCCCGTTCATTGTAGGCAAATTCGAGCAGCGGGTCGTGGCTGCCCGGGTACTCCTGCACCGTCTCGATGCGGAACAGGTCGCCGCCGGTCTGCTGCTGAATCAGCTGTGCGATGTACTGGGTGTTGCCCAGCACCTCCCCGTCCACCACGACGCGGCTGGCTCCCGCCACTGCATCCACACCGTCGGTTTCCGGGACGGAAAAATAGGCGATCAAGATGTTGCTGCTCGCAGCGGCCGAATCGCTCTGTTCGCTGTCGCTGCCGGTCGCTTCCTCTGCCGGCGCATCGGTTTTATCGCCCGCCTGGGGCTGCTCCGCTGTATCGCTTTCCGCTGCGGCACCTTTCTCCGAAACTGTCGGCTGATCCTCGGTCTGCGTCTCCGAGGTGGACTGGGTATCTGCCGGCTGCTCCTCGGTCTGGGGTTCCGGGGTGGACTGTGAAGCTGCCGGCTGTTCGGTGCTCGCCGTTGTATTGTCATCTGTGCTGCATGCGGCCAAAGATAAAATCATGATGCCAGCCAGCAAAAGGGCTGCTAATCTTTTCATGGTCGTCTGCTCCTTTCCTGTATCCCAAAACGAAATTTAATCGATTGCTTTTCCCATCTGATATGCCTGCTGCATGGCGGGGTTACCCTGGATTTCTCCCAGCTGCCACGCGCCCGCACCGTAGATCAGGCCGCTGATCTTTGCGCCCGGCAGGCCGTCCATCGTGCGCTCCATCTCCTCTTTACCCGCGGCCGCCGTCGCGATGAAGTAAAACTCCTTGTCGGTCAGCTTTGCCCCGCAGGCCAGGCAGCGGTCGATCAGTGTCTTGAGCTGACCATTCATGGTGTAAAAATAGACCGGTGTGGCCAGCACGATGACGTCCGCCTCTGTCATCTGCTGCAGGATGGCGGGGACGTCATCCTGCTGAATGCACTCGCCCGCCTTTTTGCAGTAGTAGCAGGCCTTGCAGAAGTTGATCTGCTTGTCTCGCAGGCTGATTTTGACAACCTGATTTCCTGCTTCCTCGCAACCTCTGCGAAATTCCTCACAAAGGGTGTCCGAATTGCCGCCCTTGCGTGGGCTTGCCGAGATGATAACTACTTTTTTACTCATTTTTTATTCCCTCTCTTGTTCTGAAATTCGTTCCAGTCTCACCGTACCCGCAGCGTCGCGCAGCTTTTCTGCGCCCTGCTCAGCCTTTCCCAGTGGGATTACCGGAACAATGGTCTGTTCGTATAAATCGTCATAAAAGATCGCCAGATCCGGCCCCGCATCCCAGTAGCCAAAATCGCCGATTTCATAGCTTCTGGTTGTCGGCTCGATGTTGGCGAGGTACCGGGGCAGATGCATGCCTTTGGCAAAGCCGTTTCGCTCAATCAGCTCCAGTTCCAGCGGCAGCATCCCGGCCAGATCCGCAGCCGCGCGGGAATCGTTCAGGGTGATGATGACCTCCACCTCTCCGGCTGTCATCTTCACCTGTTGTCCCTCGACGCTTTCATACGGTCCGTCCACCGGCGGGATGTCGGCGCACGCCGATAATCCCATCAGCAGAAGGATTGCCAGAGCTGCCGCTGCCATTTTTTCCTTCACGGCATCCTCCTTTCCTAAACCAGATGCGCCTGCAGGTAGTCCAGCATGCAGGCGATGGCCTGCTGCGCATCCTCTCCATAAAATCCATGGCCCGCGCCGGGGATGACCTCGAGCTCCGCCGACGGGTAAGCCTGCAGGGCGCGCTGCGAATATTCCAGCGGGACGATGCTGTCTGCGTCGCCGTGAATCAGCAGTACATCCCGGTCGTAGGCCGCGATGGCGCCATAGATGTCATAATCCAAAAGCGGCTCAAAGTAGGCGCGCCCCACATTCATCCACATAAAATAGTAGGTTTCGGGGATTTGCTCGGCACTGGCAAAGAGGCTGTTTGCCGCATCCACCATCACAAAGGCGGGGTAGAGCAGCACCATCCCGCGAATCTCATCCGGGTGGGCCGCGCCGGTGATGGCCGAGACCGCCCCGCCCTGACTGCTGCCCATCAAAAAGAGGTTGTCGCTGTCCACATAGTCCAGCTGCTGCACCATCGAGATGACCGCTTCCAGGTCTGCCTGTTCGGTGAAGAGGGACATCTCTAAAGTGGAGCCGTCGCTGCGGCTGCCGGGGCTTCCGCCGCAGAAGTCAAAGCAGTAGACCACATATCCCTTTTCAGCCAGCGCCTCGGCGTAGGTGCTGCCCACCGCGTGGGTTCCGCCAAAGCCGTGGGAAAAGATGACCGCCGGCATTTTGTTTCCGGCGCCCTGCGGGATATACACCACGCCGTAAATCCGGTTTTCTCCCCGCTGGGCGTAGAGCTCCTGCGTCCGATAGGAGTAGGTAGCTTCCGGCGATGCCGGTTGCTGCTGTTCCTGCACCGGTTCCGCTTCCGGCTGCTGAGCTGCCTCCTGTTGCTGAGTCGGTTGCTGTTGTGGGGCCGGCTGCTGCTCCTGCACCTGCTGCACCTCCTCCCCGGCGGCTGGCTGCACAGAGGTTTGCTCCTGTGTGCAACCGCCCAGCGTCAGGGAGAAGGCCACGAGCAAACAGCTTGCAAGGGCAAGTGTCCTTCTTCTCATCCTGCCAAATCCTCCCGCTACTGCACCAGACCGTTGCTGGAAAGGTAGCTGTCGATTGTGCCGGTGTCGGACGGTCTTGCAAACAGGCCGTCGTGAACGGTGGCGCCGTTGGCGTTTTTCCGCACAAAGGCAATCGAGTTGTCAAACTGTTCGGTGTCCATCGAGGCCGACTGGGTAAAGGGGTAGACGTCCACGCCGGTCAGGTCGTAGCTTTCCAGGAAGGTACCGATAATCATCGGCGCGGTGTGCCACCAGATCGGGTAGCCGACCAGAACAGTGTCGTACTCCTCGATCGACTCCGGCAGGTTGGCGATGGCCGGACGGGCATCGCTGTCCCGCTCTGCCAGCGCCACGTCGCCGCACTCGTTGTAGTCGGTGGGGTAAGGGGTCTCGGGCTGCAGCTCCAGCAGGTCGCCGCCGGTCTGCTCCGCGATGTAGGAGGCCATCTCCTGCGTGTTGCCCGACCAGGAGAAGTAGGCTACCAGCGTCTTTCCGCCTGCGGGATCGGTGGTTTCGGTCTGGCTCTGCCGGGTGTCGGTCTGATCACTCTGCGTCTCCTGCTCATCCGCAGGCTGTTCGGCCGGGTCAGTTTCCGGGGTGGTCTGTTCGGTCGAAGTCTGCCCGGCAGGGTCCGTCTCGTCGGTCATCTGTTCTGCCGGCATTTCTTCGGTCGCCGCCGGTTCCGTCGTGTCGCTTTCGGGGGCTGCCGGCTCGGTTTGCATCTGTTCGGCAGGGTCGCTCTGGGGCGCTGCCGGTTGGGCTTCGGCGCTGGTCTGTTCCTCACTTACTGCCGTTTGGTTGGAGGCGGAAGTTTGGTTTGTAGTCTCTGCGGTCTGCCCGCAGGCTACCATTGTCAACGCCAGCGCCGTCGCCAGCACAAATGCGGCTGCCTTCTTGAACATGTTGGGTTCCTCCTTTGCATCTGCACGGATTTTGGCTCTCGTCCTTTACATGCACTCCATCAAAATTTCGTATATTTCCTGGTGGCTCAGCTCACGCGGGTTGCTCTTGATGATGTTGCAGCTGTCCGCCACCTGACGCAGCAGCTCTTGGGTGATCTCGACCTTCGATTTGAGCTCGCTCATCTTGGTCGGGAGGCCGCACTCCTTGATGAAGTCTGCCAGCGCCTCCACACCCGCCTCGGCGGTGTCCACACCGAACACTTCCTGTGCAAAGCGGGTAAATTTCCCCTGCGCGTCCTTTACGATGTGGCGGTAGTAGGCCGGGTGGATGACTGCCAGGCCCTGCCCGTGGTTGCAGTCGGTGTAGGCGCCGAGCTGGTGCTCGATCTGGTGGGTCTGCATGTCGGTCATGCGGCCCACCTTGAGGATGCCGTTTTCCGCCATGGCCGAATCCCACATCAGGTTGCAGCGCGCCTGCATGTCGTTGATGTCCTTGAGCAGGCGGCGCATGTTGACCACCGTGTTGCGCATGATTGCCAGCGCCACATCGTCCGAGACGTTGTCCTGATCGGAGCTGCCAAAGTAGGTCTCCATCGCGTGGCTCAGGGTGTCAAACGCGCCGGACAGCACCTGCATGCGGGGAACCGAAGCGGTGTAGGCCGGGTCCAAAACCGCAAAGCGAGGTGCAAAGGCCAGCAGGCCGGTCTTCATCTTTTTCTCCTCGTTGGTGATGACCGCGCCGCCGTTCATCTCCGCGCCGGTGCCGGAAGCGGTAACCACCGCGCCGATCGGAAGGGCTTCGGTTGGGAACTGGTGGTTCACAAACTCCATCTCCCACAGGTCCTGTTCGGTTTTGGCCTGCGCCGCCACAATCTTGCAGCAGTCGATGACGCTGCCGCCGCCCACCGCCAGGATGTAGTCGACCCGGTGTTCCTTGGCCAGCTTGGCGCCCTGCTGAACCTTGTCGTAGGTTGGGTTTGGCATGATGCCGGAAAAGTCGACAACCTTCTTGCCGGCCTGCTCCAGCAGCCCCTTGATCTGGTCATAGATGCCGCTTGCCTTGATCGAGCCGCCGCCGTAGGCCAGCATCACCGTCTTGGCCTCGTTGGGAAGCTCCTGTGCCAACGCCTTTGGTGCAACGCCTTCCCCAAAATAAACCTTGGTCGGATAGGAAAAAGTAAAGGTGTTCATAATCGTTTTCTCCTTACAAAACAAAGACTATAGATTGCTTGGTTGATGATTTGCCTGGATAATCTCCTGCAGCGAGATGTGCTCGTTGCGGTAGCGCGCGTTTGGATTTTTCTCCGGGACGGTCAGGGCGATGGCCTTCTGCGGGCAGGCGTGCGCGCAGGCTAGGCAAGTCTGGCAGTTACCCGGAACATGCACCGCCTTGCCCTGTTCCAGATGGATGGAAGCGGAGGGGCAGACCTGCTCGCAGATTCCGCAGCCGATGCAGCTGTCGGTGACGCGCAGCAGGTGCTGCCAGGCGTCCGGGGGCATCTGGCTCATCCGGTCCAAGAGCTGCCGGTGCGCGGCGCGGTCGGTGTCGGTCACCGGGGAGATCATCTTTTTGTGCGCCTTCAGGTCGCTGACAATTGCCTCCAGCTGACCCTGCACATTTTTATCGATTCTTCGCTGCTCGTCCATGTCGAAGCTGGGCAGCCAGTTGTCGACCATCAGCAGGACGTTGATGTAGTCCACCCGAACGCCGCACTCCCTGCACAGCTGCTCCGCCAGCTCGGCCGCTCCGCCGTGGCGGTTCCCGTAGGTCAGAATCATGTAGAAATAATCGGTGTCAAGGGTAGCCTTGTGCAAAAATTCCTTGACCATCACCGGGACCTCGTGGCCGTAAACCGGCGCCACAATGCCGATGCTCTTGTCACAAAAATGCAGATTCTCCTGGTGGATGACCTGAGGGATGCTCACCGGCTGCGCTTCCAGCTGCTTTGCGATGTACAGGCAGTTGCCTGTTCCTGTAAAATAAAATACCATTCAGACAATCTCCTCCTTCAAAAAACGCACTTGTATCGGCGCGCGATTTGTGCTATAATCCGGTTGTTGTATCCGGTCGACACTATCGATTATAGTATCCGGTTGTTACTACCGGTCAATGGTCTTTTGCGAAAAAAGATAAGAGATTTTTTAAATTTCTTGTAAACAGGAGGAACATAATGTACACCATGATGCAGGCCTGCAAGGAAACCAACATGTCCTATCAGGCCTTAAAATACTACTGCAACGAGGGCCTGGTGCCCAACGTCAAGCGGGACAGCAACAACCGCCGCGTCTTTGACGAGCACGATGTCAAATGGATTAAAGATCTGGTTTGTTTAAAGCGGTGCGGCATGAGCATCCTGGAGATGAAGGAATATCTGGAGCTCTGCCTGCAGGGCCCCTCCACCATCCCGCAGCGCAAACAGATGCTTGCCAAAAAGCAGCAGGCGCTGCGCGATTCCATCCAGGAGCTGCAGGAAAGCGTCGCCTACATCGACTGGAAACAGAACTTTTATGACGAGGTTCTCTCCGGCAAGCGCCCCTATGTCAGCAACCTGATTCGGGTGGAGGAATAATCTCCCCTTCGGTTTGCTCTTTGCACAGACAAATTTCTGCAGTCTGTACTGAAGACTTTTGCCCGCCTGATCCGTTTTTGTTTTCAGCGGGCGGCGGACCTTTTAAACAACATCTGGGCTATCCCTTAAGGAGGGTTATCACAATGTGGATTTTATTTGCTTTTGGTTCCGCCTTTTTTGCGGGCATCACCGCCATCCTGGCCAAGTGCGGCATCCGCAAAACCGATTCGACCGTGGCGACGGCGGTGCGCACCATCGTGGTGCTGCTCTTTTCCTGGCTGATGGTGTTTGTCGTCGGCTCGCAAGACCAGCTGGGCTCCATCGACCCGAACACCTGGCTGTTTCTCATCCTGTCCGGCCTTGCCACCGGCGCGTCCTGGCTGTGCTACTTCCGGGCGCTGCAGCTGGGCGACATCAACAAGGTGGTCCCTGTCGACAAGTCCAGCGTCATCCTGACCATGCTGCTGGCCTTCCTTTTTCTGCAGGAGCCGATCACCCCGTTTGGCGGTATCGGCGTCGTGCTGATTGCGGCGGGCACCTTTTTGATGATTGAGAAGAAGGATGTCGAACAAAAAGAGGACCAGAAAAAGAGCTGGTTTCTCTACGCTGCCGGTTCGGCCATCTTTGCAAGCTTAACCTCCATCCTGGGCAAAATCGGCATCTCCGGCGTCGAGTCCAACCTCGGCACCGCCATCCGCACCGCTGTGGTGCTGCTGATGGCCTGGGTGATGGTCTTTGTTGCCGGCAAGGCGGGGGAGGTCAGAAAGATCCCCAAAAACGAGCTCGGCTTTATCTGTCTGTCCGGCATCGCCACCGGCGCGTCCTGGCTGTGCTATTACCGCGCGCTGCAGGACGGCCTTGCCAGCATCGTTGTCCCCATCGACAAGCTGAGCATCCTGGTGACGGTCGCCTTCTCCTACTTTGTCTTTCATGAGTGGCTCTCCAAAAAGTCTGCCATCGGACTGGTTTTGATTGTCGCCGGCACGCTGGCCATGTTGATTTAACAATCCCTTGTGAAAAAAAGAGGGGAGATTCTCTCCCCTCAACGTTCGATTATCCACCACCCACCACAAATTTGGAAGGAGTACAAACCATGCAGCAATGGATGCTAACATTTGTCAACCAATTTGGTTACCTGGGAATCTTTCTGTTGATCCTCATCGAAAACATCTTTCCGCCCATCCCCTCGGAGGCCGTCCTCCTGTTCGGCGGCGCTCTGACCGTCACCACCGCCATGAACGTCCCCGGCACCATCCTCGCCGCCACCGCCGGCTCGGTGCTGGGCGCGATTGTTTTGTATGCCTTTGGCAGAATCTTTCAGGCCGAGCGGCTCAAAAGGCTGTTTGCCGGACGGTTCGGTCAGATCACCAAGCTGCGCCCCGAGCATGTGGAAAAGGCCGAAAGCTGGTTCCGGCGCTATCAGGGTAAGGCGGTGCTGATCTGCCGCTGCATCCCCATTGTCAGGAGCCTGATTTCCATCCCCGCCGGCTTTGCCAAGATGCCGATGCCCGGATTTTTGCTGCTGACCACCCTGGGCAGCGCGGTCTGGAACACGGTGTTGGTCTGCATCGGCTCGGTGCTGGGCAGCGCCTGGGAACAGGCCATGCCTTACTTTGACCAGTACACCCACATCGCCGCCGCTGTGATTGTCCTGGCGGCCGTCGTCTTTGCCGTGGTCTTTCTGCTTCGCCGGCGCAAAAAAGCGCAGGGCCAGAAGCTGAGACTGCCAAACGAGGAGGAAAGCCTGTAGACTCCCTTCCCCTTGCCTGATACCCAAAAGAGGAGCAACAGAAAAATTTCTGTTGCTCCTCTTTTTTTATTCCGCCCGGGAAAGTTCCTCGGTCAGCTTCAAAATCTGCGGCGCCAGCCGTTCCCGCTCGCGCCTGGTGATGCGGGTGTACAGCGGGTACGCTGCCGCGATGCCCACAATTCCGATCACCCCGATCACAACCCCCGGGACAAACCACTGCATCCAGACCATGGTGCAGCACATGCCGATCCCCAGCAGCAGGCAGCTGATGACCCCCACGATGACCGAAACCACCGTCCCTTTTCTGGTTGCGCTGCGGTCCAGGCGGCGCAGCTGCTCCATCTTATTCTCCTGGGGGAGATACTTTTTGCGGATGCTCTGAATCTCCTCCTGCTGTTTGGCTGAATAGGTGTAATGAAAACTCTCTTTCTTTTCCTCCATATGATGCCTTCCTTTCTATCCATGTCTATCTATGTGTTTTCGTTATTTGATTCCTGTCGTTTTTTGAGCTGTTTGCTGGCGTGGACGGCCATATAAACGCCCATCCCCACCACAATCACGCAGACGCTGCCGCCGGTCGACGCGGTCATCAGTTGGCGGAAAGTCTCTCCTCCTCCAAACTGTGCCAGCATCGCCGTCTCCAGCGACAGCATCGAGACCAGCGCCGCGGCCAGGTTGATGGCCTTGGCTGCGGACATCGCCGGGCTTTGATATTTGCGGTAGCGCACCAGGTTGACCACCGCCATGATGGTGACGTAAAAGGTGTACAGCGCCATGGCATAGATCAGACTGCCCGCGTAGTGGAAGCTCCCATTTTGGTGGACCACCAGAATGACCACCCCGGCCAGCGCCACATTCATCATCACCAGGATGATGCCGCACAGCCGAAAGCGCTTCCACTCCGCCGCCTTGTCCTTTCCAAAATGGTGCCGGTGCGCGTGGCGGACCAGCAGAAAGCGCATCACCGCCAGAAACAGATAGTACACCGCCAGCGTTGCAAACCAGACCGAGCGGTAAAAAAATCCCGAAAAGCCGTTCATCCCCGCGTACAGCAGATTGACCGCCAGCGACAGGTGCAGCGAGAGGCTGGTCTTGAAGGGGATGTCCTTGAGGCAGCGCCTGACATAGCGGTTTTGCATCGCCCACCGCTTTCCCGCCTGAAAAAGCGGCACCGCGCTGGCACAGACGATCATCAGCGAATAGGCGGAGAAAACATAGGAAGGGTAGGCAATCGGGCTATCCTCCCCCGCCACCAGAAAGGTATAGGCCAGCAGGGCGGCCGCGACCGGCACGCTCAGCACCACCACAGCCGTCCCCGGAAACAACAATCTATCCAGCAATTTTTTCAGTTTCTCCATCCTGCCCTCTCCTGATTCTGACTGTGAAGGTACTTCCTCTCCCCACCTGGCTGCTGACCGAGATGTCACCGCCGACAATATCGATCACCCGCTTGACCAGCGCAAGCCCCAGGCCGTTGCCCTGGGTGGCGTGGGAGGTGTCCCCCTGGTAAAACTTTTCAAAGATGTGTTTTCCCACCTCCGGCGGGATGCCGCATCCGGTATCCGACACCTGGATGACGGCAAATTCCCCCTGCGTCCGCAGCGAGAGGGAGATTTTGCCGTGCGGCTCGGTGAATTTGACCGCGTTGGAGAACAGGTTGTTCCAAACCAGCGAGAGCAGCTGCGCGTCGGCGTCCACCAGGACCGCCTCCTGCACGTCCGTCTCGATCTGCAGCTCCTTTTTTTCCCAGGCTTCCTCAAAGCTCAGCAGGCACTCGCAGAGCTGTTCACCCAGATCGTAGGTCTCCACCTGCGGGTAGATCTGCTGGTTTTCCAGCTTGTTGAGCTTGAGGATGTTGGTAATCAGGTCGGCCAGCCGACGGGAGGCCTCGGTGATGGCCTTGGCATACTCCATCCGCTTTTCCTCCGGCAGGCCCGGGTGCTGCAGCATGGTGCCGTAGTTTTGAATCACCGCCAGCGGCGTTTTGATCTCGTGGGAGACGTTGGCAATAAAGTCGGTGCGCAGCGTCTCGGTGCCGGAAAGCTCCTGCGCCATCCGGTTAAAATAATCGGCGATGACATCAAATCCGCTGTTGTTCTCGATGCCCGGGAGCGGCGGAATCCGCACCGAAAAGTCGCCCTTCATGATCTGCTCGGCCGCTCTCACAATCGTCCTCACCGGGCGCTCCACCAGCCACTTGCGGCGCAGGCCGTCGATGACGGTGCACAAAAGGCTCAAAAACAGAATATTGACAAAGGTGAGCTTGGCGGCACTCTCTATTTTATCTTTGGTCAGGGCGATGCCGGTGGCCGCCGACAGCTCGTTTAAAAAAAGGAGCATGCAGCAGCTGATGACAAACGCCATCAGCAGAAAAAAGGCCAGATAGCGCCGCAGCGCAAACAGCCATCCCTCAAGCCTTCTTTTCCCCTTCCCGCTCATCATTTTAAGACCGCCTTATATCCCAGTCCGTGGACGGTAACGATCTCAAAATCGGCGCAGTCCGCAAATTTTTCCCGCAGCTTGACCATATAGACGTCCACCGTCCGCGGCCCCGAGGTGGAGGCGCTGTCCCAAAACTCATCCATCAATTGGGAGCGGGTAAAGGTCTTTTTGGGGTAGGAAAGCAGCTTGTAGATCAGATTAAACTCCCGCACGGTCAGCGGGATCTCCTCGCCGTTGAGGTAAGCGGTGTGTTCCTCGGCGTCCAGCGTCAGGCCGCCGACCGTCAGCTTTTTGCTGGAGGCAATCCTGGCCCGGCGCAGCAGCGCCTCCATCCGCAGCAGCAGCTCGTCTAGGTCGATGGGCTTGACCATATAGTCGTCAATCCCCGCCTGAAAGCCGCGCTGCTTGGATGCAAAGTCGTCCCTGGCGGTCATAAACAGGATGGGAATTTCCTGGTTGAGCTCCCGCACCGTCTTTGCAAAGGCAAATCCGTCCACCCCCGGCATCATGATATCGGAAATAATGAGGTCAAACAGGGTTCCCCCGTACATGGCGTCATAGGTCTCATTGGCGTTCAGGCACCCCAGCGCCTGATAGCCGTTCTGGTTGAGATAGGCGCACACCGTCCTGTTCAGTTCCTGGTCGTCCTCGACTACTAATACTTGAAACATCCATTCTGCCTCCTTTTCCTAAGATTATATCACAGAGATGTTAACGTTTTGTTTGCGCCAGCCCCTTTTTGCAAAAAAGATAGGCCCGAACGCACAATTCGCCTAGGCCTAAAGCAGCTTTTTCTCTTTTTATTGATGCTCGCGTTCCTGCTGTTCTTTTGCAAGGCGCTGCTTGGCCTGCTCCACTGTCTCCCCCTCCTTTGTCAAAAACTGATCCACAAAGGGGTCGCTCATCCTGTTGAATCCACCAACAACGCCGTCCTCGATCTTTTTGTACCCGCTGACGACGGTCTCCTCAATCTTCTTATATCCACCAACCATATTTTCTGCAATTTTTTCATTGACCTTGACAAGTTTCGATTTTGCCATCGAAGATTCCTCCTTTACAAAGATGTTTCCCTTTTATGCTTGCGGACAAAGCAGACAACTGCCGCCACAACGCCTGCCAGTGCGGCGATCCCCGCCGCTGTCGGGATGATAAATCGTTCCATACAGATGCCTCCCTTTTATTTTAAGCCCTTGACCAACGGAATCAGGCAGATCAGCAGCACGATGCCGACGATGCCGACCGCGATGCCGGGGACCATCATGCCCCAAACCATCGTCATGCACATGCCGACGCCGAACACGATGGCGCCGAACACGCCGAAGATCGTCGTCGCAATCGCTCTGCCGTTAAAGACAATCGCCGGTTTGCCGTCCATCTTGCAGCGAATGGGAATCATGGCCAGCAAAATTACCGCGCCGACAATGCCGATCACAATGCCCTGCGTCATCGCGCCCCACTCCGGCAGCAGCGCCATGCACATGCCCAGGGCAAAAACAATTCCGCCAACGGTGCTCATCATCAGGGTGATAAAATCTTTCTTTTTCATTCTCAAAAACCTCCATTGCATCTTGTCTTGTTTCTTTTGTGCTTCCGCACCTGATGATTCTATTGTAAGGGCTGTCTGTTTGCGAAATGCTTTTGATTTGTTTGCAAAATGTGAAAATCCACCCCCGGACCGATTTTTTGCGGCAAAAAAGCAGCGCCTCCCCTCCAAGAAGATTGGAAGGAAGGCGCTGCAAAGCGTCTCTTTTTCTTTTTTTATACCAGCAGGTTGACCGCCAAGCCGGTGACAAAGGAAAACGCCATTACAAACAATAGGTAGAGCACAAAGCGGCGTATCCCCAGCACAATTTTCAGCGCACCGAGGTTGGTGATCTTGGTGGAGGGGCCGGTCAGCATGAAGGCAGCCGCGCTGCCCATGCTCATCCCGTCCGCCAGCCACTGCTGCAGCAGCGGGATGGTTCCCCCGCCGCAGGCGTACAGCGGCACCCCGATCGTCGCTGCCATCAGCACGCCGAAGGCCTCGTTGCCGCCAAAGACCGCCGTCATTACTTCGGCCGGCACATACCGCTGAAAGAGGGCGGAGAGCACAATGCCAAAGAGAAAATACGGCCCGGTCGCCTTGAGGTTTCGTCCCAGATTTTTCAAAAAGCGGAACAGCGGATTGGGATCGGTGTCCCGGTTGCCCGGCCCGTCGAATCCGTCAAAGTTAAAAAACGACTTGTCCCGGTAGAACCAGCGCACCAGCAGCCCCGCCGCAATCCCGCAGAAAAAGCAGGAGAGCACTCGAACCGCAAGGGCCGTCGGCCCCAGCGCGGCGCTGTAGATAATCAGCTGGGGGTTGAGCAGGATGGAGCTCATCATAAAGGCCGCGAGCAGGTCGTCCTTCATCCCCAGTCTGGAAAAGGAGGCCGCCAGCGGGATGGTGCCGTACATGCACAGCGGGGAGGCAATTCCCAGGACGCTGGCGGGGATCAGCCCCAGCGCGCCGAGCCGCTTTGTCTGCAGGCGTCCAAACAGGGCGTGGATGGAGCCTTTTGCAAAGACCGAGATGGCCGAGCCCAGCACCATGCCCAGAACCCAGTAAGGAAAAATCTGCCCCAGCTGCAGGGTGAAATAGTACCACAGATAGACAAATTCCCGATGAAGAATCTCCGCCATGGAGCACCTCCCAGCTTAGCCGTCGATGGAGACCAGCTCATAGCTGCGGCTGCCAAGGCCGATCTGCTGCGCGTGCTCCAGGGTGTGCAGGCCGTTGCGGCTCTCGATGCGGTTGACAAGCGACTGCCCGTCCTCGGCGCTGTACACCAGGTCGATGCAGGCCTGGTCCAGCGCCACCGGGTCGGTGGATGCCAGGATGCCGATGTCGTGCATGTCCGGCTCTGCCGGGTTGCCGTCGCAGTCGCAGTCCACCGACAGACGGTTCATCACATTGATGTAGACAATCTGATCCCCCAGATAGTCGCTGACCGATTTGCCTGCCTCCGCCATGCTCTCCAAAAAGGCGTCCTGATCGCCGCCCCAGGGATTGGTGCGGCTGCTGCCGGCGCTGTGAATCCAGGCCTTGCCCTCGCTGGAGCCCAGGCCGATCGAGATATTTTTGATCGCCCCGCCATAGCCTGCCATGCTGTGGCCCTTAAAGTGGGAGAGCACCAGATAGGAGTCGTAATCCTCAAAGGCCGCGCCCACATAGTTTTCGCTCAAGCGCGTCCCGCCCTGCACCGGCAGGGTCATCGATCCTTCCTCATCCAGAATCTTGAAATCGGCAATCGCGGTGAAGCCGTGGTCCTCCGCCACCTGATAGTGCATCGCCGTCTCGGCGCGGGAGCCGCCATAGGCGGTGTTGCACTCCACAATGGTGCCGTCCAGCGACTGCACCAGACCGGCAATCAGCTCCGGGCGCAGGTAGTTGCTGGCGGGCGGCTCCCCGGTCGAGAGCTTGACCGCTACCCTGCCCTGCGGCTCCCACTGCAGCGCCTGATACATCGCCATCAGACCTTCGGGGGTGATCTCCCGCGTCATATAGACCACCGGCGTTCCCTGTGCCGCCTCAGGCTGCTGGGTTGTTTCCGTGTCGGCTGTCTGCTGCTCCTGCTGGGTTGTTTCCGTGTCAGCTGTCTGCTGTTCCTGCTGGGTTGTTTCCGTGTCAGCTGTCTGCTGTTCCTGCTGTTGTGTCTGCTCCTGCTGTTGCTGCGCGCTTTGCACAGAAGGAGGGCTCTGTGCAGAACCCTCCTCCTGTGTGCAGGCGCACAGGGAAAAGAGCAGGCCGACGATCATCAAAACCGCGTACCATCTTTTCAAAACCAGGCACCTCCTGTTCCCACCTATTCAAATCGTCTCTTACAGCGCGTTGTAGCTCTGGTCGTCCACCAGCTCCAGCCATTCGTTGCTGGTCTCCTCGCCCGGCACCTCGACCGAAAGGTGCGCAAACCAGCTGTCCTTCGCCGCGCCGTGCCAGTGCTTGACGCCCGCCGGAATCTTCACAACGTCTCCCGGATGCAGCTGCTGCGCCGGTTTGCCCCACTCCTGGTACCAGCCCCTGCCGGCGGTGCACAGCAGAATCTGGCCGCCGCCCTTTTTGGCGTGGTGGATGTGCCAGTTGTTCCGGCAGCCCGGTTCGAAGGTCACGTTGCCGATTCCAACGCCCTCGGTGCACAGCATCTTCAGATAGCTCTGGCCGACAAAGTACTGGCCAAACGGATTTTCCTCTCCCAAAGCAAAGATTGGATCGATTTCTGGTTTTTTCATTTTAACAACTCCTTCATTGGTTATGATATCCGTCAAAGCAGGCCCGTTTGGCCTTGCTTTCAGACGTTGTTGATTTTACGCTTTTTCCTTGCCTTCCTTACCGGTCGACAGCCGCTGCAGAGCCCTGGAAAGATAGTAGGCAAGGCAGACCCACAGGCCCATCATCGCTAGATATTCGGCGAAGAACAGCGCCAGCGGCTGCTCCATATCAAAGAAGACAAACTGGCTGCGCTGGAACAGGTAGTCGGCGATGTTGTTTTTGACAAAGGCGCAGATGCCAAAGATGCAGATCGCTGCCGCCAGCAGGCGCAAAACGGCGGTGCACACAGCCGAGCTTTCCTTTTTTCGGCAGAGCCTGCGCGCCATCCCCATCACCATGCCCCAGTGCAGTCCCAGGTGGACGCTCATCAGCACAAAGCCCCAGTAAGAGGCCAGCATGTGCAGGATGCGCGCAAAGCCCATGCCGCCCTGGATGGGCAGGAACGCAAAGACCTCCCGGGAGAGGGTGACGCCGCTGACCATCAGTCCGAGCATGCACAGCAGCACCAGGGTGTTGACGGCGGTCTGCAAAATCCGCACGGCGCCGTATCTTCCCTTTTTAAGGCTGCGGTACCAGTTCCGGTTGAGCAGGTGATGGAGGATGAACAGCACAAACATCGCCGTCCCCAGATATTCGTGGACGGTTTCCCCCACCAGCATGTAGGCCATCTGGCAGAGCAGCAGCACCGTCATCACAAGGTCGATCCCCATCTTCAGCATCATTTTGGGCTTCATACGGCCCCTCCTTTTGCCAGCAAATTTCTTTCCACCTTCAGTATAGCGCACGCCGGGCGCGCTGTCGAATACCTATCCCGTATCCAAACGCATACCCGCCAGGCATTCGCTCACGTCTTTAATATCCCAGCTCTTCCAGCCAAGCAAGGATGTCCTGCTGGGAGGAGGCGGCGTCCTCCTCGTACACGTCAAAGATATTTTCTGACAGGGCTGTGCTGTCCGGCAGCGCCTCGTCGATCTGCTCGACGCTGCTGGCAAGGCCGCCTGTACCGTGGGAGCAGAACAGGTAAACCTGCTTGTCCGAGAGGTCGTTCTCCTCCAAAAAGGAGAGCAGCGCCATCGGCACGCCGTACCACCAGTTGGGGTAGCCCAGAAAAACGGTGTCGTATCGCTCCAGCTGCTCCACCGAGGCGGTCAGCTCCGGCCGGGCGTCCTCTGCCCGCTCCTGATTGGCCCGTTCCAGGCAGGCGTCCCAGTCGCTGGAATAGGGATCGGTGACCTGGATGGAGAACAGGTCTCCTCCCGTCCGCTCGCTGACCCACTGGGCCAACTGCTGGACGTTGCCCGGTGCGGTCACGCTGGGCGAGGCCACCGCGTCGACTTCTCCTTCGATGACGGCATTGTCCGCCCAGGAAAAATAGGCCACCAGCACCCCGCTCTCCTGCGCATCGGAAGGCTGCTCCGGTTGCTGTTCGGTAGAAGCAGGCTCCTCAGGGGACGCAGGCTCCTCCTCTTCCTGTACGGAAGCTGACTGCGATTGTTCTGTTGCTTCGGCAGAAGCCGACTGTTCCTCCTGCTGGCTGCCGGCACAGGCCGCCAAACAGAGAACCATAAGTGCAGCCAGGGCCGCGGCCATCCATCTTCGCATCATAAAATCCTTCCTTTCCCGGTTTTGTTTCCTATTGCTCCATTCCCATCTCGTCCAGCAGCTGCTGGGCCTGCTGCATGCAGAACTGCAGGCTGCCGATCTTGTGCAGCAGCTCGCTCTTGGTCTGCTCCAGCAGCCTGCGCTGCGCGGTGAGCGGCTGCTCCTCCTTGGCAGGAGCTTCCATATACTGCTTGATGCCCTTGAGCGGCATGCCCGCCGCCTTCAGCTTCTGGACGAGAAAGATCTTCTGCAAAACCGGCTCCTGATAGGTACGGATGCCCCACTTGTTTCTGGGGACCTGGGGGATCACGCCGATCTGCTCGTAATACCGCAGGGTATCCTCCCGCATTCCGGTCATGGCCGACACTTCACGAATCGTCATTCTCTGTTCTCCTTTCTATGAAAGCCCTCAACTGACCTTTTTATTCTCTGTGATGTCTTTGGTTTAGGCAAGCCCCAGCTCGCTCAGCCAGCTCTCCACCTGCTGCTGTGCGCCGGTCGCGCTGGAGCCGCTGATGGACAGGCCCTCCTGGACGGTCGCCTGCGGTTCCATCTCCTGAATGGTGCTGATGGTATTGGAAAAGCCGCTGCCGCCTGAGGTGACAAACGGGATGACCGTCTTGCCGGAGAGGTCGACCTCATCCAAGAAGGTGTAGACCGCCATCGGCATGTCGCCCCACCAGTTCGGGAAGCCCAGGAAGATGGTGTCGTAGCTGTCCAGATTTTCCAGATGGGCGGCAAGCTCAGGGCGCGCGCCCTCGCTCCGCTCCTGCTGGCCCTGGTCGATGGTGGCGTCGTAGGTGTCGGGGTACTGCTCCACCGTCCGGATGGAGAACAGGTCCGCACCGGTGGCCTGCGCAATCATGTCCGCCACCACACCGGTGTTGCCGGTGAGCGCGCCGTTCCAGGGCTGGATGCTGGCCGACGCGGAAGCGTCCACATCATCCGGCAGGGCGGCGTTCTCGGCATAGCTGAAGTAGGCCACTAGGAGGCTGCTCTGCGCGCCTGCCTCCGACGATTCCGCTTCTGCTGTCCCCTCGGTCGATTGTTCGGTTTCTGTCTCTGTCGATTCCTCGGCCGGCTGTTCTTCGCCCGCTACCGGCTCCTCGGCTGACTGTTCTTCGTCCGCTGCCGGTTCCTCTGCGGGTTGTTCTTCCGGCTGCTCAGGTTCTTCTGTCGGCTCGGTTTCAGATGCCTGCTGGGTCTCCTCGGTTTCTTCGGTCTGCTGCTGTTCTGTCTGGGCGCTGGTCTGCTCCGGTTCGCTCTGTTCCTCCGAGCAGCCTGCCAGCGAAAGGGCCAAAACTGCCGCCAGCAATAAACTCATCCATCTTTTCATCGTCGTGTGCCTCCTGTCTCCAAATCTTGTTCCCTCTACTTCTCTATCTTTCTGCCAGGGCGAAGGTGACCTCCACATTGCCCGGCAGCTGCTCAAAGACCGACAGGTCGGACGTCACCCTGCCGATGGGGATGACCTCCACCGAAAGGATGGGGTCGTCGGTCTGCGCATAAAAGATTGCCATGTTGTGGTGCGGCTCGCAGTAGGTGATCTCCCCGTTTTCAAAGGTGGTCTGGCCACCCTCCAGATTGGTCGGATAAAAGTCCACCCCGCCGTAATATTCCCGGCCGCCAAATCCCACCATCGAAACGGTCAGCGGGAAATACGACTGGATTTCCTGTGCCAGGGCTGTGTCGTACAGAACGCCGTCCAGCACCGTGCCGCCCACCGTGATGGTGAGAGGGGTCAGCTGCGCCTCCTGGGAGGTAAACCCGATTTCCTGCAGCCACTGTGCCACCGTGTCCGTTGCATCCGGGACATCCGGCGCCTCCACGGCCAGGCCGTCCAGCACCGCCGCTTCCCCTTCGATAAACTGCGCGATGTCGCTGTAGCTGCTGCCCGCGCCGTAGCCGTCGTGGGTGCAGAAGGGAATCACCGTCTTTCCCGCAAGGTCATATTGGGACAAAAAGGAGAAGATTGCCTGCGGCGCATTGGTTGCCCAGACCGGATAGCCGACGAACACCGTGTCGTATTCCGACACATCCAGGTCGGACTGCACAAGCTCCGGCAGCGTCCCCGCCTCCATCTCGGCGTGGTTTTGGTCCACCACTGCGTCAAAATCGGTGGGGTAAGGCTGCGCTGTCCGGATCGCGTGCAGCTGTCCTCCCACATTCTGCTGGATCAGGCGCGCGATCCATTCGGTGGTTCCCACCCGCTCGTCCTGGCCCGGGACCAAACTTGCCGAGGCGGTGGCGTCGACATCCTCCGGATAGTCCGCGTTCTGCCCCAGCGAGAAATAGGCAATCAGGATATTTTCTGCTTGCTGGGTCTGAGCCTGTTCCGGCTGTTCTGCTTGCTGGGTATCGGACTGCTCTGCCTGTTCTGCTTGCTCTGCCTGCTCCGGCTGTTCTGGCTGCTCCGCTTCCTCCGCCGGCTCTTCCGGTTCGGTTGCCGGCTCCTGCGCTTCCGGCTGCTGCTCCTGCGTCTGGGCAGAAGCGGTTGTCTGCTGCCCGGTCTGATTCTGGCAAGCCGACGACGAGAGGGCAATCATCGCCGCCAGCAACAGCGCTGCTAATCGTTTCATCAACTTCCTGCCTCCTTTTTATTCCTTCGGATTTTTCATCCGGTAGATGAGGTAGTCCAGCCGGTCCAGCGCCTGCTGCTTTTGGTGGATCTGTTCCAGCAGCCTGCAGCGGCATTTGCGCAGCAGGCGGATCTTCGCTTCGCAGCAGCCGCTGCGCTGCAGGTCGCAAAGCTTTTTGAGCTCCTCCAGCTCCATTCCCGCCCGCTGCAGCGCACACAGCTGGGCCGCCTTTCGCAGCTCCGCCTCCGGGTAGTCCGTCTCCCCGCTTTCCGTCTTTTCTGTCCTGATTAAACCGCTCTCCTCATACAGCTGCAGCATCTTAACATCGAGGTGAAAGCAGCTGCTCGCCTCCTGCAAAGTCATTGCACTCCTCCGTTTTCACACAAAAAGTAAAGCGCAGCAGAAACGCTTTCTCTGCTACGCTTTCATTATAGTGCACGGGCCATCCCATGTCTAATACTTATTTTTCATGCTCATTTATATCTTTTGAGCATGCTTTTTTTAGGATTCCGCCTGCAGCGTCTCCTTGAGATACTGGATAAACTTCTCCGCTGCCGCCCCAAACGGCTGCCCCCGCTTCCAGGCCAGCACACAGGTTGCCGTCAGCGGCGGATAGAGCGGTCGGCACACGATCTTTTCCGGGTCCCAAAAGGCAAGGGAGCCCTGTACCAAAATGGCATAAGCCAGCTTATTGTGGACCATGACCGCGCTGTTGGAGGGAAGGTTTGAGGTGAACAGGACGTTGAGCTTTTCAAAATCCTCGCCAAACCAGCCTGCCAGCTCGCTGCGGACATTTTGCCGGTGCGGCAGGATAAGCGGCAGGTCCTTTAAATCTTTTGGCGTAATGTGCTCCTTCTGAGCCAGCGGCGAATCCGGGTGCATGGCAACCTGCCACTGCTCCCGCTGTTTGAGGCGGATATACTCGTACTTTTCGATGTTCACCGGCTCCATCAGCAGGCCGATGTCGGTCAGTCCACGGTCCATCCGGTCCTTGACATGGTCGGCAATCGCCGTGTACAGGTCAAAGGTGACGCCCGGATAGCGCTCGTGAAAGCTGCGGAAAATCTCCGGCAGCATCCGCACGGCGGCCAGATCCCCAAACCCGATGGACACCGTCCCCTCGACCATCTCGTCCTGCTCGGTCAGCTCCTTTTCGGTCTTGTCCACCAGCTCCAGAATTTCCTCGGCGCGCCGGCGCAGCAGCATCCCTTCGCTGGTCAGCGCAATCTTTCTGCTTCCCCGGTCGAACAGCCTGACCCCCATCTCCTCCTCCATCTGGGCAATCTGACGGCTGAGCGTGGGCTGGGTGATGTGCAGCACCTCGGCTGCCCGCGTGATGCTCTCCTCCCGCACCACCGTCAAAAAATATCGCAAAACCCGTATTTCCATTCCGGTTCCTCCCCACCTGGCAGTGATTTTTTTCTTCCTCTATCATACCAAATCCATGCCCAAAAAGCAACAAAGGGAGCCCCTTCTAAACATAAGGAAGCTCCCTTTGAAACAAAAAAATCAGCATCCGCCCTGCCCATCTGCGAAGGATGCGGCTTTGAGGTCCCGCAAAAAATTGCCGATATCCGCATCCAGGCAAAGGCTGCGCTCCGCAATCTTTTGGGGCGCGTACACCTGCCCTTTGTTGACACAGACATAGGTGGCCTTGGGGTTCTGGGCGGTCATGCGCCAGAACGGATACTTGATGATGCCGGGGGTGTTAAACCCGACCCCCAGCTCGAGGTAGAGGATGCGGCTCGATCCATTTCGCTCCAGAAATTCCCGGTAGCGGTTCATCGCGCAGTACCAGCCGTCGTCCTGCACAAAGCTGTCGTCGATGCGCAGGTTCATCGTCATCGGCGCACCGCACACCGGGCAATGCGGCACCAGCTCCGGTGGGATGCGCAGATGTTGCTGCTGCTCCACCATCCGGCGCACCTGCTCCTCGTTGTCATAGGTCTTTTGGTGGCAGGCGCGGGAGCACTGCCACAGGCCGTAATCCCCCTGGGTGTAAAACAGGCGCTCCTTCTGGAACCCCGCCTTCTGGAAGCAGTGGTCGGCGTTGGTGGTCAGCACAAAGTAGTCCCTGTCCTGCACCAGTTCCAGCAGCTGCCGGTAGACCGGACGGGGCGGGTCCATATAGCGGTTGACCAGGATGTTGCGGCTCCAGAAGGCCCAGTACTGCTCCAGCGAATCGTAGGGGTAAAAGCCGCCAGAGTACATATCGTGGAAGCCGTAGGCCTTCTCAAATTCGGAGAAATACCGCTCAAACCGCTCGCCGCTGTACACAAAGCCCGCCGAGGTGGAAAGCCCCGCCCCTCCGCCGATCAGTACGGCGTCCGCGGCGGCAAATGCCTCGCTCAATCGGTCGAGCTTATCCCAGTAGCTGTCTGTAGATGGCATGGTCCTGGTCCCGAAAAACATTGAAGATCACCTCCATGGGGTTTGTCTGTTCTTGTCTGTAGGCCCGCACCGTCTCGACGGCAATCTGCGCCGCCAGCCGGTTTGGAAAATGGAACTCTCCGGTGGAAATGCAGCAGAAGGCCACGCTCCTGCAGCCGCTGCGTTCGGCCAGCTCCAGGCAGGAGCGGTAGCAGCTTGCCAGCAGCTGGCAGTCCCGCCCGGTGACCCGGCCGGTGATGATCGGCCCCACCGTATGCAGCACATAGCGGCAGGGAAGGTTGTAGGCAGGGGTGATTTTGGCCTCGCCCGTCCCTTCCTCGTGGCCCTGGCGCTGCATCAGCTGCTGGCAGGCCAGCCGCAGCTGTACGCCCGCGAAGGAGTGGATGGCGTTGTCGATGCAGCCGTGGCAGGGCACAAAGCAGCCGAGCATCTGGCTGTTGGCCGCATTGACGATGGCGTCGCAGCGCAGGGTGGTGATGTCCCCCTGCCAGAGATAGATTCCCGGCTCCACCGGTTCCAGCTCCTGCAGGTCGGTGATTCCCTTGCAGCGGGTCTCCTCCTGCAGGTAGGCGTCCTGCACCCCTAAAAATTCGTCGCTCACCGGCGCCGGCATCCGCACGTTCATCAACGCGCGCAGCAGCTGTCGCCTGCCCTGCGGGTTCGCCGGGACGTCAAACTTCTCCTGCCGCTCCCGCAGCAGGTAATCCAGTAAAAAGGTAAGGCGCTCCTCCTGTGTCAAATCGATTCCCTCCATTCCACCGCCCTTGCCGGGCAGACCTCCATGCAGTTGCCGCAGTGCAGGCAGTGCTCCTGCTGGATGACGACCGGCTTGCGGCTGATGTCGATGCACTTCTGCGGGCATTTGGAGTAGCAGAGCTTGCAGCCGATGCAGCGGTCGGTCACAAAGTAGCCGCCCGCCTCCTGCCGCCCACCCCCAAAGGAGAAGGAGGCGCGCTCGATGGGGAGCTTGGAGAGGTCAAACCACTCCCCCGTCCCCTCCTTGATGCGAAAGACGGTCAGCGCGCTGCGGGAGGCAGGGTCGGGGTAGATCTTCTCCATGTAAGGGTTTTTGGCAAACAGCTCCGGAATCTTCTGCGGACCGAGCTCCCGCGCCTTTCCCTGCACCGAGACCGCCACGCAGGAGAGGGTGTCCTTCCCCTTCATGGCGGTGAAGGCGACGTTCCCGTTCTCCTGAAGCCGCCGGTAAAAGCTCTTTCCCCTTGCGGTCAAAAAGTAAAGGCCGTCCTCGTCGCAGTCCATCATATCGATCGCGCAGGTGACCGGGCGGCCCTGCGCGTCGACGGTGGCAAAGACGGTGGAGTGAATCTGCTCCACGATATAGCGCAGATAATCGATTGCCTGCATAAAAAATTCCTCCTTACTTTGTTCCTTTGAGCACCGGCGACAGCCGCTGATCGAGCAGCATGGTGACGGCGCTGACAACCAGCCCCTTGAGAAAATTAAAGGGCAGGGCGTTATAGAGCACCACATCGAGCTTGGTCTGGATGAAGGGGATGAACTCCCCAAAGGAAGCGATGAGCTGGTCGAGCGGCATGAAGCTCTCGAACAGCGGCAGCAGCAGAAAGTAGTTTGCCGCCGCCGCGACAATCCCCATGCCAAGGCTTGCAGCCACACAGGCTATCCAGGCCATCCTTCTGGTCCTGTTATGTTTATAGAGCAATCCTGCAATCAGCGCGAAGCTGCCGCCCATCAAAAAGTTGGCCAGCTCCCCCACCCCGCCGGTCGAGGTGGTCAGCAGCTGCAGGAGATTTTTGACAAATTCAATCATCACGCCCACCATCGGCCCATAGGCAAAGGCGCCGATTAAAGCGGGCAGGTCCGACAGGTCCATCCGCGCAAAGGATGGAGAGAGCGGAACCGGAAATTCGATAAAGGCCAGCAAAAACGCGATGGCGGAAAGCACCGCCGTCACGGTGAGCATCCGTACATTGGGAACCGATTTTGGGGAAACGGCCGTGGTGTTGTTTTTCATAAGTTCTCCTATCCGGATATGCTTTCATATTAGAATAAGCCCCACAGGATCGGCGCCTGCGGGGCTTACCCTTGTCATATCCTCTCTCATCCAGACTGTACTGTCGGTAACGGAATCGCACCGTCTCGGCTGCATCGCGCAGTTCGCAGACTTTCACTGCCGGTCAGGAATTTCACCTTGCCCCGAAGATATTTTGTTTTGGCTGTCAGCTTACAGGGTGTACTCCTTTGGCGGGTTGCCGGAGAAGTCGGCGATCACCGCGTGCGCACCCTTGAGGTAGAACACCTCGAAGATGGGGTTGGTCGCCTCGCCGTACTGGCCCTTGACAATCGGGTTCTGGATGCACATCTCCTTGGCGGCCATGTTGTTTTCAAAAACCGCCTCGCCGTTTAAGCGGATCCAGGCGTAGGACGGGCTGGAGACCGAAATCTCGATGTTCGGGTTGTGCTGCATGTCCTTGTAAACGTCCTTTTGGTTGTTGGTGCAGAACCAGAGCTTGCCGTCCAGCTCGCCCGCAAACATGAAGGGGCGGCACTTGGCCTTGCCGTCGCGGCCGATGGTGGCCAGATACTGTACCGGGTTTTCCTGCAAGAATTTAACTACTTCGTTCATAACAAATGCCTCCTGTATCTTCTGTGTGGATGGTGCCCACCTGATAAATTCATCATAATGCCAATTTTGTCACTTGTAAAGTACGCACAATATTGTGCCCTAGTTACCGGAAGGAAACTGTGCTCCTTCTCCTCCGGCCCCTTGCCCTGTCTGGCCAAGCGGCCGCGGCGCTTTTTCTAAGTGGATTTTTCCGATCCCCCCTTTTTGATTGCTGCTGGAGTCCTGAACCGGCCGGTTCTTTCTCTCTTGCCTTTATTATAAGCGGCAAAGTTTCTGCTGTAAAGTAAGCACTTTTTTGTTTTGTAGTTACCAAAAGGAAACCATTGTGTGTTTATGCGAAAAAAGGAGGGAAATTTTTTTATTTTAGGCAAAGAAAAAGCAGGAAAGCGATCGCCTCCTGCTTTGTTCCTGCCACCCTTCACCAGACAAAGACGGCGTTGACTGCAAAATAGAGGAGCAGCGCCAGGACAACGCCTGCGGCAATTCCCCCGGCCACCAAATACCACTTGACAAAGCGTTTTGCCGTGCGGACGTCCTGATAGATCGCGTCGATCTTCTCGCCGCTCGCGTTTTTCTCCCGCACCTCCTGCACGTCGACATCCTTCACCAGCTCGTCGAGCGTCAGGCCAAAGTAGTCGCTCAGCAGCACCAGCCGCTGAAAGTCGGGGTAGGACTGCGCCGACTCCCACTTTGAAATGGTCTGCCGGGAGACCTTCAGCTGCGCTCCCAGCTCCTCCTGCGACAGCCCTTTGGATTTGCGCAGGCTGATCAGCTTTTCGTTAAAGTTCATACCGCTTCTCCTTTCTGTGCCAAAACTGTTTTGGACAAAACCAGTATTGCAGATTCCGCCAGAGAGCGCAACCAACCAAGGTTGGCAATCTGTCAACCGGCAGCGACATCCGCCACATTTTTGCTGTTTTCCTCCTGCGGATTGATTTCCGTCCGGCCAGCCGCTATAATAAAGATACAAGAAAACTGCAAAACGGATTCGAGGCGAACAAGATGAGTGAAAAGAAAAAGATCGGCGAGCTGCCGGCCTGCCCGGTGGAGACGACGCTGATGCTGATCGGCGACAAGTGGAAGGTGCTGATTCTGCGCGACCTGATGCCCGGCACCAAGCGGTTTGGCGAGCTGAAAAAATCGATCGGCAGCGTGTCGCAGAAGGTGCTCACCGCCCAGCTGCGGGACATGGAGGAGAAGGGGCTTGTCAACCGAAAGGTCTACGCCGAGGTGCCGCCGCGGGTGGAGTACAGCCTGACCGACCTGGGCCGCAGCCTCAAGCCGATTCTGGACGCCATGTGGGACTGGGGCGAGGGCTACAAGGCGCAAAACAGCTGATTTAAAAAAGGAAAAGGACCTGGGCAGAGCTGGAAACTCTGTTCCGGTCCTTTTGTTTCGTTAGAGGATGGGCAGCTCCCGCAAAATCTGCTCCACCGTCAAACTCACCAGCGATTCGTTGGGCACAATCAGGTCGGCCACCTCCCGGTATCGCTGCTGGCGCTGCAGAAAGATCTGCTCCAGCCCCTCCCGGCTGTTGGCGCGCACCAGCGGGCGGTCGCTGTCCTTGATGCGCTGGTAGCAGGTCTCAAAGGAGCAGTCCAGAAAGACCACCGCCTCAAAGCCGCCGTTCTGCCGCAGCGCCTGCACCGTCTGCTCCCGCGTCAAAAATCCGCCCCCGGTGGAGACGACGGTGTGCCGGCGCTTCCCCAGCATCGCCGCCGCCTGCTGCTCCATCTGGCGGAAGCTCTGTTCCCCCTGCTTGGCAAAAATTTCCGGAATGGACATTCCAGTCCGCTTTTCGATCAGGGCGTCGGTGTCCAGAAAATCCCAGCGCAGCCGAAAGGCCAGAGCCTGCCCCACGCTGGTCTTGCCGCAGCCCATAAATCCGCACAGCAGAATCTGCTGCACGGCGCGCCTTGCCGTCATGCTGCCGCCTCCTTCCATCTCTTGTTCCTCCTGTCCTTTCCTTACAGCTGCTCCTGCAGCTGCGCGATCACCCGCTCGACCTGCTCGTTTTTAAACTTGCGGCCAAACCAGATTTCCTGCGCCGCCACCGCCTGCCAGACCAGCATGTCCAGCCCGCCGATCACCTGGCAGCCCGCCGCCTCCCCGTCCTGCATCAGGCGGGTCTGGCGGGGATTGTAGATGCAGTCGAACAGTGTCTTGACCTTTTTCAGCGCCGAAGCCTCCACCGGGCTTGCCTCCACCTTGGGGAACATCCCGACGGGGGTGGCGTTGATCATCAGGTCAAAGGTCTGCTCCCCGGCGTTTAAGGAGGCGATGTCGGCAATCTCCACCTGCGCCTGCGGGTCGATGGAGCGGATGTGCGCCCGCACCGGCTCGGCCTTCTCCATGCTGTCGCGGCGCACCGCCATGGTGACCCTGCAGCCGCGCAGGGCGCACTCGGTGGCAAACATCCGGCCCACGCCCCCTGCGCCCAGCACGCAGACATCGCCCTTGATCTCGACGCCGTGGGTCTGCATGGTGCGCACAAAGCCGACGCAGTCGGTGTTGTAGCCGACCCGCTCCCCTGCGGCGGAAAAGCCCACCACATTGACCGCGCCGTGGTTGCGGGCGGTCCGGTCCAGCCAGTCCAGGCTGTCGATGATCCGCACCTTGTAGGGGATGGTGATGTTAAAGCCGTCCAGCGCAAAGAGCTCCGGCAATCTTTGTTCCAGCTGCTCGGGCGCAATCTGGCAGATCTGATAGTCGATCTGCTCCCCCAGCTCCCGGGCCAGCAGCCGGTGCAGCTGCGGCGAGAGGGTGTGTCCAAGCGGGTAGCCCAAAATGGCAAACTGTTTCATTCGAAAAGTTCCTCCTTCCCATCTGTTCGCGGGTATACTGAAAACAGTTTAGCATATCCGGGCGGACATGACAAGATTTTCGGACGAAAGAACCAAAAGCGGGCCCTTTTCTTGTAAGAGTTTTTTAAAAAGTTGGATTTATCGGGATTTAGATATTGACATCCCCGGAAGGAATATGCTATAAAAAATAAGCAATGGGAGCGTTCGGCCTCTGGCAGGACCGGGCGCCTTGTACTGGAAAAAGAAAGGAGGGAGAAGAATGGACGTTTTCGAAAAGGTAAAGAAGATTCTCTGCGACCAGCTCGACCTGGAGGAAGAACAGGTGACCGAGGAAGCGGAGGTCATCGAGGATCTGGGTGCTGACTCCCTTGATATTGTTGACCTGGTGATGACTCTGGAGGAAGAATTCGACACCGAGATTCCGGACGAGGACATCGAAAACCTCAAAACCGTCGGCGACATCGTCAAATATATCGAGGACCACGCGGCATAATGCGAGTTCTCTTTTTCAAAGAGCAGGAGAGAAGCGGACATCCGCTTTTCTCCTGCTTTTTGTTTGGCCGCTTTCTTCCCACAAATTCAAAACTTTTTATTGAATTTACCGCGGGAAGGGAATATAATAAAACAGAAAAGCGCGCTTTATGCTTTTGGGCGCAGGCGCCCTTTCTTTGCGGGCACCGCGCGAGGTGCTGTTTGTATCAAGTTAAGGAGGATCACAAAATAATGGCAAACAACAAAAAGATGGTGGAGGACATCACCTCGATGGAGGTTGACTTCGCCAAGTGGTACACCGACATCGTCAAAAAGGCGGAGCTGTGCGACTATTCCTCGGTCAAGGGCTGCATGATCGTGCGCCCGTACGGCTATGCGATCTGGGAAAACATCCAGCATATCCTCGACGCCGAGTTTAAAAAGACCGGTCACCAGAACGTCGCCATGCCGCTGTTCATCCCGGAAAGCCTTCTGCAGAAGGAGAAGGACCACGTCGAGGGCTTTGCCCCGGAGGTAGCCTGGGTCACCCACGGCGGCTCTGAGGAGCTGGAGGAGCGCCTGTGCGTGCGCCCGACCTCCGAGACGCTGTTCTGCGATCACTATAAAAACATCATCAAATCCTACCGCGACCTGCCAAAGCTGTATAACCAGTGGTGCAGCGTGGTCCGCTGGGAAAAGACCACCCGCCCCTTCCTGCGCACCCGCGAATTTTTGTGGCAGGAAGGCCACACCATGCACGAGACCGCGCAGGACGCCATCGAGGAGACCGAGCGCATCCTGAACATCTACGCCGACTTCTGCGAGAAGGACCTGGCCATGCCGGTGGTCCGCGGCAAAAAGACCGACTCGGAAAAATTTGCCGGCGCGGAATCCACCTACACCATCGAGGCCATGATGCACGACGGCAAGAGCCTGCAGGCGGGCACCTCCCACTACTTTGGCGACAACTTTGCCAAGGCCTTTGAGATCGAGTTTCAGAACCGCGAGAACAAGCCTCAGAACCCGCACCAGACCTCCTGGGGCGTCTCCACCCGCTTAATCGGCGGCATCATCATGACCCACGGCGACGACAACGGCCTTGTTCTGCCGCCGGCCATCGCCCCCATCCAGGTCATCGTCATCCCGGTCGCCCAGCACAAGGAGGGCGTCATCGAAAAGGCACAGGAGGTCAAGGAGCGCCTGTCCAAGCAGTTCCGCACCCACATCGACATCTCCGACAACTCCCCTGGCTGGAAGTTTGCCCAGTACGAGATGAAGGGCGTTCCGCTGCGCCTGGAGATCGGCCCGAAGGACATCGAGCAGAACCAGTGCGTGCTGGTCCGCCGCGACAACCGCGAAAAGACCTTTGTCTCGCTGGATGAGCTGGAGGTGAAGGTAGCCGAGCTGCTGCAGGCGGTGCGCGACGGCATGTATCAGCGTGCGCTGGAAAACCGCGAGAGACGCACCTTTGTTGCGCGCACCCTCGACGAGATGGTCCAGGTTTCCAACGAGCACAGCGGCTTTATCAAGGCCATGTGGTGCGGCGACGCCGCCTGCGAGGAGAAGCTCAAGGAGGTTGCCGGCGTCTCCTCCCGCTGCATGCCGTTTGACCAGGAGCAGCTCTCCGACACCTGCGTCTGCTGCGGCAAGCCGGCCAAGAGCATGGTCATCTGGGGCAAAGCGTATTAATTTTTTTGCTGCTCTGTCCGGAGCCGGACGGAGGGTTTATAGTTTTTTCAATCCCGCATCTTGTGTTTTGTTTAGATGCGGGATTTTTGTAAAAGGGGGGCGCTTCGGTCCCCGGGGAAATTTTGCAGGGACGTGGGCCCCTGCTCCTCCCGATGCGAGGAGGGGCTACGCCCCATCCTCTGCGCTCCTCCCCGTGTGAGGGCGCTCCGCCCCTCCACCCCGGGTGACTTTCTCCCCGATGAGAAAGTCACCAAAGAATCTCCCAGAGGGGATATCCCCTCTGGGTACTCCCCTAGGGGGACGCTTCGCTCCCCCTGCGGTGCCCGCACCCCCTCGATAGGGTT
>OGGQ01001364.1_pt1 | contig 32088 bp, 40 predicted proteins | sample 1571191 | NCBI WGS metagenome assembly OGGQ01 (sample SAMEA2582061, study PRJEB24529) | metagenome | biome: Human gut stool | place: China | collected 2011
CCGTAAAGCCGTTGACGCTGGTCACGCTCAGGGTGCCGTCATTTGTCACGCCGAGACCAGCGCCAACTTTTACGGGGCCTAGCTGGTCAGCCGTGGCAGGCGTGCCGAATTTCGCGTCCGCCTCGGACTTTTTGTAGTAGTCAGAAAAGTCCACATTGACGGACGAGTCTTTCCAGGCCGAGGTAGCGGGGTTCCACACCCAGATGGTGCTGTTTTCCGCAACGATCGCCCAGGAACCAGCGACCGCTGTGGGGTAAGCGTCACGCAGGTCCTGAGCGGTGCTGTAGTAGCCCTTGCAGCCGTTAGCGATGAACGTGATCTGGTCCGCTGCTTTTTTGGCGGAGCTGGCGTTATCATGTGCGTTTTTCGCATCTGCAGCCGCAGATGAAGCTGCCTGCTGTGCGGTGGTTGCGGAGTCTCCGGCAAGCTTTGCGGCTTTTTCCGCCGCCTGCTGTGCCTCCAGGCAGGTAGACACATAAGACAGCCAGGAGGACGAAGAGACGCCGGTGACGAAGAAATAGCTCTGCACGGCCACATCATCCGGGTAAGCGGCCCCGCCCACCCGGACAATGATGTCAAAGGTGCGCAGCTCGTAGCCGGTATCGGGGCCCATCACACACAGGTTGACGTGTACGTCGCCGGGGCGGCGCAAGGCCTGCTCGGCCAGCTCCAGTGTGATGATGTGGGCGTTGTCGGCGTCCACAGTCACGGCGGCGTGCTTGCCGCTGGTGGTGAGGATCTGGTCATACCAGCCGAAGTTGTTGGCCCCCTCGCCCCGGTACTGCACGGTGTACACCGCACCTTCCGGGGCCTTGTACGGGGTGCCGCCGTTGTAGAGGGCCATGCCGATGAACCGGCTCTGCGCGTCCGACTGCATCACCGGGACGACAGGCGGCGCGCTCTGGGACTGGAAGTCCATTTTAAGGATCTGCATTCGATGCCTCCGAAGTGTCCGGGTCGGTGTACTCGATCACGTCGCCGGAATAGGATTTGCTGCCGGAAGAAATGGTGCCCGCCACGCTGTTGAGCTGCACGGCGTTCTTCTCGGCATGGTAGGGATAAACGGTATACTGGGCCACCTGCACGGTGGTGTTGGTGTGCCGGTCGCGGTCCATGAGCACCACTTTGTCATACAGGCCAAAGGACAGGTGTGCGTACTTGTCCGGGGCAAGCCGGGCCAGATCCGCAACCTGACAGCTGTAGGAGCGCTTGGGGAATGCGGCAGACTTGACCATGGCGTCAGCCTTGATCTTCAGGGCGGATTTTTCCGAGATGGAGCTGTCCGTCTCGCTGTGCCAGATGACACGGCTGTCATAGTCGTGGCACTGCGCCTCCACACTGATATCGCTCTTCCCGTACAGCAAAAGGGCGGTATAGTAGCTGTCGCCGGTCTCGGCCTTGCCTTTATAGTAGGGCTGTTCGGTCAGGTTCAGCTCATCGGTGAAGTAGGTGCCGTTCGGGGTCCGGGCGCCGGGGTCCACAATGATCATCTGGCGGGCGGAAGTCGTGCCGGGCACGAGGAACCGCACAGGGTAGTTCTTCCACACGTCCACCGCTTTCTGCACCAACTCCAGCGGGCTGCCGGTGAACTTTTCAATGGCCAGCTTCTCGGTGGCTTTGTCCGGGACGGTCAGGCTCCAGTCCGACAGGCCGGAAATGGCCCGCCGGATGGTGTCGGCCATGGTCTGGGGGCCTTTGCTCCAAATGCCAGTGGACACATAGTTGTTCCAGTTCTTCAGCAGGGTGGTGCACAGGCTGTCCAGGTCCAGCACGGCCTCGTAGTCGGTGTAGTTCCGGCCCACATTGATGCTGGACAGTGCATAGGTCTGATCTTCGGTCTTTTCTACCAGCCGCACCCGCTCAGTGAGAAGGCGCATCTGGGGATGGCCACGGGGCAGGCTGAATTTGACCTCATCCTCCCAGCCGTTCCAGTTGTGCACGATGCAGTAATCATCACAATCCAGCGGGATGTGGTGACCGTCTGCGGCCACGATGGCAAGCACGGGCAACGCCTCCTTTACACAAAAATGGGGTAATACTCGACGTAACTCTGCCCGGTGTGGGCAAGGCTGTTTTCTCCGGCCCGGACGGTTGGCCAGCCGGAAATGCCGGTGACGGCCTGAAACAGGTTCTGGCCGTTGCACAGCACCTGCCGGGTGATGCCGTCCACGCACACGGTGTCACCGGCCTGCAGATCTTTGAGCACGCAGCTGCCGCCGTTGGGGTAGTGCACGGTGTGGCTGCCGGCCTCCGTTACCGTCTCTGTGATGCGGCACTCCATCTGCGGGGCGGTGCCCGCCACGAAGAAGGACTGCGTGTCTGTCGGAAGCACCAGCGTTTCCAGTGCCCCGTGCCGGTAGCCTGCCAACGTGTAGGTGCAGCTGAGGATGCAGCCGTCGGTGTCCTGCTCCTGTGCCTTGCCGCTGTCCAGCAGCAGGGCTGTGTAGGTGCCGCCGTCCGGCAGGGCCAGCTCCACCGTGCCGCCCAGAAAAGCCGCCGTCAGGGCGCTGCGCTTAGCTGCTGCGTCGGCGGGGCTCGTGCCGTAGATGTCCACCGGCAGAGAGATGGAGCGCAGGCCGTACTGGGTGGAGCAGAAGGTGATCCGCCCGCCGGTGTAGCTGGTAAGGTAGTTCTGAGTGAGGGCGCTGCCGCTGACATTCCAGCTGGACAGCAGCAGGGCCCCGAACTCGCTGGCCCCGTGGTCATTGACGTAAAAATCATCATTCATGGTTCATCACCTCCGGAAGCCCAGCTCCTCGTCCATGTAGGACGCGGTGGTGCGGGCCATTTCTCTGCCGTCCACGTTGAACACCGCCGTCAGGCTGCCGGTGTAGCTGGCTGTGAGCTGCTGCGCTGCACTGGAACCGGTGCTGTTCTGGGTGCGGGAAATGCTTTGCTGGTTTGCAGCGGAAGCGGCCTGCGTGCGGCGGGTGAGCTCGGCAGCGGTGATCGTGTCGCTCTGGGTGTAGCCGCTGCTGTCCGGGTGCGGCAGGGCCGGTGTCTCGTCGGAGGCGCTGCCGTCATCGGCAGAGCCGCCTTTGCGGCCATACTTCTTCCACAGGAACAGCCCCAGCCCGGCAATGCCGGCCACCAGTGCGATGATTGCAAATACCTCCGGGTGGGCTGCAATCAGGCCGCCCACCTTGCCCACAAGGCCCGCCACGGCCTTGCCGATGGTGCCAATGCCGGACACGGCGGCGCCCACCAGCTTGCCCATGCCGCCGGAGCCGGACAGCCCGCTGGCAATCTCACCAATGCCCTGGATGGTGGCTCCGGCACCGTTTTTGATGCCGCTGCCAAAGATACCGGACACGGCCCCAAAGGCACCCTGCAGCCCGCCGCCGGCATAGGCCTCGTTGATGGCAGCCAGCGCTTTCTTGGCCCAGGCAGAAACGGTATCACGCTGGCTCTGGCTCACCTGGCCCCAGATGAGCTTGGTCACCGTCTCGGCAATGCCGGCCCAATCCTTGTTCTTGACGGCGGAAATGCCGTCCTTGATGATGCCAAAGATGCCGCTGCTCAGCTCGCTCTTGGCCCCGGACAGGGCCTCGTCAATGCGCTTCTGGGTGGCAGTGACTGAGGTGTCGATCTGCTGGGCGGATTCCTCCACCTTGTCCTGCACGCCGTCCACATAGGTGATGATCTTCTCGTAGGTCTCGCGGCCGCTGGCACCGATGCGCTCCCCGGCCTCGGTGACGGTCTGCTCCACATGGCGGGACCCGTCGGCATAGATCTTGGTCACCTCGGCGGTTGTGACGGTGGCCCCGTCCTTGTAACTGGTGCTCGTTTTCTTGGCCGTGTCGGTCAGCACCTTGGACATGTCGGCGTAGGACTTCGTCACCTTCTGGGTCACGCCGTCCACCTTGGTGGTTACCAGGGTGTATTCCCGCTCGACGCCGTTGACCATCTCCTTGCCGGATTCGGTCACCTTCTCGGTCAAGCGGTCAAATTCCTTGCCGGTGCTGTCACGGATGTGCTCGTTGACCGCTTCCACCGTGGTCTCCACCTGCCCCAGGGCATTCTGGGAGTATTTGGTGTAGTTGTCGGTGGTGGAGCGCAGGACCGTCTCGGTGGCCTTTTTGCTGGTTTTCTTGGTGCCGGAACTACCGGAGGAGGACGGGATGTCGCTGACGATGACCCCGCCGCCGGTCAGATCGGCCAGCTCTTTCTCCGTCTGCGCCTGCTGCACCCGGCTGTCGTGCAGCTGTTGGCGGCGCTGGCGGTCTGCATCGGTGACGGTGCTCTTGTACTGGGATGCCTTCCAGCCCTCGTAGGTGTCAAAGGTAGAATAGCCGTCCTTGTTCAGGGCCTTGTTGAGCTTGAAGCTCAGTCTGTCCAGCCAACCGATGACCGTGGACAGTGCATTTTGTGCCGTGTTGGCCACGGCTGTGAGTGCGGAGTTCACGCCGGTGCGGAACGTCTCGCTGGAAGCATAGGCCGTACCAAAGGCCCCGGCCAAAGCACCCAGCAGGGTGACCACAATGCCGATGGGGTTGGCGTTCATGACAGCGTTCAAAGCTGCCTGTGCCCCGGCTGCCACGGTGGCCGTGGTCTTGTAGGTAACGAACGCCCCGCCGATGCTGCCCAGCAGCGGCAGCAGGACGTTTGCATTGTCGATGCAGCCCTGCACGACGCCAACGAGGATGGACAGTTCCGGGGTGGTCTGCCGCACGGCATCCAGCATGCCGTCGATGCCGTTGGTCTGCCAGCCCTCTTTGCAGGCAATGGCCAGATCGTTGCACTTGGTTACCGCCTCGCCAAAGGCAGTGGTCAGATCTTCCATGACCACGCCCGCCAGCTGGGTGGCGTTGTCCTTCAGGGTGGACAACCGGCCATTGAGCGTCTGGCTCTGGGTGGCCATGCTGTCATAGTAGCGGCCACCTTCTTCGGCAGCGGCCTGCAGCGCCTGGGTCAGGACATCGTAGGTGATGGTCATGCTCTGCACGTCCTGCACGGACTTGCCCGTGTAGTCGGCCAGCACCTGATAGATGTTGATGCCCGCCATGGCGAACTGCTTGATGTCCACGCTGGTGGCTTTGCCCTGGTTGGCTACCTGCTGCAGGTTCTGGGCCATGCGTTCCAGCTCGGCAGACCCGCCGCCGGTGGCTGCCACCGCGTCGCCCAGGGCAAGGATGGTCTTGCGGCTGTACTCGGCGTTCTCACCGGCAGAAATGAGGTATTCGTTGGACTTGACCAGCGTAGCCGTGTCAAAGGGCGTACGGGCTGCGTCTGCCTGCATGGCAGCCAAAGCAGCGTTGGCCTTTTCCGCGTCGCCCAGCAGGTTGGTGAGGGCGGTCCTGTATTTCTCGATCTCTGCGTTGTAGGACACGCCGGTGGAGATCAGGGTCTTGCCGGCGTCCACCACCTTGTCCACGCACTTGGAGATGATGTTGCCGATGGCCACCTGCCCCGCGGTAAACTGGGAGACGACTTTTTCTTTCGTTTCCTTGGCGGAGCGCTGTGTTTTCTGGCCGGCAGAATCGGCGTCCGTGCCCACTTTGTCGGAGGTCTCTTTGCTGGTCTTTCGAACCTTTGCCCCGGCGTCGGCGGCTTCCTTCTCGCCCTTCCCGGCAGCGCTCTTGACGGCAGCGGCGGCCTTTTGGGCCGCTTCTTCCGTTTCGGACACCACGCTGTCGGCGGCCTTGGCGGCGGCAGAGGCGGTTTTCTGGGCCGCCTGTTCCGCTGCCTGTTCTACCTGGTCAAGGCCCTCCTGGGCCCCGCTGGGATCGGTCACGACGCCGAAAACGACCTCGCCGTCATGTTCGCGTGCGATGGTGCATCACCTCCCGGAATGCTCTTTCTGGTATTCGGCCTGCCTGGCAAGAATGGACGCCTTGCGGTCTGCCATGGACACATAGCGCCGGGCCGTGCCGCCGGCCTCCGCAGGCAGGGCGTACACCCGGCGCAGCTTCTCGTATTGCTCCCGCATTCCCTTGGGCATGTCGGTCAGATCTTCAGTGCGATAGCTGATGATCTTGCAGATGCGGCACTCGTCCGGCAGGCTCCGGAACAGGGCCATGAAGTCCCACCAGTGCAGCTGCGCCGTGCGCAGGTCGATGCCGTAGGTCTGCAGAAAGGCCGCCCAGATCAGGGGGCCGTCTACCGCAAAATCAAAGCCCCGGGGCATTTCCCGGAACGCCTCCGCGCTGCGCTTCTCCCGCTCGGATTCCTCGGCGCCGCAGCGGTAAAAGTCCAGAAAGGCGTCGAGGTTGTCCTTTGTGAGCGGGCCATGTATGAGCACCCGCTGGGCGTAGTCCTGCAGGGCGGCTTCCTGCTCGGGTGTGTGGGCCCGGGCGGCCATGTTGTCGTAGGTGACCCACGCCCGGAAGTCCGTCTCAAAGCCCTGCGGCAGGCTGTCGGTCAGGTAGCAGTCCGGGCGGGTCATGCCTTGGCCCGGCGTGCTGCCCGGCGCTGCTCCCGGTTCATGGGCATGGGGATGGGTGCCGGGATGGAACTCTTGGCGTCCTTCATGGCTTCCCGGTCGATGGGCTGCAGGGCGGCCATGCGTTCCAGTGCCTCCGGGTCAGCGGCAGCGTTGAAGTCCGCCAGCAGCTGCATCAGATCTTCCAGGTCATCCACGTCGATGCCCAGGCGCTGGTCGTAATCCTCGCCCAGCAGATCCGCAAAGAAGTCATCCAGGATCTCGTTGAACTTGATGAGATACTCGTCATCTTCCTTGTCCAGCACGTTCAGCGCCGCCATGGCTGCCTTGTAGCCCTGGATGTACCGCTTGTAGTCCTTGCCTTTGGTCACCTTAAAATCGAATTTCACGTTGCGAAGAATCATAAAAAGCTCCTTTCGTTGGGCCCTGCGCCGGTGCTGCCCCGGCTTGATCTGGCTGGTTCAGGGCATAAAAAATCCCCGTCCGGGGAGGTGGACGGGGACATGCTTGTGGGAAACTCAGGTGGCGCTGTAGGTGTACTCCTTGGGCTTCTCCACACCGGAGACGGTGACAGAGATGCCGGCGTTATTGCCTGCGCCATTGGAGGCGTCGCCGTTGACGATGACGGAGGCCTTGCCGGTTTCACCCTTGCCGGTGAGCATGGAGAAATAGACATACGGCACGATCACGGCGCTGCCGGTGCCGAACATCACGGCCAGGCTGGTGACCCAATCCTGCCAGGCGTCGCCGTGGGTGCGGTCGCCGGAGATGGAGAAGGTGCGTTGTGCGCTGGTCTTGATGGTGGCATTGCCCTTGCGGATATACTGCTTGTCCTGGGTGCCGGGGTTCACGGCAGCGGAGTGCTCGGTGATGCACTCCTGGCAGACGATGTAGTCGTTCACATCCTGCTGGGTGTCCGCAGTCTGGAACGCCAGCACGAAGTCGTCCGCCATTTCCAGGCCGGCATAGTCTGCACTGGGGGTGATGCCGGTCATCACTTCTTTAACGGTCATAAAATCGCTCCTTTCGGTTGATAGTAGATCAGCTGCAGCTGGATCTGGGCGCGGCAGGCCCCACCCTCGGCTTCGAGGATGTAGCCGCTGGAGGTGACGGACACCTCCCGGACGGTGCGCCCGCTGCCCAGCTGCGGGAAATTGCGGGCCCGGTTCTGGCTGGCCACCCACTCGGTCAGGTCGTCCCAGAAGCCGGAGGCTGCGGCCTGCTGGGCGGCGTTGTCCGGGCTGTAGACGGTGTGGGAGGCCAACACATAGTTCTTGAGCCGGAGCGACCCGCTGAAATAGTGCTTGAGCTCCGGTGCGCCGGGCATGTCCAGGATGGTGTACTCCTCGGCATCGCCGGTCAGGCCGCCCACCCGGAACGCCACGCCGTCCTCCTGTGCGGAGGCCACCAGCGGGCAGGTGCGCAGCCAGTCGCGCATGGCCTGAATGGCAGGGGTCATCTGGTTTCCTCCTTCATCACTGCTTTCCAGAACTGGTTCCATGAGACTTTGTTGGCGTCCTTGCTGCGCTCGGCCCAGTAGCTGCCGCGCAGGCCGGTGTCACCGTGCAGGCCCTCGCCCTGGGGGTGCAGATAATACTGAGGTCTTGCATAGGGCGTTGACCAGATGATCTCACCGGTCTCGTAGTCGGTGGCCAGCTGGGCGGAATTGTCCAGCATACCGGTGTCAAAGGGCACCAGCGGGTGGGTGTCCCGGATGATGCGCTGCATGAGCTTGCCTCGGCCCGTGACCATGGCCCGGGTCAGGTTGGCCCCCACGTCCTTGTTCCAGCGGATATGTGCCTTGCACTTGCCGCTGCGGTGCTGCACTGTGAACAGGGTGCCCATGGGCGTTGTGATGGTCAGGCGTCCGCCGTGGCTCTTGTCCCAGATGGTGGCCATGCCGTCATCTCCCTTCCACATGCCAGTGCGGCAGCAGGGGCTCCCGGTTGTCCGAGACTGCCGCCACCGTGCAGCAGGGGTGCGTCTTTTCCAGCCGGGCGGATTCCTCGGCGGTCAGGCTCTGCACCGCACCCTGCACCACCTTCCAGCCCCGCTTGAGCGTCCAGTGCTTTGCCTTTTCGGCAGCGGGCAGGGCTGCCCACTGCACATAGGGCAGGTAGCCCAGGGTGCAAACGCTGGCCGGGATGCGGATTTGGATGGTGCGCTCGGGGTCCTTGCTGGTGCCGGTGCCGGAGGTGTCCAGCTTTTCCCGCCAGCTGCAGGCCGGGAACACCCAGCACTTGGGCGTATCAGTGTCGGCCTTGGGGTCGTGGATGAGGTTCACCACGGTAACAGACGTGTTCATCTCACATGATCCCCCTGTACAGCAGGCCGTGGGGGTCTGCGCCGAGGGCGGTTTCCAGGACGTGCCATGCTTCCGTGCGCACCGCTGCGGACAGGCTGCTGTTTGCCGAAAAGCTCACGCTCCATCCGTCGTTGGAGACGCTTGCCGCGCCCGGAGCCGCACCCACGGCGGCCTGTGCGGCAAACAGATCCACGATCTGGGCGCAGGCATCTGCCAGCATCTGGCGGCAATCCTCACACTCGGCGGCGTGGGCTTCTGCCCGGCCAAAGGTGGCGCTGTCGATCAGGCGGGACGCCCGGCTGCACAGCACCCCGAACGCCAGCTCACTCACCGTGCCGCCCGCCGCCTGGTACTCCGGGTAGGTGCAGTAGTTCATGGGCGGGGCCCTCCTTACGCCTCGATGCGCTTGATGTACAGGGTCTTGGGCTTGGACACCTTGATGCCGTACACCTTGCGGCCCTGCACAGCGGACGCGCCAATGTACTTGCCGGAGCCGCCCAGATCCTGCAGGTGCACGGGGGTCTGCCACTCCATCACACGGTGGCACCAGTTGGGGTGGCCGCAGATGAACTCGGTGGTAGTTTTCTTGGTGCTGACACGGGTGGTGTTCTCGAAGTCCATGTTGTTGGATTCGTACACCGCAAAGCCGGCGATCTGACCCACCGCACCGGTCTGCACCAGCTGCTGGGACAGGTCACCCTGCTTGATGAACTTGTCATCCTGCATGAGGATCTCCAGATACTCAGGGCTGACGATCATAAAGCGGCCGGTCTGGGGCACGCCGTTGCGGCTCAGGGTGCGCTTGGCGGCCAGAGCCTCTTTGTAGGCGGTGGAAGCGGTGCAGGCGGTCTTGGTGGCGCTGATGGTAGCACCGGTTGCACTCTGCAGCGCCTCGATGGACTTCTTGTCGATGGACAGGGCCATGGAGTAGGCGGCGCTGTCCAGACGCTCGGCGGTGATGCCGTCGGGCACGGATGCAGCGTCAAAGCCGTCGATGATCTCATTGACAGCCTCGTCGTTGTCGATGTCCAGATCCAGATAGGTGGTGGTGCCGGCATCGGCATCCACGCCGTTTGCCTTGTCGTATGCCTTGACGGCCACCTCGGTGTCACGCACCGGGATCTTGACCTTGCCGGCCTTGGGGCTGCCCTCGTAGCGGGTGTTGAAGATCGCACCGTCACGGGTGACCAGAGTGGCCCGCAGCTTTGCGTCTACCAGAGCGGAATACCGCTCCTGATTTGCATGTGCCATGTTGAACTCCTTTCGTTTTACAGGTTCAGTTCGGGATTCAGGGACTTAAAGGCGGCTTCCACACCATTGGATTCGTTGGCGGGCGGTGCGCCATGCTCAGCGCCGGTAGAGACCACGGCCACGCCGGCGGCACCGTCTTCACCAAAGGCCCAGGGGTTGGCCTTGGCGACATCGTCCAGGGCCTTGTCGATGTCAGTGGTGCGGTCCTTGGAGCCCTTCAGGGCGTCCAGATCCAGCAGGGCACGCACCGCCTTGACGCTGCGGCCCTTCTTGCCCAGGATGGCAGTGTTCAGGGCGCTGTCAAAGGCAAAGCCGTCCGCCTGGGCCTTCATGTCCGCCTGCAGCTTGGTCAGCTCGGCCTCGTACTCCTCGGGCTTCTTCTTGCCTTCAAAGGCTTTCAGGCCGTCCTGGGCGGTCTTGAGCTGGGCGTTTGCGTTGTCCAGCTGGGCCTGCAGGGCAGTGGCGGCGGCCTTTTCGCGGTTGACGTCGTTGCCGTTCTCCTGCATGATCCAGTTCAGCTGTTCCTCGGTAATGCCGGGGATCTTGTTCTTCACATCTTCACGTTTCATGGTGGAAAAGCTCCTTTCTGTGGGGAAAACCTCGGTTTGGTGACACGGTTCTCCGTCCGTGTTCGGTTGTGGGCGGGGTACGCGCCGCCCGCCGCTATGGCTGCTCCCGACACAAATGTCGGGGACATGGCACCGTTTGCAGGGATCGAACCTGCCGCTTCCGGTTTTGGAGACCGGCGCTCTTCCAACATGAGCTAAAACGGCATGAAAAAACCACTGTTGTGCCTTTAGAGGGCATACAGTGGTTAAAATGGGGGATTTTAGTGAATGTTCTTTACGGCTTGACCTCAACGCTGGGCAGGATGTCCGTGTGGAAGTACAGCTTGTAGTGGTAGGGGTCGGTATGGGTGCCGGTAATGTCCTCGACCACATACATGGTGTAGTCGTTCAGATAGATATAATTCTTGCGGTAGGTATCCGGGCCGACCTTCACCGTGCAGACCAGCTCGTTGTTCGAGTTGTTGGAGATGGACATGTAGCCCTCGGCCTCAATGATGACCTTATCGGTGCGGGCGTTGTAAACGGTGATCTTGCGCTCACTCTCAAAGTAATCGGCCTGCTTGGAGATGTTGTAGTTGGCCTTGTCGGCCTCACTGGTACAGCCACACAGCAGAATGGATGCAGCCAGCGCAAGGGCAAGAAGAATCTTTTTCATGGTTCGTTCTTTTCTGTAAAAATGGGCAAAAGAAAACCACCGTCCGGGTGGATGGTGGTTTAATCTTATTTTTGGTAGGCCATGCTGGGCGGAATCGGAAGTGACGGGCCAGCGTCATCACGCTTCATGATGAACACCAGATCCATCCAATCCGTCATACGGCCAGATTCCTTGAAAATGATAACAGGAGTAATACCCAGCGGCTTGACGTTTGGGTCGCCTCCCCAGAAAAACCAGCAATCGCCAAGATCACGAATTTCTGTCAAGCCGCCTCGGCCGAACTTTGCCAGCTCCTCATTTGCCATTTTGCAGGCTTCACTCAGTGTCATGATGAACCCCCTCGCAGCACATACCGATGGTGTCATTCAACTCTGCATTATCAATTCGCATCAGAAGCGTTTCACCATCCATAGCTTTTGAAAAGTAGTCCCGGCAATTGATGAAACCGTTTTGCGGGTCACGGAAAAATGTTCTTCCATTTTTCTGCTCTGCAACGAATGCATGGGCGGAATTTTTGAATCCCACAACAACCTCTGCCCGGGCTCCATCGCCCCACTCTGCCATGCGTTGTTGAATTTCCTCAAAGCCATTGCCTTGTGGAAAGTTCTCAATCTTGGCACCGTTGAACATGGCACCCATGTTTTTCACCTGAGCGAGTTCATCCCCGGCAAATGTAGGCTTTGCGGCAACGTCATAACCACGCCGCCGCATTTCGTAGGTCGGGACGCATTTCTGGCAGTTTCTGCGATACTCAATAGCTTCATTAAATTTCGGGTTGGACGCTATCGTGTCTGATGCTGACGAATGGCCTCCTTCGATTTTTTCCCAACGGAGCCATGGTTTTTCAGAAACCGTTTTAATGTCAGTATACATGAAATTCTCGGAGGATTCAATCTTTTCAGACCCCAGCAACGGCTTTGACTGTGCAGAATTCTTTGCCGCCCATCCAGCCTTGCTGGCCTCACTCCTGCCGAACTTCGGCACGCTGGTGCGGGCGTTGTCTACCCGCCCGCCGGTGGCCTTTGCAAACTCGCTCAGGCTCTGGCGGGCCGCTTTCAGACGCACGGCACTGTCGGTGGTGTCAGACCCGGCGGCGCTCTCGGCCAGATACCGCTTTTTCCATTTGCGCACGTTCCGCTCCCGGGCACGCTGCATCTGGTTGACCTCGTACTGGGTGTACAGTTTGCCGTTGTACTCGATGTTCCGGGCGTTCAGCTCCTGCAGGCTCTCCTCCGTCCAGGTGGGCGGGTCGCCCAGCTCAGGGAATACGGCAAAAAAGGTGTGGCGGCAGTTCCAGCCGCAAAGCCCAGCGCCGGTTCCGTAGCCGGTGGCCTGCTCAAAGTCCGGGTAATGCTTGCCCAGGTAGTCCACAGCCCCGCCCCGATGGAAGCGCCGACCCTGCCACTCGGCGTGACTGGGGCGGGCACCACCGTGGGCGCTGGTCTCAACGAACTCCACGTTCATTTCGTCCATGCGGGCTTCCTGCAGCTTGCCTGCGGTCTGGTTGACACCGGTCAGCACCGCCCGGCGGGCCGCAACTTCCAGCGAATCTGTGTGGCCGCTGGGGTAAGTGATCTCCGGAATCTCGTCTGCAAGGCTGTCCACAGCCTGCTTGACGGCGGTTTTGTAGTCAAAGGCACCTGTGGCCACCTTGCCCCAGGCGACATCCAGCGTGCGCTCAAAGGCCCCGGAGACGGTGTTGGCCGTTGTGGCCGTGAGGTTTCGCCATGTGCCGCAGGTCTGCCGGGCACCGGCGTTGAGCAGGTTGTTCAGGGCCGCGCTCTCTTCAAAGGGTGTGGGCTCAAGGTTGTAGTGGTAATAGATGGCATCTTCCCGCTCCATGGCTTCGGTGGCAGCCTCTTTGAGCAGCCTGCGGATGGTGGCTTCGCTCTTGCCGCTGTACTTTGCCAGCAGCTTGACCACGTTCTCCCGCACCGCCTCGGTCTGCTGGTAGCGCCACAACTGCCAGTCGGCCGTTTCGGTGAGGGTACCCATTTTGCCGATGCGCCGGGCAACGTCCTGCAGGATCTGCTCTTCGACCTGCTGCCAGAGCTGCACAAAGGCATCCGGCATCCGGTCAAGATAGCTCGGCGGCAGCATCAGGCACCCCCGAAGGTGATCTGCTCTTCGGACTGGCTGTCTGCCTTGGCTTCTGCTGTCCACTGGTGGGCTTCCTCCTCGCTCAGGCTGTACCGGGCGGAGAGGTACCGGCAGCGGGGCACGAGGCCTGCAAGAGCGTCCTCCCGCAGCTGGCTGGTGCGCTCGGCCTCGCTGACGATGTAGCTGTCGTCCCAGTTGACCGAGATGCTGGTCTCCGGGTCTACCGGCGCACCCAGCAGGTTCTTCGCCGCCCACAGCATGGCCCGGAGGATGCCGATGAGGGCAGTCTCGATGGGGATCTGGTTCTTGTTGGCGTTCTGCACCAGATCCTGACGGCTGCCGGTGTACTCGGTGGCGGTGGTCACGGTGCCCTGATCGAACTTGTAGCGGTGGCAGCCCAGTTTGCACTTGAAGCTCATCATGTCCAGTGCGTCCTGCACCGCCTGATGGTTGGAAGCAGTGCGTAGGTCGGGGTTATACTCCCGCCATGCAGCGGGCTGGTCGATGCCGCCTTCCGGCGTGGGCAGCTCGTAGAAGATCTGCCGGTGAACGGCATCCGGCGGCACGGCGTGCTCGGTGCCTTCCTTGTCCACCCACTTGCGGCACAGGGAGCGGTCATAGAAGATCTTCTTGCCGCCGAGGCGGATGTCCTGCCGGTAGTTGTCGAAGGCGTAGTCCACCATCTGCGCCGCATCCATCGCCTCGGAGAAGATGCTCATGCCCAGCCCCATGCCGCCGTCGATGTTCTTGGCAGCCGCCGGGCTGAACAGGCTGAACCATGCCGGTGAGCCGCTGACCGTGATGCTCTCAACCATGCCCGGCGGGGTCTTGGCCTTTGCGAATTTCGGCGTGCCGGAGATATCGTCCGTCACCTCAAACCATTCGTTGGTGATGGTGCGGCTGCCGTCCCTGACCGTGTGGGTCTGCAGGTAGACGGCAGGCTTGCCGCCCATCAGGCACTCGGACACAAAGGCCGCTTCGGTCACAACGCTGCGCTCCACGCTGATGGGCAGGATGCAGCAGGCGGGGTCGTAGTCCAGCCGGATGCTCCCCTGCGGAGAAGGCAGAGCGTTGCCGGAGGCATCCACCGTCAGGTTCTCCACGCTCATCACAAAAGCGCCGGTGCCCGACCAGTAGGCCTGCTCCACCAGCCGGTTTGCGTTCTCCCAGAAATGCAGCTGCCGCAAAAGGCCCCCGGTCTGCTGTTCATCGCTGCCCAGCAGATAGGCAGAGGTGGCTGCATCGCCGATCTGGAGAGTAGTCTTGTCGTTGAGCAGCAGGTTTGCCCAGTCCTCGCAGACGTGCTTCGGCATCCGCAGGGAAGCCAGACGCCGGGAAATGACGCTGCCGTCCGGGGCGTCCTCCTTCTGGTCGTGGATGTCGGGAACATCGCCCTTCCACCATTGCCGCCAGACTTCAATGTTGCCGTAATAATCCGCATCCAACTGCAGATGTTTGGTTTTGTTCAGATATTCGATAAAGGCCGAAACGTTCATCTTGCAGTCAGTCTCCTGTAATCACGCTCAATGGTGTACTCAAAGGCGTCGAGGGTGTCAATGTCGGTGGTGCCGTCGTCCAGACGCTCGTCCACGCCGGGGCGCTTCTGGCTCCACAGGGCGCTTGCAAGGGCGTCCCGCAGGGTGGCGGCCTCCGGCATATACCAAAAGCGCCCGCCGCCCATGAGAATGGACGTCAGGCGGATGCGGTCGATAATCTGAATTTTTGCGGAGTTATTCACCCGGTCGGCCAGCCAGTACAGTTTAGAGGCCCGCAGCTGGGTGCGGATGTGGTTGATCAGCGTCTGCTCGGCGCTGTCACAGAACATGTAATGGATCTCGCCGTACCGTGCGAACACGGCCAGGCAGAAGGTGAGCAATTGGTTGGCCAGGTAGTCGGCATCCTGGTTGCGGGGGTCCACCCGCTGGGATGCCAGCCCCACGACGCCGGAATAGTACGGCAAAATGCCCGTTGCCACAAAGGCGTGCTGTGAACCGTTGCCGCCGAAGTCCACCCCGATGTGCACCCGCCACGGCTTGCAGGGCTTGTCTGCGGGCCAGAGGAAGCGCTTGTCGTCGGCGGCGATGCTGTCCGCAAACGGGCGGTAGATGATGCCGCCTGCCGCTGCCCACTGGCCGAGAATAAACCGGTTGTAGTACACCGTGCCGGCATATTCTTTTTTCAGCTGCGCCACGAACTCCGGCGGCAGGGTGGGGTTGTCGTCGATGGTGTAGGCCTGACAGTAAATGTCAGCATCACTGTCGAGGAACCGCTTGAACCAGTGCTGGGGGTTATCCGGGTTGCAGGTGCCGTCAAAATGGCTGTGCGGGCAGGAAAGGCGGCTCTTGAGCATCTGAAAGACGCCCTCGTCCCAGGTGGTGATCTCGTCACCGTAGGCATACTCGAAGGCAGCGCCCTGAATGCGGGCAATATGCTTTTTGTTGTCAGCGCCCAGCACATACACCTTGCGGCCAAACAGCTGCACGACATTGCCGGCAGCCGAGGTGCGCACGACGCCCACCAGCTCCGCCCCCCAGAGGGCCCGCATGGGCTCCAGCACGTTGCGTTCCAGCGTGCCCAGGGTGTTGCCCAGCATGACCAGCAGGCCCTCGTCCCGGGCCGCGCAGATGCGCTTCGGGATGGTGACGGCGCAGTCCAGGTAGGTCTTGCCGGAGCGGGTGGCCCCGGTCTTGATGTTCCAGCGGTGGCTGCAGTTGCGCAGGAACTCCTGCTGGAACTCAGTCAATGGCACTGTCCACACCTCCCAGCAGCTCCCGGGCACGTTCCAGCGTGTCGGCGGCGGTATCATCGGGCGGGTTGTCCTCGCCCAGCATCTTCAGCAGCACGTTGGCGGCCTGCGGGTCGCCCTTCTTGGCACGGGCGGTGATGCCCTTGATCACGGCCATCTGGTTGTCGATGTCCTCCGGATCCACAGCATCCCGCAGCAGGGCGTTCACGCTGCGGCGGTCGGTCTCCGGCAGGGCCAGATAGTAGTCCGCCGCCTCCCGCATGGAGCGCTTGCGGCGGCGTGCCACGCCGGAGGCGATGCCGCCCTGCTGGCCCAACGACCTAGCTTCGTCCTCGCTTCGCTGATCCATGGGCACCAGATTTTTATATCCATCTTCACGCGGCACGTCACCACCTCTCTTGTCAGAATCATAGAAAAAGCCGCCCCTGCGGACGGCTGGAAATATCAAAGAAGCCCGGCTGGTACATTCAGGCTGTTGGTCGGTAAATGTGTGTTCCCCTGTCGCAGCCGGGCAGCACAAAGCCCGCAGGATTGAAGGGAGTAAACCTTTCCTGCGGGCCTATGCGTGGTATCGGAGAGCCTTTCCGGCTTTGCCGATGATATCATTTTACACCATGAGATACTGCAATCACAATGCAATGATAGTGTAATGTTTTCAGAGCTGCAGCTGTTCCAGCGCCCTGCGGCGTATGATGAAGATCATGCCGAGAGAATAGTTCATATCACGGGCAACCTGCTCCCACGTCAGCACGTCCAGATAATATTTTTTCATGACGGTGTAATCCCGGTGATCCGGCAGCTGCTGCAGGGCCACGTCGATCTCCTCAAACAGGGCGTTGCACTCGGCCAGCTGAAAGGCCACCTGTCGCTCCAGATCGTCCTCCCGCTCCACGGCACGGGCAAGGCTCTGGCCGTCGCCGCTGCCGCTGGGCGTCGGGCTGAAATTCTGAGTGGTGCGTCTGGCTGCGGTCCGTGCCTCTTCCAGCCGGCAGGTCAGCTGCCGGAACAGCTTGTCGGCGTCCCGGTACCTCCACAGCCAGGCCTTTTTCTCTTCGTAGGTCAAACTCGTTTTCTCCTTTCTATGGAGGGTATGGAGGGTAGGAACCTATTTCCGAAAACTCCCTAGTAGGGAAACAAAAAAATAGAATATATAGGAAAGTCCCCGGAAAGGCTCCTTTGCTTCCATTCCCTCCATACTCAGTTCTTCAGGCGGGTCTGTTCGTACAGCGGCGGGCCCTGGGTGCTGCGGGCGGGCAGCTCTGCACCGCGGTTCAGCGCCATGCAGCGCAGGCCCTCCTCAGACAGGGCCATGCCCACATACTCGTTGTAGTACATGCCCTTGCGCACCTCGTAGTGCTTTTTGACCTCGATGCCGAATTGCTTGTTGGCCATGCGCCACTTCTCGTTGTTGTCGCTGCACCAGTTGAGATAGGTGCGGAACAGCACGCTGGCCTGCACGGTCTGGCCCTCGGCGGGCTCGGTGCAGTCGGCCAGAAAGGCGGCAATGCGGTCCTGATCCTGCTTGTAGGCGTCCACGGCCTTATCCACAGCAGCACAGGCGGGCAGACCGTGCTTTTTGCCGCCCTTGCTGAGGGCAAGCCACTTCTGCAGGCCGTCCAGCGCCCAGTTGAGGATGCCGGAGAGCTCCGCTTCCAGCTTCTGGGGCAGCAGCATGTCCTGTTTGTCCGGCGGGATGCACTGGGTGAACGGGATGAGCCGGATGCGCCGCCAGATGCCCACGTCGGTGCCATGGATGCGGGGCAGATGGTTGGTTGCCATGACCAGTTTGAACTCGGGCCGGAACTCAAATTCCTTGCCGTACTGGAAACGGGCCGTGATGGTGTTGCCGCCGGTCATCTGCTTGACCAGACCTTCGTCCAGCATGGCACCCTGATCTCCCTCCTCGATGGTGACAAGGCGGGCCCCTTTCAGGCGGGCCACGTCGCTGCGGGCGGCACCGGAGGAGCGGCTGCGGGCGCTGGTGATGGTCTCGGCCTGGGCGTTCATGCCGTAATCGCCGAACAGCTTGGCCAGCGCCTCCAGGAATGTGGATTTGCCGTTGGAGCCGTCGCCGTAGAGAAAGAACATGCACTGCTCCCGGGTGGAGCCGGACAGGCAGTAGCCGGTCATCACCTGCAGGTATTCGGCCAGAGCCCTGTCCCCGCCGGTGACGGAATCCAGAAACGCCCGCCATGTGGGCGCTGCGGCGTCCGGGTCATAGATGACCTGCGCCAGACGGGTGATATACTTTTCCCGGTCATGGGGCAGCAGCTTGCGGCGGGCCAAATCCAGGATGCCGTTTTGCACGTTCAGCAGGCCCCGGTTCCGGTCGAACTGCTCCGGCAGCATGGGGATGCCGGGCAGGTGCTGGGCCTCCTTGAGAAAGGCCTCCTTGCCCCGGCTGGAGCGGCTTTTCTGGACGTGTCTGCGCTGGGCGGCGGCGTTGTCGGTATCACGGATGCCAAAGCAGGCCTTGTCCATCTGATCCAGCATCTCGTCTGCAAAGCGCTTGACGGTGGCCAGGTCGTCCCGCTGCCAGCGGGTGCCGTCCCACACCAGCCAGCACTTGTCGGTGGGGTTGTAGCGCAGGCGGTCGGCGTACCGGTCACGGAAGCGGCGGGCGTTGCCGGTGTCGTCCATGGAGTAGCTCTTGACGCCGGGGGCCGGCGCGCTGGCCGGGGCCTGCTCCCTGCCGACACCGGTGTATTTGGCATTGAGGGCCCGCAGGGCTTCGTCCTGATCCGCAAAGGCCGGGCCGCCGTCTGCTGTCTGCGGGGGCGGGGTGTACACCTCCTGACAGTCGGCCACGGCACGGTCCAGGGTAGCGTCGCCGTAGGTCTTGGCACCCCGGCGCTGGTCCCACTTGGGGCGCATGAGGCCGGAGGCACGGAACACCCGGTCCATGCGGGCCTTGTCAGCGGCGAACCAGAAGGCCAGCAGGTTGCAGAAGCTCAGATCCGCCTCGCTGTGGCTGGCGTAGTAGGCCTGCCAGCTGCCGGCATACAGGGCCGCAAAGCGCTCCCCGTCTTTGGCGCTGCAGGCAGTGTGCAGGATCTCCTCGTCGGAGCGGTCCACGGCCTGCCACACCACAGCCGGGGCGGGCGTGCCGGCAGGTTCGGGCTTGGCCAGATACTGCGCATGGACGGCGGCGCAGGCCTCGGTGCGCTCGGCAATGGCCTTTGCTTCCAGCACGTTGCCGGTCACGGTGAAATACCGGCCGCCGTCGTACATTTCCAGCCCGATGCTGCTCTTGCGGCAGGGGCCGGCGGGTTTTGTGCCGGTGAACAGGATATGCACGCCGGTGCCGCTGGGGCTGGCCTCGGTGTAGCTGTCCATCCGGGCAATGATCTGCACCGCCATATCGGAGAGGGCCCCGGTGGCCGGATCCCGGCAGTGGTCAATGTCGATGCCGCACAGCCCATCTCCCAAAAGCACCCCGACACCGCGCAGGCCATAGCGGGTGACCGCGGCCTGTGCCGCTGCCAGCGTGCCCCAGGTGGAGGGCTCGTTGGGCATGGCGTTCTTGCCGGTGGCGGGGTTAATGGGAGTTTTGGCAGCATCGAAACAGACCCAGCGGCGCGCCTCTTTCAAGGGTTGCGGGAACTGTTCGAGCATGAGCACCTCCGGTTAAAAGGGCATGTCGCCGTCATCGTCGGCGGGGGTAAAGCCGTCCGCGTCGGCTGCCGGAGCGGATGCGCCCAGCACCTCGTGGATGTCGCCCATGCCCAGATATTTGTCTACATAGGTGCGGGTGTACTGGGGGTTCTGTTTGTCGGTCTGCACATTGATGGCGCAGCGGCGGCCCGTGAACTGCGGCAGGATCTGCTCCAGTTCGCTCAGGCGTTCGAGGGGCAGCTGGATGGTCTGCAAAAAGCCCTTGAAGTAGGGCAGGCCGTTCTTGTGCAGGCCGTAGCTGGTAAAGGCGTAGTGGCCCTTGTACTCGCCCTCGGTCACAACAAAAGACACGCTCAGGGCCAGACCGCCGCCCGTGCGGGCCACGATCTTGGCCTCCTTGATCATGGCGTTGTAACGGCCCACCGGCACGCTGCCGGAGCCGGTGCTGGCACTGGCCGAGGCAAATTCGTCATCCAGTGCGGCAAGGGTGCTTGCATAGTTCAGTTCGCTCATAGTAGTTACTCCTTTTCTGTGATGTTCATCTTTTTATAAAGGCTCCGGCGCTGCTTGTACTGCGTCAGGAGCTGGGGCGTCTTTTCGTCCACGATGTCCAGCACCAGCGCCTCGGTCTTGCCGGGGGCCGGGCGCTGGATGCGGCCAATGCTCTGCTGCACGATCACCTTGTTGCGGGTGGGCGTTGCCAGCACCAGCCGGTCCAGCCGGGGGATGTCCAGTCCTTCCTTGGCCAGCTGGTAGGTGGCAAACAGGATGCGCGCCTGCCCGTTCTTCATGCGGGCAAGGGCCTGCTGGCGGTCAGCCTTTTTGGTGCTGCCGCAGACGAACTCTGCCGCAAGGCCCAGGTCCAGCGCGTACCGGTGCAGCCGTTCCAGCACGGCCAGCGAGGCGGCCAGCACCAGCCAGCTGGTGCCCTCGGTGACGGCACGGTCCAGCACCGTTTCCACCGTGTGCATCCGGGCCTCGTCCGCTGCCATGTGGTGCATCAGGCGCACATAGTCGATGGGGCTCTCGTTGGCCCGGGGCGTGTACACGAAGGCGGTGGGCACGGTCTCCACCCGGGGCGTGATGGTGATCTGTTCCAGCTGGCCGGGGTCGATGACCGCCACCCTTGGGCCCAGCACCTGAAAGATGGTCTCACTCAGGCCGTCACTGCGCTGGTCGCTGGCAGTCAGGCCGAACCGCCACCGGGCGGGCAGGCACCGCAGCACCGCGGCAAACATGCTGGCGGATTCCGGGTTGTTGACCACATGGTGGCACTCGTCCACGATCACCACGCCCACGGTGCGGGACAGCTCGTCCAGCTCCATGCGGTACAAACTCTGCACGGTGGCAATGGTGAGTTTGGTGCCCAGGCGCTTGCTCTTGCCGGAGATCACGGCCACTTCCCGGTCGTCCAGACCAAGGCGCAGCTGGGCACGCTCCTTGGCCTGCTGGGCCAGATCCAGCGTGTGGGTGATCCAGAGGGCTGGCCGCCCCAGCCGGGCGATGAGCGCCATGCCGATCTCGGTCTTGCCGGCCCCGCAGGGGGCCACCAGCACGCCCTGACACCATTTGCAGGCAAGGGCGGCGTCCACGGCCTGCTTCTGGTAGTCCCGCAGGGTAAAGCCGGCCTTTTCAAAGGCGCAGGGCTCGCCCCGCAGGGTCCTGTCTTTGGACACGGTGCCTGCCGGGCGCTGCCGCCAGACTTCCTCGGCCATGCCCCGGGGCAGCGTGAGGGCGTTGCCCTTGATCTCGTACAGCATGATGGTCCTGGGAATGTTCCAGGCCGGGCGGTCCAGCCGCAGGGCGTTCTCGTAGCGGGGGTTCGGCACGGTCAGCTCCCGGATCAGCTGGTGTAGCAGCGGGGTGGGCACATCGGAGAGGTGCAGCTCTCCATCTAGGGTGTAGATCACGGGTGCACCACCTCCAGCACGTTCAGCAGGTCTGTGGGCAGGCCCTCCAGCTTCACACTGCCGCGTTCGCCGCTCTCGATGGCGTCCCGGATGTAGTACCACGGGAAGAAGCAGTCCACGGCAGGGGCGTCCCGCCGCACGGCCACCACGGCAACGCCGCCGGCGTCCTCCTTGCGGGAGAGGTTCTCCACCTCGTTGGGGCGGAAGGCCGAAAAGGGCAGGTTCCCTTTGGCAATGTGCTTGCACTCAATGCCCCAGCTGCGGCCGTCGATGGTGGCCTCGATGTCATAGGGCTGGCCGCCCCAGTCGGCGGGCCAGAGCCTTGCCCATGCCTGCGGGATGCCGCCCAGCACCGCCAGCAGATCGTCCTGCCAGCTTTTGCCCCGGGCGTTGCGGGCCTGCTGCAGCTGGTCCTTTTTCTGCCGGACACGGGCGTCACTGGGCTTCATAGGCGGCCTCCTTGTCCTTCTCGGCGGCACGACGGGCCAGCTCGGCCTTTTTGGCGCAGGCGGCACACAGGCACTTGCCGTAGGTCTTGCGGGTGAAATCTGCCAGCTGGGCAAGGGTCATTTTGCCGGTGGCGGACACCAGATGCCCGCAGGCTTCGCAGCGCACCGGCTCTTTGCCCTCGTTGGCCCAGTCGGCCAGCTGCTTGCCCAGCTCCGGCGTGATGACCGCGTTCAGGCCGTCCAGAAAGGTCACGTCCTTGCTGGCGGTGGCAATGTGGTCACGGCCGATGTTCAGCATCAGGTCGAACTCATACTCCACATCGTCCCGCTGCACGGGGGCCATGCCCACCTTCACCGGCACCTGCTTGCCGCGGTCGTTCTCGGTGAGCACATAATCCTGCTTGACCCGCAGGGTGCAGATGGTGTGGCAGTTGACCGACAGCAGGTAGTTGATGAAATCGTTCTGGATGCGGCCGGCCTCGTCCCAGGCGGTATAGCTGTTCTTGTTGGGCTGGGCGGCAATGCCGGCCTTGATCTCCAGCACACCGCCGGAGCTGTTCCAGGCATGGGACAGGCTGTCCACGATGACCACGCCCTCCGGCCCGACGGTGCGTACGGCGGCGTCCACAGCCTCCTTGTAGTGGGCCGGGGAGTACGGCGGAGCGAGCTCGATGTAATAAAAGGCCCCGATGCCCAGATCCGAACGGTTGGCGTACAGCTGGCCGCGCTTGTGCTCAGTATCAATGAGGCAGATCTTCTTGAAATCCCCGCCGGTCATGCCGGAGGCCAGCAGCAGGGCGCCCAGCGTTTTGCCGCCGCCGGACACGCCGGCCAGCGCAATGCGGAGCTTGGATTTTTCTCGGGTGGCGACAGTTACTTCTACCATGTCAATTCTCCTTTTCCGTGTGCCAGACGCGGCAGGCGGTTGCCGCCGTGCGGGCAATCTCGGGCACGTTGGTGATATCGTTCCAGATCCAGAACCATGCCTCGGTGTCCTCATCCGTCCAGCGGGCCAAAATCACGCCGGGGTCAAAGGCACCCAGATTTGCCCCGCCGCTCACCACGGCAAAAGCGTCCAGATCAAAAGCGGCGGTCTCAAAATTGCCCAGCTGCACCAGAAACTCGGTCTCGGTGCGCAGGGGCAGGGGCTTCATGCCCAGATTGTAGGTCAGGGCGGTGCAGTCCGCAATAGCAAGGTCCCGCTCTGCGGGTTCCAGGGGCTTTGGGTCAAAGCCCTTCACCACCCAGGCGGCATACCCGATGCGGGGCAGGTCGGCCAGCCAGGTGACGATCTGGCCGGTGACCTCGCCGGGGCACTTTTCCTTGGGGATCAGCAGGGCCCAGCCGGCACCGGACAGGAAAAAGCAGTCCCGGAGCTCCCGCTCGGTGCGGATGATCTTGATGCCGCCGCCCTTGTAGCTCTTTTTCATGAGCCGGATCAATGCTTTGTAATCGAATTTCATTCAAACAACGCCTCCCGTTCCGCGTCCTCTTCACTGCCGGCGGCAGTGGGGTTGATGGTGTTTTCTTCTTCCAGCGAGGACATGATCTCCCCGCAGACGGCATACAAAGGGGTGCCCATCTGGGCCAGCGAAGCGTCGGCGGCAACGGCGCTGCCAAACCAGTTCAGGTACATGGCCCGCACGCTGTCCGCAATGAACTGCGCCTGCTGGGCACAGGCCTGTGCCGGGGCAAGCAGCCCTTCGGCGTCCTCCTGATACTGCCGCAGCCGGGCCTGCGCTTCGGCGGCCTGCTGCCGGGCTTCCTGCACGGCGTTGCGGGACAGAGCCTCCGCCTGCCGCTTCACTTCGTCCTTGTCCACAACTCCGGCGATGGGCTGGTGCTTCAGGGCGTCCTCGGCGGTCTTGGCGCGGGCCTCGGCTTTGTCCGCCCGGTCTTTCTCCTGCGAGACCTTCAGCCCCAGCCGGTTGCAGTCCTTGGCGGTGCTCAGCTGGTCGGCACGGGCCTTGTCCCGTTCAGCTTCGGCCTTTTCGGCACGCTGCTTTTCCAGCTCGGCCTGATTCATGGCGTTCACCCGGTCGGTGCGCAGCTGCTGGTTCTCCTTGAGCACAGCACGATACTCTGCGCTGCTGGTGATTTCGCAGGTGGTGACCTTCCGAACCATGTCCGCCGGGGCGCTGGGCTTGGCTGCTTCATACAGCAGGGTGGCAGGCTGCACATCCAGAATGGACTTGCCGTCCACCTCGATGTTGCCGAACCGTTCGGCAACCCTCAGAAGGTTGTAGGCAGAGGACTTGCTGAGAGAAATGCTTTCGCACCATGCCCGGAAAGAATCATCGCCACGGTTGCCGTGCTTCGAGTTGTCCAACTGTTGGACAACTCCGCCGCACAGGGCGTCATGCGCCATGGAAACGGCGTTGACCATCCAGCGCAGGCCGGTCTCGGCCATTTTCTTGCCCTTGGAGTACTGACTTTCGGCCATGTGCAGGACGTCCACCGTCTGAATGTCCAGACCGGCATAGTCAAATGCAGTCGGCGTTTTCGTATTTGCAGGGAGCGTCAAGTTCGGTGATGAGGTGCCGCCCACAGCTTCGCCAGCAGAAAAACTTTCCGCAGGGACGGTAGGGCCCGATTCGCAGCCCCGTGGGGATGCTTCTTGGGTCAATGTGCTTGCATCCGCCCCGTTTTCCGAGGTGGTCGGCGTTGCCGCTGTGGCAGTCGGGACAGCATTCTCTGCCGTAGTCACAGCAGCATCCGCATTCTGGGCAGGTGCGCATGTGGCGGCCTCCTTTGCCTTTTTGATATCAGTCAGAACCTTTTCCATTTCCTGCTGCGGGGTCATGTCCTTGCGGCTGCCGTCCGGGTTGAAGAAATGTTCAAACAATGCCGCTTTAGCAGCAATGCCCTTTTTGTTTTGAGCACAGTACAGCGCGTATTGGTAGCGACCATTGTGGCAGTATTCTGTGGCGCGAATTTTGTCTCGAGAAAAGTGCCCGGTCAGCTCGCCCAGTGTGAAAGTCTCCTTGACCCATGCACTGATCTGCTCCAGAAAGCCGAAGTCCAGGCTGACCACAGAGCAGGTGCATTTGTCCTTGGTGGAACCGATGAACTGGGAAGCATAGGAGAGCGTTTTGCTCATGCGGCATTCATAACCCTTGGTCTTTTGCTCTAAGTTCTTGGCCTCCTCGTTCCACTCGTAGTTACCCCACGACAGGACGTAAGGGCAGCCATAGCATTCATGGCCCGGGCCGTACCCTTCCAAGCGGTTGCCGGTGTTGTCGGCATTGGTGGACTTTTTCACCCGCCGCCCACACTTGCAGATGTAGGTGCTCATACCCGCACCTCCGTGTCCTTCAGGCGGTCCAGCATCTCAGACTGCAGATCTTTGCTCAGGGGCCGCAGGGTGTTGTTCCGCCAGCCGTAGCACAGGATGGGCCCATAGAGATGCTGGCCGCGATAAGTACGGCACAAGTCTCTGCCGTAGATGCCGTACACCAGTACTGCCGGGGTACGGGGCAGCACTTTCTGCTCACAGGGGCACTGCAGACGTGCCTCGATGCCCTGCAGGGTGTCCGGCAGGGTGGTGACTTCCGGGGCTTTCCCCGGCTCGACTAAGATACCTTTCATTTGTAAAATCCTTTCCGATGTGATATCATCAGGATGATGGGCGTGGAAATCCATCATTCTTTGAGCTCGTCGGTGTCGTTACCACCGGCGGGCTCTTCTTTTTGGGGGCGGGAGAGCACCCTGATCCATTCGGCACGCTGGTCAGCTGATGCGTAGTGATAGCCCACTTCGTCCATGCCGTGCTCACGGGCAGGCTTTTCAAAGCCGTTTTCTCCGTGGGCCAGTTCATAGCCGGAATCGGCCAACTGCAGGATCTGGCGCGGTTCCCAGCCCTGCATGGCTGCGGTAAGTTCCAGATAGGCAAGCGCTGTGCCACAGGACATGGCGGCTTCCCGGATATAGTTGGAAGGAATGCGCGTCAGTTCATCGACGTCCAGGCAGCCTGCCGTTTTGATGCAGTAGGCTGCGTTGCTCTCAATGGATGCAGCTGCCGTGCTGAGCTTTGCGGCTGCCCCGGCCAGATGTGCTACACAGTCCCTGTCCTGCCATTTGAGGGGCAGTTCCTGCACCAGATAGGCCAGCACATGGGCCTTGCGGTCAGTGAGTTTCATGGGGCTCCTTTCTCCGGGGTGGCGTCAGGCTGTCCACCTCGCTGCGCGGGATGAGCTCCCGCTGGCAAATGTACTTGACGTGCTGCCTGCCGTCCTTGAGCCAGTGGCAGACGGAAGCGGCAAAACTGTTGGCGCTGGCGTAGCCCAGCCGCCGGGCGCACATGGCAGCCGTGCCGCTGGCCAGCAGGTCACCGCTCTTGGCGTCCCAGACCGTATACCAAAAGGCATTGTTGACAAAGTCAGCCATGGGGGATGTCCTCCATGAGCCGCAGCACACCTTCCAAGTCCTCAAGCACAAGAACATAGACCTCAATTCGTGCTTCGAGCTTGTAAAGCTCAGACGCCCAGCGGGTCGTTGTCATAGCATTGCTGTCTTGCTGGCAGAGCTGCCCGTACTTCTGCTGCAGGCTCTCGACGTACTCCTTGGCGGTCATGCGTCGGCCTCCTTTGTGAGCTTAAGGACACGGTCGAGGATTCTGCCCTGTGCCTCAAGCGTCCGGACAGTGCACTTAAGCGCCCAAATTTCGGCGTCCAGCAGCTTGTCCTTTGCGTAGAGCGCCAGAGTGTACAGCAGGTTGATGAGCTTCTTTTTCAGCATCAGCCCACCTTCTTCCGGCTCTTCACGGTATTCTGGGGCTCCTTGTGGACTTTCTTGCTGGCCCGCTCCTCGGCGTCCTGGGCGGCAAAGCTGATGCGCATCAGGGCAAGGGCAGCCAGAATGAGCACCATGGCGGTGACGAACTCGCCGTCGGTGATCGTGCCGCCCAGCTGGGCCCCGCCCTCAATGCCCATGCCGTACAGCAGGCCAACGCAGAACGTGCCTGCGGCCAGCACCTGCAAAACGGTGGATTTGATCTTCATGTCTCTTCCTCCTGCAAATAGTCGCTTGCGGGTGTGCAGTCATCCAACGCCCACCCTACGACCGGATGCCACTCGCCATCTGCAAAAACCTGCAGGCCGGTGTGGTGCTCGTCCTGAGTACGTCCGCCCAGCTGGTAGTGGCCGGATGCCCGGCTTCCATCCCAGCGGAACCATTTGTTCCAGAACAGCGGTGCAACGTATGCGCACCCGATGGGGGCCTGCGCCCGCTCACGGGCGGGGATAATTGTGGTGGTCATGTGGTTTCTCCTTACTTGTAGCTGCGCTTCTGGACGCTGGTGCGGCCATAGCGCATGAAGTAGATAAAGCCCAGACGCGGGATGCGGATGGTACTGCCGTACAGGATCACCGGGAAGCCTAGGGCTCCGGCGTCGATCTGCGCCTGGCTGCGGATGGACTGCACGCTGCAGCCCAGGAACTGCGCCACCTGTTCGGCGGTCAGGGTCTGCTGGGGGTAGGTTTCCAGCTCGTCCAGCGTGGTGGGGAACGGGGTCTTTTCCATAGTCAAGCTCCCTTCACGCCACGGGACGCCCCGCCAGCTGCTTCAGGCTGGAAACCAGCTTGATGGATTCGGCGGCGGTCTCCATCTGCTCGAATGCGTCCTCGTCCATGCCCTTGCACATGCTGTGGATGCGGATCACACGATCCACGTCCTGCTGGGTAAGGTTATACATGGCGGGGTTCAGGGTGTTGTTCTTGTTGCGTGCCATATGTAGCACTCCTTTCTGTGGGTGGCTCCCACGACCGCCCCGATCAGGGCGGTTTCGACCTTTGCCGGAGGTCATCATCAGGTGGGGCTATTCAGGGCGAATATTCCACGCTTCAATAGTTCGTTGCCAGCCCAATTCCCCGCGATGTTCATAAAAATCGCGGGTAAATGTGATATTGCATTCCGGACATCTAATCCGAATGCCCTCGGTATTAGATTCAGTGATGGTCGTATGCTCCTGCCCGCAGAAAGGGCAAGGCTTCAATACTTTCTTTTTCACGATTTAGCCCTCCAATTTTGCCACGACGGAAGAGTCATCATCGGGTGGGTTGAGGTTGGTTCCCCGTCCGTGCTATACTTGGGCGGGAAGGAAGTGTAAAAATGCTGGATAACATTTTGAAATGGATAAATGAGAACAGAGACAATGTAACTTTGGGATTGGCAGCATTTGGCTCTGTGCTGTCAGTCTTGAATCTTTTTAGAGATTGGCGCAAAAACCGGAAAAACGTTTCAGTGACGATTCAGAATATTTTCAATTTTGGGCCTGATCCCGACAACGGTGGATATACGGAGGTGCTGAATATTTCAATTGTCAACAGGTCCCGTGAGACTATCACGATAAGCGGTTTGAAGATTAAATGCGAGGATCGCCAAAATCGTTTTGGAGAATACCGCTTACAACTTCATCGTCACAGCAATAAGCATAGCGACAGGGAAACCAGCCGAATGCGTTGGTTTTCAGATGTGCTTCCAGTCAAAGTTGAAGGGCTGGGCTGTGTACGTCTTTTAGTGGCTTCGACTGGCGACGCTCGCAGCTTGGAAAATGGAAGGTGGTATGTTGCAACGTTATTTAGCAGCAAAGGCCGCATTTTCAAAATCGGAAAATGTGAGTTTTCGGATGCTGAAATGCTTGCACATTGCAAAGAACCAACTACCGTTACAGAAGCGCTTCTGTGAGACATCAGCGCAAGGCCAAGGGACAATCGTCTTTCTTCATATCTAACCGAATTATGATATGATAGCTCGACATCCTGCACCACCAGCTGCTGTCTGCCGTCACGCCAGTCCGGCTGACCAGCTCTTCCACAAGTTGCGAAGTCGGCACATCCTTCAGCGCCCGGCGTTCCTCTTCCACAGGTTCGCTGGGCTTTTTGTTGTTGTCCATCTTCTTAACCTCCTTTTGTTGGTTCACCCCCGCGCGTATGCGGGGAACACTCTTTAATAGTACGGTCGCTGGGCTCAACAACGGGTTCACCCCCGCGCGTATGCGGGGAACACCTGCGCCTTGTGTGGGTCTGTGCAAAGCGCCTGGGATCATCCCCGCGGGTGCGGGGAGAATGTAGCATTGCATTGACTACGCAATGATTATATATCGCCATGTGATTATTGTCAATAGAAAAATTCAAAATTATATTGACTGAGTGATTTTTTGGTGCTATAATGCGACTAAGGAAAGGAGGAAAGAACATTGAATGAGAGAATAAAACAAATTAGGAAAGACGCAGGACTGACCCAAGAGAAGTTTGCAGAGCGTATCGGCTTAAAGCAAAACTCGATTGCCCTTATTGAGAGTGGCAAACGTACTCCATCGGAACAGACAGTCCTATCTATCTGCCGAGAGTTCAAGGTTCGACAGGAGTGGCTACGCACGGGAGACGGAGATCCTTATAAAGAGGCTCTGCCGGATAAAAAGCTAGCTGCTTTTATCGGTGATATCTCAGATGGTGACAGTGATGACTTCAGGCGGCGCTTTATGGAGATGCTGGCAGGGCTCGACCCGGCGGACTGGGAATTGCTTGAGCGCATGGCCGAAAAGCTGACGCAAAAAAAAGAGGAGAACCCGTAAAAGGTTCTCCCCAGCGATGGAAGCACTTATTTGATGAGATGGCTGGCATATGTCCAGACGAGGTCTACCTTGTGCAGGTCGGCCTTTTCCAGTAGCTTGATGGTGGCATCAATGTAGCATTGGCGTTCCAGCTCGGTGTTGTTCTGAGGTGTAATTTTTGAATCCATGGAGCAGCCTCCCATTTGAGTTGTTATATTTGCGTATATTATACAACTGTTTGGTGCAAGAGAGGATGCCATTAAAAATTTCGATGGATAAATTTAAGTAAAAACGCCCCCGGTGCTACCAACACCGAGAGCGTTTATAGAATGGCTTGCCCACAAGGGTACAAGACAACCTAACCAACTGTTATTGTACTCCAAAAGGGCAGGCTTGTCAAAGTGTACCCTTCTGGAGGTGAAAACAATGTTTGAATGCCCGAAATGCCGCAAAGAACTGCCGGACGGTGCAGCATGGTGCTGTTGGTGCGGCGCAAAGCTGGTGGCCACACGGAAGCCCCGTGCCCGGTCGAACGGGGAGGGGAGTGTCTACCAGTACGGCAATGCCGGCAAGTGGCGTGCCGAGATCAACATCTATAAGGATGGTGTGCGCTACCACAAGATCCGCAGCGGCTTCAAAACCAAGCGGGATGCCGTGCAGGCCCTGCCGGAGATGCGGGATCTGGTGTTGAACGGGCAGGAGTTTGCCCAGGACGCCACCCTGCAGGAGCTGTGGGAGATGATCTGTGCGCAGACATTGCCTAAGCTGAGCAAGGACAAGGCCAGCCACTACCGCACGGCCTGGGCGGCGCTGGAGCCGCTGAAGAACGCCAAGATCCGGAACCTGCGTTATGCGCACCTGCAGCCGATCGTGGACGCCCGAGAGGGCGGGTACTACCCCAAGCGGGATATCAAGGCCCTGCTGGGCAAGATGTACACGCTGGCCCTCAAGTACGAGTATGCCGATAAGGATTACTCCAAGCTGCTGGATCTGCCGCCGATCAGCGCCAGCACACGCACCGCCCTGACCGAGGACGAGGTGCAGCGGATCTGGCAGGACTACGATGCCGGCCACGAGTTTAGCCGGTACTGGCTCATCATGGCCTACACCGGAATGCGCACCGGTGAGATGCTCACGATTCTGAAAGCGCACACCCACCTGGCTGAACAGTACTGCACCGGCGGCATCAAAACGGATGCCGGCAAGGCCCGGCAGATCATCTTCCCGGACAAGATCATGCCGCTTGTGCGGGAAGCCTACCGCAGCGGCACCAAGCGCCTGTGTGAGGTGGACGAGAAAACCTTCTATGCCGAGTGGCACGACATGGCCCAGCGTGTGGGTTTGCAGCCAGACATGACACCGTACTGCCTGCGCCACACCACGGCCACGCTGCTGGCTGTGGAGAAGGTTGCCCCGGCCATTATAAAGGAGGTGCTGGGCCACACGGACTATGCGGTCACACTGGGCTACACCCACATCCCGCTGGAAGAAAAGCTGGACGCGATGAACAAGTTGAAGTGATCAGCCGCGTGCAAGATCGTTGTACAGCATTTCGAGGAACTGTACAGCACTGGGGCAGCCGTCCAACGGGTAGCCCGCCAGTTCCTGCACACGGGAAGGATTGGTGTGCCATGCGGTCTGCGCGGCACGCCGGATGGTGCTTTGAATGGCCGTCCAGTCACTGCATTGCTTGTCAGCAATCGGCTCATAGACCTCTTTCTGGACAGCTTCCAGCCGGTCCTCTTGTTCCCAGATAAGCCGCAGGCAGTCGGCAATGATGGAGTAAGAACGCATACTGCGGATGATGCCCAGAGGCCGGAGTGTCTGAGCAATGCGCAGCGAGAGCGTGGAAGAATCAGTGATGGGCACTTTTAAACACATCCTTTCCGACTTGTGGAATATCCAAGAAAGAGTGTAAACGAAAAGTGTCGAATTGTGCCAAAAGCGCCGAAAAGCGTTGCAAAAGGTCGGAATTTGCTGAAATACGGCGGGGCATAAAATGGGGGATTGATGGCAGATGACGAGAAAATGCACTTCCAAAACATTACATGAGCACTCCTTTTTTGTGCGGTAGTTCGTTTGAAAGTGCTTGATTTTTCTCCCCTGCTAAGGGCGTAGGTCGTCTAAACAACGGCGCGAGGGTTCAAATCCCTCCTACTCCGCCAAGAAAAAGCTCGATGATCCATTGAGATCACCGGGCTTTTTCCATTTTTGTGCGCAAAAAAGAAGGGGCACCGGCTTTTGAAAGTCCGGTGTCCCTTTCGGTTCACAGCAGCAGGTTGGTGATGCAGGCCAGCAGGGCCAGATGCACCGGGTAGAACCAGTAAAAGGCCTTTTTTTGCAGCGGACTGCACGCGCCGCGCTGTCCGTTATAGAACCAGACCAGCACAAAGGCCAGCGGAGCGGTGAGCTCGAACAAAAACAGCGCTGCGCCCGCAAGGCACTGCCGCTTGCGGTTTGCGCGGGTGAGGTATAAGGCGCAGATGATCAGCACGCCGATGGCGTTGTAGTCGGTATTGGCAGCCAGCGCCAGCGCAGCGCAGCCCCCGGCACA
>OGGQ01001365.1_pt1 | contig 32051 bp, 21 predicted proteins | sample 1571191 | NCBI WGS metagenome assembly OGGQ01 (sample SAMEA2582061, study PRJEB24529) | metagenome | biome: Human gut stool | place: China | collected 2011
TATTGCCTTAATTTAAACTCGAAAAAGTCCCAAAGGACTTTTTCGACACGCTGATGGCTCCGTGAAAACGGAGCCATTTTTTAAGCGCAAAAACCGCTGTCAGCCTTATTCAGGCGGCAGCGGCTTATTTTTTATCTTCTTCTGAACAAATTATGGAACACTGATTTTTTAGACGACATCTCGTTTTGTATGCCGCTCCAGTATTCTATGTACTTTCCCGTTCCAACGGCAACGCAGCTTATGGCGCCGTCTGCTATCATAACATTTGTGCCCGTTCTCTCCTGTATCAGCTTGTCAAGGCCGTAAAGCAGGCTTCCTCCTCCGGTCATAACTATTCCTCTGTCGATTATATCGGCGGCAAGCTCCGGCGGAGTATGTTCCAGCACATTATGTACCGCCTCCGCTATTCCCTGGGCAGACTCCGAAAGCGCGAGGAGCATCTCGTTGGACGTGACCGTTATGTTCTTGGGCAGTCCGGTAATAAGATTTCTCCCCCTTACGTCCATGGAAACGGGCATGGTTCTCTCATAAGCCGTACCGATGTTTATTTTAAGCTGTTCGGCAGTCCTCTCTCCTATGAGGACATTATGCTTCTTTCTTATGAATCTGATTATGGCATCGTCAAAGTCGTCGCCGGCAATCTTTATGGATTTGCTTACGACGGTTCCTCCGAGGGAAAGCACGGCTATATCCGTCGTTCCTCCGCCTATGTCGACGATCATGCTTCCGCAAGGTCTGGAAATATCTATTCCGGCTCCTATGGCGGCGGCCACAGGTTCCTCTATAAGCACTACGTTCCTTGCTCCGGCGTGGCGCACGGCGTCCTCCACCGCCCTCTTTTCAACCTCCGTTACTCCGCTTGGAATACATACGGAAACCGTCGGCTTTACAAGGGATCTTTTGACAAACGCCTTGTCTATAAAATATTTAATCATTTTTTCCGTCAGCTCATAGTCCGAAATGACTCCCTGGCGGAGAGGTCTTATTGCCGCTATATTTCCGGGTGTCCTGCCAAGCATTCTTCTGGCTTCCTCACCAACGGCGAGTATGGTATTCGTGTCTCTGTCAACGGCAACGACCGAAGGCTCGTTAAGAACGATGCCCTGCCCCTTGATATAAACAAGGACATTGGCCGTTCCCAAGTCTATTCCTATGGTCTCGCCGATACCGAATTCACCAAACATAAGCAGGTCCCTCCTTTCAAATTACGAGTTCTTAAGTTCCACCACCGTAACTCCCATTTCTCCCTCGCCATATACGCCGGGACGGAAGCTCTTGACATGCGGATTCCTTTTCAAATATCTTTGCACTGCGTCACGAAGCACTCCCGTGCCTTTGCCGTGTATAATTGTAACCGTTTTAAGCCCGGCAAGATAAGCGTCGTCAAGATACTTATCAATGTTGCCGATACCTTCCTCCACGGTCTGTCCACGGCAGTCGATCTCGGGAAGTATAAACTGGCTCTTTCCCGCCTTGACGCCGAGTGAAACGCTTTTTTTGACGTTTTTAGGCTCTTTTTCTTTCGGGGCGTCATAATAGCTCAGCTCGGAAAGCGGCACCTTTATTTTCATATTTCCGGTCTGAACCATAACGTCTCCGTTGGAGTCCGGCTCGGACAGCGCCTCTCCCGTTCTGTCGAAGGATATGATATATACGCTGTCTCCGCGCTTAAGCTGTTTTATCGGCTTAACGGATGAAACTTTCTTTTTCCTGGATTTTTCTATGAGTTCGTCTGCCTCAGATACCCTGCTCTTAAGCTCCGCCCTCTTTTCGTTGAGCTTGTTCTGTCCGGCCTTTTCCCTTCCGGCCCTGTTGAGCTCCTTTATTATCCTGTCGGATTCTTCCTTAGCCTGCTGATATATGTTTCTTGCTTCAAGTCTGGCGTCGGCAAGTATTTTTTCCTTCTGCTCGTTTATCTTTCTCTTCTGTTCCTCAACATCGTTTTTAAGTCTTTCGGCCTCTTTGCGGTACTGCTCCGCCCTCTCCTGTTCGTAGATGACGGATTTCTTGCTTATCTCAAGGTCGGTAATGACATCCTCAAATTTGACATTTTCACTGCTAATAAAATTTTTCGCGCTGTCGATGACAAAGTCAGGAAGCCCGAGTTTTTTTGAAATAGCGAAGGCGTTGCTCTTTCCCGGTATTCCGATAAGCAGCTTATATGTCGGCCTGAGCGTATCCACATTGAACTCGCAGCAGGCGTTTTCCACACCGTCGGTTGACAGAGCGTATACCTTAAGCTCGCTATAATGGGTCGTTACCGCCGTCCTGACATTCATATTGTGGAGGTGCTGGATAATCGCCATAGCAAGCGCCGCTCCCTCTGTAGGGTCGGTGCCCGCTCCCAGCTCGTCGAAAAGCACAAGGCAGTTAGGCGTGACGTCGTCCAGTATCCTTACTATGTTCGTCATATGAGCCGAAAACGTGCTCAGACTCTGCTCTATGGACTGCTCATCGCCAATATCGGCGAACACATCGTCAAACACCGCCAGCTCCGAGCTGTCAAAGGCCGGTATGTGCAGTCCCGCCTGACCCATAAGCGTGAACAGTCCCAATGTCTTAAGCGCAACGGTCTTTCCTCCTGTATTCGGGCCGGTAATCAGCAGCGTGTTAAAGTTCCTGCCGATGTTTATATCTATGGGCACGACCTCCTTTTCATCAAGAAGCGGATGTCTGCCCTTCCTTATGTCGATTATTCCGTTGGTATTCAGCTTCGGCTCACTGCCGTTCATTTTAAGCGAAAGCTCGGCTTTGGCGAAAACGAAATCAAGATGCGCTATGACCGACATATCAGCCTCCATAACGTCGGCGTTTTCAGCCACAAGCGCCGAAAGGGAGGCGAGTATTTTTTCTATTTCCTCTTTCTCCCTGGCCTGGAGCTCCTTTATCTTGTTGTTAAGCTGTATGACGGCCGTTGGCTCCATAAATACGGTAGATCCCGTATTAGAGCGGTCGTGTACCATTCCGGGGAAACTGCTTTGATATTCGGCCCTGACCGGCACGCAATACCTGTCGTTTCTTATTGTTATTACCGAGTCCTGAAGCATGGTCTTATACGCCGCCGAGTATATTATTGTATTGAGCTTGTCTCTTATACTGCCGTTGGCGCTGCGGATCTCCCTTCTTACGCTTCTGAGTCCGCTGCTGGCGTCGTCGGCTATTTCCTGCTCATTGAGTATGCATCTTGTAATCTCGTTTTCAACCGAGGTTATCGGTTTCACCACATTGAAGTAGTCTTCAAGCACCGGGAACACGTCGGCTTTATTTTCCTGTTTGGCATAGTTTTTTACCTTTCTGCATACATAAAGGAATTCACCGACGGCCATAAGCTCGTCGATTCCGAGCGTTCCTCCGGCAACCGCCCTTCCAAGCTGCGGCCTTATATCCTTAATGCCTCCCAGCGGCAGACGGCCTTTTTTAAGAGCCATATTCACGGCCTCCGTCGTCTCATTCTGCTCCCTTGATATGGACGGCATATCGGACATGGGCATAAGATTTGCGCATTTTTCCTTCCCCATAGCAGAGATAGCGAAAGACGCAAGTCTATCCCTTATTTTTGTATATTCAAGTGTTTTTAATGCTTTTTCATTCATTTTAAGATCTGTCTCCGATTATTTTATTTCTTTTATGAGACCGCTCCTGTAGGCATACATCAGCTTTTCAAGCTCGCTGATGTTTTTCTTGAGTTCCCTTCCTACGTCCGTATTGGCGACCCTTATTCTCGCCTGGGAATACTGAAGGGCCACGGTTGAGGAATGAATGTCCTTTTCCTCGGCTATGGCTTTGTCTCTGGACTCGAAGGGCTCGTGCGATACAAGAACAAGTCCATGTGAGTTATAAATAAGCGTATATCCGGCTATTCCGGTTTCTTTCTGGTAAGCCTTAGCAAAACCGCCGTCTATCACAAAAAGCTTTCCGTTCGCCTTGATGGGGCTCTCTCCCTTTTTGACCTGAACCGGAACGTGTCCGTTTATTATGTGAGATCTGTCGGGATCAAGTCCGAAGTTCTCAAGTATGTCCCTGCATACTTTTTCGGTGTTTCGTTTCTCGTAATACGGGTTTTTATTTTCCTTATGTGTTTTTGAGTCCTCTACGAAATATCTCTCGAATGTCGTCATGGCGTCCTTGCCGAACAACGGCGAATTCTCTCCGCACCAGAGGTACCATATAAGGTCAAGGCATTCTCTCTTTGTCTCGCTGTGCGGTCTTGTGTAATATCCTTCCCTCATAGCTCTCTCAACAGCGTCCATATAATCCTTGCCTTTAAGTCTCTTTCCTCTGAACAGCACTTCTTTAAGGCTTCCGTCCTCGTTCATAGGTATACATCCGTGGAAAAGAAGGTTTGAGTTGAACACGCTGTATATGCTTCCGTTGCTGAACATAAATCTGACATGCCTCTGGAGCTTTCCGCTGTTCACGAACGAGGATTTTATCTTATCCATAACGCTCTGCTCTTCCTCTGAAAGCTCAAACGGATTCTTTGGATCTATGGTGGGGAAATTAGTATCTCTGAGAGGATATTCCTCTCCCTTAATTGTTATTGTTCCCTTTTCGTAATCTATTTTATCTAAAAGCAGCCTGTTGTCCATCATAAATTCAGGATGTCTTTTTATTATCTGGGCTTCCATCTTGAACTGCATTACGGAAATCGCCTTATGCATTTTTGCCGTAAGTATTACTTCCTTGTCGCTGAGCGCATCGGCGTCGGAATTTTTAGGCATAAAATATGTGCAAGGGTCATCGGCGTACTTTTCCATGGCGAATGTGGCAAGGGGGATAAGATTTATTCCGTAATCTTCCTCAATGGTGTCAAGGTTGCAATACCTCGCCTGTATCCTTATGACGTTGCATATAAGCGCCTGGCATCCGGCCGCCGCTCCCATCCAGCTTATGTCGTGGTTTCCCCACTGTATGTCAACCGAATGATAGTCTTCCAGAATGTCCATGATCTTGGCGGCTCTGGGACCCCTGTCATATATGTCGCCGATAACATGGAGCCTGTCTATGGCAAGTCTCTGTATGAGCTTGGAAATGGCCGTAATGAACCTGTCGGCCTGGTCAAGCCTTATTATGGACTCGATTATCTGGTTATAGTACATCTCCTTATCCTCGCCGGCGCTGTCCTCGTGGAGAAGCTCCTCGATTATGTAGGCGAAATCCGGCGGCAGGGCCTTTCTGACCTTTGAGCGCGTATATTTCGCAGAAATGACCTTGCAAATCGTGACAAGCCGGTGCAGGGTTATTCTGTACCAGTCGTCCATATCCTTCTCGTTCTTTTTTATTTCCTCCAGTTTCTGCTCCGGATAGTATATGAGAGTTGCGAGGGTCTTTTTTTCCGACTCTCTGAGACTTGTGCCGAGAATATATGTAATATGGTTTTTTATAACTCCCGAAGCGTTTCTGAGTACATGGCTGAAAGCCTCGTATTCGCCATGTATGTCTGAAATAAAGTGCTCCGTTCCCTTTGGAAGATTGAGTATGGCCTGAAGATTTATTATCTCCGTACTGGCGCTCGTGATGTTCGGGTACTGTTTGGCAAGAAGGTTAAGATATTTAAACTCCTCGTCCGTAAATTCTCTTTCCAACTCCGGCATATTGTCTCCTCCTGTTACTGTCTTATTTGTTTGTTATCGGTTTTAACTCCTGTATTCCCCTGATAATTTATATATATTACCGTTTTTGCGGCAATAAATATCATATTGATAAACGAAAGTATCAAGCCAGAAATCACTATCGTAAAATATGAAAACGGCATAAAGGCGAATATGACTCCGACTATATATGATATGGCATAGTTGAGTATATAAAAAACGATTATATAAAACAGCGTCCTCCACCATCTGCCCTTTACAAGCTCTCTGCTTCGTCCAAGCGATTTTATGCCGCCGCAGTCGTCAAGCACTATCGCCTGTATGTAAAAGCTCCATACAACGGCGATAAACAGTCCTGGTATTATTCCAAGCAGCGTAAGCAGCGATACGCATATAGTGAAAACAATAAGCGACGCGAGGAACCTTGCTGCGTTTGAAAACGCGGCTGACAGCGCCTGCGTATATGGCGCGGCCTTTCCCTCAAGCATCTCCTTTATCAAATATATGACTGCCATGCTTCCAAAGGGAAACAGTATCATATCGGTCAGAGTTCCCGCCAGATTCTGTCTTAAAAGGCTCATATATTCGGGAGTCCTCACAAATTCCTCTATCATTTCCGGGCTTGAAAGTATGGACGTAAGGTCTATGCTCGCTCCGATGTTACTCATTGACAGCGATATGTATCCGCTGAGCAGATTGATCGGAAAATATATGATAAGCAGCACAAAAAGTACGGCCGTAATATTGCTTCTTATGGCCGCGTAACCTATGACAAGACTCTCCGCCACGGACACCTTTTCTTTTTTTCTTATTTCATCTATAAGCATTTCAACGTATATCCTTTCTTAAGCTATATCTTTAATTATATAATTTTACGTCTCCAAAGTCTATATATATTTAAACATCATAATATACATATAGTAACCAAAAAATTCGGAGGAACCATGCCAAAAATATATTTAAGCCCGTCCACACAGGAATTCAACATTTATGCCGGAGGCGGAACCGAGGAGGAGTATATGAACCTTCTTGCCGATTTTATGGAGCCCTATCTTCTTTCCAGCGGCATAAATTTTGTCAGGAACACGCCGGAAATGACGGCAGCCTCGTCCATAAGACAGTCCAATGAAGGAAACTATGATCTCCATCTCGCTCTCCATTCCAACGCCGCGCCGGAATATCTGTCGGGACAGCTCCGCGGCTCGGACGTATATTACTATCCAAGAAGCGTAAAAGGCTATGAAGCGGCGGAAATAATAGCTTCCAATCTCAGACAGATCTATCCTGATCCTGAGCTTGTAAACGCCGTTCCCACCACCGGCATAGGCGAGGTCAAAAGGACAAAGGCTCCGGCCGTTCTTGTGGAGGTCGCCTATCACGACAACATTTCCGATGAGGAATGGATAAAAAACAATTTAGGTGAAATAGCCTCAAATCTCGTCCTCTCCCTTACACAATATTTCGGCCTGCCATTTATTCCGTTCACCTCGGCGAGACCCGCCGTCGTCAAAACAAACGGCGGTAATCTGAATATCCGGGAATATCCCTCATCGGATTCGGATATAAATTCAGTCGTTCCAAACGGCTCCGAGGTTGCCGTCCTTGGGCAAAGCGGCCCATGGTACAGCGTGTATCATAACGGAACGGCAGGATTCGCTTTTTCGGAATATATAAGCCTATCATTATAAGCAGAAGGTTCCGTTCGGCGGTTTATGTCCGCCAAACGGAACCATATTTCATACTTTATGATGCAGACGGGAAACTCTGTGTATGCCTATTATCTTTCCGTACAGCACCGGCTTTTTAAACAGCCTGTCCTGATCGACAAGCTTTCCGAAAATAGTATACAGCCCGTCTTTCTTTTTTATGGCTATACAGGCATGTCCGTCCAGATTGAACAGACCCCAGCCAAGATAATTTATATCAGAAGTGTATTTCACGGAAATATAATCTCCGTCATAGAGCGAAGGCTCAGCGCTTCCCCTGATCAATACGAGCAGGTCGGCGTTGGGTAGCCTTTTCACATTTTTCTTCTTTTCAGAGTCGTTTGGCAGTCTCAGCCTTCCGTTTGTCCCATCATTAAGTTCGAGACAAAGGTATCTGTAGACCGCGCTTTTTGTGATAAGCTCTTCCTCTATTTCGCTTTCCGACTCATGCGTAATGACATACTCAACAAAACGCCTTCGTTTTCTGTCAAGGAGGCGATATATGTTAAGGATCTGCCTTTCTTCTTCCCAAAACTCCCTGTCTATGCTGTCCTGAAAAAGATAATTCGGCTCAAGCTGAAGCAGATTCATTATCTTATAAAGATAGTCCTCCTTTGGGAAGCTGACTCCTCTTTCATAATTCGCGATGCTGTTTAAACTTATGCCAAGTTTGTCCGCAAGATCTGACTGGCTCCAATTTCTCGCTTTTCTGGCTTCTCTCAGCCTGTCTCCCACTCCCATAGCTTTCACCCCCTGATAAAGTATAGCTAATTATACAACAAAAGAGAGAAAAAATCACTATTTTCAATGTTTTAAACCTATTTTTTAAGATATTTTTTTAGATATTTGCCTGTATATGACTCCTTTATTCCGGCTATCTCCTCCGGAGTTCCGCAGGCGACTATTTCTCCGCCGCCGTCCCCTCCCTCGGGGCCAAGATCAATTATATAATCCGCCGTCTTTATGACATCAAGGTTATGTTCTATGACGACAACGGTGTTGCCTCCGTCAGCCAGCCTCTGAAGTATGTTTATGAGCCTGTGAACATCTGATGTGTGCAGTCCCGTCGTCGGCTCGTCAAGAATATACATTGTCTTTCCGGTGCTCTTTCTGCTCAGCTCCGTGGCCAGCTTGACCCTCTGGGCCTCTCCGCCGGAAAGCGTCGTTGACGACTGCCCGAGCTGAACATAGGAAAGACCAACGTCATAAAGCGTCTGCAGCTTGCTTTTTATCCTTGGTATATTGTCGAAAAACTCAAGCGCTTCCTCAACGGTCATATCAAGTACATCCGATATATTCTTTCCCTTGTATTTAACCTCCAGCGTCTCCCTGTTATATCTTCTTCCGCCGCATACGTCGCATGGAACATATATATCCGGCAGGAAATTCATCTCTATTTTTATTATTCCGTCTCCGCCGCAGGCTTCGCATCTTCCGCCCTTGACATTGAAGCTGAATCTTCCTTTGGAATATCCCCTCATCTTGGCCTCGTTTGTCTGCGCGTAAAGATCGCGGATAAGATCGAACAGCCCGGTATATGTGGCGGGGTTCGACCTCGGCGTCCTTCCGATGGGCGACTGGTCGATGTTAATGACCTTGTCAAGCTGATCTATCCCGAGTATGTCTTCGTGCTTTCCCGGATAAATCTTGGCATAGTTAAGATCCCTTGCCAGACGCTTATACAGTATCTCGTTAACAAGGGAGCTCTTTCCCGAGCCTGATACGCCCGTCACGCAGGTGAATACGCCAAGCGGTATGTTTACGTCTATATTTTTCAGGTTGTTCTCCGCCGCGCCCTTAACGGTTATGAATTTTCCCTCCTGTATCTTTCGTCTGACCGCCGGAACCTCTATTTTCTTTCTTCCGCTGAGATACGCGCCCGTTTCACTGTTTTCGCATTTTTTTATGTCGTCCACAGTGCCCGCGCACACTACTTCCCCTCCGTTTCTTCCGGCTCCCGGCCCGATATCGACAATATAATCTGCGGCGTACATGGTGTCCTCGTCGTGCTCTACAACTATGAGTGTATTTCCCATATCCCTTAGATTTTTCAAAGTCGCTATAAGCTTGTCGTTATCCCTCTGGTGAAGGCCGATGCTCGGCTCGTCAAGTATATAAACGACTCCGACAAGGCCGGAGCCTATCTGTGTCGCCAGCCTTATCCTCTGGGATTCTCCGCCGGAGAGCGTGCCGGCGGAACGGCTTAGCGTAAGATAATCCAAGCCTACGTCAACAAGGAAGCCAAGCCTTGCGTTTATCTCCTTCAATATCCTGTCGGCGATCATGGCTTCCTTTCCGGTCAGCTTAAGCTCCTCAAAAAACTTTTTTGCCTGAGCCACGCTGAGATCCGTTACATCGGAAATGTTTTTTCCGCCGACTGTCACGGCAAGTATTTCCGGCTTTAGCCTTTTTCCTCCGCAGGCCGGACATTTTATTTCCGTCATATACTGCTCGTATTCGCCCTTCATAGCGTCCGAGGTCTCGTTATATCTTCTGCGCAGGTTTCCGATCACTCCGTCAAAACTGTAATCGTAATAGCTTATCCCCCTGGCGTTCATATATTCTATTCTTACCTTTTCGCCCTTTGTTCCGTAAAAAATAATGTCCTTCACTTCGTCGGACAGCTCTGAAAACGGCACGTCAAGGCTGAATTTATACTTCTTTGCAAGCGCCTTGAAAAGTTCGGAGCTCATGCTTCCGCCCGTTCCTATGGAATTGAATCCCGGAGCGGATATGGCTCCCTTAGATATGCTGAGGGACGGGTTAGGAACTATAAGCTCCGGCGAAAATTTGCGCATCATACCCAGTCCGGAACACTCGGGGCAGGCTCCGCTCGGGTTATTGAACGAAAACGATCTCGGCTCTATCTCCGGAATGCTTATCTCGCAGTCCGGGCAGGCAAAGCTCTCGCTGAACGTCACGCTTTCGCCGCCCACTATATCCGCCACGATAACGCCGCCCGAAAGAGCCGACGCCGTCTCAACGGAATCCGTGAGTCTCTGCTGTATTCCGTCCCTCACCTTAAGCCTGTCAACGACGATCTCAATGACGTGCTTTTTGTTTTTTTCAAGTTTAATATCCTCGGAAAGATCCATTATCTCCCCGTCTATCCTTGCCCTTACATAGCCGTTTTTTCTCGCGTCTTCCAGCAGCTTTACATGTTCGCCCTTGCGTCCCTTTACGACGGGAGCCAGTATCTGTATCCTGCTGTCCGCCGGAAATCTCATTATCTGATCTACGATCTGGTCGACGGTCTGCTTTTTTATTTCCCTTCCGCATTTTGGGCAGTGCGGCACTCCCGCTCTGGCATAGAGCAGTCGAAGATAGTCATATATTTCCGTAACCGTTCCCACGGTAGACCTCGGGTTGTTATTGGTCGTTTTCTGGTCTATGCTTATGGCCGGAGAAAGTCCTCCGATGTAGTCCACGTCGGGTTTGTCCATCTGTCCGAGGAACTGTCTCGCGTAGGACGACAGCGACTCAACATACCGTCTCTGTCCCTCGGCGTAAATCGTGTCAAAGGCGAGGGAGCTTTTTCCCGAGCCTGACACGCCCGTAAATACAACAAATTTTTCCCTGGGGATATTCAAATCTATATTTTTAAGATTATGGGAGCGGGCTCCCCTTATTTCTATAATGTTCTTTCCCATTTTATTCACCATTCATAAGTTTTTTGATCTCCATGAGCCTGTCTCTCAGTTCCGCCGCTCTCTCAAACTCAAGGTTCGCGGCGGCATGTCTCATTTCCTTTTCCGTCTTTACGGCTTCCTTTGAAAGTTCTTTGATATTCATGGACTCCAGATCCTTGGCCAAGCCTTTTTTAGGCTTTTCGTCCACGGTTTTTGTCGCCTGTATAATATCATAGACCTTCTTTTTTATTGTCTGGGGCACTATTCCATGATCCCTGTTGTATTTCATCTGTATCTCACGGCGGCGGTTCGTCTCGGAAATGGCTCTGTCCATGGATTCCGTAATGACGTCGGCGTACATTATGACCCTGCCTTCGGCGTTTCTTGCCGCTCTGCCTATGGTCTGTATAAGGCTTGTTTCAGAACGCAGAAAGCCTTCCTTGTCCGCGTCCAGTATGGCCACAAGAGCCACCTCCGGTATGTCAAGGCCTTCCCTGAGAAGGTTGATTCCGACAAGCACGTCGAATTTATCCAGTCTAAGATCCCTTATTATTTCCAGCCTCTCAAGGGTATCTATGTCCGAGTGGAGGTATCTTACCCTGACTCCGTTTTCGTTCATATAATCCGTCAGTCTTTCGGCCATCTTTTTGGTAAGGGTCGTAACAAGCACCTTATTTCCCTTTTCAACGGTTTTGTTTATCTCGCTTATAAGGTCGTCTATCTGCCCCTGTATTGGCTTTACCGTTATCTCAGGATCAAGAAGTCCGGTGGGCCTTATGACCTGCTCCACGGTCTGCTCGGAATGTTCTGCCTCATATTTTGACGGAGTGGCCGAAACAAAAAGCATCTGGTTTATCTTGCTTTCAAACTCGTCAAATTTCAGCGGCCTGTTGTCAAGGGCTGATGGAAGCCTGAATCCGTATTCCACAAGGGTTGTCTTTCTTGAACGGTCGCCCTCATACATACCCCTTATCTGAGGAACGGAAACATGGGACTCGTCGGCTATAATAAGAAAGTCCTTCGGAAAGAAGTCCAAAAGCGTTCCCGGAGGGCTTCCTGGCTCTCTCAGCTCCAAGTGCCTTGAATAGTTTTCTATTCCCGTGCAGAATCCCATTTCCGAAAGCATCTCAATGTCGTATCTTGTCCTTTGCTCAAGCCTCTGAGCCTCAAGCAGCTTGTCGTCCCTTTTCAGCTCGGCAAGCCTTTCTTCCAGCTCCTTTTCGATATTGGCGAGGGCTATCTGCATTTTGTCGCTGGACGTGACATAGTGGGAGGCAGGGAAAATCACCACATGCTCCCTTGTTCCTATAACATTTCCGGTTACAACGTCTATCTCCGATATTCTGTCTATCTCATCGCCGAAAAATTCCACCCTTATGGCGCTTTCGCTGTTGGCCACGGGGAAAATTTCCACAACGTCTCCCCTGACCCTGAATGTTCCTCGCTCAAATTCCAGCTCGTTTCTATTATACTGGAGCTCCACAAGGCGCTTTAGCACTTCTTCCCTTTCCTTTTCCATGCCGGTTCTGAGGGAAAGCGACATATTTTTGTATTCCTCCGGATCACCTAAGCCGTATATGCAGGAAACACTGGCAACAACAAGAACATCCTTTCGTTCAAACAGGGCTGATGTGGCCGAATGTCTGAGCTTGTCAATCTCGTTATTTATGGCCGAATCCTTCTCTATATATGTGTCCGTACTTGGGACATAGGCCTCCGGCTGATAGTAATCATAGTAAGAAACAAAATATTCCACCGCATTTTCCGGGAATATCTCTTTAAACTCGCTGTAAAGCTGCGCGGCAAGCGTCTTGTTGTGGGCGATTACAAGGGTCGGCTTTTGCAGGCCGACGATAATATTGGCCATCGTGAACGTCTTTCCCGAGCCCGTAACTCCCATAAGTGTCTGAAATTTTTTCCCTTCCTTGAAGCCTTCCACAAGTTTTTCTATGGCCTGCGGCTGGTCGCCGGTAGGCTTGAATTTTGAATGTATTTTAAACGGTTTGTCCATGATACACCTCCGTTTATCCGAATGTTTAAGCCATCTTTGTAACTATTATTGCCAAAAGGCATATTTTAAATAAAACAAATTCAGTCTGGCCTCTTATTTTAAAGACTACTTGAAAGTATACCATAGTTAAAAAATAAAGTATAGTAAAATGAAGAAATTTACAAACATTCGTTCTATTCATATTCTAATATCAATAAGAAAATATTTCTTTACTATCCTGTGTTATATCAAACCCTTTTTAATGCAAAATCATAACCACGCCTAAAAGACGTGGTTTGCACTAGCCATATAAGAGTATATAAGAGCCAGCGCCTAAATGCCGCTGACTTTCACTTCGTTCAAGCCTTAGTGGTATGATTATATGCTACCCTTAAAAGGGTCTTTATACTCTTTCGTGTTCAGCTTGTCCTCTATTTGAACTTGTTTTTCCTATTCTCTGATATATTTTCGAATCGTTGCTGTATTTAACCCGACTGTGCTCACATAATATCCTGTAGCCCAGAAATTCCTATTCCGAATTTATATTTTAGATTGGCATGTCGATTGAATATCATCATCACACTTTTTCCTTTTAAATATCCCATAAATTGTGATACTCTCATTTTGGGTGGAATCTCTACTAGAAGATGGATATGATCTGGCATCATATGACCTTCAATAATTTCTACACCTTTCTATTTACATAAATCCTTAATTATTTTTTGAATGTCCGCTCTCAACGCGTAATAAATATTTTTCTTCTATACTTTGGTGTAAATACGATATGATACTTGCATACCCATTTTGTGTGTGCTAAACTGTTTGCCATAAAAGCTTCTCCCTTTCTTCTGTAAAATATTTAGGCTTGAACACCATTATTTTACAACGAGGACGCTGCTTTTGCTTAAGCTTTAATCCCACCCGCAGGGCGGGCGGTTATTAAAGGCTGCTATGCAGCCTTCGACACTGAAGTAATAATTTAATTCTTGTCTTATGGCAGACAAAAATTGTCCATAAAACCATCAATCGTAACCTGCTTTTTTGTGATCCTATTAGATACAGTCTTTGGTTTAAAGATCATTTTAATAAGAGTGTGAAGTATTAACTCCTAAGATCATCAAATATAATTGTGGACAAAATATTTTATTCCAGCATTCTTATAATTTATAGTAGGAATCTTTACTTTTTAATCACCATACACAAAATATCATATATAGACTTTCTCTAAAAATTATGTTTTATTATACGTCTATTCTTTTTATATGTTTTTCTATATTCTAAAATAATTTGTTAAACAGCAGGATATATTAGATGAAAATTAGAATACTTAAAATGTATATTCTATTTACATACATAACTTAAAAAGTATACCAGAATTAACTTGTTCTCAGTCTAAAAATAACTATTTACACCAGAATAATTTTATTATTTTAAAATATTCTGATTTTACATTTACTAAAAACTCAATAAGATAACTTGCGTAATAAATTGCTTGCACTTGAAGCATATCTTCTCTAATACACAAAATTTCTATTATAAACAATTGTTGCTGTCTGGCTTTCTCCGCTCATCGAATTAGATTCACTAACCAAAATAATGTTTCAATTTTACTCACCCTCACAAAAAAATTTTCTATTATCATCACTTGCAAATTTCTACAAGGCTATCCCGCAGCCTATCGCTTCAATGCTATTAACTTTAGCTTGTTATTAGAGTATAATTTCTTTTAGTAACTCGACCACTTTAATAACCTTCCCAACAGTCAGATACTTTACTTTTTTAAGAACAAATAGACTTAGGCATGAAACTACAATTTTTTAGTTTATTACATAATATTTTAAAAGATGTCTATATAAAATGTATCAAATAGTACTTAGTCTCATTTCTAAAAAAGCTTCAGGAATAGCCTCAAATATACCTGTATTTTATCAACTATAACCATGCATTCACTGGTAAATTTATGTTTCTTCAGCCATATAAAAAAATCCAGTTCTCGCCTGCTTCTTTCATACCTTCCTCAGTACTAAAAATTTAACGTTATCTATCTTAGCTAAAATTAATTCCAATCAGTACAGAAATATTCTAGTTTTCACTACTCCGTTGCTTTTTAGGTAACCACCATCAGCATAATCATAGAAAAAGTCCAAGAAAATCAGCAAATACGTAAAGTTTTGATTGTTTATAAACTCTTTTTAGGGGGCTTATGGTTGCAGGAACTACAGGAAATACTTTTATTATTCTCTTAAATTCTCTTAAATTCTCTTAAATCCTCTTAATATCTTCCATACATCTGACAGAAATACCAGCAAGGTTCCTCTCAATTAATGCATTCCTGAAAAACTTTGCGGCGTTAGTGCTCAGTAATTGATGTTTCAATATAAACCCAATTATTTCAGTTTGTCTTCGTCTGCAGTTGTATGAAGATTCAATTTGTAGTTGTTTAGATACTTTCTCTGTTGGTAATCTAATAATTTATATTTCATAGCATTGATTACTCATTCACCAATTTGTCGATTAATGTTAAGCCCTCTTCCCAGCCTTGCAACCAAATAAACTTATCAGACATAGTTCTGTATCAGAATTTGATATTTTTTGTGTCAACTTAATTCTTTCAAATAGATATAGACAGTATCTATTTTTATAAACTTTTTACTTCAAATTTTTATATACCATCTGGGGTTATTTTTGTTATTTAGAATACATAAAAGACTCCTTTCAGAGACCCATAGTAATATATGTTTTGTCTATTTCTTCCATTATAAAAACATCAGAAATTCTGTATTTCATTTAATTTTACAATTCCAAAAAACAAGCTTCTAGTTTATAATCTAGGCTAAACGCGCTTTGCTTATACTTTATCCAGAAAACAAAATTATTTCACGCTGAAGTCATAGTATTATCCAAAGAACTTGAAACTTAAAAGTCATTTATCTTACATACAATTATAGTAATGTTGTCTTTTCCACCATAATTCATTGCTTTGTCTATGAGCATTTGAACCATATCTTTAACTTCGGTTCCCCCATCTATGATTTCCTTAATTTCTGTTTCACAAACCATATCCGTTAGGCCATCACTGCATAACAAGAAAATATCTCCTGTTTGAATGGATATCTCTGTTTTAAATGGCTGAATAATCATTTCTGTTGGTTCAATTCCAAGATGCTGTGTCAATCTTGGCTTACGCTTAAACTTGTCTGGTCCTTTAAATAAAAAATGTTCTTTATGATCGACTGATATTTGAATAAATCGGCCACTATGATATAGAAACGCACGGCTATCTCCAATATTCACCAGATAGGCTTTCATATTTTTAATTCCTAAAAGAACGGCTGTTGTTCCTATTATCCCAACTTTACGCTGACGAGCTACTTGGCATATTCTTTGATTTGCCTTAATACATATTCTTATCAAATTATCCTGTAAGGTAACATCCGCTCGTAGCTCTTCATGCATTGTATAAGCAGATAGATAAGCTGCCTCCTCTCCATAGGATTCACCACCCATACCATCGAAAATTCCAAAACAAACCGGTCGATCTAGTACAGTTTGGTAACATATAATCCCATCTAGTCCAGAATTATTTTTAGGCAGAAATTTCTGTCCGAAATAAAAATTGTCTTCATTGTTAACCCTTACTTTTCCGATATTACATCCACATGCAGCAGTTAAATAAAGCACTGGCCTCTCTCCTTTTTTGATACCGCAAAATCATAACCAGCCGTTTTCCTGTAATTCCTCTATCAGGCTTCTTGCCTGCTGGTAATAGGTCATATCATCGGAACTATTTATCATATTCCCTGCAACTTCAAATTCTGCCTTAGCTGCTTGATAGTTCCGCACTCCCTGCACCTTTTCATTTTCAATAGTAATTAAAAGCATGGTTCGGAGTGCATGGGGGATATAATCATTTGGAAAAGCAGCTTCATACTCTTTTAGAGCTTGCTCTGCAGAATCATAATCACCTTGCTCGTAATAAATAGAATACAGATTTGTGTAGAGATAGTTCTTTACGACTCCCTGCTCTATTACAAGATTAAAACTTTCCGCAGATCTTGTTAGATAATCGCTTGGTGCATTTGGATCTGTATGATATGCCTCAAAATAGGCAAGAGCCAGCATCTCCCAAAGAGTACTGTCGTAGCGCAATCCAAATTCAGTAATCCCTTTCGCTAAAAGTTCAGCCTCTTTTGTTGCAGGCAAAGATATTGGAGAATTACCTGTTCTTGCCAAGCTGGAGCAGTCACGATATACTTCAGCTAAGGATCGTAATGCACGTCTCTGCAGATCCGAATCTTCTGTTGTATCTAAAACAGATTGGAATCCACTTTCCGCTGCAAGAAAGTCTTCTTGCGCAAAATAGACTTCGGCACGGACATAGTCCAGTACATCTCCAGTTGCACCAGCATCTACCATACGTTGGAGAACTTCGTCAGCTGCCTCGATATCTCCAAGTCTTCCTAAAGAAACCGCATAATCTCTCATCGCTGAGACAGTAATATCTCCCCCCGCTGTACTTAGACGGAAAAAGGAAGCTGCCGCGGCATAATCTCCGTTTTCAAAGTATGCTGCTCCCAAAATTTCACTAAGTTGGTTTTGCACAGAGACATCATAACTCTTTCCCATAGCCAATTCATCCTCTATGTAGCTGATACAACCATCGTAGTCCCGTCCACAATACAGCGCATATGCATAAGAAGTATATGCTGCCGGATCTTCCGGAAATAATTCTTGAGCCTTAAGAAACATTGCCTGTGCACTCTCAGGATCTGCCTCACATAGGGCATTTCCATCCGTTAGTAGCTGTTGATAGGTTTCAGAGCGCTCTGCAGCAAGCTGTTGTTGATGTTGAAAATGAATTATCATACCGCCAGCTACAATAGCTACACAGCAAAATCCTCTAACAATCCATACTCTTGTGGAAATTTTATTCTTCTCTTTAGTGAACTCTGTTTTCACTGCATAATTTGTACGTTTTTTGTGGCTAAAAATACTTTCTGTATTGTCTGTACCATTTGATTGATCCCATGTATGGTGAAATATACTTTCAGTCCTTGATGCATCCATGGGAATACCAGATACTTGTGCTTCGTTATCAGCATTGTGAAATATACTTTCTGTTTGATATGTTACATCCGGAGTAGTATCCTCCATAGTCAGAGAACGCGATACATACTGGTTTTCTGCCAGAGATAATTCATCACCGTCCGGATAAATCAGCGCTGCATCTGCTTCATCATATAGAATATCCTCAAGTTCTTGGCGCATCTGTGCCGGACTTGAATATCGCTCTTTTGGATCATACGCACAGGCTTTTAAAACGATTTCTCCGAGACGTCCTTCACCATAAAACGGCGGTTGAAGTTTCTCCCCTCCCATACGTTTGGCTAATGCTAACTCTCGGCTGTGAAAGGTAATCGGCTCTGGCGATGGCGGCAGAAAAGGGACTCTGTTTTTATTCAATAAACGGTAAAGTACAATCCCCAAAGAATATGTATCAACACTAAATCCATTCTCTCCTCCGCGGTAAACTTCCGGCGCCATATAGTTATATGTACCCTTTTTGGAAAGTCCGGACATAGTCTTTTCAATAGTCCTAGCGATTCCAAAATCGCCCAGTTTAAAATCTCCATTGTCGGAAACAAAAATATTCTCTGGTTTGATATCTCTATGAATTACGTTATACTTCTGGCACAGTTCCAAAGCTTTGCACATATCGATTCCAAGACGGATAATATCACGCCGGGCAAACGGATGTTGGTAAGCATAACTCAACAGTGGGTGAAGCAACTCCATCCGTATCAAAATATCCCATCCAAAACCATTTCCTCGCCTGATTACCGAATGATCCTCATATCCAACGACATTGGCCGTTCCTTTAAGGCGAGCCATGATAGCAAATTCCCGAACAATATCTTCTACAATACTATAAAAATACTGTTCTGCCTGTGTCTGAGACATACCTTCATCTAGTACTGATCTAAATTCTTCCTCACTCTGAGGTACAGTTATGATTTTCAGAGCTGCATGATAGGTTTGTCCAAAATCTTCTCGTTGGATTTCATAAACTGTACCAAAACTTCCCTTTCCTATTTGCCGTGTAATAATCCAGTTACTGAAAACAGCCGTTCCATTATGATACGCTTGTTCCATATTACTCCCCTCATTTAAAAAAATATTTAACTAATAACGGTATCATGGCAAATGCGGTAAGTCTATTATAATATATTTGCATAACTATATTGCTTTTTCCTGCCAATACACATAATTAAGCTATCCGAATATCCACAGTTCTATTAAATCCATTTCCTATACTTCATTGTACGGGATTCGTTTTGGAAACCAAGTTATATATTTTCTTAGTTGTTATGGTTAGTTGCTGTGTTAATTGCACTCTATGACTGTATATATGGTTTAGGTTGAGACTAAAATAATATTTCTTCGGAAAATAATTATCTGATCTTTTCCTGCTTCTTAGTTCACCAGTAGATTTTTTCTAAACTTACTCCCACATAATTTTGAATGCTTGATATCGTGCCCGGTTCCTCTTCTACCGGTTCACCATCATCTGTAATCAGAATACCGTCTTGATAAGTTTTTGTTGTATAGGTTATAGTATCCACATTATTACGAGGCCGCCTGCTCCAAGTTTCTACTCTGTGTAGTTCTGTCATAAATCCGCCACTGCGTAAACCCATTTTTATGGTACCAGTTGTAGTGTATGTTCTAACACCATCAACTGTTTCCCCATTATCAAATGTTTGATGATGATAGAAACTATATATTTCCCTAAACGCCCCATTCCATTGCCAGTCCTCACAGGGACAAGTAATAGCATCTATAAATAATGCATCAGACCAAGATTCTGTTCCAACAGTAGCCACTGCCTCAATGAAATTAATATCATAATAATATCCGATACCGTTCTCAGGACGCAGTTCAATATATGCAGAAACACTTTGATTTCCATCGTCGGTCAGACTCTCACCTCGACTATATACTTCAATCTTATATCCATTCCATATAGTGGAATACTCTATAGTGGAATACTCATATCTTTTTTCAAATTCAAAGCCTAACATAGACTTTGCCGTATCGTTATCTCCGTCCAACACAGCAGCGGCAAAACTGCTGATAAACTGTTGCTCCGCAGGCGTAAAATCCTCAAAAGCGCGGTAGTTAGTTCTATAGACAAATTCCACGGCTCCGTAAGCATTAAGAGGCGCATAGTGGTAGCTTATTTCTCCATCGGGAGTAATGTACCAAATGTCCCCGTCGACCCAATCATAGGTATTATTGGGGTTGGCAATCAATAAATTGATTTGGATACCAAAATACGGTCCTTCCCAGCGCACAGGGACTAGACTCGTCTCTATCCGCCGTATGCCAATGCCTTGCGCCACTTCTATATCTTCTCCCTGAGCTGTCCAAGTTCTAGGATCTTCCGTATTGGCAGCTATATACAGTTCTGCATCTACGTTATCTTGTGTCTGATAAATCGCTGTCGCATAGAATTTGGTTTCCGCACCCGCTAAAAAACTATCCTTGTCGAAAGATAGGCCAGTGATCCACACTCCCGGCTCTCCACTCTCAAGTCCCGTTTGGATCTCGGCATATTTCGCACTTTGATCATCAAATAATGCCTGAAGTTCCTCATCCGTTATCTGTGTTGTATCCCACACTGTAGCAGCACTCTCATAGTCCCCAATTACCAAATAAGCATCGGCCAAGCCACTGTATGCCTCTATCTTTTTTGGATCAATCTCTATTGCTGCCATAAATGCTATAATAGCTTCCTCATAGTTTCCTTCAGATAAATACCGCACACCCAACTCATATTGCTCCCGCCATCGCTTATCTAAACTTTTGCTGCAACTGCATAACAGACTTAGACACAGAATCAAAATAAAACCGAAAATAACAGGCCTCTTCATATCTATTCAGCCCTTTCCTTCCATCATTAAATTAATATATGTTATCTTTGAAAATTCCACTAATACCAATTATCCAGACCAAAATAACCAATTCAGTGTTATACAATCTTTCAACAGATTAAATAATTCTCCAAAATTCTAAATTGTACACATTCAGAATTTTGCATGAGTTGCTTTATAATAATTCTTCCATATTCATAATTCATATTCACTCATATTTTTTATTTCATAGTTTTCTTAATCGTATTAACCTCAATTTAATTTGGAGTATTGGATTATTTCCAATGAGTCGTTTTCAAATTGAAACATAAACGAACCGTCTAATCCATGCCAAAATATATCCAGTTCAGCTCTATTGTTTATATCCCAATCATCTGTATTCTTACGTTCAATATTCCATTCACCTGTGTCAGTAACGTTAATATTTATATATTGTTCATTCGACAGGAACTGAATTCCTCTTTCAGAAAATCCAAGTTTTCTCAAAACTTCTTCAAGGGAATCACCCCATTCTATGGTCCTGAAATCAATTGAAAATACAAAATCATCTAAATCAATATCATACATTGCCAGTTCAATGGTACTATCATATGATTTGGCCCAAGTCCAAACCCCCCAGTCTCTAAAACCATTTCCCGAAACCTTAATTCTCGGACTGTACTTAACACCGGTTTTGCCATCTTTTTCGTAATCAGTCAAAGGATCATAGTACCAATCCTCTTCCGGCGCACTTGGATATTCCGCTTGAAAATCCGCTATTGTACAAGCATTAATCGAGGTTCCATTCACCTTGAAATCTTCAATGCTAACGATTTCTTCTGTAATCAACAACTGACTGTGTTTGTCCAAAAATGCTTCAATCTCTTCTCGAATACTTTCATCTCCCGTATTATCGTACCCCAATTCAAGGATCGAAATGGCTTCTTCCAGATTATTACTAACCTCATAGGCTTCTGACAAACAGATATATGCTTCTGTACGCTTTGGATCAATTTCAATAGCCGCTGTGAAAGCAATGACAGCTTCTTCGTAATTACCGTCTGACAGATATCGAATTCCCAGATCATACTTCTCCTGCCACCTGTTTTCTGTACTTTTAGTACAAGCGGTTAATGTCAATAGAATACTGATATATATAATTATAGCTTTAATTCTTTTTTCCATATGTTAGTCCCTTTTCTTAATTAACAAACATATCCATTTAATACATTATTATTACAATTTTTTTGCAAATCTTCTATCACTATTGTTTTTTATAATTAATATTGCAGACTGCACATAGCATATCTTTTCTCCTTAAAGGCATTTATAAAATAATGAAGTCTAGCTATTTAACCTACCGTAAGTGAATTTAACTAATCTATCATTCCAAAAATCAAAAAGAAAATATGAATCAGTCTTTCCTTCATCAAAAATATTTATTATCTTCCCGTCTTCACCATATACATCTTCTACAGTATAAGACCACTCTCCTATGTCATTAATAGTAAATGAAATTCCTTGAATATCTTTTAAATAATAAATTCCTTCCGCTTTAAAATTCATTTTATAAAGTACCTCTTCAAATGAATCTCCAATGTTAATTGACCTTAGGTCAGGAAAATTAATTATTTCTGTTTCTTTCAAACCAATTGCAGAATAATCAAAATGAAGAATTTCAGAGTTATATGACCATGCAATTGCAGAAATAATTTGAGCACCTCCACCTCCCGGTAATTTTGACCACGGAGAATATTGAATTCCACCACTATAACTTTCGAATATTGGTGTTCCAATTGGGTCCCACCAAGATTCTTCATTATCTTGTGGATAAGTAACAACTACATCTTCCAAAGTACATGTGGAAATTTCTTTACCGTTTATTTTGAGATCATTTATTTCTATTGGATCATCTCCTATAAGAAGTGATGTATGTTCCTTATATAAAGTATCTAAAGCCTCTTTTAGACTCTCTTTTTCAGTAATATCATATCCATTCTCAATTACTTGTTTTGCACTTTCATAATCATTTAATCCTATATATGCTTCTGCTAAATTCAAATATGTATCTGCATTTTTAGGATCAATTTCAATAGCCGCTGTGAAAGCAATGACAGCTTCTTCGTAATTACCGTCTGACAGATATCGAATTCCCAGATCATACCGCTCCTGCCACCTGTTTTCTGCACTTTTGGCACAAGAACTAAGACAGATCAACAATAAAATTATGCTGAAAATTCCAAATAGCCTTTTCATGTTTAATCTCCCCGCTCTAAATTAACACATCAATCAGCAGAATATGGCACTCTATATACATAGTCTCTTATATTCTAACTTATTTGTGTAATATTTCATAAAAAAGATATTTGAAAGTGGGCAGCATATGAAACGCTGCCCACTTTAGGTGAATTTAGATGTCTTTTAACTAAAACTCTGCATTGTAGACTTCAATGACTGATCTGTATTCTGCAATTCACGGGCTGCAGTATCCATCAGCTTGGCATAACCCTCCAGCATTTCAGAAAAACTGGTAAAGCTGTTCTGCATACCCTCGAATTTAGCAACAAATGCATCCTGTGCCTCACCTTTCCAAGTCTCGTTCAGCGCAAGAACTAAAGAGCGTAATTTCGCCATTGTGTCATCATGCTGAGCCTTAAGCGAACGTACTTCATTTGCCTTTGAAATAAGAACCTCGGGTGTTACTTGAATAATAGCCATTTGTTTTCCTCCTTATATTTTTTATATTTTATAATGTAATAACAATAAATCAGCTAAATCTCCCGCCTCAGTCAGCATTTGATATTGATCCTTTTATCGCACCATTCACTGCTGAACTGAGGTCAGATTTAAAACTACCGAATGACTTAGCATAATTAAAATTTGTGTATGACATATCTTTTAACTGTTCAATTTGCTCTTTTAAATATTTTGCCTCCATAGAACTTGCATCATAATACGAATACATTCCCTCGTATTGCTCAATTGTCAATGCTTTAGATAAATCGAATGTTTGCTTATACTTTGTCAAGTCACTTTCTGTAAAGTTTCCTGACATAATCTTCTCCGCAGCTGTTCGGTATGCCATAATGGCATTACAACGCAAATCTGCTGTGTAAAGTACAGTATCTATACTGTTTAACTTATCATAGTTTCCCAAAACTTTCTGAATTACTCCATCCACTGCCCCAATATTCAAACCAAGAGCATAATCGGCCAAATCTGTAATACCATTTTCAAATTTGCCTTGTATATCATCAAAAATTGTGGAAGCTACTTGATTTTTATACTCGAATATTAAGTCATCGATTGTTTCATTCAAAATACCATTTTCAGGTGCAATTTCTCTTACGGACTCCAACATAGCAATATTGGAGCTATAGTCCTTCAGAATCTTATCTACTGTCTCTGCGTTGCCAATCATCTCATTCATCTTTCCAATAAAATCATTTACATCATCATATCCACCCATTTCGGCGAGATTACCTATGATTTTCAGCACATTTTTCTGGTCACCAGACATAATATTCAGATAATCTGTTTTACATATTTGATCAATGACCCCCCGTAAAATCTCTTTACAGGTGTCCGGGTCACTCAAAAACGCCTCTGCAGCTCCTTCCACTGAACCACCGGTAAATATGGCGACAAGTGCATTTTTCCATTCTCTAGTAGAATAAAGGAACACATCCCACGCATTTAAGTCATCCATAAAATTCAATGCAAAAGCATACTGCCCAAATAAAAGGTCTGGATCATGTTCCTGGAGATAAAGATACAGTTCTCCTCCCACACAAGAGACGGCATCTGACCTAACAGTTTCAGCATCCAAAAATTTTCGGATCATATTCATCGCTGTCTCTATGGTTGAAAATCCCTCTTCGGTAATTCCAAAAGCTGAGTTGATATTCCAAACTCCAATCGAAGACAACACAGTATGTCCCTTGCTTCCAATGGTTATTCCAACTGACGTCTGTTTCATCAAACAAGACAACTCTTCTGCCTGGTTGGATAGTTTATGATCTGCATATGAAAACGCATTTGCAACATTTTCTAAAGCATCAAATATACTACATAATTGTGCCTTTTCATTCGCGCTTCGTTGGCGCAGATTATTTAATTTGGCTCGAATTCCTTCTGAGGACGCAACTTCCATATCAAGTTCAGATAAAACACTAGCAATCGATTGTTCTACAGAATCCATGGGAGCAAGTATATCTCTCTGCATTAAGTTCTTCATCATAAGTATTTCATCCGGAATCGCTTTAATCTTAGGCATTCTTATTCACCTCCTAAAAGCCCCCACTTCTACTATTGTATTTTCTTACATCAACTATCGTAGTCGTTCCTATTAAAGATGTTGCATTGATAATCTCTTTTTCCTTCTTTTCCAGTTCATCTGCAACCCGACTGATATGAACAGCAACCATTTCAATATTTTCCCTTATATCCTGAATCTCCCGAATTCTTGCTTGTATAGAACTGATAAAAGCTTCTGCTGACTCCCCTTCCCAATAGCTGTGAAGCTGTCCTATGTGAGTCTTTAATTTTCTGACAATTTTGTCACAGTCATCAGCCGCTGCCTGTAATTTTTGTGTCTGGCGTCGTACATTATCATAATCAACATGAATCACACTCATAATATGCACTCCCCTTCCAGCATGCATTCTAATATACTACCATCCCAGATTCCATAGTTTCCCAGCGTTTTGCTTTTGTCCAATCCTATTCCTTGAAATCTCAGTCCAACACAGTGCCTATCAAACAATATCTGTCCAGGCATACTATGAAGTGTTTCGTCAATCTTTGTTATAAGTTCTTGGATGCCAAGAAACGCCGGAAGTTCCATATCTATAAGTTTAGATTTTACTCTAACAGTTACAATTACATTTTCGCACGCCTGCATTTTTATCACCTATATTAAAATCCCTGAAACAATTTTGACAACTCTTCTGAAACATCCTGCAAGCTAATCCAATTAGCACAGCAATATTCTCCACCTTCATCATTTTCCAGCCAGAGTCTAACAATGCCAAAATTAGAAATAACACAAATTAGCGATAGACACAACCTGTTCTGAAAATCTACACGCACCATTGAAAGATATGTACACCGTCTGTTTATGCCCTGAATAATTGCTTCTGCCATACATTCCGAACAGCCATATTTTATTAACTGTTCCTTACCATTGCTGTCAACTACATGAATCTTACTTAAAAATGTTGGTGGAATTCTAATTTCTTGGTCTTGCGGCGTTTTATCTATTTGTTCAGAAAAATATTGTTTATAAATTATGTCCTGAAGTACATTCACATCAGTTTTCTGCAAAGTTACTTCGTCTGAATGATCCTGTAAAAGTACTGTATCGCAATCATTTGAATATACAACCTCTCTAGTCTGATGTTTCCCATTTACTATTACATCCAAAGTCATATATCGATTACAATTTGCGCAAACCGAAATTAACTCAGCCGCATTTTTCTCCACAGCAAATTCTTGTTCAAAGCCCATTATCGCAAGTTTCCGTTTTTCTGCTCGCTGCTGTATTTGTGGAATAGATGCCTTAATCTCCGTACGACTCATACCACGAAATGGATTTTGTAACCCATAAAATGTATCCGCTCCTAATTTAGATGCAAGTACCAACAACTCTTTTGGGCTCATCGAAATACTTCCCATTTATTATCACCCCACACTATTGAAGTATCTTAATTTTCAATGTTTCATTATCACTAATCATATAGCCCTGACCTTTATCTAAAAGTACATTCTTTTCCGCTAATGGAAAATTTGCAGGAAGTATACTGTGTGCAGATGCCTTATCGCCAATCAACAAGTGAACTGATTGTTGAGTAATACTGTTTGTAAATGACTCTCCGGAATTATAGAAACGATTTATATCTTTAGCCAGTCCCTGTACTATAAGAACAATATTTAGCTTTTTTCCAAGCACAGCAATACTGTTAAGTCGCTTCATAGATTCATTACTGACTTTATCGAATACAGTTTTTAAATCAGGAATCATTACCATAATATAGGGATATTTTTCTATATCCAATCCACTATCTGTTAAAGAATCTTTGCGTCTCTGCAACTCAGGCATCAGTTCCTTCAGTACAGATTCCATATCTTGAGTGACAGGAACATTAAGTCCTGCAATAAAATCTGGTAATATAATAATTTTCGGACATAATTTCTGAATAACCTGCTGAGCAATCAAGGCTATAGTATCATTACCTGCTTCAAATTGAGAAATAAGAAGGAATGGGTGACTACATAGATTCAACTCCACAGGCTGAATATTCTTACAAGTAAGTCCCATAAAAATTCCGTTACATGGATAGTCACTTGCTTGAACCCGTTCAGGCATTACTGGCAACTTCCATTCTCGCTCTCCAACCCATTTTTCATTCATCAACATAGCCATAGCCCGTATAGAAGCTGTTCGCTCTTTCTCATTCTTTCCTGTTCCCGGTAATGCTACTTGAAATTCAAGAGGCGGATTACCACGAACCAAGCCTCTTCCAGGATGATTTTCCGGTTCTAATCCATTTGTCTTTCCTACTATTACTGAATAATCCATACTGTCTGTCATATGTAACGCCACACCAGACTTAATGTTCTGGCTAATACGATATGGAATCGTATTTGTTCCACCTGATGTAATAATCATATACATATCACAAGCAGCCCCTTCTCTAACAATGCTTTGCAACATTTCCTCCAAATCAGGATATATATCTATTACTGGAACAAAATTGTCAAGCAAAATAACAATATAGGGCATTTTATTTCCAGTTACCTCACGATACGATTGTGCACTTACAAAACCAAGAGAGGCTATTTCTTTTTGTCTCCTTTTTAGCTCTGTTGTAAGCATATCTGCCAAATTCAATATTCTCTCATCATCGCCAGAAATCGCAACTCCACCTACATGAGGAAAATTCCGAAAAAGATTCAGGCTTCCCCCACCGAAATCCATCATATAAATGTGAACTGCATCTGGTGGATAGGTAAGAGCAATTGACATAGCAACTGTATGTAGAAGAGTCGTTTTTCCAGATCCAGGAGCACCATAAACCGCTGTGTGCCCATCTTCTGAAAGATTGAAGTATAACGGATATTGCGACTGAGAACAAGGATCATCTATTTGCCCCACCGTTATACATAGTCCCTGTTCTGTTTTACTCCACTTATCACCATCAAATGCTATTTGGAGTACATCTTTCAACTGAAGCTGTTCTGGAAGCTTCGATGTCCAAATTGATCTTGCACGCGATATTTGATTTTTTCGGCAATAACCATCTATATACTCAACCACTGCATCTATTTCATTTTTTTCACTGCGATATCCCGTAGTTTTTTCAGGTTCATAGCACCTACGGTTTCCATATAAATCTACTATAGATACTTTAGTTTCTCGCTGAAGTGAAAGATCTCGATACGGATTATAAGGCGCTCCACTCCAAAATGACTGAATTTCTTCATAGACTTCATCCTCTCCTACTTGAATAAAAGCTCGTCCAGGATTAGTAATCTTTGCTGCATCTGGGTGATGCAACATATCTCGGCTGTCAGCAGAACTTGCTACCTTCAGGCACCATCGGAAACGTGTATTAGCCATCATCTTATCATCCACGACGTTAGCTGGCTTCTGAGTTAAGAGAATAATGTGAACTCCTAGTGTACGGCCGATAGCAAAGACTCGGTTCACAACCTGCATAAAATCCGGAAATCGCACCTTAAATTCTGCAAATTCATCAATTACCAAGAATAAATAAGGCAACGGCTCTGATACTTTACCTTGGCACAAAAGTTTGCGGTATGCAGAAATATTATTCACATGGTACTGATCCAAAAGAGTTTTACGCCGTGTAAGCTCGTTCTCAAGTGCAATTAGGTTACGCCCAATGCTTGTATCAAGATCAGAAATACTGCCAGCCAGATGAGGTAGATTCTTAAGTGGCATCAATAAACCCGTGCCTTTAAAATCAATTAAAACGAACGATACTGCCTCTGGAGGGAAGTGTACAGCCATAGAAAGGATCCAGGACTGTACCATTTCGGATTTACCCGATCCTGTCATACCGGCAATTAAACCATGCGGCCCATAACATTTTTCATGAATATCGAACAAAAATAGTTCTCCTGTCTTCCGTATGCCAATAGGAACTGCCATTCCTTGCTCCGGTGCATTATTATGCCAATACTCCTCCAATTTAAGCATTTGAGGTCTTTGTACCCCATATCCTTGTAGAAATGAAAAGCTTGTTGGAAGTTCATTTTTTCCCGCATCGTTAGCAATACGTAGCGGTGCCATTAAACGTGCATATTTCTCATACTGTTCTGTCGCAAGATAATCTAAAACAAAGCTATGTTTCTCAGATGCCTTCTCTCGTTCATAAACTTGATAAGACTTAGATGAAAGATCAATAATATAAAAACTCTCTTTTGGCAAATTCTCAATTCGGTCAAACAAAAATATTGACCCAACTCCGAGTCTGCAATCATTTGTGGTAAGATACCGCATTATAGAATGACCACTAACATTCAAAGTTGTAAATATGAAAAGATAAAATGGCTGCGATATACTCCTATGCTTTTCGTTTTTTTCATCAAAAACTTCTGTCCATCGTTGGGATAAAATTTCCTCAAATTCGTCCAACAACTTTTTTTGCTGTGCTGGATTGTTTGCAATAAAACGTTGGCTTCTGGTGTCGTCAAACATATGCGGCAACCATCTACTGAAAGCCCATTTATCTGTTTCATTCTCGTCACATAATATGACTAAACGCAAATCATCATAGCTATGATGTGCCGTAGCTTGAATAATAAGATTCTTTCCAAGCGTAATGCAGCTCTGTCGATCTCCTATAATTCCACAAGTTGGATATTTCCCAAGATCAATGGTAATTGGGCAATCTGATACTTCCCTATACTTCATCGCAATCTTAGCTGGACGTTCTGCCAACGCATCTTCTTCTAAGCTCAATATTTTTTTCACATACTTTATGGTAATAGATGAAGCTATAACACCTGTTCCAAGCCTTAGTGTAAGGAAATCTTTGTCCATCGGTCTTCTATCCCAAAGTTTACGATCAGGTCCTTCAACTAAATAAATGCACTGCTGAACCGAAGGAGAATCTTCCGTTAAAATACGGCGTTGTTCATTTATACATTTTTCAATTTGTTCAATTTGATCATCTAAATATTTATCATACTTTTCTAAACGAAGTTGCTGCGTTACAAAGTACTTTTTCTTTTCTCCACGATACCGAATCACACTCATCAATACCCCAATTAATGTCATTGGAGCACTGAAATAGAGCATAGTCATAGTATTAGTAATGAAAAAACAAATAGCCAGCATAACTCCTACCGTCAAAAATGGTGGAAGTAGTACATTTGTCCAACTAATTGTTGGTTTTCTACCTATATTTGGTGGAGATTGCAAATCAAAAGTATCATTCGGAATATTTTTTCTTAACCTAGGGGATTTTTTGAACAGGTAAGGATAATTATCCTCTGGTGAAATAACCCCATTAACCTCTCTGCTATTCAATAAATTTGAAAAAACACTACACGAAGCTATAATAGAAATTGTTGTATTTGAAATAATCAGTCGGCAAAATCCAACTGTCAACACATCCTCGTCTTTTAATGCCCCATTGTTTGTTTTCCTCTCGTTTAGATATGTACCATTCGAACTATCGTTGTCTATAAATCTCCATTTGTTATCTTGACGATATAATTTAAGATGATATCCTGACACACGATGATCCTCCAAAACTATGTTACATGACGAACTTCGCCCAATTGTAATAGTATCTTTATTAGAAATATCAATACTGTAAGTATTATCTGGACTGCTCTGATACACACTAACAGCAACCTTCTCTTTTTCATCTAATACCACTATCTCTTGCAGTGTTTGTTCTAAGCCATTTCCAAACGCTAAATGAAGCCTTTTATCATTGCTATCTCCATACCAAGACTTTTCGCTTGCTTCAATTGTAAAATCTAATTTAAGTTCAGGAAGAAAAATATCAAAATTTTTCTTTGATCCAATATGATAGCTTATATGAAGTTCTAGCTCTTGTTCGAACAATATGTCTCCATGGTATATTCGCAATAGATAGGACATAGCTCTCTCCTCCATCTATATATCATTAATTAAGCTGACCCAAATTAGTAAAAGTGAAATATTCTTCTAGATGTTCATCATAAATTCCCATTGCTTTCATTAACATCTGTGTATCCGAGTTTTTTGAAAACAAAAATAATAATGATAAGAATATCGGCCAAGACATTTCTCTTGATTTATTTTCTATGGCAGAAAATGTTTGTCTTGTAATTCCAATTATCCCAGCTATTTTCTCTTGGCTCAATCCAAGTTTTGCACGAAGCACAGGAAGATTATCAGCCATTTTAGCTGAATATTCTTTTCTATCTATGCTAAAAATATGAAACGGTTCTTGCATTGTAGTGCTCCTATTCTGTTATACCTTATTAGTTATTATAATTTTACAATATGTAAAATAATTTGTCAATTATTTGACTCTTATATTAGCCAATAATTGTATGCTAATCATTGTATTGGTAAGAAACACATATTTCTCTTTCTTTTTTATTTTCACCAAACCTTATATACAGACGACAAATTTCAGCTGATTCATCAATGTTTTTAAATATATCAAACTCATATCCTATTTCAAGGCATCCATGAATATCTAAATAAGTTTTACCAATCGAAAAAATCTGATAATTATTATATAAAAAATTGGTATCATATAATATTAGTCCTTTTTCACTAATTAAAGTTTAAGTTCGCTTTCTTTCATATTTTCAATGTCATACACTTTTTCTTCATCACAACAAGATGAATTTATTACATCCGAAAATCCCATTCCTATATGAATACCATTTGGACCTTGTATTTCTATATCTTCTGTTATCATGACCATCCCAATCTTCATAAATATTGATACATTGATTGGATGCTGGAGAAATCTGGATAAACTCACCATCAATATTATGACAAACACGACGAAACTCCTGTCCTTTCAAAGGTGATAAAATAAAGACTCGAACATTTTTCTCACGCATACGCATTGCCATCAACTGCAAAGTGAATGTTTTTCCTGCACCTGATGTACCTAAAATCGCCATACCAAAGGAAATCCCTCCTTTGCTTATGCCTTCCATTGACCACCTTCAAAAAATGG
>OGGQ01001373.1_pt1 | contig 31904 bp, 33 predicted proteins | sample 1571191 | NCBI WGS metagenome assembly OGGQ01 (sample SAMEA2582061, study PRJEB24529) | metagenome | biome: Human gut stool | place: China | collected 2011
TCTGCTCGCTATACTTCCTGCCAAGAATAATATCATAAGTAAATATGCTACTTTATCTGCAGTTGTTATAACAGCTTCTCTCATTTTTGTTCTGTTATATCCACCTCTATAACATCTAGCTTCCATAGCCATTGCTAATTCGTCAGCTCTTCTGAATGCACTTACGAATAATGGTACTAGTAATGGTACTAAGTTCTTCGCTCTATTTATAAGGTTGCTACTTTCGAAATCAGCTCCTCTAGACATTTGAGCTTTCATTATTTTATCTGTTTCATTCGTTTTTGTGATGCAAAGGTACTGAGATCATCCGATGAAATCGATGATTTCTGTTACTGAGTTATTATTTTTGCTTCTTTTTGTCTATTATTATTTTATTACTCTTGCCTTTGTTTACGGATTTTTCAGTAACTTTGCCGTCAAATTCAAAAGATCAGAAAAGTATGAACAGTAACAGTAAGCTGAAAATAGTATGGATGGTATGTGGAGTAGCAATTGTATTGTTGTTCTGCACGCAGGCTTATTGGCTCCATCTTCAATGTCAATATAGCTTAGACCAGCAGGTAGAGCAATTCAAAAAGGATTGTGATGAAGTGTTAGCGCAAGATTTGAAGAATAGAAAAAAGTTACAGGAAAATTCATCTACGAAAGGTAGAAGAGATACGGTTATGCTCAAGGTAGAATCTGAATATGATATGAAGAAGGGATGTAGCCGTACAACGCTTTCTTTTTGGAACAATCACCGCTTTCTTGTCCGTTTGAATGATCCTGATCTTACGGGTGATGATGCTTATCTCATCATTAGCAGATATCTGGCTTATATAGGTAAGCATCCCTCGTTGGCTTCTTATCAAAGATTACTGGATGATAAGGGATATGGGAAGATATCCTTTTTTCGTCATCTTGATTACAAGACCGTCTTCCTGAATGCAAAATATGATGTCGAAGGCAGATGGTCACGTGTGGTGACGGTGAAGTATCAGACGAACCCAATGTTTCGCCAAGGTATTTCTTTTCAGGTGCCCATTCCTATTACTCGAACGCTCAAAGCCATGATGTGGCAATTGATAGGAAGCATCTTTCTCTTTTTCATCTTGATAGGATGTCTGTATTATCTGGTTAGGACCATAGTCTTCCAAAAACGCATTGATGGCATTCGCCATGAGTTCCTGAAGAATATGATTTATGAGTTGAAGCAACCGAAAGAAGACGACAAAGGTGAAGAATCTGCTGTTTTTATCGGTTCCATTGCTTTCTACTATGCGCAGAATGAACTGCAATGTGGTAATTCCAGAGTAGTCATCACATCTCGTCAAGCTGAAATTCTGAAGCTTCTTGCCGAGAACCAGAACCAGCTTGTAGAGCGGGATTTCATACTGAATGAAGTTTGGGGTGATGACTCATACTCCAATTCCCTTGCCCTGAACGTGCAGATTACCTATCTTCGCCGGGCATTGAACCTGGATGAAAAGGTAAGTATCGAAGCTGTCATCAAGAAGGGATATATCCTGCGAACCTGTTGATCTTGTTATCAACTCTCATCTTTTTAGAAAGGTGGGAGTTTTTTTATCTTAATTTATTTTGTCCTTCACCTATTTTGTTGTAACTTTGCAGTCGAAATTCGAATTTAAATTATTTTATGTAATTATGGCAAAAAAAGCTCTTTTAATGATTCTCGACGGATGGGGAATCGGTAAGCATGATAAGGGTGATGTTATCTTCAAGACTCCAACTCCTTATCTCGATTATTTGACAGCAGTTTCAGCACATTCTACTCTCCAGACTTGTGGCGAGGATGTAGGTCTTCCTAACGGTCAGATGGGTAACTCTGAGGTAGGTCACCTCAACATCGGTGCTGGTCGTGTGGTATATCAGGACCTCGTTAAGATTAACAAGGCTTGCGAGAGCGGTGACATCTTGAAGAATCAGGAGATCATCAACGCTTACAGCTATGCTCAGAAGACAGGTAAGAAGCTCCACTTGATGGGCTTGACTTCTACCGGTGGTGTTCACTCTTCTTTGGATCACCTCTTCAAGTTGATTGAGATTGGTAAGGAATATGGTTTGAAGGAGACATACGTTCACTGCTTCATGGATGGCCGTGATACAGACCCTAAGAGCGGTAAGGGCTTCATCGAGGAGGTTCAGGCTTGCTGCGACAAGAATGGTGCACACATCGCAAGCATCGTAGGTCGTTTCTATGCTATGGACCGTGACAAGCGCTGGAACCGTGTGAAGGAAGCATACGACTTGCTCGTTGAGGGTAAGGGTAAGCAGGCTGACGATATGGTGAAGGCAATGCAGGAGAGCTATGATGAGGACGTAACTGACGAGTTCATCAAGCCAATCAATAACTCTAAGGTTGACGGTACTATCCAGGAGGGTGATGTTGTTATCTTCATCAACTACCGTAACGACCGTGCCAAGGAGTTGACACAGGTATTGACTCAGCAGGATATGCCAGAGGAAGGCATGCACACCATCAAGGACTTGCAGTATTACTGCATGACTCCATACGATGCAAGCTTCCAGGGCGTTCACATCCTCTTCCCTAAGGAGAACGTAATGAATACCCTCGGTGAGTACTTGAGCGCACAGGGCAAGATTCTTCTTCAATGGTGGTCGTGAGACTCCATACGAGGGTGAGGACCGTATCCTGGTTCCTTCTCCAAAGGTGGCTACTTACGACCTGAAGCCAGAGATGAGCGCTTACGAGGTAAAGGATAAGTTGGTTGGTGCTATCAACACACAGGAGTACGACTTCATCGTTGTAAACTTCGCTAATGGTGATATGGTAGGTCACACATGTATCTACAACGCTATCGCTAAGGCTGTTCACGCTGTTGACAACTGCGTAAAGGACGTTATCGAGGCTGCCAAGGCTAACGATTATGAGGCTATCATCATCGCTGACCACGGTAATGCAGACCACGCTATCAACGAGGATGGTACCCCTAACACCGCTCACTCTTTGAACCCAGTTCCATTCATCTACGTAACTGACAATAACTCAGCTAGCGTTAAGGATGGTCGTTTGGCAGACGTTGCTCCTTCTATCCTCCACATCATGGGCTTGGAGCAGCCAGCTGATATGACAGGTGAGAACTTGATTATTGACTAATAATAATTTCGGAAGTCAAGGCTTTTTTTTGAGCCTTGACTTCTTTAACTTAAATCATTATGGACGTAAAGATAGAAGAAAGCTGGAGACACCCCACCCCCCCAGCCATATCTAAAGGAGGTCCACATTCAATGGATCACACATACCACCCGTCTCTCCAGCTTTTGGAGCCGGTGGCCCAAGATACTCTATCCAATTCCCACAGCACCCGCTTCCAGCCTCTGCTCCACCGGCTTCTGACGTCTTTCTGCGAGGAGCAGGTCATCCCCGCCATGACAGTGGAGGACGTCCGGCGGGTCGTCTACCTGTCCCGTTTCCACGACATCGGGAAACAGAGCCTTCCCAGGTCAATCCTCCAAAAGAGCGGAAAGCTGATGCTGGAGGAGCGCAGGATCCTGCAGCAGCACCCCGCGCTGGGTGTCCGGCTGCTTCGCTCCATCCCCGCCCTGCGGCAGTACCCCTACTACGATGTTCTCTGTGACATCTGCCTGCATCACCACGAACGGTGGGACGGCGGCGGTTACCCGGACGGACTGACAGGCCGGCATATCACCCCCTACGTCCATGTGGTTGCCCTGGCTGACGCCTATGACGCTCTGCGAACCGCGAGGCCCTATAAGCCCCCCCTCTCTCACAGCGAGGCCGTATCAATGCTCTGCGGCGGCGCTTGCGGCGCCTTTTCTCCGGAGATGATCACCTGTCTCCAGGCACTCCCGGAGGGATTCTTTGCCGCCTACTATGGGGAGGCGCGCAAAGTTGGCTGAGCGGGACAGGGAACGCGGCGCCCTTGAACAGGCCGCCAGCACGGCCCATACCATTCACGGGGCCATCAAGACAGGCAAGGCCATCGCCAGCGCCGCGAAGGGCGCTGCCACCGGCGGGCCCTATGGCGCGGTGGCCGGGGCGGTCTGGGGCGCCAGGAAACACATCGGAACGATTGCCATTGTGGTCATCGTGATCCTGCTGCTGCCGGTGCTGTTCATCCTCATGCTCCCCTCCATTATCTTTGGGGGGCTGTTCGGCGGCTCTGCGGATCCGAGCGCCGAGCCCATCATGAACGACAATGCGGCCATCATTGAAAATACCAATGAGATCGCTTTCGCCATCAATCAGATCCTCGGAGAAGGGATCGACGATGTGGAGCAGCGGATCGCCAGCGATTTCGCACAGACCGGCGGGGACAACTACGAAATCGTCAATCCCTATGCCGACGACATGGTGAGCAACACCAACGCCTTCATCGGCCAGTACTGCGCGGCCAAGGACGAGGACTGGGAGAACATCTCCCTGACCGACCTGGAGCAGACCCTGCGGGCGGAGGTGGGTGACCTCTATACCTTCTCCCGCACCAGTGAGACACGTACCATTCCGGATGATCCGGAGACAGAGGCGGACGAGAGTGGGACGGAGACCTGGTACATTTACACCATCGTCTACCAGGGGGAGGAACACTTTGCCGATGAGATCTTCCATCTCACGGATGAACAAAAGGAACTGGCCGAGGACTATGCTCAGAACCTCAGCCTGTTCCTCGGGGATGGGATGTTCCAGTCCGCCTCCGGAACCGTGATCCCCTCCCTGGGCAGCGTCTGTTTCACGGACGGCGCCGTGGAGGTCGTTTATTTCAACCAATACGATGAACGGTATGCCAACGAGCCCTATGGTACCGACAACATCGGCGGCTATGGCTGCGGCCCCACCTCCATGTCCATTGTGGTGTCCTCCCTGACCGGCGACATCGTGGACCCCATCGAGATGGCCCAGTGGTCCTATAATAACGGATACTGGTGCAGCAAGAGCGGTTCCTACCACGCGCTGATCCCTGCCGCCGCCAAGGCGTGGGGCCTTTCGGTGGAGGGATGCACGGCGTCGGAACCCCAGCGGATCGTGGACGCCCTCAGCGAGGGGAAACTGGTGGTGGCACTCATGACCAAGGGGCATTTCACCAGTTCCGGCCACTTCATTGTCCTGCGGGGCGTGGAAAATGAGCAGATCCTGGTGGCGGACCCCGCCAGCACCTCCCGCAGCCAAAAGGCGTGGGACCTGTCCATCATTTTGAATGAGGCCAGCCGGAGCGCGGCGGCCGGCGGACCCTTCTGGATCATTGGGTCATAAGAAACTTCTCATAACCCGATTTAATTGCAGTAAACAGTGATAGGAAGCAGTTTGGAGGGACTGCTTTCATAGCAGTCCCTCCAGGCAATTTGACTTCTCATATGCCAGCGCTCAGAAGAAAATGCTGTATTTGCGCATCTGCTCGAAAACGATGGATTGTACGCGGCGGAGAATCGCTTCCGGATAGAAAGCCTCTGCAGATTCCAGGATAGACAGCACATCCTGCCTTGTAAATGTGAATTTCAAGAACGATCCATACAGCTCGTTTGCGGCTTCAACCTGTTCATCAAAATCCAAAGAGAAAGGTTTTGCCCGCACCCTGTCGATGCAGCTGTAAATATCGGCATCCAATGAATAATCGTTCAGGTCTGACAACAGTGCCAGTCCATTATCAAAAATAGGACAGAGACGGAATTTCCCGCTTCGCTCATCCCGAATCACCGCCAGATTGTTGGTGTGGCGATCCTCATTTAAGAAAAAGGCGTCTATCTCCAATAGCGTTGTGAGGTACGGTCCAACACCCGTCAAGCCGGTTGTCTGCTCGATAAAATCAACCGTGTACCGGATCCTGGCAGCTGCATCCGGCATGGCTGCAATCGTCTCCGAAAGGCCGTGGCCTCCCTGATAGGCGCGGTGCAGCCGCTGAAAGGGGATCAGCATTTCATCCTTGCCGCGGAAGTTCTTGCTGGCACATCCGACCAGTTCTTTTCCGTGATAATGGATCTGAACCAGCTGGTAGTCTACAAAGTCAGAAACATTGGATTTTCTCAAAAGGCCGGAGATCAGAACCTCCACCAGGGCCTCGTACCCCATATGATCCGCTTTGTACCAGTTCCCACGCACCTGCCACTTGGGCTGATCGCCCTTTGACGTGTGGCCGGTTTTCGGCTCCAAAGCGGCTGCGTCCAAATTGATCCTGTTCATTTCACACCTCACGTCTGGCTGTATTGGATCTTCAGCCACAGGTCGTCTTCCGCTGTCCGGCCGTTTGTTTTCTCAACGATTTGCAGAGGATCATAGGAATCCAGCCCCAAGGCCCGCAGTTCATCCTTTAGGCGCCCCCGTGTTTTCGGAAAACACCGCTCCTGAAGGAAACATTCAAAGTCATCCCATGTGGGCTGCTCATTGGTGCCAAAGGCTCTGTGCAGAATGTCATCGGTCTTGTTTTGAATACGGATATTGCGCCGCAGGAAATCTACATCAATCGTGGTGCAAGGCTGGCGCCGGAACATATAGGTCATACGCATGGTATAGCCTTCCGACAGCGGCGCATTGAGATATTTCCCGATGACCTGGCGCGAGGTACCAAACCGCCTGGCAATGGCATTGACAGTCATGCCCGCTCTCTGGAGCCGCTTCATCTCCTCGGTTTCCGTTTCATTGAACTTGCGCTTGCGCCCTGCATGGCGTGTATTCTTTTGCCGGATCTGCTTCGCAATCATCTTTAGCTTCTCCACATCGTCTGTTCCAAACAGCTCCAGGCAGATTGCCCGGTAGTCTGTCTCGGCCATATGTCTCACCCCTTGCAGATATAATATGCAATTATTTTAATTTAATTACATTGTAATCTGTGCCTGTGCAGTTGTCAATGGGGAATCGTCTGTCTGTCGTGTTTGTGATCATGTTCCTATACGATTAGCAGTCGACCCGCAGTCCTCGGTATGTCCATGATTTTTGCAGGAAATATCATAAACAAAATTATGATAAATTGGTTTATATAATAAGCGGCATCAGTTGATACGCTCCCGATTGAATCTTCGGATTTTGAACAAGCGGATACCCTCCCAGCCGCCGCGGGGCACACTTCCACCACCGCCAGGGCTGACGCCCTTGCTGATCCCTGCGGTGGGCTCCGTTGGCACGCAGAAACGCCCGGACTGTACCATATGCGGCTTTTGTCAGTAATTTTCACGCATACCGGGTCACGGGCCCGCGCGGCTGGCCACCGCGGCGTCTGTGTCTGCCCTTGAGCGGCTGGCAGGCGTAGGATAGATGCGGACGGACAACGGGACCGGGCGCCAGCCCCGGCCCGCCGTCCCCCTTTTGCCCTCGGAGGCAAGAGGAAAAGCGGCGCGGTTCCGACAATTTATGGGGACCGTGCCGCGCATTTTCTTGTTCAGTAGGTACCTGCCTCGGTCCTTGCTGTCAGGAACTCGTCAAAGCGCCTGTTGGTGCCGGCAAGAAAGATTGTATGGGCTTCACTCGTAAAGCTCCCTGCTTTGCACCGCGTCTATGACGGCGCAGGTATCCAGCGATACGCTCATATCTGATCAAGCAGCTCCTTATTGGCCTGCTCCAACGTCATGGTTTGGGGGAGGACGCCGAACAGCGACATTGCCATGTCCACGCGGTCCTGATAGGGATTGGGAGACATTGCTGACGCCTCCACGCTGTGCGTAATGAGGATGTCATCTTTCTCTGCCGACATTTGAACTTTGCCCCAATCCATTTCTGCTTCCGCATCTGTGATAGACATATAGCACGCCTCCTGGCATTGTATGTGTCACCGCTGTTATGATGTGCCGTCATAATACCGGCAGTCTGGCAGCCGTGTCTTCTACTGAATCTGAATTTCGACTTTCTGAGTCTGAATATCGATCTGCTGCTGCAACTCCCCGACTAGCTGAGCACTGAGCGCCTTGGCAAACTCGCCGCTGGGATCAGAGAGTTCCGCAGTCAGCCGGCGGCGTAGCTGCTTGGTCATGCCGGAATCCGCTTTGGGCAGGTGTTTCATCAGCGGCCGAGCACCCCACAGCAGCTTCCGTAGCAAGGGCTGCTGGCTGATGGCCGCCAGCACCCGCAAATTCAGTGGAATGCTGAGATGTGTGATTGGAACTTCAGCATGGATCTTCACAAGAGACATATCCGCCCGGTCGATCATATAGCGGTCACAGATATCGTTCAAATCATTCTGGACAGAGGTCAGGCGTTTTTCAATCCACTGGTTGATGATTCTGTCGCTCTCTTCGGTCAATTCCCGATCTCGAAAAACCTCGGCAATTCGATCCAAGAGATATTGGCGTAACTGTTCTGTGTCCCGTAAACGGCCTTGAAAATCCATCACCGCCTGCAGTACCCCCTGCTGTTCCAGCAACTGGGCGGTTTTGGGCACATAGTCAGGCAGAAGATGTGGTACCTGCAGCTCAATTTCACGCTTAATCGCACCGCTTCTGAAATAGCCGGCCACTTCGCCACGGAATCGCCCCAGCATATCGTCCGTCCGTGCGGCAATGCCGAGGCCACGGGCAATAGACAGCTCCGGCTCTCCACATAGGGCCAGGGCAGCCTGGGGGAAGGTTTCCCGGCAGGCCTCCTGAAAGAACTTCATCCGGGAGGCTCCGCCCGTGACCAGCAGCAGTTCCGGCGGATGTTCGGAGGTCATATCCCTGGCCCGAGTCAAGGTGTCCCCCAGAGCCTGGCGGAAAGAACGGCCCTCCAGTGCTGCAATGCCTTGGTCCAGAAGATGGTCCATATCCCTGCCGCAGAGGGAAATCGGCAGGGTCAGCACCGTTTCTGCATCTGCATAGATTGGTGCAATGGAACTGCACGGCGTATTTGCCCATCGCTCCTCATTGAGGAAATACTCCTCCTTTAGTGTGCGGCCAATGAGCTCACAGTAACTTTTCCAGGAAGGGAACCGCCGGAAAACATCTTCGATCGCTTCCCGGTCAGAGGATTCCTCCACCGCTTTTTTCAAAATCAGTTCGTCCAGCAGTCCACCGCCCAGCAGTACCTCGCCGAAGACGCCCACATCTCGCTCCCGGCCGTCAACAATGTAGGCATAGTCAATGGTGGATGAACCGATGTCGATGACCAGAGTCGGTCGTTGCAGCATCTGTTGGGAGAGATTAAGTTCGTTGCAGTAGTGGCCATACAAAAAAGCGGCCCGGGACTCCGAGACGGTATATAAGTTTTGAAAGCCCGCACTGGCCACGATTGCCGCGTATCTGCCTCGGGCCTCCGGTTTCCAGGCCGCTGGGCAGCCCAATGCAATTTTCAATTCGTCGTCGTGGAGCGCTTTGGACAGCATGGCATAAAGACCCTCGGCAAACAGCCTCAGATCCTGCCGGGCCCGGTTGTCATATAGAAATCGGCTTTTAAAGCGTGCGCTGCGGTCTGTCACGGCATGGTTGAGCACCACGGCATCGCCGATCACGGGTTCCTCTCCCAGCCGGCCCACGATGGATCGGATGCTGTTGGCGTTCCCCAATGGGACCACGGTCGGCAGCAATGCCCCATCCCGGGAAACCACGGACACCGCGCTCTCACCGTCACCGATATCGATCCCAACGTATTTCATTCCTTACCCCTCCGTATTCACGCAGGCGACCCCTTGACTGAGTACTTGGCCGTCCTTCACCAGGGCTGGTTCTACAGTACCCTCACGCGCAGAGGGCAGGAGCATGAACAGTGCGGCCTGCTCCGGAGAGTAGTTTACTTTCTCCACGCCCAGGCGGGCCAGGTAGCGGTCCACAGCGTCTGACACGGCAGAACTGCGCAGATCCGGAGGAAGCCGCAGCAGCTCCTTGGGCAGGGACACATCCACCTCGCCAGAGGCCGTTCCACTCTCCCGCAGCAGCTCCGCCAGGGTCTCCGCATTACCGTCTATCTGCCGCACGGCTTGCTGCAGACTGCTCTGCACCCGGTGCGGTGAGATGCGCTGCTCCGCTCGGGTCTGAATGGTAGGAGCGTCAGCTCGGGCAGCCTGGGCATCAAACAAAACCAGGATATACTGCACCGCTACCAAGAGAGCTGAGGCGCCGCACAATCCAGCCGCAACTGGATTCTTTCCCGAAATGGGCAGCAGGAACCAGACAGTCAAGCCCGCCAGGATCAGGATCGCCGCCAGGCCCAGCCATGGTTTCCGCGGCTTTTGCACTGAGCCGGGCGCGAAGCTCTGGAATACTTCCGGCGGTTCCAGCCAGGTAAATGCTTGGGCTTGCGATTTTGCTTGGCGGATCAGGATCTGATAGGCACTGCGGACATGGATGTCGCTGACCAGGGGTACGATGTCCAGCAGCATCTCGTCCCAAAAACGGTCCAGTGTGCCGCTTAGCGCATCCAGCCCCATTTCCGGCTGCAGCTGCAGTTTTCCGCTGAGGGCGGTGTACGCCTCAAACGCGTATTCCACGGTGTCACCTCCTTGATCGAGGATACAGATTACTGGTCTCCCAGCAGATCCTGATATGCCTCCAACTGTCTTGCAGCCTCCTGCTTCACAGCACGGGTCAGGGCGGCCTTTCCGCCTCGGCTCACGCCTCGGGCAACAGCGCCGGCGGCAAGCCCGGCGGAAACAGCCAGAAACAGGGCCTTTAACGGGCCTTTTTTTGTTTTCAGTCCTGCCAGGGCCGAAGCACCAGCGCCGCCTGCCGTTAACACGATCTCACTGCCGTCCAGGCCGAAAGGCATGACGCTCTGTTGCAGCCGCTCCCGGACCTTCATTGCCGTTTCCGGCTCCTGGCTCTCCAGCTCATCGAGGAAGGTACGTGATCCGTGGAGCACGCCTTGTGAGAAAAACCGCTTGTTCAAAAGCTCTTCGGTCCAAATCTGCTGGACCTGATCCTTGGTGAGAATACCGGCCGGGGCACAGTTGATCCCATAAACCAACCCATTCACGGCCTCATTCCAGTACTGGGAAAATCGTTCAAAATTGCTCATCCGGTAATTCCTCCTCATTGACAATGTCTGTTGAAGTTACGGAATATGTTCTGTGGTATGTATCTGTCAGATCCTCAATGCCCGGATCTTCTGGCGCTGTTCCTCAATTTTACTGATCTCTGCTTTCTGGACCGCTTCTCTTTCCGCCTTGATCTGTTCCTCCAGGGCGGAGATCTGTCGCTCCAAGGCAAGCCGCTTGTTTTCTGAAGCAAGCCGACACTGTTCTCCCGTATCTTTAGCAGCAGATCTCAGATACAGGCCCATAGTCTCGGCATAGCGATCCATACTGCGTTCCACTCTGCCCCGCACATAGGGATTCAGCTGATCCACCTCCAGATTCGTGTCGAGGAACGCACGGGAGAGGCGGGAGAGGAGCTTTCCGCTGTTGATGCGCTTCTGCTTTTCAGCCAGGTAATTCCGCAGCGTACTTTTTGTCTCACGATCCAGCGCTAGGGAGAAATACGGCGCAGACTGCCGGACGGTCTTTACATGCAGCATCTCAATCTGTCTTGCAATGTCTTCGGGCGTCACCTGCAGGACTGATGTGGAAAGATCCCGTTCAAGCAGGTACTGGTCCACCTCCTGCACCTTCCTTTGGAAAATCTGAGTAAACGCCTGTACCTTCTCTCGGAAAGCAGTGCTCAACAGTGCCTCGGCAAAGGCCGGGTTCATACCCGCCGCCCGATACGGCAGGAGACCGTCCACCAGAGTAGAGACCCAATCGCTCTCCTCGATCCCCTCCAGCAGAACCTGGTTGGCCATGTGGCTTTCATCACAGATCATCCGGTACCCCTGGAGCTCTGGACGTGACTTCACAAAAGAGAGCAGCTGCGGGAATACAGTCTGGGTCTCCTTGATCCATTTGGAAATGAGAGAGTTTTCATCCGCGTCATCGAAGGCTTCTTTCAGGTACCCCTCAGCCGCGATCACATTGATTAGCTGCCCCTGGACGGCTTCACACAGTTCAACCTTTTCCCGGTTGGTCCCGAGGTCGCTTTTCCGGATCTTCTTGATCTCCTGGTCGTACTGCTTTTCCAGCAAGCCAATGGCCTCGTTGACTCCGTCTCGGATGGGAGCGATTATACCCGTCACTTCCTCCGAACATTCCATCAGCTGATGCCCCCGTGCTTGCAGGTCAGCCCAGAGTTTGTCCAAATCTGGCTGCAAGGAAGCAGTCTTCATCCGCTTCTCCTCGTTGGCATAAGCTGCATCAGCCTCCTGGACCTCTTCGTCGGTGACTCCCTCCCGAAGAAAGTGGGGAAAGTCATACATTCCGGCGGATTTTAACCGGTGTTTGAGAGCGTTGATCATATAAAAATGCTCTGGAGGAAGAAAAGCTCCAAATAGTTTCCCGATGTGAGCCTTTGCGGTGGCCTCGGTGCCAAGGTGACTGATCCAGTTGTGCACCGCAAATACCCGACCGCTCTTCAGCAGCGGATGCAGAAGACCGCCGTCATCCACCAAAAGCTGCCGCAGGTATTCCTCATCGCTCTGGGTCATGCCCTGAAACACAATGACTATCATCTCACAGCCCTGAGCCAGAACATCTTCCACTCGGAGATTATCGCCCACGGAAACATTGATCCCCGGCGCGTCGATCAGCGTCAGGCCGCCGCCCGGCCCCGCCTGGAACAGCACATCCACCGTGGCGGCGATCAGCCCCCTGTACTTCTCCTGGGCCGTGTTGGAGGCCGCCTCCCTGGGCGTATAACAATATTTGCCGATAAAGTCCCCACCGCCCTGGTTGCTCAACTCCGGAAGACTTCCCACCTCACCTTCCCGTACAATTCGAATGTGGGGAGATTTCTGTGCAGATTTACTGCTGTGGATCCATACTGGCACCGGGGAGGTGGTATGCCGTCCTTCCGGCACCACGATCCGGCCGATCATGGCGTTGATCAAGGTGCTCTTACCGGCGCTGGATACCCCCAAAAACAGCACCCGGACCGGCCCCTGCAGGAGCCGCAGCCACGCCTTGCGCAGGGCTATCATGGCCCCCCTGTTTCCATATTTTTGCGCCAGGGGAAACAGTTGTTTTTCTATCGTCTCCCGGGTCTCGGAAAAGAAGCTCTGCAATTCTGCAAGATTTTTTGGGTTCTCCAGCTCCATATCTTCCACTCCATTTATCTATCTTTATTTCAGCAGATCGAGGATCGTCTGCCTTTCCCGCGCAAAGGCCTCGGTCAGAGCGCCTCTCACGTCCGAGCTCCGCAGCAGTGTCCAGCCACCGGCCCCCAGGCCCAGGACCGCCGTGACTGCGGCGATGCCCGTGACCCACACCGGCCAGCGCCGGAAGGACAGCACTGCCAAAGCCAGGCTGGCGGCGCCCACCGCAGCAGGCCACCCCACACCCGGAGTCAGGCCGGCTTTAGGCCGAAAATCCCGGATCCTCTGCCGGACAGCGCCGCCCAGCTGCGGGTCCTCCTCTTCCAGAGACCGCAGCCAGAGGAACGCCCCGTGCTGTACCCGGCTGCACCCAAATCGCCGCTCCCAGACTTCCTGATCCACAATCTCTGCCACCGCGGCGGAGGAGAGCAGCCCCAAGGGAGCCTTCTCGCAGGTCACCGCATAGATCACGCCGTTCAGGCACTCTTCCCAATAACCGGAAAACATCTCCTGTCGCTTATTCACGCTGCTCCACCTTCCTCAGCCGTTTTGCAGTGCGTACTGCATCCGCAGGATGTCATTTTTGATCTCCTCGCACTTACGGCGCAGCTCCGCCGCCTTGGCAGTCTCCTCATTTCTCTGGTCGCCTTGGGCGGACAACCGTTCCTCTAACCTGGCCAACGTAGTCTCCAGCGAGACAAAGAGCTGGATATGGCTTCTGCAGATCTTTGTGCTGATCTCATTGAATGCGGCGGTGGTCTCCATAAAGATGCTTTCGCCGGTGTCCTCGGGCATATCATCCACAATACTCTCTGCCAAGGGCTGGAAAAGCTCCCTGCGGATCCGGTCCCAAAGCCGGTCAGCGGCGCCCGGTATCAGCCGTGAAATGATGTTCAGGCGGCACCGCTTTACATGCTTCTTCATGGTTTCCTTAAATTTTTCGCCGCTCATCCTGCAGGAGTTGGCGATGATCTCCTTTACCTTCTCCTCCAAGTCCAGCTGGAGTTCTCTGAACAGCTCCTCCACGATGATGGGCTCCGGCAGCACGGCGCCCAGCTCCACCGCTCCCATCTGCTGCAGGGAGGCCACCCGGGCGTTGAGCAGGACCGTCTGCCTGGCAATGAAAGAGCGGGTCTCCTCCATAACGGCAAAGGGCGTCTTGTAGTCGTCCGTCCGGCGTTCGTCCAGTTCCTTGAGGAGCTGGACCGCACAGTACTCATAGGTGCTTCGGATCTGCTCGGGCAGCATGGCCTGCAGATATTTTTCCTTATCCTCGATGTTCATGCGAAGATATGCGGAATACTGATCAGAAAACTCGGCCGGCTTGGGGATCTGCAAGGCCTTACCGCCGCAGTCGCTCTTGAGCCCCGGTGTGATGACCTGCAGCAGACGGGTAAAGCTTTCCTTATACTTCTTGTTAAGAGACATGAAGCCAGATGTGATCCGAGCCTGCTCCAGATCGTCATCCTCCCGAAGCTTTGCAAAGGCCTCCTTCTGCTTCTGCAGGCCCTCCATGGTCAGATTGATGTCGGCGATGCGCTGATCGGCAGCGCGGATCACCCCATCGATGACGGGAACCAGTTCGCTGATGCGGCGCACCCCCACAGCGTTCTTCCCATGGCACAGCTGCCAGGCCTTTCGGGTGATAGCCTCCGCCAGCTCTGGGATCCCGGACTGAGAGAGCAGCTGTGCGGCGCCGTCGTAGTCCTCCAGCTCCTCTTTCTCGTAGTCCTCCAGCTCCTGCAGGCTGTCCAGCGCCTCTGCTGTACTGCCCTCGGGCGCGCATTCCACATAGGGGTAGGCGCCAAGCGCGCCCAGCCGGCCCTGGAAGGCGTTGACGAAGAACACGTTGTCGTTTGCTAAGCGGCAGATCGCATCCTCGTCCAGGCCAAGGCCACTGCTCCGGAAGAGATTCCGGACACTCTCCTGAAAGGCGGTCTTGGCGGGAACGCCGTACCAGTCATTATAGACGAAAAACAGGTTTTCCGGGGACACGGCCTGGAAGGGCTCGATCTCCCCGCCTGTGGTATGCGACTGGGCGCCGCGGCAGCCCAGGATGTACTGGTAGAGGAAGCGCTTTTCGTCCAGATTGAGGTTGGCGCTTTTCGTGACAAAAACCACGGCGTCCATGCCCTCTTTGAGCACCCGGATGGTCTTGCGGCTGTCCACGGTAGTGGCTGCGATGCCCAGGGTGTCGATGATCGTCAGACCACCCTCCAGCAGGGGACTCATTGTCTTGATCGCGCCAAACTCCACGGCGTTATACCGGCTGCGGTCCCGATTCGCAATGTCCTCAATGTTGTAGCAGTACTCGCGCTTGAAGGTCTTCAGATCGCAGGTGGTTCGTTCCAGACCACCTTTCTTGGTCAGGTAGATCTCCGCTTGGGAGGCCTCCTGATCCTGGTAGCCGATCCAAACCGGGATCGGAGAGGAGACGCTGGGGTTTTCCGGGAGGGCAAGCTGCCCGATCAGAGCGTTGATCGCCGTGCTTTTGCCAGTACTGGTTACCCCCACGAAGGCGATACGCACCAGCCCTTGCCGCAGGCGCGGCTCCAAGTGGCGGAGCGTATAGGTGCTGTTGCCGTCGCCCATGAATTCGGTCATCTCCGCCAGAGCGGCCACATGACCGGCCAGACGGCCGCTGATCTGACTGACATTCACGCTGTTTTTCTGATCCATGACGATCCTCCTCTCACATTCCAGAAGTCGCGCCGGAATATAGCTCTGTTACGAGCCGCAACTGTTCTTGCAGCTGCTCCGCCTTGTCCGAAGCGGATCGGGCCTGCGCTGCACAGCGATCTCCCTGTCCGCGGATCATGGCTTCATATCCCTGGGTCATCTGCCGGAACTGCTCATCTAACATACTGTACAGCCGCGGGAACACGCTTTCGTCCAACTGCTCACACAGCACTCCCTCCGCTCTTCCCAGGTTTTCCAGCAAGTCCTTCTTCAAATCGTTCATATATATGCGCAGAGGCAAGGCGTTGTCTATCGTCCGCTGCATCGCGGAGGCAGCCGCATCCCCGGCCTTTTTCAGCATATTGGACAGTGATACAAAGCCGAAGGCAGATAGTTTATCATATAGGGTGACCATCGCCAGTAGCTTCACCAGCATCTTTCCTCCCTCGACGATGATGCGAGAGAGCACTTCTGACACAGTGGTCCGGTAGTCGCCCATATTGACGCCTTCACTCTTGAGCAGGTCCAGCTCCACCGGCGCTTCGTCATCAAACGCCTCCATTTGCAGTTCCCGCGACAGCCGCCGGAACCGCTGGATGACCTGGTCGAACCGTTCCTGTGTCCGGGGGATCAGCAGTTTTTCTGAGACCTCCAACAGAAGATCCGTGAGGAACCTGTCCATCAAATCACTGACATAGTCTCCAACCAGCTGCTTTACATCCTCCTTGGGATCGTCGGACTTAGCCGCCGCGTCATCGATCAATCCCGGCAGCGCCATGCGAAGGGCGTTGATCATTCTCCGAACTTCGGCGCGGATGCCACTTTCCTCTTCCTGGGTCAGTAATTCCGAGAGACTGTATCGATCCGTCTCGGCGATGGCGTGAAAGTTCTTTTCTGCATCCCGAAAGAGCGTCTCCAGACGTTGGGCCTCCTCTCCGGCGGCCTCGGCCTCCGCCAGGGCGGTACGGAGCTTTTCCTCCACTCGGACGCAGCAGGTGCGGATAACACCGTCATCATCTCTGCCGGCACCACTGCGGTCCAGAATATCCCGTACCGCATGATCCAGGGCTCTGGCAGGAGGGAGTCCGGACCCTCTGCCAAGACTGCAGCGGAATACCGCGATCTTTTCCCGCTTGAGCATCGTCTCCGCCATCATCTCCAGGGCGGGATTGAGCCTGGGAGCCCGCTGGGTCAGAATGAGGGAAACACGGTCCGCCGCACAGCGCTCGTCCGCCAGCCAGTCGCAGAGCGTCTGGTAGTCCTCAGAAAAGCCCCCAGCATCAGCGGCGATGACGATGACGCAGCCTGTGCAGCCTGCGGCACGTTCATTGAGCATCTGGAAAGAGGTATCATTCAGCATCAGGAAACGAAGTGAACAGCGTTTCAAAAGGGGATCGGGCAGTTGGACCGTGCAGGCAGTGAGCTCCTCCAGCCTACTGCCGCAGCACTGGCGGAAATCTGCCGTATTGTGGAACCGCTCGATTTCACCGGCTCGGTTCACCACGCGGATGGAGATGGCTTCGCCATACTCCGCCTCGATCGGGAAAAATGGCGTCCAGCCGAACTCCAGCAGGGGCTCCTCCGTTGCAAGCAGAGAAAAGAGCTGGGATTCCTGGCTTCCTGCTACCAGCAGCCGTTCCCCAGAGGTGCCGCTGGCTGCCAGAAGCCCCTGCTCATAGGAGGTGTCCACGCATAGAGTAGGGAGCAGTTGGGAAAGGCGATTCAAATACTCTGACATAAACGCACCCCCTCACTGATCGGTCAACTGATAGGCCATCATTCGCTGAAGATGCTCGTCGGAACACAGCCCTGAATAGTCGGCGGGATCGAGGCCCAAACAGCGATAAAACAATTGCGACTGGCTGAAGTTGATCATAGCCATGACCCTGTGCCGCGTATGGGGATGGCTCCCGGTGCTGATGGATAGCCTGGCAGCGCCGTCAAATATGCCGCCCATATCTTGACGCAGCTTTTCGTAGTCCACGGCTGTGCGCCAGTCGGTTTTGTTAGGGCCGTTAGCCACCGCCGTCTCCAGCTTCAGCAGCGTGGCCGCCGCATACAATGCCGCCTGCCGGGCGGCATATTCCGGCTGGCAGCCGGGAATGTGGGTCAGCATCCACTTGGCACTCACGATCATGCCGGCCCGGTCAGCGCTGTATTCCTTGTCGCTGCCGTAATCTGCAGTGGAACGGATGGTGGTGTGATGGCATTGGGCATGTCCCAGCTCATGTCCTACCAGATAGCACAATTCTTCCGTTTTCAGCATTCCATGCTCCTGAAACAGCTGATCAGAGAGATATATCCAGACCTTGTCCTGGTAATCCAGAGCACAGGCGTTGTAAAGCATTCCCAGCGTTTTGGCGGTGTACAGGAAGATGATGGGAGAAACACCTGTCAAAATTTTGGAGGCAAAGACGCACACGTTATAAAGGTCCGGATACTCTCCGTAAGGGATGGCGCGCAGATCGCTCCAGTCCTCTCCGCCCTGTCGGACCACCTCGGCAAATCCCGCCCGCTGAAGATATGGATTATCCTGGGTGAGTTGGGAAAAGCGCTTGATACGCTCCGCCTCGCCGGCTGTGGCATAGGCTGGGATCGTAAGCGGTTGGCGCAGCCGCTCCTTGGTGTCCTTGATGTAGTCGGAGAGGCTTGGAAACGTGAAACCATCCGTCAGCCAGTTGGTGCCGAAATACTCAAATCCCATGTTTCTTCCTCCTAATGGCCTGTTTTTACCGTATTCTTCGGTATTGCTCCGGTGTCCGTCTCTCTTTATTGCAGGAGTTTAATATGATGGATCCCGGGACCGGCAGGGTCGCGCACCATACGAATGCTTTCTGCGGCAGCCTCAGCGCTGTCTCCGTTCCCGGACATACCGCTCGATCTCTGCTTTCCAGTCTTTCGCCAGGGGACGGCTGGCTCGGACACTACTGGCAGCGGCACAGACGGCCTCGTAATTCATCCTGGTGCCGCCGGGATCAGCGCTGCAGGTAACAGCCCGGTCCGCGCGGATGCCGACCCGTCCCGCAACGGAGATCGCGTCGATGTTGGCCCCCAGGAAGAGAAACTCCCATCCCTTTTCTCCTCCGGCCCGCTCCACCATCTGACGGACCCGGGCATGATCGTACTCCCGGCTGGCGTTCTCCATCCCATCAGTGGTGATCACAAAAAGGGTCTTTTCCGGCCGCTCTGCCGGTGCGTCACTTTCCTGGGCTTGAGAGATCCGCTGGATCGTCAGGCCCATGGCATCCAGAAGCGCCGTGCAGCCGCGAACATAGTAGTCAGCTCCTGTGATGGGAACGATCTGCTCCAGATCTGCCCGGTCATGGAGCACCTCATACCGGTCATCGAAGAGCACGGTAGTGACCAAAGCCGTTCCGGGCTCCTTCTTCTGCTTTTCCAACAGGCTGTTGAATCCGCCGATGGTGTCGCTCTCCAGCCCGCTCATTGAGCCGCTGCGGTCCAAAACAAATACCAGTTCCGTCTTCATAGGGAATTCCTCCGATCAAAAGATTTGATGGAAGAATATCACATCTCCGCCTCAAGGGGGTCGCCGGAGAAGCGACAATTCGCCGGCATGTGCTGCCTACAGCCCCAGAGGCTTCTCTCCAAATGCAAACAGCGCCTCGTTGATCTCAAAGAGGTCGAATATGCCTTGCGAGATAAAATATTCCGCGATCACGTCGGATCTGCTGCCTGGGGAAAGAGCGTAGCCTGCTCTAGCCAAGAAGTCCCGTGTCTCGTCCAGATTCAGCCGCATGGCGATTGCCAGTGTCAGCACAGTTGGCTTGCTGGGAACATAGCCCTCCTTACGCAGCTTGGAGAAAAGTTTTCGGTCCATATTGGCCCGCTTGTAAACTTCCGCGTCGGTGTAGCCCTTTTCATCAATCAGCCGCAGGAGCATCCGGTTGAAGGACTCGTCCAGATTTTGCAGAACATCGGCCAGGCTCCGCTTCCCGATGGGCGCAGCGGCCTGGGCCAGCGGGGGAAAGGCACATGTCTCTTCCAGCAGAGTCGTCTGAGATGGGCGCCCCGTCAGGATCACAGGCGCTTCTGCCTGGGATCGGAAGTGCGCGTCCACATAGTTCTGGACAGCGCGGAGCCGCTCTTCTTTCAAAATCGGCCCGATCTCCTCCGGAAGAGCCAGCAGGATCTTCATTTCATGGTGCCCCAGAAAAGCGTAGATCTCCTGAAGCGCAATCTCCAAAGACACTTCCGGCGGGCAGCCGTATCTGCCCACAGACAGGAGCGTCATCGCCACGCTCTCGCAGTCTGCTTCTGCCGCCAGCTCCAGGGCGGAGCGATATGCAGCGGACAGCAATTGGTTCGCTTCCCGCCCACGCCAAATAGGGCCTACTGTGTGTATCACGAACTTTGACGGCAGATCGCAGCCTTTGGTAATTACGGAACAGCCTGTCTCGCAGTATCCGATCTGCTTGCAGGCGGCAGACAGCTTCCGCTGCCCCGCAGCAGCAAAAATTTCGGCGCTGACTCCCTCGTCTGCTGTAAGCGAGGGAGTTGCCGGATTTACCACCGCGTCCGTATGTAATGAAATGATGTTTTCTCTGACAACAACGACTGGCATCTCCGTCACCTCGGGGGATCTCGATATACCTGAGAAGTCATGCAAATAGATCGCAGCGCTTAGACCGACCGTAACACAATCCTGAAAAAAGGCGCAGGCGTAGGCATTCTTGACTATTTGTTCTCCCGACGCTTTCGCACGGCATCAGCCACGGCATCATGCAGGGCCTGAAAGCGTTCCCTGTTGTTGCTTTTATCGAGGCGAGAAAAATCGTGGATATACCCGACGCCCGGCTGCTCCTGCAGATCCTCACTCAAATACCACCAGTCATAGCACTCTTCCATACCGAAACCATCTTCGTCAGGCCCCTCCGTACTGCTCCAGGAAGAGACTTCTGCTACGCCGTCGGCATCTGTTCTCTCAATGGTGTAACTGCGGTTTGGGTCAAAGAACAAAAATCCCATGGCCCGCAGGAGTTTTCCATCGAAATTTCCGGTCAGCATCTCGTTCATCAGTGCTGGCATCCGCTGCCCGCCATTTTCCTCTGTCCAGTGCCGAAACCAGACTTTCGCATCGGAACTACCTCTCTGATAAGCGCGGTACCGCCAGAAGTTGGACGCCAGCTCATAGAATGGCTGTGCCCCAAGACCCGCAAAATGATTGCCCATTGCCCACATGGCATCTGGATCGCCCTCGGCGCATCCTTGCGCCAACGCCAGAAACTCCGCGGTCTCCCGGAAGTCTTCTGGCACCGAGGCCGCGCATTTTTGCAGAAATGTTCCTGCCGTGGCTCGAAACAAGACATCAATGGGGTAGTTTCCCCTGGTAACAAGCTTGTAGCCGTCACACCGGTAGGCGATCAAGTCCTCAAGGACGGTGTCTTCCCCCTGAATCTCGATCACTTCCAGAGAACGGCAGCCCCACACCGCGCAGGAGCACACACGCTTCACGCTTTTGGGGATCGAGAGCCTGCGAAGTCCGCAGCCGCTGAAGGTCCAACGTTCCAGCACCTCCAGTCCCACCGGCAGGATCACCTCCTGCAGATGGGGGGTGTCCTGAAAGGCCCCTGGATTGATCCGCTTGACACGCGCCGGAACGGTAAAGATCCTTTCTTCCGCATTGCGGGGATATGCATAAAGGACGGTTCCGGAGCGGTTGTATACAGGTTTCGTCAGCCCCTCGCACAGGTTAAACGCGGCGCGGGACACCTGGCGGACGCTGTCCGGCAGAATGATCTCGTGCAAATCACGGCCTGAAAACGCAAGGTCCTCAATGGACTGGACGCCCTCGTCCAAAAGGATGCTCCTCAGATTCTCGCAGCCGGCGAAAGCCCGCTCCTCGATCCGCTCCACCGTGCCGGGGATCTGGACGCGTCGCAGCCTCTCACATTTATGAAAGGCCATCCTACCGATCACGGTCGTCCCGGCAGGGATCACCGCGTTTCCAAAAAGATCCACCCTTGCGTTTTTGTGCAGCAGTATGCTCATGTGGTTCCCTCCTACAAATGGAGATCACTCATTTCTGCAATCCTAATCGCTGCGCCACAAGTAATCGTGTTTACGAAGGCGCTATATACAATTCAGTATAATGTTTCTCTTGTTATTTTACAAGACCTAACAAAAATAACCTATGGTCCGTGTCATCTGATTCCGAGGATCATAGGTTTTTAGTTAATTCTGTAATGTAAGGCAGCTCTTTTGGGCGCCGGAAAGTTGCCCCTGCCAATCATTGAGCCGGTTCAAGGTCATCCGCTCCGCCTGCTCCTCCGGCGGGAGCTGGGCACATGCCTTGCAGATATGGGTTGCGTGGCCCTTTCCGGAAAATTTCTCATTGGCCTTATATTCGCCGCAGACCTTGCAGTAGTGCCCGTGTTTTTTCATACTCAGTCCTTCTCGCCGTCTCCTGATGGGACGGCGTTTCTCTTTATAGCTGCATTGTGGCCCATCGGGCGGCGGCTGTCAACTGCATCATGCGGCCCTGTCCAGCTGGTTTTCATCCGCGATTTTTGAATTTACAAAAAGTTCACAGAATTTTTGAGCACTTTTTCCTTTGAGCGGTGCGTATTAAAGCGACGGAATATCAAGGAGGTTCCGGTCATGAGAACAAGTTCATACAGCATCTTCGACTTTCTGAAGGACTGCCGTGGCAACTGGCGGAACGCCGTTTTCATCCCCTGCGAGGCCTGCGGAAAGCCCTGCCCCAACCAGCGGCGGGGCAGCCTGCTGACGGCAGACGCCGAAGGCCGCCCCAGGGCGGTCTGCGTCTCCCGGTTTGAGGCTGCCACGGGCCAGAGGGTCGAAGGCCCCGACTGCATCGGCGTCCTCAGCAGACCCGCCTTTGCGTCGGTATTCCAGTCTTACCTGACCTGGTCGTGTGACGACCCGGAGACGTGCTGCCTGCGGTATTTGGACGGCCAGGTATCCGCAGCGCCCTGACTGGTCAGCAAATTTACATGAAGGAGATGAAACGAGACATGAAACGGATCAACATCAAATGCCCCTACTGCGGGTCCCAGGCGCATCTGCGGCCATCCTCCGTGGTCTACGGCGATCATACGGACGACGCGGACGCCAAGCTCTACGTGTGCGCCCGGTATCCCGTCTGCGACGCCTATGTGGCGGCCCACAGGGACACCCTGCTGCCCATGGGCACGCTGGCGGACCGGAACCTGCGCCGAAAGCGCATGGAGGCGCACTCCGCCCTGAACCGGGTGATCGCCAGCGGCCTCATGACGCGAAAGCAGGCGTACCGCTGGCTCCAGGTCCGGCTTGGCCTGCCGGAGTCCGAAGCGCATATCGCCAAATTCTCTGAGCTTCGGTGCCAGAAAGTGATCGACCTGTGCCGCGCCCTCTCCCGGGCACAGGCTCGGGCGGCCTGACCGCCTTCCGGATGGAAAGCGAGGTGAAAGATCGCAATGGAAAACAGGATGCAAATGAACGAGGAGCAGAGGGCGCTGGTGGAGGAGAACCTGCCCCTGGTTGGCCAGACCATCGCCCGGCATATCCGATACAACGAGGATATCTGCGGCATGGGCGCGGACGATCTGTACCAGGAGGGCTGCTGGGCGCTCTGCCGCGCGGCGATGACCTATGATCAGGCGGGGCGGGGAACGCCGTTTTCCGCCTACGCACGGCCTGTGATCCGCAACCACCTGCTGGACCACTGCCGGCGCGTGCTGAGCCAGCGGGAGCATCTGCCCACCGTGGCGCTGGATGTCCCGGTCAGCGAGGATATTCCTCCCCCGGAGGCATGGCTCCAGGAGATGAACGGACAGGAGGTGTGGGACGCCCAGATCCTTGTGGATCAGCTCCTGGAGCACGGCAGACGCACCTGCACCGGCGTGGCCAGGCTGGGCGTGGAGGCGCTGGCGCTGAAGGTCAAAGGCTATACCGGTGCCGACATCGCCAGGATGTATCACACCAAGCCCAACCATGTGGGAGCGTGGATCTCCCGCGCCGCAGAGAAACTCCGCGGGGATGAAGCCTTTGCCTCGCTGCTGGACCGCGAAGAGCAGCCTAAAGCGGCTGGTTTCTGAACCCAAAACAAGGATGAACCGATACATAGGAGGATGACCACAATGAATATGCGGAAACGAACCCTTTACACGGCGGTAGGGCATTTCCAACACGTCACGACCAGGGACGGCGCCTATCCCGTGGTGCTGGTAAACCATCAGGAATACCGGCTGGATCCCCAGGAGATGACCATTTGGAGCATCCTGAACTGGCGGCTCCTGGACCCCCAGAGCGTGGAGGTGTTCTACGAGCCCATGTTCCGGACCTTGATGCTGGAGGAGCGCCGCACACTGGAAAACTGTCTGGGCCGACTGGTGACTCGCGGCCTAGTGGCCGTCGGGCACGGTGAGACCAACTTTGAGGCTCTGTACGATCTGCTGGGCGGCCTGTATGTGGTGCCCATCTCGGAGAGCCTGCCCCTGCGTACCGCCACCTTCCTCAAAATGCTTCTGCTGGATGGCGTGCCTTTCGCCCGGGCGAAGCAGATCTTTCGCAAGGCACGGCTGTCTGAGGGCGAGGCCCGGGTGATGTCCCTGGCAAGGCAGGCGCTGCTCTCCACAGCGGAGCTGATCCGCTGCGTGGATCTGGGCGTCACCGACGTATCCAGTGATGACAAGCTGATGGATGCCCTTTACAGCGACGCCGACGCCACCAGCGACAACATGGGGGATCTGATGCGCACCTCGCAAAGCCGGGAGCCGGTCACGCGGTCCGTCGCCAGGCTGTGCCTCCACAAGCAGATCATCTTCGAGCGGGTGTAGGGTATGGATAGGCTTGCGTTTCAGGAATGGCCCGCTGTGCTGCGGCGCCGGTGGCTGCTCGCCGGCGCCGCAGGGATTGGGTTTCTGCTGGTGGGATTGGCTGTGTTTTTCGCACTTGGGGATCGCGTGCTGCTGATGCTCAGCGGGATGCTGACCCTCTGCACCCTCCTGCACTGCCTAGAGTTTTACCGCACTGTCCGGAGCCGGCGCTATCAGGCGATAGAGGCAACCTGCATAGCCCTTGGCCGCGCCGGCATCGGGCGGCAGCGGAAAGTCCGCCTGCTGCTGCAGGATGGCCGGGATGTGACTGTAACATTGGATAAGCGGATGGACCTGCAGATCGGGCGACAATACCGGATCTTCTGCCGGTTGAACCGCGCCCCGCCTCCCGGCGGGGCTGACCTCCAAGACCTGCCTGCAGGAGATTCGATTCTCGCGCTGGAGGATCTCGGAGAATACCGCACTGACATCGCCATAGAAGATGAGGAGGAACCGAAACATGACCTATAAGCCCTGCACCACGGCGCAGTATCGGATCATGGAGTATCTGCGCGAAACCTTTGAGACCTCTTTGTGCCTCATCTACCCGTGCCGGCTCAACGCCATGGTTCTGGAAGACCAGTTTGGAGAGAAACTGGAGTTCTTCTTCCGTGACGGCAAGATCCTGGAGCATCCGCTCATGCCGCCGGCAGATTCCGCGTCTGTTGACCTCTTCCGCAGGTGCCTGGACTTTCAGTTCCCCGCGCCCAGTCAGCGGACGTTTTCCGCGCGGAATGCCCTTTGGTCCACCGGCGCCTTTCCGCTGACCTATCAGCAGGCGCTGGGCCTTCCCGATGACCTGTTCCGGCACTATCTGAAGACACAGCCGCTGACAAGAGAGGAGGTACGAGATCTTGCCGCGCGCGGCTCGGTGACCGAGCCGGATTTTTGGTCCATGCAGCTGTGGCGGCTGGACGGGCACACAGAATACTGTACGCTCTGCGGCCCTTGGGAGGACGGGGTCGGAACCTATGGGATCTTATTCCTCCCCCGGCCCGGCCAGCCGGCGGAAGAGCTTCATTTCTATGTTACATGAGCCATTTCGTTGGGGGCCATCCGTATATGACCATACTGCGAAACAGGCCCGCAGCGGCCAGGTTGGCCTGTTTCAACTCAAATTCCATAAGAGTGAAAATAGCCGGGGGAAGTGCATTTTTGCAGCGCTTCCCCCGGCGGGCTTTATGGAGGCCCCTGATTTTGGCAATGGGGCGACTACCCCCATGGATTCGCACCAAAGTGAGCAATTTTGCAATGTAACATTCTGGACGAGCCAACTCGCCCCACCCAGAAAGAATTTCCCAGATCCCGGGCCGCCGGAGCCGATGCGCGCCCCCACGCCCGGAAATCAAAATTTTTGAATAGGAGTACAAAAATGAGCAGATTTGTAGAAGTTGAGGCGAACCTGATCAATGTGGATCACATTGTCAGAGTGCGTCAGCACAAGAATTATGCCCTGAGCATCTACCTTGACAACGGAAACGTGATCAAGACGGACTACGCTTGTGAACGAGTTCTGGAGGCTATAATGGGCCGGAACTTTATCGTGGGTACGGTGCCCTGCGAGGGGGTCTCTGTCGCCATTGACAACGGGGAGGGGACGCGGTTCTATCCCGTGCGCCAGCTTGCCCTCACCGGGGACGGCGAGGTGCGGCCCCTGAGCGTCCAGTTTGATCGGATTGAGTTCTTTGACGACTGGCCGGGCTATGGCGGAATGACGCATACGCGGCCTCCCGACGAGGAAACAGGCCCTTGACGGGAAGCTGCGTCCGCAGAGGTTTCCTGCGGATGATCAGAACGAGAGAGGAACCTATTTGGCGCTGACTAGAACAGTCAGCGCCGTTTCCTTTTAGGTTCCCAGTCAGGAGATGTTGAAATGATGAAGCACAAGAAAATCCTACCACTATGCCTACTCACACTGCTGCTGACCGTGCTGCTTTCGGTTCCGGCCTCCGCGACTGGCGGCTATTCCGACGTACCGCCTGGCTCCGCCTGCTATGAGGCGGTGACCTACCTGGCCGAGCAGGGGATTACATCCGGTACCGGCGGCAACTGCTATTCACCCGAGGACCTGATCACCGTGCGCCAGTGGGCAGTCATGCTCTGTCGGGCATACCTCCCGGATACCTTGCCAACCGCGTCCTATGAATCGCTGGGCGACGCCTGTGTCCGCCAGTGCTACAGGGAGGGCTGGGTCACGGAATCGGCTGTGCTGAGCCGGGACTCCAGGATGTGCCGGGGCGCCCTGCTGCAAAGCGCCTTGGCAGCGGCGGATATCCCGGTCTATGACTATTCACTGTATCCTGGGGGCTCCAAACTCTCGGCCTACGACAATGTCCTCCGAATCGGCATCGAGAGTGGCCTGTGTCAGCCTGAGAGCGGCGCCCTGGACCTGATGACCCGGGGCGATGCGGCCCAGGTGCTGTACCAGCTCTTGACCAACGAATACGAGGTAGAAGCGCCGCCGTTGGCTACGGCGGTGTTTTTATATAACAAGGAGGGGGCCGACCTCAACCCGTACCTAGTGGAAATTCAAAAGATCCCAGCCTCGATTCTGGAAACTTTTGAGCAGACAGGCTGGGAATACGTCATCGATTTTGACTACCTGTGGGATTTTAGCCAGGAGCGGGGGATGTCGTGTATCGGTGTGGCCTCATACAGCACACGGGAGATCTATGTATCCGCCCATTCCTCCACCATCCACGAGTTCGGCCATTTCCTGGATTGGACACTGGATTTCCCAGCATACCATGAGGAACTATACAAGGCGGAGGCCCAGTCTGCGGCCGATGCCGTACTGCGGGACTACTCGGCTACCAACAGCCATGAGTATTTTGCCGACGCCTTCGCGTTCTGGATCCAGAATCGGGATCACGAAGAGCAGATGAAACAGCTGAAGGAGGCGGCTCCGGAGACATACGCCTATCTCGCCGGCCTGGAGTCCAGCGGGTGGTCCGCCCAGGGCTGGTGGCTTGATCTGCCCCCATTGGCCAGCTGTTTACGAAACCATTCACTAAATCCATGCACACGTCCTTTTGGGGGCGGTGCATATCCAAACGCGAAAATGGAGGAGGGCTTTTTATGAGTACAAATACATATTCGATTTTTGATTTCCTCAAAAACTGCAGTGGAAACTGGCGGAATGCGCTCTATGTCCCCTGCGGCGTCTGCATCCATCCCTGCAGGGCCAAACAGCGCGGCGTCCTGGTGACAGCGGACGGCTATGGCCGACCCCAGGCCATTTCCGTGGTGCGGTATGAGGCCATCACCGGGCAGCGGATCGATCCTGACGAATGTATCGGAACCCTTCGGCAGTATGCCTTTGACGCGGTTTTCAGGGAGTTCGCGTTTTGGGAATGCGAACAGATTGGAGATTGCCTCCTCTGCAGCCTGGACAGTGAAATATCTGCCGGGCCGGTGCAGCAGGAACCGAAAGCGGATTCGGAGGCGGTTGCACCTGCCGCGGGCACGAATAGGCCATCCAAGCGATGCTTTACATCCAAACTCAAGGAGGCTCCCAAGTAAGCGCCTCAGCGCAGCCAGATAGTCTGTTGGGGGTCGTGGTGATACATACACCTTCAGCAGCCCTGCCTCACGTGCCGCCGGAGCTGCCTTTTGTTTGAGCCGACAGTCCCGCTAAGATCCCTTTTTGAGTTGAGTCGTGATATCAAGGAAAATCGAACTACATTTAGAGGCTTCGCCCGATGAAGCGAATCTTGTGAAGGCATAAGCCCCATAGGCACACGCTGTGAACCTATGGGGCTTAATGCCGTGTATGGGGAAGGAGCGATTTTGTGGAACAGATACCACAAAATCGCTTTTTTATATCAGGGGGCATGGAACCCTGCCTGAAAAAATATTTGGAGATATCACGCGATTTTGATTACAATTCCGGTATAGTTATCTTGGTTAGGAAAGTCTTTCTTTTGAATCAGAGTACGCATCGATTGAACAGTTTCCTGTGCAGAACTTTTATACAAGCAATTTTCCAATTCATTTTGAGAAAGCGCCCGGTACACCCCGTCGCTCACCAGCAGAATCTGATCGCCGGGCAAAAGAGAGACAGGCTCCTCGTTCCACTCTATCGCCCCGGGAAAGCCTCGCCCTACGTAACTGGTCAGATTTTCCCGGCGTGGATCTGTCCTGACCTCTTCCAGTGTCAGATCTCCCTGGAGGGCCAACAGGGTCAGGTCGCGGGAAAAATTGTGCTCCCGATTGAGTTGAATCAGTCCGCCGTTGCGCCAAAGGTAAATGCGGCTGTCTCCGATGCTCAGCCAAGCAAGTTCCCCGTTCTGGACCAGGCAGGCCACTAAGGTGGAACCGCCCCTGGATGGACAACTCTGGAGCGCAGCGTCCACTTTTTCTATCGCCTGCTGAACAGTCAGTTGGAGCTGTCGGACAAGGGATATTTGAGGATCGGGGGCAAAACCATCCGTCAGAGCATCTGCCAACAATTGGCTGACCTCTCCGCTGTTGACCAGCCCTCCCATTCCGTCGGCTACAGCGGCCAGGATCCCGGAGGGCTCCTGACCGGTGACACAGAAGGCGTCCTGCTGACTGTCACGCCGCCCCTGTTCGTGGAGTATGCCATAGCCGCAGACCGCCGCATTCGAACTCTGGGTGGGCTTTCGTCCTGCTTTTCTTGAAGACACCAGTTTCCCAATTACCATCCCCGCAAGGAGTGCGGCCAGTACTCCGCCGAACAAAGCGGGGAGGGGAACGGCTGGTGCATCGGATTCGGGCTGGGGAATCGAGACCGTCTCTTGAAGGATCAGTGCATCTTCCGTCTGTGCACCGCCGGTTTCTGACGAACTCTCCCCCTCATTGGGGAGCACTGGCTGGTTGCCCGAGGGGAGCTGGGCCTGGGCGTCTTTGCCAGGATCGGCCCCGGGCTGGCCGGGGGGATAGTGGATTTGGTCAGATCCTTCGGCGTTCCTGTCCGATGCCGACAACGGGAGATATTCATACTTGACCATGTTAGATCCCTCCTCTTGGGAGATGCCTCCTGGCCTCTCCAACACTACCTGCATCCTATCACAGGGCTATTGCTTCGCGGTCGAGGCGTTTTCCCACTCCTTGTCCGTCGGAAACAGGGCAGCGATGACCGCCTCCATCCGTTCCGCCATAGCCTCGTCCTGTCCCGAACCGCTGTTCAGGGAATATAGTACCAGCCAGTCATAGGCATTTCGGGGATCCAGTGTGGGCATACCACAATCCCGCAGCATTAGGTTGACCCGCCACCAGTGCTCCTCAAAGAGCTCCTCTGGAGACAAATAACTCTCGTCCAGTTCGTCATAGGCGTCATCCAGTACGTTTTCTGTGATGAGATACAGCAGGAGCAGCAGCTTCCGGGGCACATCCTCGCGGCGGGCGCAGATATTTTTCAATTTGGTTGCATTCGGCCAGCCCTGCTTGATCATCCGCTGGATCAGGGTGTACTCCCGGCGCCGGCTGCCGGAGGGCATGTGCAGGGACAGATAGGTCTGGGCAGCCTTCTCGATGGAATATCGCTCCTCGCCCGCGTCCGGAGCGGCCAACACCTGGAAGAAACGGTCAAAGTAATCCCAGGCCCGCTGGTGCAGTGTGCCGAAGGAACCCAGATACTCCTCATACAGGCGAATGAATTCCTGGTCGTCATGCACGCTGGAGAAGGCGGAGACGATCTGCTGCGTATCAGAAAAGGGGCCTTTCCCAGGCATAGAGCGATTCGAGCGGCTGGGGTCGGGGAGAGAGGCGTATAGATCCGAGGCCTGCTCGTAGTTTAAGCCCCGGCGCAGACAGTAGGCATAGGTCAGTTCCCGGCCGTTTCGATAGTGGATGCCATAGTCGGTACATAGACCAAGCAGACCGGATGTCTGCTCCTCGTCCAGCTCCAGGGCAAAGGCGATGCGGAACAGATCTTCCCGGCTGGTAGGGGCGTTTTTCCCCTGCTCCCAGTTGCGCACACGCCGGGCAGTGGACTTGAGATCGTCCCCCGGCTGAGCCACGGCCCGAATCACCTGATCCCGCAAATCGCCGGCGGGATAGTATCGCCGCAGCATCTCCCAGAAACTTCGGAGATGAATGGTTCCGCTCAAGTACTGGGCAGCCATGGCCGGGGTCATATCTGCCGCAGAGAGTTGATTTACCTCCAGGCCGGACTGCTGCGTCAATTCGATACGCATACGAACCTCCATGAAACGAAAACATACTTGTCTTTGCCGGAAAGCTGAATTATACTGGAGCCATAAGACAGGCAAGGGAGGGGATCCCGCTGCTATCAAAGACCACATACCCGGATACATATCAGCCCCTGCTGTCTCTCCTGCAAAAGCGGGGTGCCCTGCCCCTGTGGGCAGCGGGGCGGATAGTAGACAAACTGATTGAGCGTATTGGCCACACGCCGCTCCCCGCCGGGCCGGCAGAGGTGCTCCTGTCCCCAACGTGGGCGGACATCCGCATCCTTCCGGGCGTTCGGTCGGGACAGGGGCCATACCTCCCGCCGGAGAGGCGCCTGAGCCCGGAGCGGCCTATGGATGGCCCGGAGGCGGTTTACCACCTGTGCGCCCTGCTGTGCCATCTACTAACCGGGAGGGCTCTCTCAGTAGAGGGCATGCGGACCCGCCGGGCCGGTCTGCGCGCCGGACTGCAGGGACTTGGTCTGGAGCAGGGGGCGGAAACCGCCCTGCTGTCTCTGCTGGACCATGGACTTCGGCTGGAGCCATCCCGCCGGTTCTCAGATCCAGAGGCACTGCGCACTGCCATGTGGGAAGTTCAGGCGGCCCTAAACCACGCTACCCAGGCCCACCTGCGCCTGGCAGGGACAGCGGGTCAATTCGCCGGTGTGCGGTTCGCGCTCAACACGCCCCTCCAGTTTGGACGTCAGCCGGGGGCGAGCCAGATCCTGTTTTCTCCGCAGACCCCCGGCGTGAGCCGCCTCCACTGCAGGGTGGAGATGGCCTGGGGAACGGTGCTGGTCACCGATCTGGAGTCCCGCTATGGGACGTTCTTGGGCGAAACTCGGCTGATTCCCGGTATTCCAGTGGCGTGGGAGCCGGGGCAGCTCTTGGCGTTGGGGTCTGAACGACAGGCATTTTCTTTGGAAATCATACAGTAGGGGGCGGCTGACAGCCGCCCCCTGTTCCTTTCGTTTGGCCGGACAGCAGAGGGGCGGGGCGCTCGCGTCCGGGGAAAAGATGTTTCAGATTCTTACAGGAAACGCTCTACTGTGCGCCCTCCAGTTCGGCGATCTTGGCCCGGACCTTGTCCGGATCGATAAAGGTGGTACTCCCTGTCTCCAGGTAGCGGTTCCACCAGTAAATGGCCTGTTCTGGGTTTCGGGCAGTACCCCGTCCATCGGTGTAGGCGTCCGCCACCTCGTAGTAGACCCCAGCCCCGTAGTTGGACTGGGCCAG
>OGGQ01001375.1_pt1 | contig 31859 bp, 52 predicted proteins | sample 1571191 | NCBI WGS metagenome assembly OGGQ01 (sample SAMEA2582061, study PRJEB24529) | metagenome | biome: Human gut stool | place: China | collected 2011
GCATCACAGCAGCTACGCCAATCGTTGCTACGGCGGTCTGTGCCATGGTTTTCACAGCTCTGACTGCTGCAGCCTTTGCCCAAAGTTTCCAGTTTCTCATGTTATGCTCCTTTCTCGGTCGGCAGTGCCATAAATTCTTCGTGCAAATGTGTCATCACACCATTGCCGCCCAGTTCATGATACTGCTGATACATGTTTTCATAGTTTTCTTTTGCGTAAATCGGTGCAAACCCTGCATCAATGTACTTGTTATAGCAGTGCAACATCCGGTCACGGAGCAAGGCTTGTACGCCAAATTCCAGTGCCTTTTGTCGCATTTCCTGTTCTTTCATTCGTGCTAAAATCGCTCTTGTCCCAATTCCAAGAATCCCAGATGCACTGATCACAGATAAAAGGATTGTAATAATACTGCTCAAAAAATCCACTCCTTATGAAATTTTAATAGTCTGAATTGTGATTTTGTCACCTGCCGTTGCTGGATTTGTAAGCACGAAATAACTATATTCAGTAGCGTGATATTCATATCTATAGTCTAAACCAGACATTAAATGTAACCCGTTTTTGTACACATTTACAACCATATTAGCACCAGTATATCTATTCGTTTCAATCGGAAATTGCGTTTGACCTTCTTCTGCTGTGCTTTGCAAAACATATTCTTCTAATGTTGGTGGATTCTTCTTTTGTTCTTCCCACCATTCATTAAAACTGTCTTTTAAGTTTTGCAACTGTGTTCCTGAGTTAATCAGAAAAAGGTTAAAACGAGCTTGTTCGCTTTTTAAAGCTGTTTCAATTTTTGATTGTGCATCCGTTACAAAGCCGGAAATTTGTGCCTGTGCGTTTGTCACCGCTTCCTGAATGACATTCACAATATTTTCTGTTCCGGTGATTCCGACTACATATGGACAATTCGCAGCACCACGATTATCGTTCACGTTTTCGGCGGTGATAGCAGCAGCCTGTGCAGGTACATACACATAAGCAAGCACAAACAACTTTGCTGCATTGGTGTCCGGAACATCCGGCTTTTGCGGATCAGCTGCCGGTGTCCCTTTATGTACATCAATATAGCCGTTTCTGTATGCTTCATCCAGATTGACCGATACACAAACTGCATCCCATCGAGGGTTCTCGCTGTCTGCCGCATCAATCTCGACTTCCAGAATATCCGTATTTCTCACATACTTATTTAAGATTTTTGCTCTGCCTGTGTCAACCTGAACGCCCATCGTAGATCCATCGGCAAAAACTCTAAATTCTTTTCCAATGCCTGCATAAATCCCGTCAGAAATCAATCCTTCGAAATAATCTGAAAAATCATCTGCCCCATACAGGCGGTCATGATTGATACTGTCATAAAATCCACTTTTTATCATGATTTCATCTCCCAGTCTGAAAATGTTGGCGTTACTCTGTAACCGTTTTCGTCATCCGCTTCAATTACTTCCAAAACTCGTGCATTTGCTTTCATGCCGTATTCATTTTCAATGCTTACAAGGTCGCCTAAATCCCAATCCCGGCGGTATATAAATTGCAGTGTTGTGTCCACTTCTCCGGACAGTCCCTCAATGATGCCAGTTTCAAACAGCTTTTCTTTTCCACGCTGTCTTAAAAGTATCCCATATTCAGCAGCAGTGTAATATGTACCATCGTCTTTTTTCATTCTTAGGTCACGAGCATCCACAAAAATTTCCCGGCGGTCTAATTGCTTCGGAACATTGTGTTCATCGGCAGAGTTCCACGTCTTGTGCGTCCAAATAACTGATCGGTCAGCACCTTCCCCTTCTCCGGCAATAAAAGCCATCGTTTTATTATTCTCATCGTCCAAAACATATTGGCTATTGATTAAGTTGTAGTATTTCGGTGAAAAAATAACAGGGGTATTTTCTTTTTGGTCGAATGTCCGATCAACGCCTTTGTAACACGTAAAATTGAATCCATCCTTTTTATCTGTAAAAACAAATCTAAAACTAAATCCATACTGCTTGCAGATGCTGAAAATAGCATCAAGAAGATTCTGATATTGATATACATTCCAATAAAGATATCCTTCTTCTTGGTCGAGTGTCACACCATACAAATCTTTTATAATGTCAATTTCACGGTCAGCATATTTTGCAGCCATGCCTTTTGCTTCCAAATTAATCAGATTGCAGCACAATGCTGATGGAGAACTTGCAGCGAAAGAGCTGGCATTTGCAACGACCCTATAGGATAAGATGTTTTCAACGCCACGTCCGGAAATAATAAAATAGTTCCCGTTTTCTGCATCTGTCTTGATTTCGATGTGTTCAATCATCATCGTGTTTTCGCAGTCTTCCCGGAAAACATAAAATCCAATCTGCAAGTACTGTAGTAAATCTGGATCAGCCGGAATGTATAGTTCAAAATCCCCAACATCCCAGTAACGCCGTGTCCAGATCAGGGAACGATACTGATCAATTACAGCAACCCTTTTAAAAGTTTGATTCAATATGTACAATTCCAAGTCATCATACCCCCAGTAATAACTTGTCAACTGTGATAGTAACAAGCAGATTTTCCGGTTTTTCGTCTGCTCCATAGGTTAGACGATTTTTCCCAGGCAGCAGCTGCACCCACTCAAAACTTTCGTCCATCGTGTTCAGAATATTTTTGGTTGTTCCATCCGTAAATGTCTTTACAATCGACAAATGATGTTTATTGGTGTTTACTGTGATTTTTTCGCCTTGATTCAGCGTTGTTTCTGTGCCTGTCAACTTCATGGTTTGATTGGATGTCAAATTGGTAAGCCATGGTCTGGATGTGATTTTTCCAATTGCCTTAAATTCGACCACCATTCCCGTTGACACCAATCCAGCATTGATAATACCAGATGTGCTATAATTCCGTTCAGAAACGGGAATTGGTTCGCCAATATTGGCAGAAAACGGAAATTCAAAACGGGCTTCTGACACTGACAGAACCAATGTTTCTTTCTTTGCACTTCTAAAATACGGGTCATTACAAATAATGGATACCTGTGCAGTCTCATTATTGCTGAACAAGTCACATTCAAATGTTTCTACGTATCCATCAATGTAGACATCATGAAACCCATTCCGGAAATAGATCCGGACGACTTTTCCCAGCGGAAAATGTTCGTATAAAGCATTCCGGTTTTGCTCCACGTCTGGAAACATCTTGATATATAGCACAATATTTCGCTTGTTGATTCTGCCGGAGTTATAAACCTCTCCGTCTACGTTGGCAATTGTGCTAAAATTCAGCGTTGCTCCGGGTGGGGCTAATCCATCTATTTTATAAATGCAAAAATTAGCGTTATTTGTAAAATCAATCGTTTTTGTTTTGACGAAATACAAAAAAATCACCCCTTTGCATTCAGCAGATTTTTGGACTGCCTGTAAATATCATACCGAGATAGTGCCTTTGGGCTGTTGTTTGTCTGATTAAAGTTGTAATTGTTGACAACTTGCGTTGTTCCAGCCGCTTTGGATGTGCCTGCTCCAATATTCAAATCACTGGAAACATTTGCAATCGCAGATTTCGCAGCTTGTAGCGTTTTCTGTGCGGATTTCTGCATTGCATTGACAGCAGTTTTTGTTTCGTCTTCAATGCCCTCTGCCATGCCCATCGGCAGGAACTTGCCGATCTGATCCGCCATGACTTTAGACGGGGAATTGATGTCAAAGAAACTTCTCAGCCCATCTAAAACGCCCTGACCAAATCCCTGAATTTTATCCCAAATCCAGCCAGCCATGTCATTAATCCCATTCCATAAGCCTTCCACAATATCAGAACCAATGCTATAGATTTTATCTGGCAAGCCGCTAATGCCATCTACAATGTTATCCCATAAATTCTGTGCGGCTTCGCTCGCCTTGCTACCAAGATCACTTGCAAATGTTGTGACTTTTCCAATGATGTCTGTCAGCCAGTTCCAAAATTCGCCCGGAAGTTCCTGTATTTTCGTGGCAATGTTCTCAAAAAAGTTGCTCGCTGCTTCGCTGGATTTCACCTGCATTTCAGCTGCCCATGTTATAACATTGCTGATTACATTTGTCAGCCATTCCCAGATTCTTCCCGGCAGTTCTGAGAAAAACTGCACAATAGAATCAATGATTTCTGGAATTTTTTCTGTTACAAAGGTTTTGATATTCTCTGCCCATGTCAAAATTGTTCCGATTGTCGCTCCGATTGCATAACCAATCTTATATGGCAAATCACTGAAAAATTGTACAACTCCGTCAATGATTTCTTGTACCTTCTGGTCAAAAGTCAATTTCATTTCAGCTGCCCATTCAATAACCTTCTCCGGCAGTTGTTTTAGAAAGTCAACAACAGTTTGCACAAACTCCTGCATAGATGTTTTTGCACTCGTCCCTAAATCAGAAAACCATTGTTTGATATTTGTCCAGACCTCTGATAATTTCTCGCCGATTTTCTCTGCGAGTGGTGTCAATCCTTCCACAATTGCATCTAAAATTTTCGGAATTGCAGCAACCAGAGCTGCCAGAACTTTTGGAATTGCCTTTACAATCGCCATAAAAAGATTCACACCAGCAGAAAGAATCTTTGGAGTTGCATTGGTTAGAAATTCTGTAATTGCAGCAATCATATCCGGTAATGCATCAACAAGGCTTTGAATGATGTCCGGCAGAGCATCTACCAACGCATTCAAAAGTTCAGTTGCAGCATTTAAAAGCTGCGGATAGCATTGTGCAACAAAATCCACAATTGAGCGAATAACATCTGGCAATGCAGCAGTCAGCCCCTGAACAATTTCTGGCAATACATCAATCAAACCGTTCAGCATGGTTTTAGCTGCTTCTAAAATTTGCGGTGTTGCTGCGGTCAGCCCATCCACCAAAAGAGGGATCAAAGATAGCAACTGATCCAGTAAACCCGGCAATGCTTGCACGATTGCATCAAAAAGCGTGGTAATTCCGCTTAAAATCTGTGGCGTTGCATTTACCAGCATTTCAATAAGAGCCGATATAAGTTCGGTCACGGTTGTTCCAAGGTCTAATTCTTTGAGTGCAGTAACAAGCCCCTGAAACAACTGCATTGCAGCACTTAAAAGCTGCGGTGCAAGTATAATGATTTCCTGTGCAAGCTGTGTAATAATGGTTGTAAGGCTTGTCAGCAATTGCGGTGCAACGGTTACAATTCCATCTGCAAGCGTCATGACAATTTCTCCGGCAGCAGCTAAGAGTTCCCCAGAATGCTCTGTGATACCGTTAAGAATGCTCTGAATAATCTCCACGCCGATATTTGCAACGGTCGGTAAAACGCTGGTAATGGTTGTTGTTAAGGTTGTCAGGATATTTCCGACAGATGATCCAATCTTTTCGCCTGCTCCGTCTACACCATTGGTCAAATCCATAAATGCACTGGCAAGATTTTCAACATCCGGAACAATTTTTGCAAGCACCCCAGATGCAAATGTGGTGAACATAGCAAGAACCGGTGTGAATGCTGTGCCAATTTGGGCGATAGAGTTCTTCATTTCGAGTTGTGCAGCGTTCAAGTCCATAACAGCCTTGTTATTTTTCTTGTACTGCTCCCCAAGGTCGCCATATAACCCATCCAGAGTATCAACAATTAGCTGTTGCCGCTGCTGTTCATCACCACAGGCTGCCAATTTGGCATTAAAATCATCTTCGTTTTCGCCTGCCCAGTTCAGAGCATCCGCCAAATTACCTGTAACCTGTCCAACCTTTGCGGTTTCGTTGACAGATTCTGCTAAGCCATCAAGCGGAATTGAATCGCCATATTTTGCCCAGATACCAGCCGAACTATTGAGCAGGCTATTCAGATTCTCTGTGCTTGTCCCCATCGCCATGAAGTTTGATACAGTGGTATTTGCAGCGGTTTCATCGCCCAAAACACCATACATGTCCTCGAACATTTTTCCGGCTTTTTCGCTGCTGATTCCGGCAGATTCCGCAGCAGAATTTAACTTTGCCATGTTATCATTAAATTCCTTGCTGCCCTCTGTTGCTGCAACTAAGCCTGCTCCCAGCCCTGTCAGAGCCATTCCAAGTCCAGTCAGAGCCGCTTTTCCAAGAGATCCAAGAAATTCTTTTAACTTGCCACCGGATTTTTCTGCTTCATCGCCGGTATCTTTGATTTCTTTGTTCGCATCGTCCAAAGATTTTTCGGCTTTTTTAGCAGAATCCCCCGTTTCATCCAGCGTGTTGTCAAAGGCATCTGCTGCACTTTCAGACGATTTCAGATAATCCTTATTTTTCTTTAGGTCATCTGACAAATTGGAGATTTCCGCACCAAGACGTTTTGCTTCGTCTGATTCTTCCCCGTACTTTATGACAGCATTTGCGTGTTCCTGTCGCAGGGACTTTAGATCCGATTCCTGCTGTTTGATTTCATTTGATAACTTGTCAAACGCACTTACAGTTTGTGTTTCTGTTTCTTCAGCCTTTGCAAGGGTATTATCAAAATCATTTGCTGCTGTTTCAGCTTCTTTCAGTTTCTTACGATTTTCATCTAATTCGCTTGATAAATCAGAAACTTTTTCCGCTGCTGCTTTTGCTTCATCTGAAAATTGCCCATACTCCAATACAGCACTGGAATATTCTTTTTTTAATGTCTTTAGATCCGATTCCTGCTGTTTGACTTCCCCTGACAGATTGTCAAACGCACTTACAGTTTCTTCTTCTGTGTTTGCAAGTTCTTCTGCTTGCCTTGCAGCTTCTTCGGCTGCCTTGCCCATCTCGTCCAGTGTATTGTTATGTTTTGCAATCTCAAATTCATTTCCCTTAATAGCAGCTTTTAAGCTGTTCATTCTAATCTGCATATTCTGTGCAGCTTCAGAATTTTCACCCTCACTTTGCACAATCTCAGCAAGTTTCTTTTCATAATCCGACAGAATTGTGGAATAACTTTCGTTTACGGTCTTTAATTGTGTGATTTTTGCAGTTAGTCCATCAGCAGAATCGCTCCACTTGTCCATTCCAGCAGTCGCTACTTTGAACTCTGAGTTTGCAAGAGCAATTTGTCGGTTTGCTTCCTGCAAATTGCTTTTCAGCTCCGAAATATCAACTTTAAATTTCGTTGTTGTTTCTTTCGATTTTGCCATTTCTTATCACCACCATTAAAACCAATTGTCCCTTGCCGGTCGCATCATGCGAGCAGGCTTTTTCTTTTGCTTGCTATGTTTCACTGTACGCTTCATCAGTAAAATTACTTCATGAGCAGGATATTTCCGCACTTTAATTGGATCTAAGCCACTGAATCGGTCGCATAAACTCACAGTAATATCAAAAAATGTATCATATAAGGACAGCTTTCCGCCGCCCATCATCAGTTTCCCTGATTTTTTCCGTTGTCCAATGTCTTAATTTCAGAAAAGCAGTACTTGATTGCCTGAATAAAAATCGGTATCAATTCGCTGACTTTTGTCCGGCGAATCTCTTCTTCTGTAACACCTTCAAAAATCTGCATCAGCAATGGTTTCAGCTGCGGCAGCAATTTCAGAATCATTCCACCGACTGCCGCTTTATCATCCACCTTGTCCAGATCTACACATTGCACAAGGTCTTCCATTGTACCCCACATCAGGTCAAACTGTGTCGCTGTGTAAGTCTTTTCCAATGTTTTTCCGGTCTTATCATAAATTCTCAGTTTCATGTCCATTATCATTTCCTCCGTTTAAAAATAGGCACCACACAATGTGGTCGTGCAGTGCCTAAATAAAATATCAATCTGTATAAAATTTACGATGTCTTTGCATTTACATCTTCTGGTGTCATAACCTTTGTGAACCATTCGTTCAAATTATCAGCCCGTGCATAGCGTTCATCGACCACAATACCAGTAATAGATTCTACTCGCTGTGCGGTTTGTGTACCCTCTACTACAACGACTGTATCATCTCGATACGCAAATTTATGAATGGTGCTGATTGCAGTATAGGTCAATTCTGTATTGGTTGTGTCAATGCTGTCAGATTCGGTGTTGACTTCTTCGGATGGAATTGCAAATACACCTTTGTATTTCCATACAAACCGCCAGAAACCATCTGTTCCCTTTGTTTTGTAACCAATGCAGAACTGTTTCGGTCTGGTTTCTCCTTCAATCAGCATGCCCTTTGTCGCATCAAATGCCTGTCCAGTAATGTTCGCCAGCACTGCCAAATGCAACGGTGCAACTGTAAGTGTAAATGTTTCCGCACCCTTTGCAGCGATTACAATCATGCCCTTGTTGTCGTAGAAGTGCGTTTCGCTGGAAGTTTCCACTTCTTTTGCAATCGTTGCAACATAAGCCAGCCGTGTTGGTGTTGTAGTAGTGAATTTTTCCTCACTGTCTTCCAAGACCTGTGCATAATACAAATCCTGTACGCCACGAAATTCAAAAATGCTGTCTGCCATAGCTTAATCCTCCTCATTGTTTTCACGGATTTTAAGAATCTGCACAGATATTCCACGCCCGATGTGGGTATCCAAGTCGCTAACCGCATCGTAAGCATCGCCCCATGCTTCAAATCCATTCTTTTTTAACTTTTCAATTGCTTGCCGCAGAACGTCATAGCATTTTTCCGGTTCAACGGCATAAAAATTGACATCATAGGTGTATAATGTCGCATATTCCTGATTGTCATAGGCACTATTCAAATCGCCTGAAATTTGCCAGAATGTGAAAAAAGCATCTGGATACGGTTCATCTTCCAGCAAACTTCCCTGCCGCCGAACCGGATACCCGAATTCTGATAATAGTGCAATCAAATGGTCTTCCATTGGTCACCCCATATTCCGTTCAATCCATTTTTCAATGGCTTCTCTTTGCAAATAAGTAATTGCAATTTTTGTATTTTTGCCATAAACAGCATCATACAGACCCGGAACAGCTGCCATTGGCGGTTCGTGCCGAGGTGTTCCATACATCAGGAAATTAGACACCAAACTTTCCGAAAGGTCAAACCCGATTTTAATTTCTCCAGTAAAGCCTTCCCACGCAACGGAAAAATTTTTGTCCAGTGTTGCTTTCGTGTCCCCTGTCCAGAACTTTCCCTTTGCTGGCATGTTGGCTTTTCTCATAATTGCAGTGACTTGCTCATTGACGTATTCTTTGGATGCTTTCAGGGCGGCTTCTGTTGCTTTTTTCAGCCCTTCTTCCCCTGCTGCCCGGTCAATGCTCTGCATGAGTTCCTGCCAACCGGAAAACTGTAAGCCGATTCGATTCTTCTTTCCCATGTATGATTACGCACCTCCGGAAACAGCCCTGATTTTGAATTTCAAGATCTGATTCCTCATATTGATGTTTTCTGGTGTTCCAATGACTTCATATGTTTTCCCGTCCGCATTCTGAATCCGGCAGTCTGCTTTGATATCAGGTCGATACCAAGTTTCAATGACTGCTGTATCTTCAATGGTGACCACATCATTATTTGTGCGTTCTGTTCCGCCGAATGTTTTAAAAGATGCATAAAACAGAATCCCAGTTTCCGGATAAACTTTTTTGGTTATGCCCTTTATCAGTTTTGTCTGCGGAATCAGCAGCCATAGCGGAACAACAAACGGCTCATTCGGTCGATAATTGGACAATTATGCATCTCCCCTCTTATAAATCAGCTGGATTGCACGCTGAACAAAATACTGCGACAATTCCGCTGTGCCCATCCCATAATTCCATAGGTCAGAAACGCCACGGATAATCACACCGACAGCCTCCGGACTGTTTACGACCGCATCCGAAACGCCAGCATCCAGCAAAAACGCTTTTACATCGTTGATATAGGTTTTCAGCGTTTCATCCTGATACGTCCCCGTGATATTCAGACCGATTTTCACTTTTTCCAACAGTTCTTCAGCTGTCATGTGATTCCCCCCTTACTTTGCAGACTTCTTCAGCACGAATACAGAATTTACATCCAGCAGCTTGCCGTCCATAATGCAAAGCCCCTTATTGTACCATACATTCTTTTCATCGCTAAACCACCGCTTGAATGCCAGCTGCAAATTGGTGTTGATTGCATAATCATTCGGGCGGAAGTAAATTGCGAATGCATCCCCGTCCGCTGCTGCATCAAAGTCTTTCATGATGTCTGGTTCTACGAGGATGACTTCCCGTCCTGCAAACTTGCCGGATACTGTACCATTGACCGGATCATATGTTTCCATGTAAAGCGGTCTGTCGTTCGCATCCTTCAACGTCATGATCTGAGATTCAAACGTTGCAGCAGTCATTACCAAAACGCCTTCCCCACGATAAGCCAACGGCACTTTTGCAAACAGCTTTGTTCTCCACTTTGTCCAGTCTGCAAGTTCTGCCGCAGTAAAGGTGATCTTGTTTTCTGCCTTTACCCGTGTATCATTGAGAATACCCATCGGCTGACCGCTGCCAGTGCCGGACAAGATGACACGGTCAAATTCCCGTGCAAACGCTTCAGACAACAGCCGTGCCATTTCCGTTTCCAGCGTATCCAGCGTAACGACCTGAGAAAGCAAGGACTGAGAAAGACGTGCTTCCACAATGTGATAGCCGAAAGATACGCTGGTCTTGATTTTCGGAACTGCCTGTGTATCAGAAACAGTCGTTTCCGTAATCCAAGAAACCGTCGGAACCAGTTCTTCAATCGGAAATTCTACGCCGCCCTTAACATTCAGCTTCCGGACACAGTTATACAAGTTTCCATAGACTTTCAGTTCTTTGATAAACTCGTTCATGATGGTGTTCGGAATCACCTTGCCAACATCCGATGTAATCAAGGTTTCATCTGCACGCTTCTGGTAGTTCCATTCGCCGGTCTGCACATACTGCATAAATGCTTTCCGATATTCCATAGAATCCAGTGCATTTCCGGTTCTTTGTTCTCCCTGCGGATTCATTGCAAACGATGCAAGATTTCTTGCCTGCATCGGATTAAATGCAGACCGCTGTCCGGTTACATCATCGTCTGTTTTGCCAGCAGAATCACTTCCGGCATCATCCTGATTATCGTCCTTCTCTGCTTCTTTCAGCTGTTCTTCTGCATCCTGTAATTCTTCTTTCAATGCCAACAGGGTCTTCCCAAGGTCTCTTACTTCCTGTGCATCTTTGGAAGTTTCAAGTTTTGCCTTGAGTGCCTCGATTTCTTTCTTTCTTTTTTCAATCAGATTTTTCAGAAATTTTGTCATATGCTCATACCTCCAGTAAATATTTCAGTTTCAGCTTTTCCAGTTCTACATCTTCGCTGCCTTTGGAACGTGATTTTCTGGCATCTTCAACCGCTCGCTTGTCACGGGCAGAAATTTCAGTACTTTCATATGCTGGAAATGTCACAGCAGAAACCTCTGCAACCTGTCCAATGCTATTGATGTATCGGGTCGGATGGTCGGTATCTAATCCTTCCCATTCATCTCCAGTAATCGTAAACATAAAGGACATGCCGGAAATATCGCCACGCTGCACAGCAGAATATAACGCCTTTGCATCCGGATTGTTTTCCACGTCCAACTGTACTTGTATAGCTAACCCATCCTTGTCACGCTGGAGCTGCATCGTAGATTTTTTGTTTCCGGCTTTTGCCCGTGCCAATGGAATCATGCCCGTATTGTGATTGACCAAAAACCGCACATCAGATAAATCTGCATCATCCAACGCACCTCGCCGAATAATTTCATCGTAAAATCCCAAATCAGTTTTCATTTCAAAAACAATCGGTCTTCCAACCAGATAAGAACCGCCATCGCTGTCTGTATCTGCTCGAATGTCAAACATAAAATTTCTTTTGCAAAATTCAGGCATTGCATTGCACCTCCTTACATAATTGTAATATCATTGATTTTTGGAGAACTGTTGTCGCTTGTTCCCGACCATGCCAAATAATATTCACCTGCCGGAACACTCGAAATATCAACGGCTTCTGTTACGCCAGCTGTTGCATACACATACTCAAAATCGACTTTGACAATGTTTTCGTTGTCCGCTGCCAGCAGGCTTTGAATTGATGTCGCCTTTTCTGCATCTGTCGCACCGGTAACCAGACCAGCAGGAATGAACTTGAAAAATTCCCCGTCTTTCATCGAGCTTGAAATGTACCCATATAACAGCAACTGTGTCGGGCTGATGGTCAGTGGCGTGGTGCTAAAAGTCGTCACTTGCTGATTCCATCCGAAATCCGTATTATTATAATACAAGGAATGATTGGAATCTGCATTGCAAAATGCACTTTCCGCTGTGATATATTCCTGCAAAGATTTCAGCCCCGTTGTTGTCAGCGTGTAAATCGTACCTGTATAGTTTGTATACATTGCGTTATCAAACACGTAATAACGGGTCGTGGTTGACCCTGTGCCAATCAAATTTGGCGTAATGATAGATGAACCATCCGCATTATTGACTTTCAGCCGATATACGGTCGGGGTGTTTTCATAGATTTCAATCGTTGGAGAAATACCATCTGTTCCCGGTTCGCCATCTTTTCCGGGGACACCGTCTGCACCATTCGCACCCGGTGTCCCAGCCGCTCCGGCTGCTCCCGTTTCCCCGGTATCTCCCTTGTCGCCCTTTGCACGTCCGGCATTGATGATTGACCCATCCGACAATGTAACAATTAGATCTCCGTCATTGTTAATCGTGCAATTTTGGACAGAAACAGCCGTACCGCTGCCGCCACCACTTTGCTTGATTTTTTTGTTTAAAATCGCATAAAGTAACAGATCCATCTGCAAACACCACCTTTACAGCTTGTACCATTTCGATTGGTACAAAATATAGACATCTCCGGTATCCGCTGCAAGAAACATTGTGCCTTCGTCATAATCTGTCTTGAGTGTTGCAACATCAGAGGACAATCCCAGCAGCTTCCAGCAAGATGCATAATTAAGTTCCTTCATCCGTGCTACCACCTTCCTGTGTTTGATATTGCTTTGCATCATTTACATTGATGTAATTTAATGACATCATCCGCACACCGGACAATTCTTTCAACGGACGCATTCCAAATGCTGCCCGTTTTTCGTTTTCGTACAAACTGCCGCAATCACCCAGCAAGCGAATCATTTCCAAAGTCTGATCCGTTGTCATAAAGACCAGATTTTTCGTGTAGAATGTAATTTCATTCCCAAACGACTGTTCTCGTGGGGTCAAAAGAGCCTTTGTAAAGTTCTGCGACAGCGATATGACAATCGGTTCAATGGTTTTCTGGAAGAATGCTTCGTATTGTTCCTTTGTATAGTCCCCTGTCAAAATACACAGCGGAACACCAAAGTATCGCAGTATCTTTTCATCAATAAATTTGAGCGTATCTGCATCCACAAATTTTACAGTTCGGGTGATTGGAACAAATTCCGACTTGTTGTCCAATGCTAAGAATCCACTCTGCGATTTTGCGAGTTTTTCTTCCAGTTCTTTCATTGCTGCTTCTGTCTTGCCGTCATCCATTATGGTATTGTACTTAACGACCCCATTGACCGCACAGCTGGAAGACATCGCAACTGACAAATTATGCAGTAATTTATCATTCAGATCCAATGTGTCCAGCAACGCTTGATTGTCTGGCTGTCCACATGCATTCCCACCCATATATTCACTCACACTGTAATTTTTCCGGATGTGAATGATGTCTGCATAGTTCAGCGTTGTTTCATAATTGTTCGCAAATGTGAATTTTACAAACAGGTTTCCAGCTGCATCCTGCAAAAACACAACATTCTGCGGTGCAATCGGATATAATCCCGTATAAACCTTTGTCACGCTGCCATTCGCATCTTGTCGGGTGTAATAAGTCGGAATAATAAATGCATTATAATTCAAATACAACTGCCAAATCACTTTTTCAATGAAATCTGCTGTTGTCATAAGCTCATTCGGGGCATTCAGCAGCGTTTGCAATCCGCTCTGAATCGGAATAGAATCAGAGCCATCTTTTTTCACATGCATCGGAATCAGCTTTTTGCACTCCGAAACAATACAATTGATTGCCTGCTGTACAACATCGCTCGCATAGATGTTCTGCCCAAACTGCGAATAAATCGGTGTGAATCCGTTCAGGATGTCTGCATACTTTTTATTCTTGCTTCCATGGATCAATTTATCGAACTGATCACGTAACCAACCCAAGCGATCACCCCCTATCTGGATTGCCGAATCAGCTGTGTAAAGTCTGTACGGTATCTTCTGTACATCTCATACAAAATAATCATCGTAACAGCCCCGTCAATTCGCTTCGCACGTTCTGTTTTCACACATAGAGCAAAATTATCAACGGTTTTAATACCAGCGTTTTTCAAGCACCATTTATCAATCTCATTGTTATTATAGTTAATCAGCTGATGTTTCAGGTCTGCTTCACAATATTTCAGTGCATTGGATAATGTGTAAGCGTTCTGCAAAATCAGCACCAAATCTTCATTTTGTTTCGTCCAGCCGTAATAATCCATACGATTCATCCAGTCACGGCTAAATCGCTGGTCATATCCGCACCGCCACAGGCGGATGTCATAATCCGTGTACAGCTTGTAAAACCAATCTGCAACCACGGACAAATCAATGTCTGTTCCGTCTGTAATCGTAAGCAGTCCGGCTTTTGCCCAATCTTTATACCTTGCACCGGCAATCCAGTCATCCGAATCTTCTAACTTTGACTGTGGGATAAAATACATGGTGTGAATGTATTTGGTTTTGTCATCCGGTTTCATCATCAAAATCTTTGCACAGGTCAGGTCAGTTGTTTCTGACAAGTCCACTGCACCCAAACAAATGCAACCACGAAATTCTTCCAAATCATAAACTGCACCATAATCATAGTCTTCCAGATTTAGCCACGATTCTACTGCATTTTGCTTGATATTAAAATCTTTTGGCAATACAAAAATACGATCCGCTTTGGATGACCGTGCAAGATCTACCTGTTCTCGCAGGTAATCCCATTTTTTCACGATTCCCAGCGTTGGATTGCTTTTCACCCAAGTGCGTTCATCCTGCCACACTTCGTTTTCAGAATCCTGTGTATAAAGCCACGGCAAAAGTCGCTGCCCTGCAAGCGTGTCATCTTCTCCACTGATTACAGCCCGTGCTTTTTTCAGTTCATCGTCTAAATAGCCGCCGACCACAAAGCCTTCGGTCGTGATATTGATGAATTTCGGGTTTTCTTTCAGACTTTGCGACTGTTCAATGGATTTCCCGATGATGTTTTCTTTCATTTCGTGGGTTTCGTCTATGATTGCAAAATCAATGTTACGTCCTTCTTTGTTTTTTGTCCGGTCAGACAGCTTGAAAATCTTCGACCCATTCACTTTATTGAGGATAAATCGCTGATTTCGCTTTGTGTCCAAATCGTCCGGATCAATCAACCGCCGCATGGTGTCAATTGCATCGTAAGTAATGCTTGCTTGATTGTCATCGTTGGAACTGCACACAATATCTGCACCGTTATTTCCAACAATCAATTCAGACAAGCCCAAAGCGGAACAGGTTTCCGACTTTGTATTCTTTCTGGCAATCAGTAAAATGATTTTTTTGAACCGGTCAAATGTGGTTTCGCTCATTTTGAAGCTGTAAATTGCTTCGATAAAAGCTTTTTGCCAGAGCATCAGCACCATCGGCTGATTATAATACGGCGATTTTGTCAGCCGGACGCACTTTTCCATGAAATTGATCCGGATTCGTGCATCTTTGGTATCATAATAAAAGGCATCGTTCAGAAAATCGGCTTTTAAGTTTTCTAACTCCTGCCACAATTCCTGCCCGACAAGAATTTCACCACATGCAATCCGTGCATGGTATTCCAGCAAAAAAGAATTATCCGGTGTCCAGATTTTCTTTTCCTTGATTAACATGCACAGTCCATCCCTCTTTCTCTTGCCCACGCTCGCAACGGACTTTCCTGCTGATCTCCGTTGTCATCGGAAATACGGGCGACAATCTTCACAACATTGGTATACTGCTGCAAAAATTCCCGATACTGTTTTGCTGCCGGTGTTGCCTTCTGCTGAGACGGATTTTCTGCATTGATCCGAATCATCGGCAACTTTTCTAGTTCTTCCAGCTTTGTTTCCAGAAAAATCATGCGGTCAATCAAGGGCAAAATTGCAATGCTATTCGATTCATTCACGATTTTCAGCAATTCTTCTCTTCGATTCATTTCTTTCCACCATCTTCCAGAATTTCAAATCCAAAAATCTCATTTTTCAGGTTTCTGCGAGACGGCTGCACCCCTATCATCAGTTAGCCCTCACTCGCTCTTTTTTCGATGTGGGGGGTGGGCAAAAATTTTTCCCACCAATCCAAAATAAATTTTTCCCACATTTCTTTATCTCTATTGTCAGAAAGATTTCGCAAACGGTCTAAGCATTCTTCCTTGCTGGTATCCACAAAGATCTCACGAGCGTTCAAACTCTTCTGCAATCGTTCCCGTTCGCTGCTCAATGGATAGCCGCCGATCAGATAGGCGTTCTGCCATTTCCCTCGCCGTGTGCGAATCATATCAATCAGTAGATCACGCACACCAAACGCAACAGCGTTCAGTCTTGGCGGTTTGACATATCGTTCTTGCATGCTGATGCATTGCCAAATGTTATCCATATCCACAACCAAATCACCAGCTGACATACTCTGCTGTACCAGTGTTGTCTTACCAGACAACGGACAGCCATACACCAGATAGACTTGTCGTGTGTAATATCCCAGCTTATTGTGAATCTTGTTGTGGCAATGATGATGCACCAACATGACATTGTCTGGATGCAATGTAATCATTGCATCTGTTATGTTTTGGTCAGTCAGTTCGATTTTGTGATGTCCGATGCAATCATACTTATGCACAATCGGCTTTCCGCAAAATTCACACAGCAATTCTCCCTTTTCGTTTACCCGTTCCATCCGGAGAACTGCCATCAATTTCACCCAAGGCTTCGACTGATAGAAACTACCATTCATTCGTAAACATCCCTTTTGCTCTTGCAAGTAATTCCGATGCTCTCAGCCGGAAACGCATATCTTGCTTTTCATCCAGAAAAATTTCCGTCCAGAACGATTGAATCTCTGCAATGGTCGCCACATGCTTTCGTGGATCATTTTCACACAAGCTATTCAGATATGCAATATACTGTTGTACTTCCGGACGTGCAACTAATTTAGTGGCATTGCCCCTTGCATACTTTTTGGAATATCCTGCCCGAATTACGGATTGTTCCGCATTTCCGGCACATTCTCCGCAGTAATAAGTTGCAACTAATTTATATTGCGGTTTTACGTTCGGTTCATCCATCTTCCATCACATGCTTATCAGCATCTGACCGTTCAATTTGATAGGCTGCTTTGCATGGATTCTTCATGTTTTCCCCTCCATCGTCAATATTAACAAAAATGCCGATACAGGTATTTCCCTATATCGGCAAAATCCATATTATAATTGTATCATTTATTTACAAGAAAAACAACGAAATTTACTGCAAATCACTGCAATTGTCTGCGAACTTTTGGAGAGCTTCTTGCAGCTTGTAGCTGATTGTACGTTCTGAATAATGCATATGATTTGCAATGTCCTGAACCTGCTCCATGTTTAAATACTTGCGAATCAGGATTGCTTCTGCAACTGGATCTCTAAGCTGATGTATCGCCGTTTTAATTTCTGTCCGGCATGCTTCGACCACTTTTCGTTGCTTCTGGCACATCTGTTCTGCTTCCGGGTCTTCTTCTTCATGTTTTTGCTTGTAATCTTCCAAAGCAGCTAATTTGATTTTTTCTTTTTCCAGTCTGGAGAAAAACACGTTTTCCTGACTGGTTTCTGCCTGTTTATCTTTCATCGTAATACTCCTCAATGCATCGAATGGCTTCATCAAATCCATAGCAGACCTTTGCAAGATACCCCTGCTCCGTCAATCGTTGTAACCATGTCTTCTGATTCTCGGATACTCTGCCACGTTCCGCTTTCATTTCTATGTACAACCCGTGATACTGCCCACGTGCAACCGGCAAACACAAATCCGGTACGCCTGATTTTACACCAATATCTTTTCTCTGCTTGCCTTGTGCTGCATTGCACTTGATCTCATTCGGGATATGATACAGCAAATCTAGCCCCGGATAGCGTATGCGATTGCTGGCATAGCACGACCACTCCATAACGGTTCTCTGATGTTGATATTCTGTCATTCCATCCTCCATCCGTACAGAGCCGCTTTAAATTCCTCCGGATTCAGATTGCGTTCTGTGCGTTCCTGCTTGCATGCCTTAATAGAGGTAAATAAAATTGTCTGAATCTTCCCTTGTAAGCAGCCCTGTATCCATCTGCCGGAAGTGCGGTTGTAGATTCCGTAAATCGGCTTCCGTTTCTTCTTTTTTCGGATTCCAAACAGATTTTCCGTTTCTTCCGATTCAAAACGAAACATCTTTTCCATTTCCAATTCTTCCGGTGTAAATTCCGGTTTCTCTGCGAACGGCGGCTTTTGTTTCTGAGCAACTTTTCGAACTGTGTCGCCGGATACGTGAAAAGTTTCTTTGATTTGTTCCGTGGTCATCGTCCCATTGAAATATTCGTCAGCAACTGCCTGCAACTTCTTTTCCTGCTCCAGCCAATGCATGATAATCGCATCCCGGAACGCACCCCGATATTTTTTTATGATCAGCCGTGTGTAATTGTATGACCGATGCAACTGCTTTGCGATGTCCTCAATGCATGCTTCATCCACATAGTAGCGATAGGCTGCTTCTGTCAGTTCTTTTTCTTTGCACATCTTCGGTACTTCCTTTCTCTTCTTTCGGATTCTTTCGCTTCTCAGTCGCTCGAAGTGAATGTAATCGGCTGAATCATCTCCGGCAAAAAGTTGATCTCATAATGATATGGGTCAACATGTGCACCGCTGATGTCCTCAATCGTGTAGATTGTCCACTCATTCAGGTAAACATAATCCACCTTGTATTCGTCCTGACCAGTTTCCAGCGTGATAACGAGTTCATGATTGCTGTTATTGGATACAGAAAAATATCCAATCACTTCTAAGACTGGCTTATCTGTTCTGGCGTTGATAACAGATAGCCGCCGTTCCACGTTGAAATAGTCAGCTTCCTTTTGCACATTGTATCTTGCACGGTTGGCTTCTCTGCATCCTGTAAATGATGTAAGCACAAAACTTGCTGCTACAGCAATTGCAATGATTTTCTTTTTCATTCTGATTCCTCCAGTTCCTTATTTAAAATTTCTGCTGCTTTTAGGGCGTTTTTCTTGGTGTCAAAAGCCACCATGCACGGATTTTCCCGTCTGGTACTGTAACTTATGTCATATCTGTCTAGAGAATGGTCAAAATAAACATGGGACTTTACTTCATCATCATCTTCGTAGTCTGGCACATAATCCGGGCAAAGCATATCATGCAGCTGTTCCAACCGTAACAGCAACCGCATTTTCTCCACGACTTGATCGGCACGTTCTCCCGTGCGAAAACAGTTGCCAATTTCAAAATTGTAGTTGTCTACTTCATCATCATAATTGCAAAAGCTGTGAGCACAGAAATCATTATCAACAAAAAAGTATTCTTCTCCAGCCCCCGGCTTCCACGACTTCAACTCTTCCTGTTCCTTTTGTGCCTCTGCTTCTTTTTGCAGTTCTTTCAGCTTTTCCAAAAATTCCGCTTTCAGGGCTTCCAGTTTCTTTTCGATGTCGTTCATTTTGATCCCTCCAGTTCCGCATTGAGTATGTCGGCTGCTTCCATAGCAGTTACAACGTCTCTAAAATAAACCAATGTGCTTTCTCCACTGCTTCTGTCGAAAAATGCTTGCATTTCCCCATCAGTATGATCAAACGCAACAAGGAATTTTGCTGTACCATCCCAATCCGGCTCATAGTCCGGACAAAGCTGGTCGTGCAGCTGTTCAAGCTGCAACAGTAACCGTATTTTCTTTGCAACTTGCTCAGCACGTTCTCTTGTTGGAAAGTAGTCGCCGGATAAGATACAAGATTCGTCAATATCATCTCCTATATAAATATACCGGACAACGTCAACAGCGTTTTCGATTGCAAAGTACGCTTCCCCATATTTCGGCTTCCATTTCTTTTCGATGTCGTTCATTTATTTCACAACCTCTCTGTTTAATATCGCTGCCACTTTATCAGCTGTTTCGAAGCTATCAAAATAAACCTCATAAACATAGTTCTAAGCAGTCTGAATACGGACTTCTTCTTTTCTACGATACGCTCTCTGTGGTTCTTCCATATATGCAGGCTTCCTTTCAAATCAAGCAAACAATCCGCTGCAAAGTGAAGAAAAATACCATGATTCACCTGTATTTTTTTCTTGCACAGTTTGCAGGTTTTGCAAGAATAAATTGGTTTCATTTTAACTCCTCCCGTGATTTTTGCATTTCTTCCCATGACCGTGGTATCCACGGTAGGTTGACCAGTATCCATGATGCGTTTTTCGATCTTGTGCCGCCCAAATGTAAATAGTCTTCAGCGGATTGTAGTAGGTTCTCCCTTCTTGTATCCGCTCTGCAATGCGATTTTTGTAAAATCGTAAAGCGTCCATGCCGTATTCAGCAACCATATCGTTTTCTGTCAATTTTTCAGGGATTTTAACGTACATCGATTTCATTTGGATTCCTCCACTTCTTCCAGCAGCTTTCTTACATCGTCCTCATACCGCCATTTGCATTGTGTCCCGTCACAATCACTGTTGCAGCAGTGGCAGTATTCGTTTGCTAAACATTCTTCATACGGGCTATATTCCGCACACTCTTCAAAAAGCCCCTCTGCATCATCTGCTACTTTTTTCAGCATCTGTTTCAGCTTCTGGTTTTCTTCTTCCAGTTCGATGATGTATTCATCTTTGTGATCACAATGAACGCAACACAATCCTGAGATGTTTGCAAACGGGCTTTTGATGTCCTTATTAACTCTCCACTGTTTCGTTCGCTTTATAATCTGCTTCTGTTCCCTGTTTTCCTGCTCCAGTTCCTTGTTTCGCTGTTCCAGCAATTCCACGGTTTGTTCCAGCGGCTGAATCGTTCTAAGCAGCGTCTGTTTGATCTCATGCATTGCATCTTCATCATTACAAACACGTTTGTTCCATCTTGTTGCATATTCGCCGATACAGTCTAATTCAAGGTGTGCGTCGCCTGCTCCAATCGAAAACGGCATACAAATATCATCCAGTATGCAGGATACCTCTTTATTTATGTCGTAATCTTCATGCAGGAAATACAAATAATTTCTCCGCTTGCCGTTCCTGTCTAACCGCACATCGTTATGAAACCGCATTTTTCGACCGCAGAACGGACAAGGTTTCAGATTGTCGCCGAATGTTTTCTCTTTTTCTTCAAGAGCTTGCTGCCGTCTGTTCCAGTCCTGACAAGCCTTATACTTGTTCGCAAACCATTCTCCGGTGCTGTTGTGTACCCCATTTTCAGAGCAAAACAGCTTGTAGCAGTGTTCTGCTTTTTTCGGATCTATGTCGTAAATGTCATTGATTTTCGGCACAGCCCCACAAATTGCACAGGGCATCAGATGTTCAACCAGTTTTCCCATTTTTCATTTCTCCTTTTCATTTATATCTTCATTTATATCAAAAGCCCTCTTTTCGCAGGCGTGTAAAACACCCGTTCTTTTGGATAGCCTTTTTTATATGACTCTGCCAATGTGTCACCCTGTACAACGATTGCTTTTATTCCAAGCAAGCTCAGCTGCACATAGCACATATAGACTGCTGACCAGTCCAAATCCTGACAAACCACATCCAGTACCCTTTGATAATTGATTCCCTTTTCCTGCAATACCTGTGCTGCGGCGATGACCATTCCGCCGCTACCGCAGGTAGGCTCACCCAACGAAAGCTTCTTGTTTTCGTCTATGGTATCTGGCAACGTCAGTCTTGCAGTTGCCAGACTGACACTGTACGGCGTGAAAAACTGTCCGGAATTTTTATTTCCGCCGATGCTTTCCATATAGACTTCACCCAGCACATCACCAAGCCCTTTTTCATAGGTAAGTATCAGCATCCCAGCCATTTCAGCCATTTTCATCCGTTCTTCTTTGCCGTATCTGTTCATCGTTGCAAGATACTGTTCTTCTCGTTGCTTCCACAGATTGTCGTGAAATATCTGCATACTGTTGCTGATCGACAGTGCAACACACTGTATCCAATCAGCAAACACCACCTGCGGAGCATATTTTCCGGACATCTGCTTGATGCAGGCTGCTATTTGTTTTTTCGTAAGACCACCCCTTTACCGAACACAAAGTTCTGACTTCTCCATCCACCACTTTGAATATTTGCTCTCATAATTTCCGCCGCATGAACAGATTTTTTGTAGCATTTGCCACACAATCTCTTGTTTTTTACCTCTATTCCGCAGAGTACACAATGATAGCCGTCACCAAACAATATTCGCGGAATTACATCCTTTTTTCTTCTGCATTTTTCAGCAGCTCTTCTGCTTTTTAGCAGGCATTCCGTGCATTTTGTCTTTCCGGCTTGTGGTGGTCTTTTCCCACATTTGGTACACTTTCCAGCTGCTTTTCGTTCTACATATCTCTTCCGCTGCCTTTCTTTTTCTTTTTCTTTTCGTTCCTTTTTTTGTTCTTCTGACATGTTTTTTATATATTTTGCAGTTGCTTCAGCAGCTTTAGCCAAACATCCCCAACAATATTTTCTGTTTGGTGCAGCGTTTTCTTGTCCACAAGTCTTACAAATCCCATGTTGAACATACCAATTTTGCAGTTCTTTATTATTTCCCATGGCGGTACCTTTCCAGAACTTTCACCAGTTCACTGCTTTATCAATCATTTCTCTCTGTTGCTCTTTTGACTGTCGCAAATAGATCTGTGTCATATTGACGCTGCTATGCCCCAGCAAATCAGCCAGCAAAGCAATGTTGTTATTTCGCTTCAAAAATTCAATTGCGAAAAAATGGCGAAATGCATGCGGATGCATAACCTCTTTTGGAATCCCGTACCTTCTTGCAAATCTTTGCAAGGCTTCTGATACTCCTTTACTTGTAATGGTTTTTCCATTTTCGCCTTGCATCACAGTTTCGTTTTCCTGAATGGTTTCCAGATAGTTAGCAATGTCATCTAACAGCGATTTTGGAAAATAAACAGTCCGCATGTGGGCTTTTGTATAGATGTCCACTTGTCTGTTCATTACATCCTTCTTGCAAATACGAATTGCTTCTGAAATTCGCATTCCCGTTTTCGCTAAAAGCATCACATTCACATACCAATGAATATTCCCGTCTTTTTTCAGCCCTGCAATCAGCGTTTCAAATTGCTGGCATGATATAACATTGTCAACATATGTTTTTTTCGGCATCTTCACGGGTTTTAGCTTCATCGGAATTTCCTTGAAATCGCAATATCGCAAAACAGCTGTGATTCGATTATTGACCGTCTGCGGCTTGAAATTTTCAATCAAATGCTGCTTAAAAGCAATCAAATTCGGTTTCGTAATTTCATCGAACATTTCAGAAAATCTGGTTACGCCTCTTACATATGCCGCAATCGTATTTGGGGCAAGCTCTTCCTCATACAGATACGACCGAAACCCTTCTATATCAATCATGAAACTTCACCCTCTGTCCGCAGTCCGCACAATACCGTACCTGCTTGTCTGTATGCTGCAAGTTTCCGCATGCTCTGCACGTCCACCAAACATATCCATCCATCAGTGTAGATGTTTCCACGTTTTCCGGAGCGGTCGGAACGGCTTTTTCTCTTGCTTCGTCCAGTTCCGCAAAAAGCCCGTCATAGCGTTCCAAAATCTCATACGGGGAAATATCATGATACTCCCACAACGCTGTATTGATTGCTCTTGCACATTCCGGCTTCATTGACTTACCGGAACCTTCCCCAAACAGAATCTCTTGAATCCCCTGCCATTCATCAAAGTCCAGCATGTCCATGTCGGTTTCTACCGCATAATCGACCTGCTCCGGAAATGGAATTTCATTTTCAAACAGGTTTACGACCATAGAATACACATACCGGACAGAGCCAAAGGGATGTTCTGCCTGCTCTTTTTCCGTAGTTTCCTTTAGGAAGCACGTTTCCGGAGTATCTACAATGCTGCTTCCCTGATTCAGCATCCACTGAACAATTTTATTTCTTCTCTCACTCATCGCTTTTCCCTCCATACGCTTTTGGAAACGGCATCCACGCCACGACATCATCCAACAAATCAATTCCAACATCGCCTGCTCGCATCACCACAAACCGCTTGTCAACCGCCCAATACTGTGCAACACACACTTCCCGAAAGCCGGTCAGCTTGTTGCAGCGTGTCACCAACAGCGTTCCGGATTCCTCCGGCGGTTCTTCTTCAACCGATGTCCATCCCATCGCAGAATCCACATCATTCAGCAGGCTGCACGCTTCATCAATCGCTGCATCCCATCCCTGATAAAATGCTTCGTCTGCATCCGCTCCGCCGATGTAGTCCAGCATCGCATACACTTCCCGGCGGCTGACGTAATCATCCGGAATCGTAAAGTCCAGATTCTTGTACTGCGTTTCGATATAGTCTTTCATGATTATTTCTCCCTCTCTCGTTATTTTAAAAATCCGGCACAGTCTGCACAATACAGACCGCCGCTTGCTGATCTCATGAGTGGCACACCGCTGATTTTACAGTGGCAGCATTGCTTCGGTATATCGTCCGGAGCAGGCATTGGCTGATTCCAGCAGTATGTGCAAAGACTTGTCCATGTGCTGCCCCGTCCCTTGTCGTCCTGCTCACACAGCCCCTTTTCACAATGTAGAAAAGGTTGACTGCTTGGACAGCCATCCACACCGCCAATTGCTTCTTCATGCACCATGTACGGTTTCTTTTTCTTCATGCATTCCTTCAAGGTCATGCTGCTTTGCTCCTCTCTGTATATCCTTTGCAAAGGCAATCAGATTGCCCAACTTTACGCATAGACGCTCCACAGCCTGAATGACATCATCCACGCATCCGACCTCATTCAGCAAGACTAGCCGTTCAGACTGTGCTGCCAGCTCAATTGCCATGCTCAGAAGCTGCCGGCTCTTCGGTACTTCCATTTCTTTTTTCTTCTTCATATGTCTTCTCCTTTCGGAATCCGTTCCAGTTTTGCCCCTGCTTCGGCAGCCCGAACATCCACCTTGTGATTGTGGATGTCAAAAGCAACCTTAATCATGACAGCCAAAGTAAGTATCAAAAAGCATCTGATCATCTTTCCTGCTCCTTTCCCATTTCCGGCGGCATTTCGGGCATAAATACCAGCCCGAAAACTGCCAGGATACATTCCACCACTGCTTGCACCACGCACATTCCGCATACTTGTATCCATTCCGGATTTCAATTCGTGGCGTTCCGTATGGGCGTTTCTCTTTCGCCATCGCTTACCGCCGCCCGTAGTTCTGCGGCGGTGGCGGTGCTTGCTCGTAATACCCATCATAATATCCGCCCTGCGGTGCGTTGTAGCCGTTCGGCTGCTGCGGTGGGTAGTTTTGCGGATAATTGCCTGCATCGCCCTGTGCGGCTTGCTGTGCATTCCCTGACGACTTTCCATCACCGCAGAAGTTCAGCTGATCCACATTGACTTCCATTGCATAGTGCTTCACGCCGTTGTTGTCGGTATAGTCCGCATTCTGTAGCCGACCTTCGGCGGTAATCATACCGCCCCTATGTAAATACTTAACTGCAAACTCTGCGGTCTTGCCCCAGCATACACAGCTAATAAAGTCTGCTTCCGGTTTCCCTTCCACCTTTCGATTTCTGCCAACCGCCAGACGGAAATGGCAAACCGCCGTGCCGCTCTGTGTCTGCCGTGATTCTGGATCCGCACACAGCCTTCCTGTGATTACAACCACATTCGTCATGCTTCAATATCTCCTTTCGCATCCTGCACTTCCCGCAATGCACGGGAAATATCATAAATAAATTGCTTCTGTGTTTCTGCATCTGGAAAAATGCATTCTGCCACATTGGAAACAAGCGTACACAATGCAGCACCCGTTTCCGCTGCATTCGCACCCCTAAACGCAGCACGGCAGCTGATTTGATGGTCTTCATGCAGAACTGCTTTCAGTTTCAGAATCTTTTTCATTTCTGTTCCTCCTGCTTCTGACTTGCTGTAGAATAAGAGCAGCCCAGTTCCTGAAAAAGTTCCTCTCTTTTTCCCAGCAGATAATAGAGTTCGTTCAGAAACATGGAATCCTCTGTCATGTCAGCGAACAGCTGTTCACTGTACAGCAGGATTCTGGATTTGATGGCGTTTTCCAACGCTGTCAGTCGTGCATATGCGTTCATTCTTTTATTTCCTTTCATCTTTATTTTTGTATGTTGCCAGTTCTTCCCGCAGGCGTGATATAATTTCTGCCTGCAAATCCAACGCCTTTGACAGCCTGACAATCTCTTCTTTTTGTTTCCGGCGAATCGTTCTGGCATCTCCTCGATATTCTCTCTGGTAGTTTGCCTTCTGCAATTTCCGGTGAATCTCCTGACAGTCCGGACAGCGTTTCAGGCTGTTAAACCGTTGCCGTCCCAGCGTTTCCCGTGTCCCAAGAACGCATCCGCAATCCTTGCAAAACTTGATCTCACTCACGGTCTCTTTCTCACCTCTCCCCTGCTCCCCTCTCGGTTTTGTCCACGGTTTTGACTTCGCCGTACTGGTTCATTTTCCGAATCTCTCCGAACAGGGAAGTGGTCAATCGTTGCTTTTCGGCAGTGACTAACTGCTCCAAGATTTCCGCATTGCCCTTATATGACACCGGAAAATCATAGGTCAGATACCTGTTCTGCACATCATCGTGCCACTGGATCTGTACCACCCGATAACTTCCACACAGATTCTCCCGGCTCAAATCAATCTTGGTTTGCAGCCGCTGGAGCGTTTCGAGATGCTCCCGAATCGTTACCGTGCTGTCAATTCCGTGGGACACATCGTAAAAGTTAAATCCATAGATTTCTTCGCTCTGCTCCGCCGGTGTTGGCTTCGGCGGTTCTCTGTGCCGTTCTTGCCAGTTGCTTTTGATTTGCATTGCAATATGATATGCAGCCGCTCCGAACATTCCCAGCACACAGACCACTGCAAAAATGGCTTCTCCATCCACAAACTTTTCCTCCTTTTTGCTTGACACCGAACCCGAAAAGGAGTATGATAATCTTACCGATCCCTTTCGGCGGATTTAAATTCCAATTTTATTTCTCCTTTTGATGCCCTGTTGCACCCTCTCAGCAACAGGGCTCTTTTTTATGCCTTGTCACTGTCGTCATTCTCCTGTAGGTTATAGATTAGGCTCTCATAGGCTGCTGCATTCTCTGAAACATAGGTTTCCGGCTTTCGCTTGCCCTGACAGGTTCCGTCTGTCTTGCCCCAATAAGCCAGTGTGCCTTTCCAGTTTGTAATCGGTTGTCCGTTTTTTGTTTTCCATCCACGTTCGCTGTAATAGTTGTAGAATTTCTGAATATCTGTATGAATTCCTTCCTTTTTAGCGAATGCTTCGATTTCCGATAGAGTTGGCTGTTGTTGAAAAGTTGAAAGATTTTTTTCTTGGTCTTTATCTAAGATAGATAGATAGATTTCTTTCTCTTTATCTATCTCTCTATCTATATCTATCTCTCCGTTTCCGTTTTGTTTCACTTGCGTTTCGGGTGTGTTACATTGTAACGCCTCGCTTTGTTTTTTTGCTCTGCACCGTCTTACTCGCTCTGCAACTGCCGTTTCAGAACCGATCGATTGCTTCATATCCGGCATGAAGTATTCCTGCTCGCTGCGGATCTCCAGCTTTCCGTGTTGCAGTAAGAAGTTCAGCGTTACTTGTACGTTGTCCTCTTCCTCGTCCAAATCAAGGGCAAGTTCTGCCGGAAAATCTTCTTCTAAGCCATCGTAATATAAGTAACCATCATCTTTTAGGCTTCGGAGCATCATTTTTAGATAAATGATAACGTATGTATCACCGCCAGCAATCTTTCGCAGCCGTTTAATGGCTTTATCTCCGAAAAAGTCTTCCGGAAGTTTCAGCCAGTAGTACCGTTTTCCCATCTGTTCACCCCCTTACATCATCCGCAGATACCAGCGGACAAATACCGCCGTTGGGACTAAAAAGCCCCGATTCACACTGCCAGCCTGCCGCCACGCAATGCCGAAAGAATTGGTTGTCTCCAGCATGGAGCGGACACTTTCCGGTGTGCAGTGCAGGAACTTCGCCAGAGCATGCACCGGAATGTTCTGCGGATATGCTGCGATCAGATCAGCGACCTTTTCCGTGTCCTGCTCGATGTACGCTTGAATCTGTGCGTTCATGTTCTCACATCCTTTCTATTTTGATGCCCTTACGGGCAGTGGGTCGGGATACGCTCCCGACGGGCGTTGTTCGTATAAAGGCAAAGAATGAGGTCTTGCCAATGGCTACGATGCTGCCACACCGTCCCCGTGTTGCCGATAGGTCAGCAGGGGCTTATTTGTTGTCCATCTCTTTGATTTTTATCGCTGTGAAAAATTCAGCGTGTATCTGTCTGATATTGATGTTCTCTTGCCCAAGAATTTTTTCGATTTTTTCTTTAAATTCTCTGCGTTCATCTACACATCGTTGAACTTCAACTTCATATTCTTCATGGTTGTCGAATGAAAAATCAAAACACGGAATCTCACTTGTTATCCAATTCCGCAAAGCTTCTCCACTTACGTGAATGTTCCATATTGTAACAAGGAAATTCTTGTTTTTAGCCGAATAATCGTCTACAAATTCGGACTTTGAAATGATTTCAATTTCAAAACGTTCATTTGAAAGTTTCATTTTTGTTCCCTTTCTCCCCGTGTTGCCGATAGGTCAGCAGGCTCTACAGATTCCTATTGTCAGAATACAAACGCCTATGCAAAAAGACAAAATTGCAAGAACCACCATTGCCACTCTGAATACAGTTGGTGCTTCATCCTGCCATAGTCTTACGATGAAATATGTCAGAAGCAACGCATCGCACATATGAACAATTCCCAGTGCAATCATTTCCAAAGAAATCACCACCTATCTATTAGTACCATGATTGCAAGCAGAATGAGATTAAAAATCCCGTAAATTAAAGCAAGCAAAATCATTTTTCATTCCTTTCTCCCGTGTTGCCAGCAGGGCAGCAAGAATTCGGCATTTTGACTTTATAGGATTCTTCCTTTGTGGGCTTTCCGTTTTCATCAGTTACGGCAAATTGTTTCTTTGCTGTAAAAAAACATCCATGCGGAATCTGGCATATTGTTTTTGGACACTCTGTGTTTTTCTGTGGATCACATAAATACAGAGTGATTTTTTTTACATCGCTTTTCAAACTTTCACCACCTTCTTTTAATTTCAGTCAAGCGTTTCAGTTCTCTGCCCGACCAGCAGATTGATGAAATAGACCTGCCCTTTTCCGGTGACTTTCGGGGTCTTGCTGATGGTCGTATAGCCGGAATGAATCACGCTGGTTTCTTTGATCTCCATCAGTCCACGCTCCATACTCCGCTGCGTTGGCAGGTTGTATTCCGAACCGCACCGCTTGATCAGATAGCCGTTTTCCCGCATCCACTGGAACAGTCGTTTTTGCCCCATATCCACGCCATTTTGTTTGATCAGCTTTGCAAGTTCGCCGATCAGGATACTGCTTCTGGATGCTGCCACGCTGTCGGCAAATAAAACCTTTGGCTTGTCCTGCTCCATCTGCTTGTTCTGAGCTGCAACCGTGGTTTCCAATCTACGCCGTTGCTCCTGCTCTGCTTTCAGCTGCGTTGCAAGTTCAATGAGGAAGTCAGGGTTTGTCAGTGCTTTTTCCAGTGCCTGATCTGTCATGTACGCTCCGTGTTTCCGGATGGATGGAAGCACTTCCGATGTCACCCATTTCCGAAATGGTTTTGCCTGCGGTTTGTCGCTCCGGAGAATCACAGTGTATAAACCGGATTCGTTAATGATAGCAGTGTTTTGATATCTTCCAAGAGAATCGGTGACCGGAATCTGATTCCGCTCATCGTTTTCCAGTCTGTCAGCGACTTTGTGTGGACTGGACAATTCCAACACTTTGCACACATCTGCCAACACGAACCACGGTTCGCCGTTCACCTGTACTGTCCGGATTTCGGAACTCTCATAGTTCCATACCTGAATTTCATTTTCATTCATTTGTATCTTCTCCTCTCTTTTCTACGCCAAGGATTTCATCAGCGGAACACCCTGTACATTCTGCCATTGCCTTTACAATTTTCGCCGATGGTGGACGGTATCCCCGTTCGATGTCGCTGATGGTCTGCTTTGTACAGCCAATCAGCTTTGCAAGTTCCGTTTGTGTTAGATTCTTTGCAGTTCTTGCAAGTTTGAAACTTTCGGATAAAACCAAATCATCACCCTCTTTTCTTGCATAATATTGTTGACTTTTTTGTCTGAATATGTTACAATTAAGCTGTAAAGCATGACTGTTTTCAAAAATAGCAATCAGAAACGCCAACTGCCATTGTGCCAAGTCGATTTGTACCCGTTGTCTGTTCTATTTACCGCTCTGTTCGTCAGTCGTGCTTGTCTTAACTGTGGTTTATTATATCACGCTATCGCTTGATTGTCAAGCGATAAAATGATATTTCAGCATATTAAACAAATTTAGAGGTGTATTTTCATGTATGATGAACAAGAAACAGCGTTTATAATTAAGCAGACAGCTAAAGCAAAAAACATTACAATCAAGCAATTGCTTGAGAATTGCAATTTAAGCATTAACACTGTATCGGAATTGTCAAAGGGAAAACGAATGTCTTATATCAGCTTTGCTAAAATAGCTGATGCTTTAGATTGTTCTATGGATTATTTAATGGGGCGGACGGACAATCCAACAGTTAGCGGAAACAACATCAGCAACTTTGACACAACCATAAACGGCACACAAGCGAATATAATTCAAGGGGCTGAGACGGATTTAGATGAAATAAAAGTAGCATTATCAAAATTGACCAGTTCCAACCGACATAGGGCAATCGCTGATATGCTGGATTTATTAGAAAAATATATAGAAAAGTGAGGAAATAATTATGGGAAACTATGAAAAGCTGAAAGGAATCTGTTTACAGATAGATAATTTGATAGCACTAAAAGTTGTTCGTTCATCTAATGAATTTCAAATTTGGCTCAAAAATACAAGAAGATTTCTTTGTAATTGCTTCGGAGAAAATAGCATTGAACTTCGTGAATTCAATAAATTGCCTTTTGATTTGGCTTTAGTAAATGTTGAAAATTGGGAACGGGTAGAAAAATGCAAAAATGATCTTGAAATTGCTAAAGGAATGTTTGAAAATTACTTAGAAGACATGGAATCAGACACAACAAAAGATACTGATTCTATTAAAGACGAAGAATTCAATAAAGTATTCATTGTACATGGGCATGATACGAATTTAAAATTGGAAGTAGCAAGACTGCTTGAGAAACAGGGAATTGAAGCGATTGTTCTCCATGAGCAAGTTAATGCAGGAATGACAATTATGGAAAAAATCGAAAGTTACGGCAATACTGTGAATGCAGCTATTATCTTATTTACACCTGATGATGATGGAAAGGCAAAAAAAGAAGAAGTACTTAAAAGTAGAGCAAGACAAAATGTTGTTTTTGAAGCTGGGTATTTTGCTGGATTACTTGGAAGAAATAGGACTATACTTATCATTTCAGATGATAATATAGAACTGCCAGGTGATTTAAGTGGAATTGTGTATAATAAAGAATTTTGGCAGTTTAAAGTAATTCAAGAGCTGAAAAAAATAGGTTTTGATGTAGATGCAAATAAACTAATGATTTAGGTGATTCCAATGAAAGCAACATCAGATGTTGACATTTGCAGATAAAATAAAAATTGTGTGTAATGTACAAAGTGAGAGGTGTATATTTATGTATAATGCACAACTTACATATGATAGAATCGATGAAATGTCAAAATTAAGAGGTATTTCTATTGGCAAAATAAATGAGATATGTTCTC
>OGGQ01001382.1_pt1 | contig 31698 bp, 25 predicted proteins | sample 1571191 | NCBI WGS metagenome assembly OGGQ01 (sample SAMEA2582061, study PRJEB24529) | metagenome | biome: Human gut stool | place: China | collected 2011
CGGCCGGCCCTGGTTGACTGGATTGATGGCGTTGACGCGGAGCGTTCAGGTTACCGCTTACAGACTGTCCGCCATCTCATACAGGAGACGCTCGGAATCATCCCATCCCAGACACGGATCCGTAATCGATTTCCCGTAGCAGTGCTCATCAACTTTCTGACATCCTGGCTCAATGTAGCTTTCGATCATAACACCTTTAACAAAATTGCGGATGTCATCGGAGTGGCGGCGGCTGTGAAGCACTTCTTTTACAATTCGGATCTGTTCCATGTATTGTTTATTGGAATTAGAATGGTTGGCATCCACGATACATGCAGGATACTGCAGATCACGTTCCATATAAAGCTCGTGGAGCAGCTTTAAATCTTCAAAGTGGTAGTTAGGCTGGCACTGGCCATGCTTGTTGACGGAACCTCTCAAAATAGAGTGGGTCAGCGGATTGCCTTTGGTCTTAACTTCCCAGCTTCTGTAGATGAATTCATGGCCGTGCTGGCCTGCGTGGACGGCATTGAGCATGACGGAGAGACCGCCGCTGGTCGGATTTTTCATGCCGACAGGCACATCAATGCCGCTGGAAACGAGACGGTGCTGCTGGTTTTCAACAGAACGGGCGCCAACTGCTATGTAGGACATAACATCGTTGAGGTAAGTCAGGTTTTCCGGATACAGCATTTCATCGGCTGTGGAGAAGCCTGTTTCCTCAATTACGCGCATATGCAGCTTCCTGATTGCGATCAGGCCTTCGTAAAGATCGGGCTTTTTCTCCGGGTTCGGCTGGTGCAGAAGCCCTTTATAGCCGTCGCCGGTGGTTCGCGGTTTGTTGGTGTAAATACGGGGAACCAGAATCAGTTTATCCTTCACCCTGTCCTGAACTTTGGCCAGGCGGTTAACGTAATCGCATACGGAATCTGCCCTGTCGGCGGAACAAGGTCCGATGATAACGAGGAATTTATCGCTTTTTCCCGTAAATACATCCCGGATTTCCGCATCTTTTACCGCCTTGACTGCGGCCAGTTCCGGCGCCAGCGGAAACTGTTCCTTTATCTCGTCCGGTGTCGGCAGTTTGCTGACATATTCAAATCCCATGGCTTTCTCCTCCTGCAAATCGTAAGCTATTCGTAACGAAAATTCTATTGTAATTTATATGTGCGTCCATTATAATATAGAAATTCCGATTCGGCAAGAGGCCGCAGGCTTTTTGCTGTTTCTGTGCATTGCAATACAAATAACAATAAAATAACTGACAAGGGAGATTTACCATGAAAAAAAGAACACTGATTTTTGCAGCGGCGGCACTGGCAGCGGGCCTCACGGCCTGCGCACCAAAGGCAGGGGAGACACAGCCGCCAGCTACGATAGAGGAGACACAGGAAATGACACAGGAACCGGCCACGGAAGACAGTGATGAGCCGGAGACACAGGAGCCGGGCGGTACGGAAAACGGTGAGACATCAGATGGCGGAGCAGGCGAGACGGCTCAGATCTCGGATGAACTGCTGGGAAAGGTTTATACGGCTGTAAAAGAGGCATACGGTGAGAAATATGTGCCAGGCATGATGTTTGACGAAGCCATGCTGGAAGGAACATTCGGCATTTCCAAAGACCAGTATGATTCCTATGTGGCCGAAGGCCCGATGATTTCGGTTCATGTGGAGACATTTGTCGGAATCAAGGCAAAGGAAGGAAAGGCCGGGGATGTGGCAAAGGAGCTGGAGGCCTACAGAAAGAAACAGATTGAAGAAGCTGTCCAGTATCCGATGAATATGACTAAACTGGAAGCATCCCAGGTAATAACGCATGGAGATTATGTATTCTTTGTCATGCTGGGGGGAGCCGATATGGAGGCGGAAGAGCAGGGTGCAGATGCGGCGCTTAAATCTGCGAAAGAAAATAATCAGATTGCGGTTGATGTAATCGCCGGTTTTTTCAAATAGCGTAATAATATAAAATAAAATGTAAGGAGAGCCGGATATGGTATTTTCAAGTCTGTTATTCCTGTTCCGGTTCCTTCCGGTAGCGCTTTTAGCATATTTTGCGGCACCGCGCAGATACCGGAACGGAATACTGTTTGTTTCAAGCCTGATATTTTATGGTTGGGGGGAGCCTGTGTATATTCTGCTCCTCCTTTTTTCCACCATCGTTGATTTTATTCACGGAAAGCTGGTGGACCATTATAAACGTGAGGGCAATTTGGGAGGGGCGAAGCTAGCTGTAGCTTCCTCTGTCCTGATCAATCTGGGTCTTCTTGGAATCTTCAAATATACGGATTTCCTGATCGGCGCATTCAACACTGTTACGGGGAAGGGAGTGCCTCTTTTGAATCTTGCTCTCCCTATCGGAATTTCCTTTTACACATTCCAGACGATGTCTTACACTATTGATGTATACAGGGGTAAGGCCGGAGTCCAGACCAGCATTATCGCATTCGGCGCCTATGTTTCGATGTTCCCGCAGCTGATTGCCGGTCCGATTGTCCGCTACAGTACGATTGCCGGGGAACTGACAGGCCGGAAAGAGACCTTGGCCGGTTTTTCAGAAGGGGCCGTCCTGTTTGCAGCAGGTCTGGGGAAGAAAGTTTTATTCGCCAATCAGCTGGGGCAGATATGGAACGAGATTATCCATATTGTTCCGGAACAGAGAAGCATTTTGATGGTTTGGATCGGAATTTTCGCCTTTGGAATGCAGATATATTTCGATTTTTCCGGATATTCCGATATGGCTCTGGGACTGGGACGGATGTTCGGGTTTCATTTCCCGGAGAATTTCCACTACCCCTATGAATCGAAGAGTATTACTGAGTTCTGGCGGCGGTGGCACATTTCCCTGGGAACCTGGTTTAAAGAGTACGTCTATTTTCCTCTGGGAGGCAGCCGGTGCAAAAAAGCCGGACAGCTTCGCAATATCCTGATTGTCTGGCTGCTTACAGGAATCTGGCATGGCGCGGGATGGAATTTCCTGCTATGGGGATTATACTTTGCCGCTTTCCTTCTGTTAGAAAAGTTTTTCTTAAAAGAGAGACTGGAAAAGTGCCCGGCCTTCATCCGCTGGCTCTACGCAATGCTGGCTGTCTTTATGGGATGGGTGCTGTTTGCTTTCGATGATATGCAGGCCGGGCTTCTGTATTTCAGACAGCTTTTCGGCGCGGCCGGGCTTAGCCTGGTAAATGAGAGAACGCTGTATATTCTGTTTACGAACCTGATTTTGATGGCCGCAGCGGCAATTGGGGCCACTTCCCTGCCAATCGCTTTCTGCAGGGAGCATATACAGAAAAAATCACTGCCGATATTGGAACCGATCTTTGTTGCCGCAGTGCTTCTGGTGTCTACGGCTTTTCTGGTAAATGCAGGATACAATCCGTTCCTGTATTTCAGATTTTAGGGAGGGGGTAAGCATTATGCGCAGAGAAATAATGACGGCATCGGCTTTTATAATCCCTCTGGCTTTACTGTCCGTCTTAAGCGCCGTCATGCCCCAGAAGGCATTCTCGGAGGAGGAGAACCGGTATCTGGCGCAGAAACCGGTTTTCACGATAGAATCGTTTAAAGACGGTAAATTTGGTAACGACTATGAGACATGGCTCTCGGATCAGTTCCCATTCAGAAAAACCTTTGTGGCTGCCAAGACGAACGCGGACAGACTGATTCTGAGGGAGGATGTGAATGATGTCTATTTTGGTAAGGATCATTATTATATAGAAAAAACAGACCCGGAAAATCTGCTGACACCTCAGCTTTATGAGAATCTGGATTATCTGTCGGACGCAGCCGCACAGTTTAATTCTATGGTTGGGGCAGAGCATGTTAAGATCATGCTGGTTCCTTCTGCATCTCAGATTCTGAAAGATAAACTCCCGCCTTTTGCGGCTCCTGCCGATCAGAGTGAAGCAGCACGGATTGCACGTGATAAAATCAGGGATAAAACAGGGGAAGAAGGCAATTTTCTCGATATTGAAGGCACGCTTTTAAAGGCATGGGAGGAATGCCGTAAAATAGCGTCGGAATATCAGGCTGGCGAAGAGCAGCTTTATTATAAAACCGATCACCACTGGACAACGCTGGGGGCCTGGTATGCGTACCGGCTGTATGGGCGGGAGGCGGGATTTGAACCGTGGGGAAGAGACAGGTTTACAGAGATTGTAGTATCAGACAATTTCCAGGGAACAATTCAGTCAAAACTGGGAGTGGCTCTGGTTCCGGATACCATTACTCTTTTTATTCCGGGCAGCCCCACATCGGTAAACGTATATTATGACGGATTGCCGAAGGCCTATGACACTTTGTATAATAAGAAAGCGCTTGAAAAAAAAGATCAGTATTCCGTTTTCCTTGACGGAAATCACGGTTTAACAAAAATCGTAAATAATATGGCAGGGGTGGAGGCAAAGGGTAAAAGACTTCTGATAATTAAGGACTCTTATGCACATTCCTTTGCGCCCTTTGTCATCAATCATTTTGAGGAGGTTTATATGATTGATCTCAGATATTTTAATATGAAGCCGGCCGAGTTTGCAAAGAGCCGGGAAATCACGGATATTCTGGTTCTTTATCAGATACCAGGATTTGCAAAAGACGGGAATCTCTTCAAGATGGTCCGCTAAAACTTGACGGATTGGCGTTTTTCTACTAAAATAGACTATATCAAAAAAAATAAAAATTTTTTTGGTATACGTGCAATAAAATGCGCATGTGGTGCATTAACTTATTGAACGGATGAAAATCATTTCTGTTTGGGAGACTGAAAGCGGATGGGTAACAACACAAATATCAAGTTACTCGAAATTCCTTGATGCATTACACTCCGTTACGATTCTGCCGACGGCAGTACCTTACAGAAAATCATTTCAACAGCAGGTTGACGACAACCAGAGCCTGCCGTTGAGTAAAAAAGAACCGGACTGAATTTTTCAGTGCCGGTCTTTTTTATTTCACAGGAGTACTTTCCTATGAAATAAAAAAGACCGGCACTGCGGCGGAGTTAATCCTATAAAATTAAGGATAAAATATATTGACTTTTTGGCCAAAACAGGATATAAATGTCAGGCATGGTTTAACCTGCCGTGCATTATTAAGCGGGAATACGTAAGAATGATATAAAAGGCGGCTTGAAATGAAAATAGAAAATGATCTTGGTAAGGACGACATAAAGCGACTTGTCATCAGAATAGCCATCCCTTCCATGCTGGCCCAGTTTGTAAACGTGCTGTACAGCGTGGTGGATCGGATGTACATAGGAAATATTGCAGAGATTGGAGAGAAGGCTCTTGCCGGAGTCGGCGTCTGCGGACCCATCGTGACGATGATATCGGCGTTTGCCTCACTTGTGGGAATCGGCGGTTCGCCGCTCATGAGCATCAAGATGGGAGAGGGCAGCGAGAAAGAAGCGAAAAAGATACTGGCCAACAGCTTTCTGATGCTTGCCGTGATTTCGGTCATCACAACGGCCGGGGCGCTGCTATTGAAAAATAATCTGCTGATGTGGTTTGGCGCCAGCGAGACAGTCTTTCCGTATGCGAACCAATATATAACAATTTATCTGCTCGGCACCATTTTTGCCCTGATGGCGGTGGGGATGAACCAGTTTATTATCTGTCAGGGATTTGCGAAGGTGGGAATGAAATCCGTTACACTGGGAGCCATTATTAATATTATTCTGGATCCCGTATTTATTTTCGTATTGGAGATGGGGGTCCGGGGAGCTGCGCTGGCAACGGTCCTGTCCCAGATGGCGTCCTGTGCCTTTGTACTCCTGTTCCTGTTCAGCAAAAAGGTCCCGATTCGAATCAGCTTTGGCGGTTATGAGTGGAGAATTATCAGAAAGATAACGGTGCTGGGAATGACGCCGTTTCTGATTATTGCCTTTGATAATGTGCTGATTATCACATTGAACGCCGCTCTCCAGCATTATGGCGGAGCGGAGGGAGACAAGCTTCTGACCTGCGCCACCATAGTGCAGAGCTTCATGCTGATGGTGACCATGCCGCTGGGCGGTATCACGGGAGGTACGGAGCCGATACTCGGATATAATTTCGGGGCCAGGCGTACCGACCGGGTAATCAGAGCCCAGAAATATATTGCCTGTTTTGCCTTGGTATTTACTTCGGTCATGTTTATAGCTTCACAGACCCTGCCCCATTATTTTGTCAGGATTTTCACTCATAATGAAGAATATATTTCATTGACTGTCTGGGCAATCCGGATTTATACGGTAGGTATCATCCCGCTTGCACTCCAGTATGTGGTGGTTGACGGATTTACCGGAATGGGAGTTGCCTCGGTCGCCATCTTCCTGTCCATGTTCAGGAAGGTTCTGTATTTGGGAGGCGTCTTTGTACTTCCTGTCCTGTTTGGCGTAACCTCAATCTTTTATACCGAGGCTATCTCGGATTTTGGCGGTACGGTGATGAGTATTGCCGTGTATATTGTATTAATCCGGAAGATATTGAACAGGCGTGAAAAAGGAGAACTTTAAGAAAAGATAATAATTTATTCGGCAAAAGGCGGCAGAGGGAAATGCAAAATACATTTTCATCTGCCGCCCGTTTATCATTGATTTATATTCAGCGCATATCTTCTACAAGAAGTATCCTGATTGTGTCTGGTGACGGGTTCCAGTTCATAACATATAAGGTGTAAATACGGTTAGGATTGAGGTTAATAAAGGTAGAGAGCAGGTTGACTGCCGGTCTGGCGGATCTTGCCACGTTTACGGAGTAAGTTCCTGACTGGAGCCTGCTGAAGCTTCCGGCGTTTCCGGGCTGGGTGTTTGTGAAGCTCATGAAAGCATTCGGCAGCGTTACATTGACGGCGCCGCTTGCATAGGCCAGGTTGCAGACCCGCAGACAGGAAGTATTGAAGGATGTGTTGCAGCCTCCGTCCGGGAAGGCGTTGATGGCCATACGGTTGTTGATGCTTACAATGGCAATCGTAGAGTTATACCCAAAGAACATATTCTGCTGAAGGTAGACAAGGCCGTTCGGAGCCATGATTGTAATTCTGTGAAATCCTCTGGAATACTGTCTGTAGCGGCTGACCTCGGCAAAATCCATGTTGGTGAGAATCGTCCTGTTATCGACCTGTATGGTAAGATTTGAATGCACGGGCGAAGCATTTAAAAACCGGATGCTGAATCCGCGTGTCGGCTGCGGCATAGGAAGACAGTTACCACAAGGGATAACAGGTCCCGGGCCGCCTGGAAACCATACGGGAGGAACGGAGAAGTCCGGGTCGATCACGCCGTTGTCGGGCATAACGGAGAAATCCGGATCGATTACGTCGTTGTCGGGGAAAACAGAGAAGTCCGGGTCGATCATGTTGTTGTCGGGCATAACGGAGAAGCCTGGATCGACCATGTTGTTATCGGGCATGACGGAAAAATCGGAGTCAACGCCTCTGTTGTTTTGCGCGCCGTTAAAATTGTCATTCACATTGAGGGTGTGAACATCCGGCATCTGGTTCATTTCATGTAGCATATCATACCTCGTTTATTAAGTGTTTATAGTAAAAGTCTATTCAACGGCGCTGCAAAATGAGCATGGACGTCAAATATAGTTGTGTTTCGGCCTTTAAATGCTCCGACAAATTGCCACAAAATTCGAGTCTGTTTACCTGAAAATTACATAAATTTTACATATTTTACAAAAAGCTTGAAATAGCTATTTTCCCTGTGCTATGATAAAAACGATCGGCTTTTAATCCGGCAATTTTTCTGCTGTAAAAAAGCCGGCACAGGAGGATATTTATATGTCAATAAATGATGTAAGCAATCTGTTTACATTTGCCGGAGGGCTGGGCATGTTCCTGTATGGAATGCGCATCATGGGCGACGGCATGCAGAAGACAGCCGGCAGCAAAATGAACCACTTTCTTGGGATGGTGACAAACAACAGGCTTCTGGGCGTAGCCCTGGGAGCTTTAATTACGGCAATTCTTCACAGCAGCGCGGCGACGACGGTTATGGTTGTCGGTTTTGTCAATGCTGGGATTCTGAATCTGACACAGGCGGTGGGCGTTATCATGGGCGCTAATATCGGTACGACGATCACGGCCTGGATGGTTTCTTTAAATCAGCTCGGAGACGCGTTTACTGTACTCCAGCCTGCATTTTTTGCACCTCTGTGTATCGGCATCGGTACATTCCTGATTGTATTTTCAAAGAGACAAAAAAATAATCTGATCGGCGAAATTGTCATAGGCGTCGGACTTCTTTTCGTGGGCCTTGAATTTATGAGCAATGCGATCAACCCCTATACGGATGCTCCTATATTTGCAAAGGCATTTGCCGTCATGGGGCGCAATCCGATTCTGGGTATTATCACCGGCGCCCTTGTTACGGCTCTTCTTCAAAGCTCTACGGCATCCGTAGGTATCCTGCAGACGCTGGCGATGAACGGTGTTGTTACAACGGGGGCGGCCATCTACATAACCCTCGGACAGAACATCGGAACCTGCCTTACCGCCATGCTTTCCAGTGCCGGGGCTAACCGGACGGCAAAGAGGGCGGCGGCAATCCATCTGACCTTTAATACGCTGGGTGCCGTTATATTCGGTGTGGCGATGTACGCGCTGTCACTGCTCCGGCCTGCCATGGCCGGTTCGGAGATAAATTCCGTTCAGATTTCCATGTTCCATACGATATTCAATGTGACGAACACTCTTCTTTTATATCCGTTTGCCGGACAGCTGGTGAAGATTTCCGGCCTGCTCGTGAAGGACGGAGAGGCCGAAAAAGAGGCGGGAGAAGAACGGGGAGAGATCGAGACCGCATTCCGCCATCTGGATCAGCGTATTTTTGAATCGCCTGTTTTTGCCATCGAGGTGGCTCAGATGGAGACTGTGCATATGGGACAGATAGCCCTCAATAATATCCGTCTGGCAACGAATGCCATTTTGAGCAGAGATAAGGAGAAGGCGAAAGAAGTATACGGAAATGAAAAAGATATTGATAAAATGGAGGAGCTGCTGACCGGTTACCTTATTAAAGTCAATAATCTGTCACTGACGGAGCACCAGAAGCTCCAGGTCAATAATCTGTTTTACAGCATCAGTGATATTGAGAGGGTTGGCGATCACTGTGAGAACCTGGCAGAGCAGGCCGACTATATGGCGGAGCATAATGTATCATTTTCTGATACGGGAAATGAAGATTTGAGCGCCATCAGTGAGAAAGTGGTCAAATCCTTCACCCACGCCATAGCCGCCAGGCAGACCGGCGATATGGACGATGTTAGGAAGGTCAGCCAGTATGAGGACGATGTGGACATGCTGGAGGAAGAACTGAGGGATAAGCATATTGAGCGCCTTTCGAGCGGTCAGTGCGATCCGTCCTCCGGCGTCGTGTTCCTGGATATAATAAGCAATCTGGAAAGGATTTCAGATCATGCCTATAATCTGGCAGGATATGTGAAAGATGAGATATAGACAGGAGAAAGTTTATAAAGACGAAATGAGAACACCCGATGGAAGATGATATTACCTCCATCGGGTGTTCTCATTATAGGAAACATTACTGCCCATCCAGATAACCTTTCTCAAGATAATACCGTTCGGCCCCCTTATGGAGCGGAACAGCCAGTTCATTGCAGATAAACCCCTTTTGCGTCAGGCTGCTCAGAGATTCGTGGCTGGCGGCCAGCTGAGGGATGGATTCATCCAATATCTTTGTAATACGGTAAACGAGTTCCTCGTCCATATTCTCATCTACGCAGAGAAGACATTTGATACCGAAGGAGTCGATATCCTCACTCTGGCCCGGATACGTTCCTGCTGGTATGGTTGTTTTATAATAGAAAGAATTCTTTGAAAGAATCTTCTTAAGCTCTGCAGGCGTATATTTCAGGAGCCGGCAGGGGACAGACTCGGCAAGTTCTGTAAGTCCGCTGATGGGAACTCCGGCAAACCCGTGTACTGCGTCGAGTTTTCCTTCCCGGACAGCGACGGAACCGGAGCCGAGCCCGGAATTGACCAGAGTGGTGGATGATCCGAGTCCGACCACATCAATGGCAATACGGGCGGACAGATCGGTGGTTGAACCCTGGGGTCCGATGGCTGCGCTTTTACCGTTCAGATCGTGGACATAAGTGAGCCCTGCCGATTTGGGCGCCATCCAATTGGAAACACTGGTATAAATGGCTCCGATAGCCCTCAGGCTTTTAATTGGTTTATCGGCAAAATCATCGGTTCCGTAATAAGCCGACCAGGCCACATCTCCGCTGACCAGGCCCATGTCAATCTGTCCCCCCGTAATCCATTCGACATTGGTAAAGGAGCCGTTTGAAGCGCTGAGATTGACCTTAATATTAGAGTCGTGTTCACTGATTACTTTGGCAAGCGCATCGCCGACCGGATACATGGTTCCCCCGCTGTCGGCGGTTCCGATTGTAAGAACCGTCAGCCCGGTGCTCACCTCCGGTAAATTTTCCACTTTTTCCGTCAATGCCGGGTTGTCGGACGTATTGGAGGAACAGCTGCATGCAGTGCAGGCAAAACCCGTCAGTGCAGCTAATAAGAAAGCTTTTAAATATACCTTTTTCATTATACAGATCACCTGTTTTATTAAAGTGTTAAACACAGCAGTCACATGTAAACATTATAATCTAAAATGGCGCCGGATCAATACCTTAACCATTGAAGAGAAAATATACAAAATCTTTACACTTATATTCTACTATAACACAGGTGTAAAGATTCGTCCAAGACAAATTGTTTTGCGAAGACTGGGATGTTGCTTTGGCGCGGGATGAACAGCAGCATTGGAAGCTGCGCTTGGGCAGGGAAACAGAATCGGGATTGATATGAAAAAACGTCCGGCAGATTGGGGGCGCCGGACGTTTAAGTGAATTTATTATTAGTAAATGAACGTGAACCTTATTTGATAAAGCTTCCGAATACGGAAAGGAAGATAGGGTTGTAAATATCATCAATGATTACGGCGAAGGATGGGTAAAGAACCCATGCAACATTGTGCCATCCGTATTCATCCATAACAGCTTTCTCATTTGCTACGGCGTTCGGACCGGAGCCGCATCCCCATCCGCAGTTTCCGGCAGCCATAACAGCAGCGCCATAGTTGCGGCCAAACATGTTGTAGGAGACGAAGATTGCAAATGCAGCCATCAGGAGGGCCTGGCAGAGAAGGATGATACCCATCTGACCTGCTACAGGAGCCAGCTTTGTAATATCGGTTGTCATAAGAACCAGAGCGAGGTAGAGTTCCAGGAACATATGCTCGATTGCGTCAACCTCAGGAACATAAAACTTGATGTTGCAGGCCTCCATTACATTACGCGCGATTGCGCCTGCAAACAGACAGCCAATGAATTTCGGCATTTCAATCATTGGGATATTGTCAAGGATACAGTAAATCGGCATACCGAGAGCGGCAATCAGCAGAGTCATGGCAAACATGGAAATCATTCTGCCGTTGTCAAGTGTTGCAGCCGTACCGGTTTTTGCTGATTCGGGTTTATCGTTCGGGTCGGATTTCAGGTTGTTGCGCGTAATCAGGAAGGCAGCCACAGGTCCGCCGATTAAGGAACCCATGATGTTGCCCATTGTACCTGCCGCCACACCGATAGTAGTGGCATCCGGCGCGCCCCAGGACTCAAAGATCGGGCCAAATGCGGAAGCCGTACCTACACCGCCTGACATTGCTGAAGAGGAACACTGCAGCGCCAGAAGCGGATGAAGTCCAATCAGGTTGCCGACAAACACGCCCAGAAGATCCTGGAGAGTGATTAAAAGACAGGCAGCGATTGCAATCATGGCACAGAGCTTGCCGCCTGCATGACGAAGCATCTTTAAGCTGAAACCGAAACCTACGCAGAGGAAGAACAGGTTCTGACATAAGTCTTTCATTATCGTGGCATCGAAGGAAAGTCCGATGATGCCGGAACCCTTAATAATAGCGACAACAATTGAAAAGATGATACCGGATACAACCGGTGCGGGGATTGCATATTTACGCAGTAATTTTGAGTGGTTTACAATCGCACGCCCCAGGAAGATAACGATGGCGGCAAAACCGAGAGTGGTAAGATACTCAAATTTGAAATTAGCAACAGCCCCATCTGCCGCCGGTGTGTAAGTACCGAAATAGCCCATAATAGTTTCCATTGATACATACCCTCCATTTCTTTTTTATAAAATTTATTTATTTTTTATAAACAAAGTGTAAAATATGTAGGAGGTGAAGTCAATTTTTGTAATTAAGAAAAGCCTTTAGTAACTATAGTAAATGGGTTTTGGATGTATATTCTGACGAAATGGGGGAAGAGAGAAATATTAACTGATAAAGAAAATGGAATTGCTGCAGCCTGAAAATACCCAAAAGTGCAGCAGCGCCGGACCGTTACGGCAGAAGGCGGCCGCGGCTGCACACGGGGTTTATGGTTGATTGCGGTGTTCTGTGCGCGGAATGTGCAGGCTGTCATTTGTTAATATAGCGGTATCGGATGGAAGGCCGTCCTCCTGTCTGGTAATCAATGGTACTGATCAGCTCTCCGGTCTCCAGCATATAATTCATATACCTTCGGATTGTGATACGCGACAGGTGAATCTGCTCTGCTATCTGTTCACTGGAATACTGGACATCTCTGTTATCCTTCAGGAAACCGCGTATCAGTCCCAGTGTGGTTTCGTTCAGCCCCTTGGTCAGGCCGGCGGCCTGGGAGCCGGTATTCTCCTGACGGGCCAGCAGTTTATCAATCTCTCCCTGCCCCATGTTGTTTTTTGCCTGGTTTAAATACTCCTTCATCTGGCTGTATTTTTCAAGAGCGGCCTGGAAACGCGGGTATTCAAACGGTTTTACAAGATAGTCAATCACACCGCGGGACAAAAGCTGTACGACGATATCCGTGTCGCTGGCAGAGGTCACCATGATGATGGACGGGGCTTTACCGGTTGCATGAAGCCGGTCGATGAATTCGGCGCCGTTCATCAGCGGGGTATAGTAATCAAGAATAATCAAATCGACATCTTCATCATTCAGATACTCAAGCGCTTCAATTCCGCTTTTAAAGACCTTTATCACCCGGAAGGACGGGGTCAGTTCCACATACTGCTTATTGATGGAGGCTACCATCGGATCATCTTCTATTATAATAACCTGGTACATTAAAGGTTCTCCTTTCTTGTGAAAGTGAGCGTAAAGCAGGTGCCCTCGCCCATCTCCGTATCTATGGAAATTTCTCCCTGATAATCTTCTGTAATCTGTTTAATCAGATACAGGCCGGTTCCCCTGTTTTCCCCCTTTGAGGAGATTCCTTTATCAAATATATGATTCAGCAGTTCCTGGGGAATTCCATTCCCGGTATCCTCGCAGGTAATGATATTGCAGTCGGGGCGGCAGTAAATTCCGAGAGTGATTTCTTTTAACTCCTGATTTGAATTTACAGAGCTGTTCAGCTCCTCGATGGCATTTTCCAGCAAATTCCCTATAATCGTAATAACGGAATCCTGCAAAAGCAGCAGTTCACTTTCGATGCAGCTGCTGTCATGGGTCAGAGTAAGGCGGATTCCGAGTTCCGCAGCATGCATCATTTTACCGATGACAAGCGCACAGATTCTGGATACACGGATGGAATCGGCTGTTTCCCGGATAGACTGGCTGGACACCAGATTACTGTTGATGATAAATTGTTTTGCCTGATCGATTTCGCCCGTCTGCAGATAACCTAGGATTACATGAAGCTTGTTTAGAAATTCATGGTTAAAGGCGCGAAGCGTATCAAGCATGCTGCGGGTGCCGGTCAGCTCGTCCGACAGAGAGAGAAACTCCGTCCTGTCCACAGCGATGGCCAGCATGCCCTGTATGGGTTTTTTGCCCTTTCCCTGAATCGGTATTTCATTCATCAGAATGGTCCGCCCGCCTATGGAGCATGTCTGGCGCCGGACTGATTTACCGGTGTTGATGACAGTGTCGAATTTGGTGTCAGGATACAGCTCACGGATATGCCTGCCCATCAGGGGAGGGCCCTCGCCGGGACCGTCCGAAAACAGGTTTCTTGCAACGATATTGGAGAAAAGGATTTTTCCGTCTGTATCGGTGGCTATCAGTCCTTCTTCTATAGAATTCATCACATCATCCTGGCGTATATACATATTGAGAAGCTCATGAGGGTTGAAGCCCATCAGAGATTTTCTCAGAAAGCGGATAAATGCATGGGTAAGGAATGTACTTACGAGCATCATCAGAATAAAGATAGCCAGGTGAACTATCAGTATGTTACGGTGCCTTGCCGATATATGGGCGGTGAAGACAGAGGCCATGACAAAACCGATGATAGTCCCGTCACTGCTTTTGACCGCGTGGAATGCACGCCTCTGTGCGCCTTTGGTTCCGTAGCCGGTTGTGATATAAGGCTCGCTCCCCTGAAGAATCCGGGTCTCGTCCCCGTCAACGAAGGTTTCGCCTGTTTTCAGCCGGTCCGTGTGGTAAAAGCGCAGGCTGTTGCTGTCACAGATAACAACGACGCTGATATCGGGGAGATTATTGCAGAGTGAATCAATGTCCTGTTTTGCGAGAGCGCTGGGATAACCTGCCTCCAGCATGGAGACAACCTGGGGCATCGAGGCAATATAGGAGGCGGTGCCGCTTATGGTGGCGTCCATATCCGCCCTCTGCCGCGTGATATCAAAGTACAGGGTAATACCCAGTGAAAGGACGATAATTAAAGCGGAAAGCAGTGTAAAAGAGCGGTACAGCTTCTTTTCAAGCTCGTTCCGGGATGCTGTCTGATCCAAGATGCACCTCCTTTAGCAGTTTGACGGTGAAAAGTCCGCAAAAAGATGTGCGGACACTTAATCATGCTTCATTATATTAAAAAAAGAAGGTTTTCGCAACAGCAATCAAAAGTCCATGGATGAAAACAGAGAGAGCGGGAATAATATTTATGAAATTTCAAAAAAACCCTTGCTATTTTGGGATTAATTGGTTACAATACAAGGTAGGTTGATTATTATTTAACAATCATGAATAGAATATATTCTTAGGAGGAATGAAATCATGGCAGTAAAAGTTGCAATCAATGGTTTTGGCCGTATCGGCCGTCTGGCATTCAGACAGATGTTTGGCGCTGAGGGTTACGAGGTAGTGGCAATCAACGACTTAACAAACCCAACAATGTTAGCTCATCTTTTAAAGTATGATTCCGCACAGGGCAGATATGAAGGACATACTGTAGAAGCAGGCGAAGATTACATTGTTGTAGACGGCAAGAAGATCACAATCTACGCTAAAGCTAACGCTGCTGAACTTCCTTGGGGAGAGATCGGTGTAGACGTAGTATTAGAGTGTACCGGTTTTTATACATCAAAAGCTAAAGCACAGGCTCATATCGACGCAGGCGCTAAGAAAGTAGTTATCTCCGCACCGGCTGGAAATGATCTTCCAACAGTTGTTTTCAATGTAAACCATGACATACTGACAAAAGAAGATACAATTATATCCGCAGCATCCTGTACAACAAACTGCCTGGCTCCGATGGCTAAGGCACTGAACGACTACGCTCCGATTCAGTCCGGTATCATGTCAACAATCCATGCATACACAGGCGATCAGATGATCCTTGACGGACCTCACAGAAAAGGCGACTTAAGAAGAGCAAGAGCAGGCGCTGTCAATATCGTTCCGAACTCCACAGGCGCTGCAAAAGCAATTGGTCTTGTTATTCCGGAATTAAACGGCAAATTAATCGGTTCCGCACAGCGTGTACCGGTTCCGACAGGCTCCACCACAATTCTCGTGGCAGTTGTTAAAAAAGCCGGTGTTACAAAAGAAGAAATCAATGCCGCTATGAAAGCTGCTGAAACAGAGTCCTTCGGTTATACAGAAGATGAAATCGTATCCTCCGATATCGTAGGCGTCAGATACGGCTCCTTATTCGATGCAACACAGACCATGGTTTCCCAGATTGGCGATGATTTATATCAGGTACAGGTTGTTTCCTGGTATGACAATGAAAACTCCTATACAAGCCAGATGGTTCGTACGATCAAATACTTCGCAGAATTATCATAATAGACAGACGGCACGAAAATCCCGAGTTTCACGGCGCGAAGCGATGTTTTCACAGCATTGCCGCTTTTTGGCAAAGGTGTGAAAAGTAACTATAAGGATTCAACATGGGTCCGGTCCACAGGACCGGACCTGTTTTTGTTTTTAGTAACCGGTAAACTCTTTCAGTTAAGAAAGGAGTATCTTCCATGCTGAATAAAAAATCAGTTGACGATATCAATGTAAAAGGAAAAAAAGTTCTGGTGCGCTGTGATTTCAACGTGCCGTTAAAAGAGGGAAAAATCACCGATGAGAACCGTCTGGTGGCAGCGCTTCCCACTATCAAAAAATTAATAGGCGACGGCGGCAGAGTAATTCTCTGTTCCCATCTCGGTAAGCCAAAGGGCGAGCCAAAGCCGGAGCTGTCGTTAGCGCCCGTAGCCGTACGTCTTTCCGAGCTGCTTGGCCAGGAAGTGAAATTTGCGGCTGATCCCGAAGTCGTTGGACCAAATGCAAAGGCGGCCGTAGACGGCATGAAAGACGGAGATGTTGTATTACTTGAGAATACACGTTACAGAGCGGAAGAGACAAAGAACGGAGAGGCATTCAGTAAAGATCTTGCTTCCCTCTGTGAAATTTATGTGGATGATGCATTTGGAACGGCGCACCGCGCACACTGCTCCAATGTTGGCGTAACCCGGTACGTTTCTGAGGCGGCAGTCGGATACTTAATGCAGAAGGAGATTGATTTCCTCGGAAATGCGGTGAACAATCCCGTTCGTCCTTTTGTGGCAATCCTTGGCGGAGCGAAGGTTGCCGATAAATTAAATGTTATTTCAAATCTTTTGGAGAAATGCGACACCCTGATAATCGGAGGAGGCATGGCATTTACGTTCTTGAAGGCTCAGGGGAAAGAAATTGGAAAATCTCTTGTGGATGACACAAAACTGGAGTACTGCCGTGAGATGGTGGAGAAGGCGGAGAAGCTCGGCAAGAAGCTGCTTCTTCCGGTCGATGCCGCCGTGGCCGTATCGTTCCCGAATCCAATTGATGCTCCGATTGATATACAGTATGTATCCGTTGATGCTATTCCGGCAGACACGATGGGACTCGATATCGGGACAGAAACTGCAAAGCTTTATGCCGATGCCGTGAAATCAGCTAAAACCGTTGTATGGAACGGACCGATGGGAGTATTTGAGAATCCGGTACTGGCGAAAGGAACCATAGCCGTGGCAGAAGCGCTGGCTGAGACAGAGGCTACCACGATTATCGGCGGCGGAGATTCCGCGGCAGCCGTAAACCAGCTTGGATTCGGTGATAAGATGAGCCACATTTCCACAGGCGGCGGAGCCTCCCTGGAATTCCTTGAAGGCAAAGAACTCCCGGGTGTGGCGGCGGCAAATGACCGATAATGACAGGCAAGTGAGGCCGTGCTTATTTTCAACAGTTTTTAAAATCAGGAGGATAAAATAATGGCAAGAAGAAAGATTGTGGCGGGCAACTGGAAAATGAACATGACTCCGAGTGAGGCGGTTGCCCTTGTTAATACATTAAAACCGCTGGTTGCTTCGGATGAGACGGACGTTGTCTTCTGCGTACCGGCTATCGATATCATCCCTGTAGCGGAGGCATGTAAGGGAACGAATATTGCAGTAGGTGCAGAGAATATGTACTACGAAGAAAAAGGCGCCTATACCGGAGAGATTGCTCCGAATATGCTTACGGATGCCGGTGTTAAATACGTAATTATCGGACATTCCGAGAGAAGAGAATATTTCGCAGAATCAGACGAGACTGTGAATAAAAAAGTTCTCAAGGCATTTGAGCACGGCCTGACGCCTATCATCTGCTGCGGCGAGACTTTAACACAGAGAGAGCAGGGAATTACGATTGACTGGATCCGCCAGCAGATCAAAATTGCTTTCTTAAATGTGACGGCAGAACAGGCTAAGGCGGCCGTAATCGCATATGAGCCAATCTGGGCAATCGGAACAGGAAAGACGGCTACAACAGAGCAGGCTGAAGAAGTATGCGCCGCAATCCGCGCATGCATCAGGGAAATCTATGATGAAGCGACGGCAGAGGCCATCCGTATTCAGTACGGCGGTTCCGTTAACGGCGGTAATGCTGCCGAACTGTTTGCCCAGGCAGACATCGACGGAGGCCTGGTCGGCGGAGCTTCCCTGAAAGAAGAATTCGGAAAGATCGTTAATTACAAATAATAAGATTTTGATATTTAGGAGCCAACCGGCCATTTGACAGGCCGGCTGGCTTTTTTTGATGGCGGTGACCTGTGCGCGGAGCGTGCAGGTTATCGTACCCTTCCTGGAGCAGCGGCATTGAAACCCCGTATTTGCTGTGCTATAATAAATAACCAGGGAACAATGAAATTACTTGACTTAGATTACATCTGAAAGGGGACAGAACACATGGACAGACCGGTTAGGAGGCTGCGTATGGAGCATGGCCTTAATATAAGGGATATGGGTGGATTCGAGACAAACGACGGCAGGGTAACGGCTTTTGGGAAGCTTCTGAGAGCGGGAGCGCTTCAAAAGCTGACACCGCAGGAGTGGGGACGGCTGAAGAGTGAGGACGGTTCTGGATCTCCGCAGCCTGGCTGAGATAGAAACGGGCAGGGACGCAGTACCCGAGGGCGTGGAGGGGTACCACTGTCCGTTACAGAGAGAGCAGATAGATGCAAAGGACATAACCGGATCGGCGGAACGGGCGTTTGCCGGCAGTCTGACGGAAGGATATTTAAATATTGTTAAAACCAACGGAGCGCTTTTAGCCTCGGCGGTCAGGCAGCTAATTGCAGGTCTTGAAAAAGGGGCGGTCCTTTTTCACTGTACGGCCGGAAAAGACAGACCGGAATTTTGGCATCCTGTATTTTCACTCTCTGCGGGATTTCCCAGGAAGATATTGTCGCAGATTATGAGGTGACATATACATATAACAAAAAAGGGATGAACCGGCTGCTCCGGATGCTTGATGAAGAGACCAGAGGCAGGATGGAACCGCTTATGAGATCGGATGCGGAGAGCATGGAACGCCTTCTTGCTTTTTATCAGGAGATACGTCTCTCAAAATATCTGGAGGCGTATGGTTTGACAGAAGAAGAGATGGAAACTCTGAAACATTATTTTCTGGTATAATCAACCGGTACGGTGGATGCAGGCGGTTTCCGAATCAGGGAGGATACGCGTGAAAAATAACAGGCTTTTTAAAACGAATGCTGTAATCAGCTTAATTTTGCTCATTGGTTTCGCCCTGACGGCAGCGCTTTCTTACCACGCTAATTACAGGACGTCTCTTGACAGTATGGAACAGATATCTACACTGACGGCAGATGGTATCTGCTATCAGCTGACAGCTATGTTTACGAAGCCGGTCAATGTTTCTCTGACCATGTCCCATGACAGTCTGCTGCGGGAACATCTTTCAAAGGAGACGGAGTATCTTGAGGATGAAAAATACGTTGACACAACGAGAAATTATCTTGATACATACCGGGAAAAGTACGGATTCGATTCCGTCTTCCTGGTATCCGCCGCCACGTCCCGCTATTATAACTTTAATGGAATTGACCGCGTATTGACGGAAGACAGCCCGGAGAATGCATGGTACTATGATTTACTGAAAAGCGATGCCGAATATTCGATGAATGTGGACAATGACGAGGTGGAAGGCGCCGACAATGTGCTTACCGTCTTTGTGAACTGCAAAGTGAAGGCGGGGGACGGCTCCATCCTCGGGATTGTCGGTGTCGGAATCCGGATAGATTACCTGGAAGAGCTGCTCCGGACGTATGAAGATAAATTCAATGTCACAGCAGGACTGCTGGGGGGAGACGGAACCATAGAGATCTCCACTGCCCACAATGGGCATGTGAAGACAGACTGGTTTGAACTTAACGGCCGCCATAATATCAGGGGGCAGATACTTGACTGGAGGGAAAAGAATACAAACCTGGAAATTTGGGCGGACAAAGAAGAAAGCGGAAAGGAAAGGAGCTACATCGTGGCCCGGTATATTCCGGAACTGAACTGGCACCTGGTGGTGGAACAGAATACGGGCCAGCTGCTGCATGGAATCCGGATCCAGATAATCCTGACGGGAATCCTGCTGATTATTATCGTCGTGTCGGTTCTTCTCATCATTACCGCAGTAATCAGGAATTTCAACAAGCAGATTACAGAGCTGATGGAGGAACGGCAGGAAAGCTTTGTCAGAGCCACCGAACAGCTCTATGATAATATCTATGAGCTCAATATCACTAAAAATTGCAGTGTCGGGAAAAGAACGCGGGAGTATTTTAAAAGTCTTGGCGCCAACGATCTGCCGTACAGCGAGGGTCTGCGTGTCATTGCCGATAAGCAGATAAAAGAAGAGTTCAGGGAGGGCTATGTCTCGACCTTTGATCCGCCCAATGTTATCCGGGAATATGAACGCGGGAACCATCATCTGCGCTATGATTTCCAGATGTCGGAGGACGCAGATAAGTATTTCTGGATGAGAATAGATGCCTACGTTTTCTATTCGGCGGAAGATGACTCTATTCACATGTTTACCTATAGAAAGAATATTGAGGAGGAGAAGAAAATTCAAATCCAGGCCGTGCTGGATGAGATGACCCGGTTCTACAATAAAAGGGAAACGGAACGCCTGATCGAAACAGTACTTTCCGGGACACCGGGCGGAAGGTATGCCTTTTTTATCTTCGACATTGACAATTTCAAGCAGGCGAATGATTGCTATGGCCATCGGTTTGGAGATTTTTGCATCAAAGAATTCAGCAGTATCATCAGAAAACATTTCAGGGAAAAAGATATTCTGGGAAGAATCGGAGGCGATGAATTTGCAGCCTTTATACCGGTTCCCGATATCGGATGGGCGCGGAAGAAAGCCGGTGAGCTGGCAGAAGCGCTGAATACGGTTATTGAGAATCAGGACAGGAGCTGGCAGATGTCGGTGAGTATCGGAGTGGCCGTTTACCCGGAGGCAGGAACACTGTTTGAAGAACTTTACGGGAATGCCGATAAAGCGCTATATGAAACTAAAATCAGAGGCAGGAACGGATTTACCATATTCCAGCCTTATGACGAGAAAGGGCAGGAGACGGAGCTGGAAAATGAATAAACAGCACGCCGTTTTTGGCGGGATATGAACAGTAACCGTCTGGAAAATTTCGTCAAAAATTTGTCATACAGCCATTGAAACTTGCAATGAAATCATGTAAAATAAGAAATTGGCAAGAATAATATAAATGCCTCCTGTTTTACCTGAATCACTGCAGTTTCGATGGTTTTATTAAAGACGGCGATCCGTGGGCGGAGCGTGCAGGTTATCGTTCAGGTATAAAAGGAGAAGAAGATAAAGGAGATAGATTATGAGCAAAAAACCAACTGTATTAATGATACTTGATGGTTATGGACTGAACAGCAACTGTGAGCATAATGCGGTTTGCGAAGCAAAAACGCCGGTGATGGATCAGTTAATGAGCCAGTGTCCTTACGTGAGAGGCAATGCCAGCGGCCTTGCCGTGGGTCTTCCGGACGGTCAGATGGGTAATTCCGAGGTGGGACATCTGAACATGGGTGCAGGTCGTATCGTATATCAGGAACTGACCAGAATTACAAAATCTATCGAAGACGGAGATTTCTTTACTGTCCCGGAATTTCTGGAGGCAGTTGAGAACTGTAAAAAAAACAATTCGGCGCTGCATCTTTTCGGCCTTGTCTCCGACGGAGGTGTCCACAGTCATAATACCCATATTTACGGACTCCTTGAGCTGGCAAAGCGTAACGGCCTGACGGATGTATATGTACACTGCTTCCTGGACGGACGCGATACACCGCCTGCATCGGGAAAGGATTTTGTCGCCGGGCTGGAGGCAAAGATGAAGGAAATCGGCGTTGGACGCGTTGCCTCCGTAATGGGCCGTTACTATGCGATGGACCGGGATAAGAACTGGGACAGGGTAAAACGTGCTTACGACGTTCTGACCAGGGGAGAGGGCGAAAAGGCGGATACTGCCACAGGCGGGATCCAGGCGTCCTATGACCGGGAAATTAATGATGAGTTTGTCGTACCTTTTAATGTGGAGGAAAACGGCCGTCCGGTAGCTGTGATTCAGGACAAAGATTCCGTGATTTTCTTTAATTTCCGTCCCGACCGCGCCAGAGAAATTACAAGAGCATTCTGTGACACTGATTTTAACGGTTTTGAAAGAGACAAAAAACTCGATTTGGTATTTGTATGTTTTACCGATTATGATGAGACCATCGGCAATAAGCTGGTCGCTTTCAGGAAAGAGGAGATTACAAACACTTTCGGAGAATTCCTGGCCGCCCATGGAAAGACACAGGCAAGAATAGCCGAAACGGAGAAATATGCCCATGTAACCTTTTTCTTTAACGGCGGAATTGAAGAGCCGAACGCAGGCGAAGACCGGATTCTCGTCCCATCTCCAAAGGAGGTTCCGACTTACGATTTAAAACCAGAAATGAGCGCACCCCAGGTTTGTGATAAACTGGTGGAGGCAATTAAATCGGATAAGTACGATGTGATAGTCATCAACTTCGCAAATCCTGATATGGTAGGCCATACCGGCGTTGAGGATGCCGCGATCAAGGCGATTGAGACAGTGGATGCCTGCGTGGGAAGAACGGTTGAGGCGATAAAGGAAACCGGGGGTGTCCTGTTTATCTGTGCCGATCACGGCAATGCCGAGCAGTTGGTTGATTATGAGACGGGCGAGCCCTGGACCGCCCATACAACGAACCAGGTACCGTTCATCCTTGTCAATGCAGATCCTTCTTATAAATTGAGAGAAGGCGGATGCCTGGCCGATATTGCGCCGACTTTGATCGAACTGATGGGAATGGAACAGCCGAAAGAGATGACGGGGAAATCCCTTCTGGTAAAATAATGTTATGATGTTGGGGTCAAAAGGTCTTTTGACCCCTTTATGCTGTAACGCCCGGCTGTAAATGTCTGTCATACATTTACAGCCGGGCGTTATCCGACAGCCGGGTTAATTCAGTGAATCCTTTTCATAAAGCCGGTGGTATATCTCTTCGCTGACGGAGTCAACGTATGCCTGATTGGGAAGATCCTGCTGCGTGACAAGAAAATCCTGTATCAGCTCAAAACGCTTCAGTTCCAATTCCTCGCCTGCCAGGCCCGGATCTTCTTTCTTAAGCTCTTCATCGAGGGAACCGCCGGTCCATGTGGAGATAAACCATTCGATTAAATCCTTTGTACATCTTTCTTCCTCTTCCGCCTGTTTTTGCACTGCAGCGATGGAGCTGCGCGTCCGAAACGAGACAAAAAGACAGGCGAGTCCTAAAAGTGTGATGACAGACTGGAAGAAAATTCTGGAACCGCCTGTCATCGGAAGACTGATAATCCCGGCCCAGCAGACAGCGGCAAACACGGTTGCGGCGCCTCCCACTATCAGGAAAGCGGAACTGGAGGAATGGAGATCCTCGCATCTTTGACGGCTGCTTATATAGACGCCTGAAGAGGCTGCTCTCGTCCCGGACTGACCGGACGGTTTCGTATCAGCCGGAATACCGTTCTCCTGCGGTTCACTGTCATGGCTTAAAAGGGCTTCAAAATTCTCCAGGTTTTCCAGATTGGCCAGGTTGTCAAAATCAACCAGATTATCCAGAATTTCGGAGGCGTCAATTCCATCCATCTGCAGATAGCGGCCGGAAGCGGCATCTATCTGCTGCTGTTTCTTTTTCTCACGCATTTCTGCCTCATAAGCTTCCTGTGATTCAACAAGATCGCCTCCGCAGTCGCTGCACGTTGTGATTCCATCGACAAATTCCATGTCGCATTTCGGGCAATAAGGCATAATAGGTTCTCCTTGGTATTTAATATAGATTTATTATAAGATAGAAAAGATGAAACGTCTACACTAACGTCATAAATAAAGTACTTCCATTTATATAGAAAATAAGATAGAATAAAAAGGGCGTTCCAAAGAAGGGGAGAAGAACTTATGAACCGGATGAAGACGAGTGAATTGATGAAGCGTTTCGCACCTTACTATTTCAAATACTGGAAGGCACTGCTGTTTGATTTGTTCTGCGCGGCACTTACGACACTGTGCGAAATTGTGCTTCCGCTGATTCTGAGATATATTACAAATGAAGGCATGTATAATCTGGCAAATCTGACTGTAAAAACGATTGTCACCATCGGCCTTCTGTATTTCGGGCTCCGGATAATAGACGGTCTGGCCAACTTTTATATGGCTTATACAGGTCATATTATGGGGGCCAGAATCGAGACGGATATGAGAACCGACGCATTCTGCCATTTGCAGAAGCTGTCGGACAGTTTTTACAGCAATACAAAGGTGGGGCAGATTATGGCCCGCATTACAAGCGACTTGTTTGACGTGACGGAATTTGCCCATCACTGCCCGGAAGAATTTTTTATAGCATTCCTGAAAATCGTCATCTCATTTTTTATCCTGGCCAGGATTAATCTGCTTCTCACGGTGGTTATATTTATTTTTATCCCTGTTATGGCTGTCTCCTGCACTTATTTTAACCTGAAGGTGCGTTCTGCCTTTAAGATGCAGCGCAATCATGTGGGAGAGCTGAATGCAAGAATCGAGGACAGTCTGCTGGGCAACCGGGTAGTCAGGGCTTTTGGCAATGAGAAACTGGAGATTGAGAAGTTTCAGCAGGATAATCTCAAATTTTTAGATATCAAAAAACACACATATTTTTATATGGCGGCATTCCAGGATACGGTGAGAATGTTTGACGGAATTATGTACGTGGTGGTAATCATTGCAGGAGGGACATTTTTAGTAAAAGGAATCATAAATCCCGGTGATTTGGTTGCTTATACGATGTATGTGACGACACTTTTATCGACGATCCGGAGAATTATCGAATTTGCCGAGCAGTTCCAGAGAGGTATGACGGGAATCGAGAGGTTCTGTGAAATTATGGACGCCGATATCGATATTTTTGACGATGCCGATGCGGAGGAGTTAAAGGATTCCAGAGGCGAAATCACGTTTGAGAATGTAACATTTGAATATCCGGATGACCATAATCAGGTCCTTTCCGATATCAATCTGACGATCCGTCCGGGCGAGAGAATTGCCCTGGTAGGGCCTTCGGGCGGAGGAAAGACGACGCTCTGCAACCTGATTCCAAGATTTTATGATCCGACGGAGGGGAGAATCTTAGTTGACGGGAAGGACTTGAGGAAGCTTACGCTGGAGAGCCTCAGGAGCCAGGTGGGAATGGTACAGCAGGACGTGTATTTGTTTTCCGGCACTATTTATGATAATATTGTATACGGAAAGCCGGGCGCCTGCAGAGAGGAAGTTATGGAAGCGGCGAAGATGGCCGGGGCCGATGAATTTATTAAAGAGATGGCAATGGGATATGATACCTATGTCGGTGAGCGGGGGGTAAAGCTCTCCGGAGGGCAGAAGCAGCGCATCAGCATTGCCAGGTATTTCTGAAAAATCCGCCGATTCTGATTCTCGATGAGGCGACTTCGGCTCTTGACAATGAAAGCGAGAAGATGGTCTCCAGGTCTCTTGACAAGCTGGCGGTGGGCAGAACGACTCTCACAATCGCCCACAGGCTGAGTACGATCCGGGGAGCCGACCGGATTTTAGTGCTGTCCGGTAATCGGATCGAGGAAGAAGGCAGCCATGGCGAGCTGATGGCCAAAGAGGGAATTTACTATCATTTATATATGTCTGCCAATGGATTTTCAGAGGAAGCGGCAGAGTGATTGGAGGAAATTTGAATGAAAATTGCAGTTGTGACAGACAGCAACAGCGGTATTACACAAGCGCAGGGGAAGGAACTTGGAATTACGGTTCTTCCGATGCCATTTATGATTGACGGAAATGAATTTTTTGAAGATATCAGCCTGACACAGCAGGAATTTTATGGGAAGATGGAAGAGGACATGGATATTTCCACATCACAGCCGTCACCTGAGTCGATTGTGGAGCTGTGGGAGGCGCTGCTTGAAGAATATGACGGGATTGTCCATATACCGATGTCCAGCGGCCTGTCCGGTTCCTGTCAGACGGCGCTGATGCTGGCAGAGGAGTTTGACGGCCGTGTCCAGGTGGTAAACAACCACCGGATTTCAGTAACCCAGAGGCAGTCGGCCCTGGATGCCCTGGAGATGGCGGGGAAAGGAATGGATGCCGTTCAAATTAAGGAAGTGCTGGAGAGAACCGGTTCTGAGTCCACGATTTACATCACGGTGGACACTTTAAAATACCTGAAAAAAGGTGGAAGAATCACGCCTGCGGCCGCGGCGCTGGGAACGCTTCTGCGTCTGAAACCGGTCCTGACCATACAGGGAGAGAAGCTGGATGCTTTCGCCAAGGCAAGGACGATGAAGCAGGCAAAATCCATGATGATATCCGCAATCCAGCATGATTTGGAGACGAGGTGGGATGATAAAGAAGGGAAAAAGACCCATCTGGAGATTGCCCATACGAACTGTGAGGAAGCGGCTCTGCAGCTTAAGGAGGAGCTTCTGGAGCTTTTCCCTGATACGGATATCCATATTGATCCTCTGTCTTTGAGCGTTGCCTGCCATATCGGGCCCGGCGCACTGGCAATAGCGGCGGTGAAAAAATTAGAAATTTAATTTGGAAAGCATGAAAAAATTGATTAAAAAAATTAGGTTTAGACGTTGTGTAAGTATGAAAGTTCCTCTGCTGTTCTGTTTCCTGCTGGTAACGCTGGTGCCTCTTCTTGTGCAGGCCAGGTTTCTGGCAGGTTTTTTCCGGCAGAGCCAGATTGAGGACAGCATGATAGAGGCGCAGAGCAAATGCCTGATGCTTACCAACAAGATGATAACCCTGGATTACATCAATAACATGTCGAATAACCCGGGGCTGGACGCGGAGATGAACGTGACGGCCGACCTGTTTAACGGCCGCATTGTCGTGATTGACAGCAGCTTCAAAATCATTAAGGACACGTTCGAGCTGACCAAGGGAAAAACGAGTGTGGTTGAGGAAGTGCTCCGCTCCTTTGAAGGGGAGACAATCAACCGCCGGAATAAAGAAAAAGATTACTTTTATCTGACGCTTCCCGTATATTCCAAGGCGGATTCGCAGAAGGTGGAGGGGGTTCTGCTGATGACGGCTTCCACCGAGAGCATGGCCCTTCTGGAGAGTCAGGTGATGCATAAAGCCGGCTTTCTTCAGTTCGTGCTTTTTCTGTTCGTGGCTGTGATAGATTTATTGGCTGCGTCATTTCTTATGAAGCCGTTTAAGAAGCTTCAGGAGCGTCTGAATATGGTGTCTGAGGGGAATTTAGATCAGGATATCCAGGTAGACGACTACAAAGAGACAAGGGGGATATCCAATGCCGTCAGCCAGACTCTCCGCAAGTTAAAGGCTGTGGATCAGTCGAGGCAGGAATTTGTATCAAATGTATCGCACGAATTGAAAACACCGATCACATCGATCCGAGTCCTCGCGGATTCCCTGATGGGGATGGAGGATGCTCCGGTGGAGCTGTACAGGGAATTTATGGTGGATATTTCAGATGAGATAGACAGGGAAGGAAAGATTATTGATGATCTTTTATCCCTGGTGAAGATGGATAAGTCATCACCGGATTTGAATATCACATCGGTTTCAATTAATGCATTAATGGAGCAGATTCTGAAGCGGCTCCGGCCGATTGCCAAGAAGCGCAATATAGAGCTGGTATTTGAGAGCCAGAGAGAAGTCACGGCGGATGTGGACGAGGTAAAGCTCTCCCTGGCTTTGAGCAACCTGGTGGAGAATGCGGTTAAATACAACCATGAAGACGGATGGGTTCATGTGGTTTTGGACGCGGATCACAAATTCTTCTATGTAAAGGTAATCGATAACGGAGTCGGGATTGCTCCCGAATTCCAGGAGCATGTGTTTGAGCGTTTCTACAGGGTGGATAAAGCGCGTTCAAGGGAGACCGGCGGAACAGGGCTTGGACTGGCGATTACGAGAAACATCGTGATATTACACCAGGGAGCCATTAAGCTCCAGAGTAAGGAAGGCGAGGGAACTACTTTCACGGTACGTATCCCGCTAAACTATATTCCCTGATATCTGATGTGAAAGGACGGAGTATATTTGAAACGATTATTATATCTGACGGCAGTTTTTTTGATGTGTGCAGGCATTTGCGGATGCGGACAGAAAGAGAAAAACCAGACGCCGGAGGATGGAACCTACCGGATTTATTATCTCAATTCAACAAGAACAAAGCTTGCCAGCGTGGAGTATAAAACAGAGACAACCGATCAGGAAACATTAATCGGGGAGCTGGCGGGCCAGATTCTGGCGGCTCCCGACAATCCCGATTACCAGGCGGCTCTGGGAGAGAAGGTCATACTTCTGGATATCAGGAAAGAGGAGAACGTTCTTTACCTGAATTTTAATAAAGACTATACGGCGATGAAGCCGACCAGGGAGATTCTGTGCCGTGCGGCTCTGGCTAAGACGTTCACCCAGGTGGCAGGTATTGATTATATCAGTATTAACTGTGACGGCCAGCCCCTTCTGGATCAGCAGGGAAATCCGGTGGGCGCTTTTTCAGCCTCTGATTTTGTCGAAAGTATTTCGGATGTCAATTCATTTGAGCGGGTGGAGCTGAAGCTTTATTTTGCCAATGAAAAAAAGGATCTTCTGGTTCCCGAGACCAGGGAGGTAATCCACAATGTCAATACCTCTCTTGAGAGGCTGGTGGTGGAACAGCTGATTGCAGGCTCCCAGACAGGCGCTTCGCCGGTGCTTCCTAAGGATACGAGAATATTGAATGTGTCATTGACGGACAACATCTGTTACGTGAACCTGGACAGCACGTTTTTAAACGGCGAAGTGGAGGCAGCAGACTATATCCCGGTCTATGCGCTCGTCAACTCGCTGACGGAGCTTCAGACAGTGAATAAGGTGCAGATTACGGTGAATGGTTCGGCTAACGTGGCGTACCGCAATGTGATTTCCCTTGCCGCGCCGCTGGAACGGGAAGAGAAATATGTGGAAAGCAAATAAAACCCCGGAGGAGGAATAACAATTAAAAGACCGCTTTTATGGATAACAGGAGCTTATGTACTTGGAGAGGTCACTGCTTACTGGTCCGGTAAAATGGCGGAATATGGAGGAAGGGCTGCGGCGTCCGGCAGTCTCTTTCCGATGGCGTTAATACTGGCAGCAGGCATTCTTTTCCAGCTTCATGAGAAAATCAGGAAAAGAGGTCTGCTTTTATTTATCCTGCTTGTCTGCTGCCTGGGCGGCTGGTTCAGGATGACGGAGGAGATGAAAGAAGGACCGCTGGAGGCCATACTGGCGTCCGGAGCTATAGAGACGGAGAACCGAAGCCGGGCGGAGGCCGAAGGGCGGATTTCCCAGGCTCTGCTGAAGGAGGGAAATTACACCATTATTCTGGAACCGGCGACGGTTCGTGCAGGCGGAAAGCAATATGAAGAAAAAAGGCTGATGATTTCAGCAAAAGAAAGCAGGGACGGTGCGGTGCCGGAGGAGGGGATGTATCTGTACGCAAAGGGGAAGGCGGAACTCTTTCAGGAGGCAAGAAATCCGGGGGAATTTGATTACCGCCTGTATTACCGCTCACAAAAGCTGAGATGCCGTCTCAGAGCTGATAAAATGAAAATTATCTCAGGAGAGCGTCCTGCTTTTCAATCCCAGCTCATTATGTTCCGCAGATTTGTCAAGGAGGCCCTCGCATTTCTTTATCAGGAGGAGGACAGGGGAATTTTTCAGGCAGTTCTTCTCGGAGATAAGAGCAGCATGGACAGCGATATACGGGAGTTGTACCAGGATGGAGGAATCGCCCATGTTCTGGCTGTAAGCGGCCTCCATGTCTCACTGATAGGAATGAGTCTGTATGGGTTTCTGCGGAAAAGAGGCGTCGGATATGGTTGGGCGGGGACAGCCGCGGCAATCCTGCTGTTCTTCTACGGAGCGCTGGCCGGCTTTGGGGCATCTGTATTCCGGGCCGTGTTTATGGTGTTCTGTTCGTTTCTTGCGTCTTATCTGGGGAGAACCTATGATCTGCTGTCGGCCATGGCTTTGTCCCTGATTTTACTCGCATCCGATTCGCCTTATCTTTTGTTTACAAGCGGGCTGCAGCTGTCCTACGGGGCAGTGGGGGCGGTGGGACTCGCCGGCAATATGAAAATCCACGGCAGCTCTCTGTTCACGGCCATATCGGCCAGTATAGCAATTCAGATTGTGACTCTGCCTGTTATCCTGTACCATTTCTTTGAGTTTCCCCTTTACGGCCTGTTTCTGAATCTTGTGGTTATTCCCCTCATGGCTTATGCTGCCGGTTCCGGAATTATATCGGTCGGCCTGTATGGTATCTGGAAAGCGGCCGAAGTGCCAGGCGTTCTGTTATTTGCAGAGGGAAGCAAAGTCGTAGGAATGGGCGGCAGGATTGGGACGGTTATGGACAAGACCGCGGGAATACTGGAAGTGATCTGCCATGGGGCGGCGGGACCGGGGCACTACATACTGACCTTTTACCGGGAGCTTTGCCGTTTTTCACTGAAACTTCCATTCTCCACGGTAGCGGCGGGACGGCCCTCTCTTGCCTGCATCGCATTTTATTACGGCGTTCTCGCAGTTTTATATTTTCATTTAACCAGCAAAAACAGCGGCGCTCTGAGCAGAAAAGAAGGAAATGAATTTAACGGGAAGCAGGCCTGTCTCTTTGCCTGTGCGCTGCTTTTGCTGATGGTAAAACCGCGCGTCAGCGGAATGGAGGTCTGGTTTCTTGATGTCGGCCAGGGGGACGGAATTTTCTTTCGTACAGGGACGGCAGCAGTGCTGACAGACTGCGGCAGCAGCCAGTATAAAAGTGTGGGGAAAAACAGACTGGTCCCGTTTTTAAAGAGTAAAGGAATCAGACGGCTGGATTATATTTTCATCAGTCATGCGGACAGCGACCATATAAACGGAATTGTCTGGATGCTGGAAAATGAAACGGATTTAGAGGTTGGAACGATTATTATGCCCGGACCGGGACGGGGGGAAGAGGAATACCGGGAGATAGAAGAGCTTGGCAGAAGGCGCAAAACCAGAGTTTGTTATATGAATGCCGGGGAAAAGCTGGAACGGGGGGAACTTAAAATTACGGCTGTTTATCCGGATGCGTCAGCATCGCCAAAGGATCGGAACGGCCATTCCCTGGTACTTTCGGTGCGATACCGTGATTTTACAATGCTCTTAACAGGCGATGTGGGACAGACGGGAGAAGAAATCATGCTTGATGAAAAATACAGCCCCGGTAAAGAGCTGCCGGGCGGAAACCTGTCCGTTTTAAAAGCGGCTCATCATGGTTCCGCCACATCGACAGGAGAAGAATTCCTGAAACAGTTAAATCCGGCAGTGACAGTACTTTCCTATGGTAAAGGAAATTCTTACGGACACCCGGCCAAGGAGGTGTTGAAACGTCTTACGGATGCCGGAACTATGATATGGAGTACGGAGAATTCCGGCGCCATCCATCTCACAACGGACGGAAGGAAAATGAAGGCAGAAGGTTTTCTGCTGGACAGGAACAAGGGTTCCGGGCTATAATACTCAACAGGAACGTTATAGTTCAGCGTTCAATGTCGTTTAGTTAAGCAGGTGAGGACGCCGCCGGTACGGCCGGCGGCCGGGGGGGGGGG
>OGGQ01001395.1_pt1 | contig 31558 bp, 23 predicted proteins | sample 1571191 | NCBI WGS metagenome assembly OGGQ01 (sample SAMEA2582061, study PRJEB24529) | metagenome | biome: Human gut stool | place: China | collected 2011
AACCGTAACAAATGATGCACAGAAACGGCAAAAAAACGCCGTTGATTGTGGTGAATAGTTTACTTTTCATCACGTCGCTCCGCGCACAGTTCACCGTCATCAATAAAAAGGCCCGGAAAGGCAGTAAACCTTTTCCGGGCCAATTCGGCTTATCAGTTCAGCCGTCTGTCATCTGGCAGCCGCATTTCCAGCACATCTGCCAAATAAAATATTTTTATACCGTTCCAGAGCTAAGAGCAGGATATTGCCCAGAACTCCGATAGCCAGAATCTCACCGATTCCCACCGTCACCATGGCAACCGGAATTAAATCCGGCGAGCCATACGCAAAGCGGAGAACCCATGGAATGATGGCAGTGTTGGCCGCTATCGGCGGCGGGCATACAAGCCACTTGTTCCCGCGCAGCCCATAGGAACCTGCTGCCCCGATTAACGTCGCCAGGCTGCCAAACACGATATCGAGCGGCGCTGCCCCGCAGAGCAGGTTGGACAGCAGGCAGCCGATAAACACGCCGGGCACCGCTGCCGGTGTGAAGAAAGGCAGGATGCACAGTGCCTCGGCAATCCGGAACTGCACCGGTCCGAAGCTGATTGGTGCGAATACCAGTGTCAGCACGGTATAAATCGCCGCGATTACTGCACCGTAAGCCACAAAGTAAACGGTTTTGTTGTTTTTCTCTCTCATATTCAGTTGTCTCCTTTAGTTTTGTTTTACAAGTGGAAGGTCTCGAACACTTGGGTTGGTTGTGCAGGAATCCCGGCTTGTATACGGACGGAATACTGCGACCTTATTGCAGTTGCTACTATAGCATATTAGGAAATGAAACGCAAGTATGAGTCTGCAATTGTATATAAAAAGCTGCGGACACGGAGGAGAGTCTGCCGTGCCCGCGGATTGTTACCACACTTATCTATGTTTGAATAATCCTGCAAGCTTCTCCATCGTCTTTGAAGGCGGCACTGCCTCCTCCCCTGAATCGGGGGCATCCCTGATTACATCCTCATATACATAATCCCTTGATACAGTGCGCGGCCGTTTCATCATATATTTGATAAAACCGACGAGCATGATGACAGCAAGAAATGTAATCGGCATTCCGCAAAAGGACTTTACAATCTTGATTCCTTCTATGCCTCCTGAAAGTGTGAAGACCAACGCCACTGCCATGAGCAGGATTCCCCAGAAGAACTTAATGCCTGCCGGAGGTTCCTCGGATTCGGAGGCCTCTTTCAAGGACATGCTGGAGAGGGTTCCCACCATCGAGTTAGCCTGGGTAACCAGGGAAATAGCGATGATCAGCAGCATAAATGCCTTCATGATTGTGGACAGGGGCATATTGCCGAATACGGCAAGTGTCAGGGCTTCCGCTCCGCTTGCCTGATAAATGGAGTAGTAATCAATTCCCTCGAAAAACTGTCCATGAAGTACGGTTCCTCCAAAAATCGAGAACCAGACGAAGCCGAATACGGCCGGCATCAACCAATTGACGACAACGAACTCTCTGAGCGTCCTGCCATATCCCATACGGACAAAGAACAAACCCAACATCGGGCCGTACGCCAGCCAGTCCACCCACCAGTACATATCCCACCACTGCGGCCACAATTCTCCGTTCGGGAAAGGTGAAGTATAGGTCATCGCTTCCAGAAGGTTGCTCAGATAAGCGCCCAAAGACTGCGTCATCAGGTTGAGCGTGTAGCCGATGGGACCGACCAGCAGCATAAATCCGAGTAATATAAAATAGAACTGTGTATTTTTGTCACCCAGCCAGGTGATTCCCTTCTTTAATCCGCTGATACCAGTAGACATATAGGCCGCAAACAATGCAATGCCCAGGCTGATATATACGGCAGAACTGGGTTGTATTCCCGTTGCCAGATTCACTCCCTGGGACAGTTGGAGTACTCCGTACCCGAGTCCGCCCGACACAGCGCCAACCAGTGCAAATACAGTAAGCACATCGACTGCCAGCGCCCATTTGCTCGTCAGGAACTTTCTGCCGAAAACAGGCACCAGGCCGGAGCTGACTTTATACGGCAGCTTCATGTTGTGGCAGACATATGCCAATACCACGCCGAAAGCCACACAGCTTGCATAAGGCGTCAATGTCCAGTGCAGGAAGACAGTCCTCATCCCCCAGAGAATCGCCTCATTGCTGCCTGGTACATAGCCGAAGCTGGGAGCCGGCTCCATCGCAAAGATCAGAGGTTCGGCAGCCCCCCAGAATACGACTCCCGCTCCGATTCCGGTCGTGAGCGATACGCCAAACCACTGCCAATAGCTCATTTTCGGTTTGGCATTCGGTCCGCCCAGCCTGATTCTTCCCACCGGATGAAAGATTACGACTGCTACAAAAAGAATGAAAAACAGCATTGCCAGGCTGACGAACCACCCCATATTGTACATCATAACCTCGAACGCTTTTGTAAGTGTGGCTATAAAGCCAGCCGAATCGACAAACCCTATTACGACTAAAAAGATAAAAATAACCCCCGGTATTAAAATAATTGGTGCTCTCAATGCATACTTTGGCTTCAATGATATCTTCTCCTTTCCTGTCCTTCCCCAACACTAATTTTACATGAATCAAATTTTATAAATCAAGTCCCATTTTTACGTCTTTGTTTTAGTCCACTTCTAAGTCTAGTCTAATTTTAGTCTTGTTATAATTCTTGTTTCAGTCCTGTCTCAATAGATTCAGTTTCGGCTGACCTCCGTTCCTCCGGGTGCCCGTTAGTGTATTTACGCTTCTCTCACGGTATCCCGATATTTTAATTTGATTGTAACGATTTTAAGCATCCTGAAATGTGCAGGATCTCGTTATTTTTTTACCATTCCTCAGGTCTTCCTGATGCGCCAGGCGGAGCATCAGTTTTCTTCTGTCCTTCTGATAAAGGAGCAGGCTCACAATTGCCGTGTTACCATCTGTGCAGGGAAATGTCCACCAAACGGCAGAAAGTCCCCAAAATGATAACAGCCAGGCCAACGGCGCAAACAGTATTACCTGGCGCAGGATTGTGAGGAAGATACTTTGCAGTTCCAATTTTCGGCGGCGGCACCGGCAATTCCCATATCAAGACCAAAGATAAAAAGGGGATTCCCGCTGACGGTCGGTAAAATCGCAGCGGGAACATGGGTGGGGAATATATTAAATGTAACTGGCAAGAGGATCAAGCCTGGGATAAACTTTCTGGAGATAAATTATCCGGAGAGGTTCCGTGTCTATTCTGCATCCATATAAGGATATCGGTAATCTTCCGGCGGGCAGAAGTTTTCTTTTACCGTCTGCGGGCTCATCCAGCGGATCATGTTCAGGATACTGCCTGCCTTATCGTTTGTACCTGAGCCGCGGGCGCCGCCGAACGGCTGCTGGCCGCACAAAGCCCCAGTTGGTTTATCATTGATACAGAAGTTTCCGGCGGAGTGACGCAGACGCTCTTCCAAATCTGTAATCTGCGCACGGTTTTCACTGAAGACGGCTCCGGTCAGGGCGTAAGCAGAAGAATTTGCACAGTGATCCACCATTGTGTCATACTCGTCTTCTCCGTATACATATACCGTTAACACTGGTCCAAAAAGCTCTTTAATCATAGTTACATAATTCACGTTTCTGGCCTGAATCAGAGTTGGATAAACAAACCATCCCTTGCTGCCGTCATAGCCGCCGCAAAGCACGTCGGCATCCGGAGATTCCTTGGCTGCATCTATGTAGCTGGTAATCTCCTCGAACGCGTTTTTATCAATAACCGCTCCGAAGAAATTAGTAAAGTCTGCAATATCTCCAACCTTAATCGTGGCGATTTCATTCAAAAGCTTTTCCTTAACCTCCGGCCATATCCTCTGAGGAATATAGCAGCGGGACAACGCAGAACACTTCTGACCGGAGTACTCGTAAGCTCCGCGGATCATAGCGGTTACAAGAGCGTCGATGTTAGCGCTTTCCGTGGCAAAGATGTAGTCCTTTCCGCCTGTCTCACCTACCAATCTCGGATAGCTGCGGTAATTGCTGATGTTGTTTCCGATATTTTTCCAGATATCTTTAAATACTTCGGTTGAACCGGTAAAATGGAAACCGGCCATTCGGTAATCACTCAGTACGTATTTACTGATGTCGGAGCCGCGGGACGGAACAAAGTTGATAACACCGGCCGGCACACCGGCTTCCACAAAAGCTTTCATGATGTAATAGCTGGCCAGGACTGCCGTTGTAGCCGGTTTCCAAACCACAACATTACCCATTATAGCCGGAGCAGCCGGTAAGTTGCCGCAGATAGAAGCGAAATTGAATGGCGTAACAGCACAGACAAAACCTTCGAGCGGACGATACACAACACGGTTAAATACGCCTGGTGTGCATTTCGGCTGCTGGCTATACAGATTATCGGCAAAGTGAATACCGTAGCGTATCAGATCGCACAGTTCATCGGGTGCGTCGCATTCTGCTTCCCAGGCTGTCTTGCTCTGGCCGAGCATAACAGCGGCAGAAATGATGTAGCGGTATTTACCTTCAATCAACCCTGCGGCTTTTTCAAAGATAGCAAAGCGATGCTCGCGCGGAAGCGCTTCCCACTTTGCTTTTGCTGCCATTGCAGCTTCCACGGATTCTTTCAGCAATTTTTCGTCTGCCTGGCTGCACTGTGCCAGAATCATTGAATGGTTGTGCGGCGCTGCCACCGGTACGCGTTTTTCGGTATAAATCTCTTTACCGTTTATGATGACCGGAATTTCAATTGTAAGAGCGCTCTGGCGGGCAAGTTCTTTTTTCAGTTCTTCCCGTTCTTTCATTCCCGGAGCCATGGAGCATGCAGGTACGTTATCAGGCATTGGTGCGTGAAAATGACAATTCATAAGAAATCCTCCTTAAATAATAATTCTTAATATTGTTTTGATATCTGTTGTATGGCTTAATTCTATCATCCGGCCGCCTGAAAATCTGTGCATTTTTTCGCTGTTTTTTTGCCGTTTCTCTCCTTTGGCCATATTGCTGTTTACGGTAAACTTAACGGCCCCTCCAGCACTACCAGGGAATTGATTGTATCCAGACATGCGCCGATTTTTGGGTGATCCAGCTGCCTGACAAACAAGATAATCTCATCAGAATAGGTATCGCAGTGATTTTCAATCGAAATTTCAAGTCCCAGTTATTACTATATAATAGCAATTTCCGTACCAATCTTTTTATATGGCGTTTATGAGTTGTTTTTATCGTTTTTATGGGGAAAATTCATACCCAGAAAGGGAAATAGAAATAAAATGTGCATAAAATGGGTTTGATAACTGCAGATTTTTTTGCATGCAGAATAATATAGTTTGCATTCAGAGTAATGATGTGGTGAAAAACATTAAACGAGTTATTTAGGAGGGGACAAACGGTTGAGGACTGCCAAACGGCAGTCCTCCCTGGTTAAATTCCTTCCGGACTCCTTCCTGAAATCAGCGCCTGGACATCGATTTTATTTCGCTTAATCCGGTACTGGATATTCTGTCTGCTCATTCCCAATACACGGGCTGTCTTTGAGATATTCCCATTGTTTTCCTTTAACGTCTTGCAAAGCATCCGGTATTCCATGTTGCTCATGATATTTTCCAGTGAAGGTTCTTTACTGCTTTTCAGTTCAATCGGTATATCCGGAGCCTGTCCTCCCAGAATATGTTCCGGAATATATTCCAATATGATGGTAGATACGTCCTCCGGCATTATATTCATCGCATACTCTATGGCATGTTGGAGTTCCCTCACATTACCGGGCCAGTCGTAGGAATTGAAAACATTCAAAACTTCCGCGTCTATGTCTATAACATTCTTAAGAAGTTTCCGGTTAAAATTCAATATGAAGCATTTGGCCAGAAGCGGTATATCTTCCATGCGTTCCCTCAGAGGAGGAATGTTCAGGTTAACCACTCCCAGACGGTAAAATAAATCTCGGCGCAGCTTATTTTCCTCCATAGCCTGATACGGAGGAACATTTGTGTTGGAAAGGACCCTGACATCCACACGGATTTCAGAGACTCCCCCCACATGACGGACCATTCCGTCCTGCAGCACGCGCAACAGCTTAGACTGCAATGAAATATTCATTGAGTTTATCTCATCCAGCAAAAGTGTCCCGTGGTTGGCCTGCTCAAACAATCCCTCTCTTCGTTCCGCCCCGGTATAGGCGCCTTTTTCTGTTCCGAAAAGCAGCGATTCCAGAAGGTTTTCGGGAATAGCAGCACAGTTGATTGCAAGAAACGGGCCGTCTGCTCGCTGGCTGGCGTTGTGGATACTCTGCGCAAGCAGCTCCTTGCCTGTACCCGTTTCCCCATATATCATTACCGAAGAATCCGATTTTGCGATTCTCTGGCATTTCCTGATCAGGCCGTCCATGGCAGCGCTGTTATGTATAATATCACGGAAATGATATTTAGCCGACAATCCTCTGTTCTTATCACTTCTCGCAGCTGCAGACCGGTTCAGAAGCTGGCTTTGCAGGTCTATTACCTGTTTGCTCAATTTGTCGATCTGGGACCAGTCTTCCATGATACTGAAACCTCCAAGCAGCGAATTTTTAACTATAACCGGATAATTGTTGGACATAATATCCACCTTTTTTCCATAACAGGTGGTATAATGCTGCCTCAGATTCAGGATAGGCAGCTTGCTATGGATTACCCTGGGAATCACCAGCTCTGTTTCATCATCCATCGTATAAATACTGGATACATGCTGTCCCACAATATTCTGCGGCAGCAGGGAATCCATCTTGACGGCAGCATCGTTGAGCATGAAAACTCGGCCGGATTCATCGCACAGTATAAGCGCCTCGCTAATTTGGTTGACCACCCTCATCAGCATATCATGACAGGCATCGTTTCTGGCATCGCGAAAGACTATCAGTCTCGTACCCGCAGGCAGATCGCAAAGCTCCGGATTCGGACACAATGCCAGATATTCTCCAAAATCAATGTTAAAGTAATCTCCGCCCGCTTCTCCGCAAAATGGGGGAGCCACCTCCCGAAGCGACTTCCCCGGCAGTTCACCGCCGCCGTGCAGCAGTTTGTCACCCGATTCATTGACTTCTAAAATATCATTATTTTCCGAAGCCAGAACTGCTCCCAATCCGCACTGGGAAAGAAAAAACATCCCCTCCTGATACGTCATAAGCACTCTCCTCTCTGCCTTCAGTGTAACATAGTTTCCGGCAGTTTACCAGAATTTATAACGTCCGTAACGTTCCGGAGTGTGAACAGAATCGTTCCGGATACCTACCGCTCTGCCGGCGGTCCCGGCATTTCCCATCTGGTATGAACGACATGCAGGAGTTCATGGGCTTTCTCAGAACTGGGTTTTTCCAGGTATTCACGGTACAGCGCCTGAATTTCTGGGTTTTCATGGCTGAAACGGATTTTATTCGTTTTATCCAGGTAATACAGACAGGCGCTCCTTGAAGACGTGTCGTCCGGATTTTCCGTGAAGGACGGACGGATGGGCTGGCCGCCTCCTCCCACACAGCCGCCGGGACAAGCCATTATTTCCACAAAGTCATAGGCAGCTTCCCCACGCCGGATTGACCGTATCAGCCTGCGGGCGGCACCCAGGCTGTTGACAACTGCGCATCTGACTGTCATTCCTTTGATATCAAACTCCAGCTCTTTGATAAGTCCGGCCTCCCGCACTGCTCCAAGGGGCGCTTGCGGGCTTATATCGGGCTTTTCTCCTGTGAGAATATAATAAGCGGATCGAAGTGCAGCCTCCGTTACTCCCCCACTGGTGCCGAATATGGCCCCTGCACCGGTCGAAGCTCCAAGGAGTGAATCAAACTCACGTTCTGGCAAAATTGGCACGTTGATATGATCAGCCTTGATCAGACGACAGATTTCACGTGTGGTCAGCACATAATCCACATCGTGTCCCGTACCCGCGCTGTCCATGCCGGGAAGCGTCATTTCCATCTTTTTGGCAATGCACGGCATGATTGAGACACAGACAATCTTATCAGGAGCCAGCCCTGCTTTTTCTGCAAAATACGTTTTGGCTATTGCCCCAAACATCTGCTGCGGAGATTTAGCTGTTGAAAGCTGATCAATCATTTCCGGATACTGTGATTTCAGAAAACGGACCCAGCCCGGACAGCATGAGGTGAACATCGGCCAGTTATATTTTTCCCTGTTTTTCAGACGCTCCAGGAGTTCTGCGCCTTCCTCCATAATAGTCAGATCCGCGGAAAACTCCGTGTCAAACACATAGTCAAAGCCCACTGCCTTCAAGGCAGACACCAGGCGTTTCGTCGTTGAGAGCATCGGGTCAAAATCAAATTCTTCCCCCCAGGCCGCGCGGACAGCCGGCGCTATCTGGGCGATCACAATTTTATCCTTGTCGGCCAGAACGCCCTGGACGCTGGTAATTTTAGATACATCATCACGCTCCTGGAGAGCTGCGGTCGGGCAATGGGTAATACACTGTCCACAAAGCGCACAGTCGGAGGCCTTTATCTCCCTGTTAAAAGAGACATCCACCGTGGTATGGGAACCGGTATTTGATACATCCCAAACCCCCAGAGTCTGAACCTTGTCGCAGATCTGGATGCAGCGCATACATTTAATGCACTTGCCGGCATCCCGCACCAGAGGAAACGAGGAAGTCCATCTGGCCGGAGCATATTCATTCTTATACTGATCCGCTTCGAGTATCAGTTCTCCCGCCACCTGCTTTAACTCACAATTCTCATTCCGCACACAAGCCAGGCAGTTTGTATGGTGCTGGGAGAGAATCAATTCCACATTGGTCCTTCTCGCTTCCCGCACCCGTGGTGAATTGGTGATAATCTCCATCCCCTCCTTAACCTTGTTGTTGCAGGAAGAGATAAGCTGCTCATGTCCTTTGATTTCCACAACACAGACACGGCAGGCTCCTATCTCGTTAATATTTTTCAGATAGCAGAGAGTCGGAATTGAGAATCCGTTATCACGGCAGGCATCCAGAATACGTGTGCCCTCCGGTACGGTAAAAGGCCGGCTGTTAATTTTTATAGCTATCATTTTATTTACTACCATTCTAATCTACGTCCTCCTTTGAAATTCCCGTAACCAAAGTGGTCACAGCGCAGGCAACGCCGCGCCTCCTGCCCGGCTTCTTTCAGGCTCATGCCGCATTCCGCTATCTCAAAATCACATTTCCTTCCGGATGCCTCCCTCTCCTTCATGTTTACGCGTCCGCACAGTGTATGATCGGATAGCTCCGGCTCCGGAATCTCCACATCCGACCTGATCTTGTGATCATATCCCAGGTACGCGTCTATATTGGCTGCCGCAACCTTGCCGGATGCTATGGCCCGTATCACTGTGGCGGGACCTGTCGAACAGTCCCCTCCGGAAAATACTCCGTCCATACCACTTACAGCCCCGTTATCCTGGGTGCTGATTACACCGCGCCTGGCCCCGATTCCGCTCTCCTCAAAATACCGGCTTTCAATTCCCTGGCCTACGGCAGCAATAATTATATCACACTCAATTCTTACGGATGCTTCCCCTGAGGGAACAGGCGTCGGCCTGCCGTCCCTGACTGGTCCCGGTATCTGGGATGATGCCCAGAGCGCGGCCACTTTGCCATCCTCATCCGACTCGATATAATCCGGGGCAAAAAGCTCCATAACCTCTGCACCTTCCGCGATGGCAGATTCTATCTCCTCCTGAAGAGCCGTCATATCGGCTTTTCTCCTTCGGTAGACAACGGTCGTCTTCTCCGCTCCCAGGCGGATGGATGTACGGGTCACATCCATTGCAACATTTCCTCCCCCGACTACGCAGATACGTTTTCCATTTAGTTCAGGGGCATAGCCGTCACCGATTCCTCTTAACAGTTCAACTGCCGATATCACCCCGGCTGCATCCTCCCCTTCAATCCCAATCTTTTTATCGGCATGGGCACCAATTGCAATATAAACCGCATCATATTCCCTGCGCAGTTCTTCTACCGGCATTTCTCCTTTTCCGCCGCCCACTGCCGTCTCCAGGCGAACCTCGACTCCGGTTTCCAGTATAGCTCGGATATCGTCCTGAAGACGTTCCCTGGGAAGACGGTAGCTCGGAATGCCGTAACGCAGCATCCCTCCCAGCTTCTTCCGCTTCTCAAAAACAGTTGTCCGGTGTCCCATCAGCTGCAGGTAAAAAGCCGCACTGAGCCCGCTGGGACCTCCGCCGATAACCGCAATCTTTTTGCCGGTCTTTGGCGCACAGGCGGGTGGAGCCACATATCCTGCCATATCCACAGCCACACGCTTTAATCCACGGATATTGACGGCGCTGTCCAGCATATTCCGGCGGCATCTGGATTCGCAGGGATGTTCGCATACCAAGGCACAGGCAGTCGGAAATGGATTATCCTTCCGTATCAGGCGGACGGCGTCGCCGTAGCGGCCGGAAGCCGTCAGGGCTATGTAACCGGGCACATCCACGCCTGCCGGACAGAGGGCCATACAGGGAATCGGCTGCCCCAGATGATAGAGACAGCGGTTATGTAAAACATGTTCCCTGAAATCCTCCCTGAACCCCTCTAGCGCTTTCAGCACCATATGAGCAGTACCGGAGCCGATCGTGCAATCGGCCGTACCCGCAATGACCCTGGCCGTCCTTTCCATCAGAGAAAGAGTTGCCATCGTCCCCCTTCCCTTCAGTATATCATCAAAAAGATTGCACATCTGCCCCAGACCGACACGGCACGGAACACACTTTCCGCAAGTCTGGGCATGGCACAATTTCAAAAAAGAAGCTGTCAAATCCACGGGACATTGGCCTGGTGGTCCTGCAAGAATTCTTCTCTCCATATCCCCGTACAGCTCCTCCGTAACTTTCCCGACATCGCTGCCGGATGGAAGTTTAAGTCTGTTCATTGTTAAATCCATGTAGTTCTCCATTTTCCTGTTCTCTCTTTCCGGATAAACAAACTTCCGGCGCAAATACCCCGTTAACATAATCACATCTGCCATAATATCTGCGCCGGCTGCTTTATCATAACAATTCTGTCAGGTCTGCGCACTTGCTGCGCTGACCGTGCGAAAAGGCGGCAGCAGCAGGCATTCAGCTCATTACGATGCAATTTTGATTAGCCGAATGCTGTAACAGTTCATGATCTCTGAACTGTTACGATTTATCCTGTCTTCTTAAAACAGGGGCACTCCCGGTATTCCTTTGGTGTCATACCCGTCAGGCTGTGGAAGGCGCGCGTCAGTGTGGAATTGCTGCTGTAGCCCACCATGGCCGCAACTTCCATAATATTAAAGTTAGTCTGCGTCAGAAGTTCCTTGGCCTTGCTGATTCTGACATATCTCAGGTACAGGCTGGGCGGGAATCCCGTCTGCGATTTAAACCAGTCATTATAATAGGTAACATTATAATTTTCCATTTCGGCCAGTTGTGTTACTGTAATCGGCTCATCGTAATGGTCGCTGATATAGCGCATGGACGCAGTGGAACAGCTCTCCAGGAGTTTATTATAAAAGTAGTCATAGAGATATCTGACCGACTTGCTGTCGGGATTTTCCTGAAGCTCCTCTTGAATCATCTCTACCAGCCTTGTAATCTGATCACGGCAAGGTATGATGAGAGGGTACGTCAGCAGACCGCTGTCTTTCTTCTCCAGGACATCCCGGGAAATATTGATGACAAGCAGACTGCTGTGGAAATGACACCGGTGCATCATATCAGGAGGGATAAAACACAGCTCTTTTGATGTAACCTCATACTCAAGGTTCCCAATCCAGATACGAAGAGTCTCCCGTAAAGGGACCAGAATCTGCGGATAGTCATGTACATGCTGGCCGCAGCATTCATTATAAATCGAAAACTGAAATGTGTTCCCCATATTACGCCTCCTGTTCTTACATTATAAAAAGTATTTGTTTCGTGCATTCACACATCGGCTATTTAACGGCCGCCTCCAACTCCATCCTGAGCAGAGCCGGTTCCGGTTTTTCCTAGACTGTTTTTCTGTCACCGTCGTTCCAACAGATGAATAGAGGATATAGTCCTTCTCCCTTAACTGTGCCGATTGCGGGGCACAGGGGTCTGCCTTACCTTGATTATAATTCGCATTCTACATAACGGCGAACTATATCACGGCACTCCAGCATGTGCTCCTCCGACGGAGATTTAAGTTCCGGCAACCGGTACTCTCTTCCCAGCTTCCTATAAGTATCTACGCCCAGGCGATGGTACGGTAATAATTGAACATGTATCAGGTGCTTCAGTCTGCTGCAGAATTCTCCGATTCCGGCCAGCTCCGCTTCATTGTCATTAATTCCCGGAATAACAGGGGTGCGGATGATAAGCCCGAACGGATCGGTTATTTCATTTGACTTTATTAAATTTTGATGGATCAGCCGGTTGCCTATGCCGCAGTATTTGCGGTGCAACGCGTTGTCCACAAGCTTAAAATCTACAAATGCCGTATTGACATATGGCAGGATGGATGCGGCATTTTCCCAGGAAGAACAAAGCGACGTCTCAATGGCGGTGCTGATACACTCATTTCTGCACACCCGGAGAATCGAACGAGCAAAGTCTGGCTGAGCAAGGATTTCCCCTCCTGATAAGGTCATCCCTCCTCCGGAGTGGAAATAAAAGGCGCTGTCCTTGCGTATTTCCTTCATAACTTCCTCCACCGTCATATATGTTCCATAAGTATTACCCTCCGCATGCTCAATCTCAAAGGATTGGCTCTCGGGAGTGGAACACCACCAGCAATTTAAGGGACAGCCCTTTAAAAATACAACCGTCCTGATTCCGTGACCGTCATGGATAGAACAGCGTTCTGTTCTTAGTACGAGTCCCCGCTCAGCATTACTTTGCTCTCTTCTCACCATTGGTTCTCTCCTTTATAATCAGCGGCCTCCCCAGCATCCAATCTCGGTTCTGCCGATAATCTCATCCTGGACTTCTTTGCCAAGCTCGACAAAGAATGCGGTATAACCTGCCACACGTACCAGCAGATCTTTGTGTTTTTCCGGATGTGCCTGCGCATCTATCAGTGTATCACGGTCTACCACGTTAAACTGCGCATGGTACACATCAAGCGTACACAGTGTTTTCAACAGATTCATCAAATTGGCAATGCCTGCCTCCCCGGCGATGATGGACGGCTCCAGTTTCATATTCAACTGCGTCCCCTGAGTATAACGGGCGTGCGGTATATGGCTGACCGATTTCAGAAGCGCTGTAGGTCCATTAGTGTCGGTTCCTCCGGTTGCCCCGATTCCATCGGTCAGAGGTGTCCAGGCGTATCGGCCGGACGGCAGGGCGCCTACCCATTTCCCGATTGGCGTATTGCCTGACACGGGGAGCATACCGGTCGTCATCTTACCAAATTTAGTATCATATTTTTCAAACTGATCTACGACATAGGTGAAAACTTCTCCCACAATCCAGTCTGCACGCTCGTCGTCGTTGCCGTATTTCGGTGCATCCATGCACATTTTCCGGATATCCTCATATCCTTCAAAATTGGCTTCAAGAGCCTGACAGAGCTGCTCCATAGTAATCTTTTTCTCGTCATACACGAGATTGCGGACAGCCGCCAGGGAATTGATGATGTCTGCCTGGCCGACGGTGATAACTCCGCCGCCGCAGTTATATTTGGCTCCTCCCATACTGTAGTCGACAGCTTTTTCCATACAATCCGGATAGGTCAGGGACAGACAGGGAACAGGCCGGTAATTCATGCTTAAGTAGTCGAGAAGCTGATTGCCGGAAGCAACCACGTCAACAAAGTAACGGATATGGGCTTTTACAGCCTCGAAGAAATCATCAAATGTCTTGAAACTCCCGGGATCCCCGGTGGATACGGACACACGTTTTCCGGTCTTTCGGCTGATACCGTCATTCAGTGCCATCTCAATAATACCGCCCATATTGATATCCGCCATGTCGGTATACTGTTTCATGCGTCCGCTCAGGTTAGTTTCCACACAGCCGCACGGGTTCCAGTCCCAAGCTTCACTTAGCGGCACCCCTTTATTTAACAGCATGCGGATTCCCGCATCATCGTGATATACAGCCGGCATACTGATCCCCATCCTGATGCCTTCGGCTGCCATGCGCAGGAAGGAATCAGGATTTTTGGCTATATTATAGCGCACGGACAGGTTTGGCTCGGCGAACCTTACATCCATTGTTGCCTGGATAACCTGATAGGACAACGGGTTAACGGCATCATTTCCAAACCGGTCGATTCCTCCCGGAGTGACCTGAATCGTCGTACAGTAGCCTGCGGCAAATTCCGCCGTAACCTCATCCTGGAACAGGCTCAGCTCGGCGATCTTAATCCACATGCAGTCCAGAAGCTCCTGGGCATCATCCTCTGTCATTACGCCGTTTTCAATATCCGCTTTATAGTAAGGATACAGATACTGGTCGATACGTCCAAGGTTGTAGGACGAGGCGTTCTGCTCCATGTAAATGGCATATTCATACGTCAGTACACTCTGAAGAGCCTCGTAAAAGCTGCGGGCAGGATACTCTGGTACACGGCGGCATACATCTGCAATTTTCAGCAGCTCTATCCTGCGCCCTTCGTCCCTGCATTCCTCCGCCATTTCTTCTGCCAGATCGGCGTGACGGTTTGCTATGGTGATAATGCCTTCACAGACAATTAGTTCTGACTTTAAGAAAAACATCTTCTCCAAATCTCCCACATGGGAATCATCCAGCTTCTCCAGCGCTTCCTGCGCTTCTTTTCGGATTCCCGAGATTCCCAGTGTCAACAGGCGTTCCCAGCCCGGAGTCGTCTCACCGTATCCACGGACCGCTTTCCGGTCTATATAGATCATGCCGTTATCACGCAGTGTCTCCATATCTTCGGGAGCCATAGCCCTCCAGCGGTCCAGCATACATTTTTCTTTCCAGTAATCGGAAACTTCTTCTTTGAATACCTTCTTTCCCTCTTCACTGAGGTAGAAGGGATCAAATTTTCTTGTACTGATGGTATCAAGTTCCCGATCCAATATGGAGCAGGAGCTGTCCGCACACAGGATACCGCATCGCGGCTTAAATCCGGCACCGCCCACCAGAAGCTCATAATCCTGTATGTAAATATTCTTTTTACGGCACTGATTACGGAAACCGTTGGCTTTCTGCAGGATCCATGGTTTTCCCTCGTACTCTTTAAAACCTTCCGTCAGGTATTTTGCGTTATAGACATCCATATCCACCCTTGTGTCAAGGAATTGCTTTCTCAGTGCCTCAATACGTTCCATGTATTTTTTTGCCATTCAAATTACCTCCTCTTTTCTATTCACATTCAAATATTCCGGTAATAACCGTCCCCACTTTCAAAAAATAATTTGTCAGACGATAACCTGCACGCTCCGCGTACAGGTCACCGCCATCAATCATCCCGCCCGGCAGAAATGATATTTTCGCCAGGCGGCGCTGCCAGACGGGATGCCGCGTAATTATCTGTTATAAATACCTTCGTTCAGGTAAGAAAGAAGCTCTTCCTTCGGCATATTGTCGATACCGAGGTAGGCCAGATTATACTTACTGGTTTCAAAGAAACTCTTCTTATGCATTGAGCCTGCCAGTACAATCATTGAATCGATAACCGGAGTCGGCACTCCGTACTGTACGCCCAAATCATGATAGATTTTGCAGCCCACCGGGACATCCTCGGTCAGGTAACGGTGGTTAATGCTGTTAGGGCCTGTATTTCCTTCATCGGACGGCTGGTCTAACGGGAAGATTACATTATCTTTTCCGTCCTTATCGAGTCCCATATATTCCTGCGTCAGGACACTCCGGCGGGAGAAAAAGGATTCATATGCATACTGCGGCGTTCCCACCCCGATCTCTTTTGCCAGCGCCTTTTCTTCCTCGAAGAACTGGTACTGCACCTCACAGATGGACGGGCATAGTCCATGGCAGTACATGGAGTAGCTGTTCTTGTCATAGCCGCCGAAGATGACTCCCCAGTTCTCCATCGTGGACACTCCGAGGATTGTCGCCGGAACGTGGATAACCGGGTTGATGTTGGCAAAACCGGTATCCAGAACCGTGTTGCCCGCCTCCGGCCCGTTTCCGTATGTAACGGCATCGATACACGGCAGATATCTGGAGGATTCCATAAAGGCATCGATATCCGACATCGGCAGAGACGCTCCCCGCAGGGTGATGGCTCGGTATTTCACCCCCACGTGGGGGAAGGTGAACTTCCCAACGGATTCGATACGCGTTCCGTAAGGAGCGGAGGACCATCCGCCTACGATGACCTGCTTGGTACACCCCATCTCACGCATCATTTTCCGGAGAAGCAGGGTACCGTAGTTATCGGTAAAGATATGGATGACCTGACCGTCCTCGAGATGAGGAATCAGCTCTCGGAAAAACGGCTCATGTGCCATGGCTGGCGCTGCAATCACAATCAGGCCGGCGCCCTTTACCACCTTGCCCATGTCACTGCTTACCATATCCAGGTAGGCTCTGCCGGAGCGCTCAAAGCAGTAGAGGTTACGCTGGACGCCGTCCAGCAGGATGCCTGTCTTCTCCAGGTTGGCAAGCGTGTTCTTGGCAAACGGCATCATGTCATAAAGACGGACCTCTTTTCCTGCCAGCTTCATATCGGCCGCACAGGATTTTCCCACAGCACCGCCGCCCAATACCGCGATCGGCATTTCCTTCAGATACTCCATAGACACTTTCTTCGTCATAATAATTTCCTCCTTAAGATTTCTCTTATCTGTCCATATAGCTGTTCCATTCCTATGTTTTTAGAACACCATGGATTTTATTTTTGTGTCTTTCGCCTAAATAATCAGCAATAAACGTGCCAGTTTTTAACAAAACAACTGTATATTTGTTTTTAATTTTACAAATCCCCTGTTTACAAGCTTTTTCCTTTATTTCTGCAACACACTTCTGATAAATAAATGAGATAGGAGAAAAAAGGCAGACTTCATCCGCCAAAAAGTTTGCATGTTTTTTGCAGTTTTTTTGCAGCATGCAAAAAAGTTTGCACGGCTGCTCTTGTTAAATATTTCTTGTCTTTTTTCTTTCGGAAAGTTATAATTAATTACAGTAGCAATCAGGCAGCACGAACTGTTACTCATTACACAAATCAATACGGCCATCACGGCTGTATACAATTGATTCTGCAGCATCTGTATGGATCAAGACCGGCAAATTCTGCCATAGTTCAGCACAAAACACCAATATGGCAGGAGAAAAACGGCTCCTGTCGTATACGAGAGGAGTCAGGAATGGCAAACGAGAGGTGAAGGCACAGTATTCTATCCGGAACATTGAAAACCATTCGGTTGTTCTCGATATCCTGGCCGAGGATACAAGGGGAAAGCTGATAAATATTGAAATGCTGATACAGGATGACGGAAATCACCAGCGGAGGGTGAGATACTATCACTCCAGCATTGATATGAGCTATCATGAGAAAGGCGTTCCTTATGAAGCGCTTCCTGATATCTATCTTATCTTTATCACAAAACGGGATTTTTTTAAAATGTGGTAAGAAAAGTAAGGTTCTTTAAAGAAAAAGAGGAGGGGATCGAATGTATGTGTAAAATATTGGAAGAAGAACGGCGTGAAGGCAGAAAGGAAGGCAGCGACCGTATTAACGAGCTGAACCGGCGGCTGCTGAAGGACAGCAGAGAAGTGGATATTCTGAAATCATTGAAGGAACCGGGCTATCAGGAGAGGTTGTTGATGGAATATAATCTGTAAAAACCGGATTTTCACTGCCACCCGGAAAAACACCCGACAGTTAAACAGGAAAGCCGTGTCTAACTGTCAGGTGCCCGTCATAGCCCCATATCTTTAAACCAGGATATTCATAAACAACGTCAGCAGTAAACCATTTACCACGTCAATAATTACTGAACCAACCCCAGGTACCACAAAAAATGCGATGTCCGACGGTCCCCATTTCTTTGTAAACGCCTGCATGTTGGAGACTCCGTTTGGCATTGCACCAAGCCCGAATCCGCAGCAGCCGGTAGACATAACAGCGGCATCATAATCTTTTCCCAGAATGCGGTAACCGATGAAAATCATAAACACAGCCATAAATGCCACCTGGGTCGCCAGGGTTACAATCATTGGGAGGGCTAAGTCGGCCAGCTGCCATAATTTCAACGACATCAGCGCCATCGATACAAATATAGTCAGGCTGATATTGCCGATACAGTCAATTTCAGCAAGAGGAGTCTCAAACTTTCCCGTATAGGTACTGATATTTCGAAGCACTACCCCCATTAACATTCCGCCTACATAAGAGGGAAACGTAATCCCCACCATCTTGAGTAGAATAAATATAATCGTTCCGATACCCATTGAAATAATAATCTGATTTGATGCTGAGAACATATTTTTAGCGCTGAGCGGAAGTTCCTGCTCCGTTTCCGCCGCTCTTCCGGCTCTTTCTTTCTGACGTGCAGCAGCAACCTCCTCGAGCCGGTTCTTTCTGACAAGAATATTTCCCACAGGGCCTCCTATCAGCCCGCCGGACACCAGGCCAAAGGTTGCGGCCGCCATACCAACCGTCATAGCGCCTTCACAGCCGTAAAGTTCTTCAAACATTGGTGCGAAAGAGCCGGCTGTGCCATGGCCGCCTGTCATTGCGGCGGAACCTGTACATAAACCGAGAAGCGGATTGAGATCAAACATCTTTGCATAACCCACACCAATTATATTTTGGAATATCACCAGCAGGAAAACGATAATCGCGAACTGTATTCCCCTCATACCATATTTATAAAGCACTTTCAAATCACAGGTGAATCCGACCGCCGTAAAGAAAACAGTCATAAAAACATTTTGAAGCGTTGTATCTAATTCCAGGACACACAGGCCGCTGCTATAGCCTAATAAAGTTAAGATTGAAAAAATAATCCCCCCTACTACCGGATCCGGTATGCATAGCTTCTCCAGTATTTTGATATGTTTTTTCACAAAGCTCCCCATAAAGAGAACCAGCACTGCAACAGCGAGTGTTTGAATGATGTCTAATTTAACTACCATAAACTTTCCCCTTCCCCAGTGTCAGCCGGAGCAAAGCAGGAATAAGCTCCCTGCCCGCTCCTGCATCTTTTCTTATCAGCGGTTATATATCCCTTCATTCAGGTAAGCAAGAAGCTCTTCCTTCGGCATATTGTCGATACCGAGGTAGGCCAGATTATACTTACTGGTTTCAAAGAAACTCTTCTTATGCATTGAGCCTGCCAGTACAATCATTGAATCGATAACCGGAGTCGGCACTCCGTACTGTACGCCCAAATCATGATAGATTTTGCAGCCCACCGGGACATCCTCGGTCAGGTAACGGTGGTTAATGCTGTTAGGGCCTGTATTTCCTTCATCGGACGGCTGGTCTAACGGGAAGATTACATTATCTTTTCCGTCCTTATCGAGTCCCATATATTCCTGCGTCAGGACACTCCGGCGGGAGAAAAAGGATTCATATGCATACTGCGGCGTTCCCACCCCGATCTCTTTTGCCAGCGCCTTTTCTTCCTCGAAGAACTGGTACTGCACCTCACAGATGGACGGGCATAGTCCATGGCAGTACATGGAGTAGCTGTTCTTGTCATAGCCGCCGAAGATGACTCCCCAGTTCTCCATCGTGGACACTCCGAGGATTGTCGCCGGAACGTGGATAACCGGGTTGATGTTGGCAAAACCGGTATCCAGAACCGTGTTGCCCGCCTCCGGCCCGTTTCCGTATGTAACGGCATCGATACACGGCAGATATCTGGAGGATTCCATAAAGGCATCGATATCCGACATCGGCAGAGACGCTCCCCGCAGGGTGATGGCTCGGTATTTCACCCCCACGTGGGGGAAGGTGAACTTCCCAACGGATTCGATACGCGTTCCGTAAGGAGCGGAGGACCATCCGCCTACGATGACCTGCTTGGTACACCCCATCTCACGCATCATTTTCCGGAGAAGCAGGGTACCGTAGTTATCGGTAAAGATATGGATGACCTGACCGTCCTCGAGATGAGGAATCAGCTCTCGGAAAAACGGCTCATGTGCCATGGCTGGCGCTGCAATCACAATCAGGCCGGCGCCCTTTACCACCTTGCCCATGTCACTGCTTACCATATCCAGGTAGGCTCTGCCGGAGCGCTCAAAGCAGTAGAGGTTACGCTGGACGCCGTCCAGCAGGATGCCTGTCTTCTCCAGGTTGGCAAGCGTGTTCTTGGCAAACGGCATCATGTCATAAAGACGGACCTCTTTTCCTGCCAGCTTCATATCGGCCGCACAGGATTTTCCCACAGCACCGCCGCCCAATACCGCGATTGGCATATCCTTTAAATACTCCATATTAGCCATAATTTAAAATTCCTCCTTATAGGTTTTTCCCCGGAGTGTACTTTGATTTCCAGAAATGCTCCGGTACATATAGTTTGTAAACCGTTTACACCCTTATCTTAATATGCTATTATGGATTCGTCCAACGAAGAGTTTTGATGGAAATTATCAAATTACTTGATGGGAGAATATTATGAATATACGTTCGCTGCAAACCTTTATCCGCGTCGTGGAATTAAAAAGCTTTACGAAAGCCGCATGTGAGCTCAACTATGTCCAGTCAACCGTAACAATGCAGATACAGCAGCTTGAAAAGGAACTGGGCTATCCTCTTTTTGACAGAATCGGCAAAAAGATAGCTCTCACTTCCTACGGTGAAAATTTCTTTATCTACGCAAACGAAGTTTTGCAAATCATGCAGCGGGTTAATAATGTGGGGAAAAATCCGGAAGAAATGAAGGGCACTTTGCGAATAGGGCTCCTGGAATCTCTGCTGTCCGGCACCACACAGCATATTTTCCCTCTGTTTAAAGCCCATTATAAAAATATTGAAGTCCATTTAAAAATGGGACAGCTCTATGAACTGCTGCCTCTGCTCCGGCAGGGACAGTTAGATATGCTTTATATATCCGGGGAGCTGAATATGGACCCCGACTTCCATTGCTGTTATAAACGAAAAGAAAATCTGGTCTTTATCTCAGCCCCGGATCATCCGCTGGCCGGCGAACATGGCGTATCTCTCGAAAATGTGCTGAGTTATCCTTTTATTGTAACAGAACTTTCAGGGACCTGTTATGGAAGATTAAACCAGCTGGCCTTTTCTCATAATCTGTCGCTGCAGCATCCGTTAATCGTTGACAGCACTATCGCAATTGCAGAACTCGTCAGCCGGGGCATGGGAATTGCGTTTTTACCAGAATATTCTGTCTCGGACTATATAAAGCAGCAGCGCCTTGCCCAGATCAGCGTAAACATCCCTCCTCAAATCTATTATAGCCAGATCCTCCATTGTAAAGATAAATGGATCCCACCTTTTATGAATGAATGGATTTCTCTTATACATGAATACCGGCCGGAACGCTGAAAAATAAAAAACACCTCCCGGAACAGCTGCTGACGTAACAAAATATGTCTTCTTTCTGATGTAATTTTACTAACATGCTTTAAAGCGTTAATTTTTAGTAGTTTAATGCATAAAACTCTTGACTATTTGGCAATCTGCATTTATACTGTAAACAATATTTTAAAAACTATTGTTTTAAATCAAATTTAGGAGAAGATTGCCATGAAAAACATCGTAAAAATCAGAAACGTTGTATTCGGCGAAGGAATTCCAAAAATCTGTATTCCTCTCACCGATGCAAACATCGAGGAACTTAGTAAATCCGTTAATGAATTAAAGAGCGCACCTTTTGATATGGTTGAGTGGCGCGCAGACTTTTTTAACGATATCGAAGATCCGCAAAAACGATTTCAGGCAATGTCCTTTCTCCGGGAGCAGCTTGGCAACACACCAATCCTTTTTACCGCCAGAACCAGCGTCGAAGGCGGCAAGTTAGATATTGACACGGAGGGCCATGTAAAACTGCTCACTTCCGTCATAGATACCGGACTGATGGATTTAGTTGACGTGGAACTGTCCAGAGGCGAAGATGCCATGAAGACGATAAGAGACGCGGCGCATAAAGCAGGGATGCATATTATCGGTTCCCTCCATGACTTTGCTTCCACTCCGTCTAAGGAGCGGATTGTATATCATCTCTGTCAGATGCAGAAACTCGGCGCGGATATCGTCAAGTATGCCGTTACCCCTCAGTGCGCCAGAGATGTACTGACTCTGCTTGACGCCACCCTCACGATGCAGGAGGAGCATAATGAAACTCCTGTGATCACCATGTCCATGGGCGGACAGGGCGCAGTCAGCCGGGTATGCGGCAGCGTGTTCGGCTCCTCCATTACATTCGGAACGGCAGGTAATTCTTCTGCACCGGGCCAGCTCCCCGCAGACTTACTTTCGACATTTATCAATAACTTATAAATAGAACTTGATCGCATAAGGCATCCGCGAAATCGGATGCCTTATGCGTTTTATGTATGATCCACCAGAAACAGGCCACAGAGCTGTCCGCCGCCCTGTGGCCTGTTTCTATTCATCGTTCTTTCATTCATCGGCGGTGTAAAACACGTGAGGGAGGAGTTTTCACGTTACTGTTTACGGCTTGCCGTTTTTTGGCATGGTGTGAACAGTAACGTTTTCACCGCCTGCCGGCCCATTCCAGGCGGACCGGTATTTTATAAATTCACGATCTGGCTAATACTGTTTAACGTAAACTATCACTATCAATCTAAGGAGTTTTGATACTACAAATTTAAGTCTGAACATTTTTCCCGGCTATTATTCTTCGTCCATACCAGGTTTAAAGAATTCGCCGAACAGCTCTTCATTGGACGGCATATCTTCCGGAAGAGGACGTGCTACCCATGTTGTGTTCATGTAGTGCTTTAATGCAATGTTCTCGGAAACGATATTTCCGCCCCATGTTCCGCAGCCCATGGAAGATGTCGGAGGCATTCCGTTTGTAGCGGAACCGGAGTTGCCCTTGTTGTTTGGCTGGCGGACCATGATACGGGATACAGGTGCAGCCATGCCGAGTCTGTGGATATGCTCATCATCAAAGGAGTAGATACCACAGGAGTGGCCTTTTCCGCCTACGTTGAAGATAGCTTGCATCATGGTAAGCGCGTTCTCGAATTCACCTTCATATTTGAAGAGGCTTAACAGAGTTGTCAGCTTCTCGCTGGAGAAGAAGAACTCTTTACCGATTTCATTGATTCCGCCGCCTGTTACTGCGATGAATTTGCGGTCTTCCGGAATCTCAAAGCCTGCTGTGAGAGCCAGTTTCTGAGGGCTGATAGCAACGGTCTGCGGAAGACGGTGGCCTGTCTCATCCCACATAACCTTTTTAAGCATCTCTGCCTCTTCCTCATTTGCCAGGTAAGCGCCTTCTGCTTCCAGAGCTTTTACGAAGTCGTCATAGATGGACTCGTGGATAACCAGGTTTCCGTCACAGGAGCAGCCGGAACCGAAGTCGGAAGTCTTGGAAATACGTGTGTTGCTTGCAGCTTCTCTCTGACGCTCCGGTGTGTTACAGGTATCGTCGATGATAACTGTTGCATTTCCTGCGCCTGAACCGTATGCCGGCACACCTGCGGAGTAAGCAGATTTAACCATTGGACGGCCGCCTGTAGCGATAATCAGGTCTGCACGTTTCATCAGCTCATTGGTCAGGGAGATGGACGGCTCTTTGATTCCCTGGATGATATCAGCCGGTGCGCCTTCACGAACCAGAACTTCGCGGATGATATCAATACATTTATTTGTTACAACTTTTGCACGCGGATGCGGGGAGCAGATCATTACGTCTCTTGCCTTGATAGCGTAGATAATCTGGCCTGCCGGTGTTAAACATGGGTTTGTAGTAGGAACCAGGGAAGCGATAACGCCGACTGGTTTAGCATACTTAACAAGACCTTTTTCCGGATTTTCTTCAATGATGCCGACACTCTTGTTGCGCAGACAGTCTCTCAGGATTAATTTAATTTTGTTGCGTTTGTTTCTCTTTGTTACTTTGTCGCCGAGACCTGTCTCATCAACTGCCTCGTCACAAATTGGCGCCCATACTTTCATATCGCATACTGCGGCGGCAACTGCCTGACAAAGGCGGTCAACCGTTTCCTGGTCATATGTAGCGATAATGTCTGCAGCTACGCGTGCGCGCGCTACCATCTCTTCGATCATCTGGATCTGCTCTGGTGTTACTTCTTTAGCCATAACAACATCTCTCCTTTACATTATATGGTTTATTCTGTACCTGTCCTTTCGGTAATTTCAGTATAAGGGAACAGAAGGTAAAAGTCTAATACCAGAATTCTCTCGTTTTTATAGAGAGATTCTATGGTTACTGTTCGCACGGCAGCACGCCCCTTTTTGGCGGGGAATCTGCGCATTTACTGCGCCGAACGTGTGAAAAGGTAGTGGCCGCAGGTATTCGGCTCATCGCACAGCGATTTTAATTAGCCCAATGCCGTAACAGTTCATGCTGTCTGAACTGTTACAAATTATCGCCTGAAGACAGCCAGATACGAATTTTAACCTCGATTCCCTCCGCATCCAGGCCGTACTTTTTAAGAAGCTCCTGAGCCGGTCCTGATTCTCCAAATACATCACGGATACCGATTTTATGCACCGGTACCGGGTAATTCTCGGAGAGCACGTCGGCGACGGCGCTTCCCAGTCCCCCAATGACGGAATGTTCCTCCACCGTGACAACCTTCCCGGTTCTCTTAGCCGCCTGTATCAGAAGCTCTTCATCGATCGGCTTGATTGTATGGATATTGATTACACCGGCGCTGATTCCGTCACGCTCCAGAGCCCGGGCCGCGTCAAGACATGCCGGAACGCACAGGCCCGTTGATACGATGGTCAAGTCGGTTCCTTCCCGCAGTGTGATACCCTTTCCCAGTTCAAAATGGTAATCATCCGTATCATTGATGACGGGAACCGGCAGCCGGCCGAATCTCAGATACACAGGTCCGTCATGCTCATAAGCCGCCTTCACCGCAGCTTTGGCCTCCACGTCATCGGACGGACAGATCACAGTCATTCCCGGTATCGTCCGCATCAGCGCTATATCCTCGTTGCACTGGTGGGTGGCTCCGTCCTCTCCCACGGAAATCCCGGCATGGGTCGCCGCAATCTTAACATTGAGATGAGGGTAACCCACAGAATTCCGCACCTGTTCAAAGGCCCTCCCTGCTGCAAACATGGCAAAGGAGCTGGCAAACGGTACCTTTCCCGATGCCGCCAGACCGGCTGCAATCCCAATCATATTACACTCCGCAATCCCGCAGTCGATATGACGTTCCGGAAACACCCCCCGGAAAATGGCTGTTTTGGTTGCCTCCGCCAGATCGGCGTCAAGCACCACCAGATTCTCATGTGTTTTACCCAGTTCCGCCAGGGCATTGCCGTAGCTTTCCCTGGTCGCAATTTTCTTATTTTCCATTTGCGTTCTCCTCCTTCCCGGCAGCTGCGGCAGACTGCTTCTCTACTGTTTTTTCTTCCTCTTCCAGCATCTCGTCAATCGCCGTGAGATCATCCATGGCCCGGCAGTATTCCTCGTCATTCGGCGCTTTACCATGCCAGGACGCCTTGTCTTCCATAAAGGAGATTCCTTTCCCCTTTATAGTCTCCGCAATGATGGCGGTTGGTTTTCCTTTGACTTTGGCCGCTTCCAGGAACGCCTCATGAAGCTGCGCCATATCGTTTCCGTCTTCCACACAAATCACGTGGAAATTAAACGCCTTGAATTTTTCGTCTATCGGGTATGCGGAGCATACCTCATCAATAGAGCCGTCAATCTGCAGATTGTTATTGTCCACGATCACCACCAGATTATCCAGCTCCCGGTAACCTGCAAACATGGCCGCCTCCCAGACCTGGCCTTCCTGCAACTCCCCGTCTCCAAGAAGCGCGTATACGCGGTACGCCGCACCGTCCATCTTTGCCGCCAGGGCCATCCCGACCGCTGCCGAGATCCCCTGCCCCAGAGAGCCGCTGGACATATCCACGCCTTTGATATGTTTCATATCAGGATGCCCCTGAAGGTAAGAACCGATTTGGCGCAGCGTGAGCAAATCCTTCTTGGGAAAATACCCCCGCTCTGCCAGAACAGCGTACAGTCCCGGCGCATTATGGCCCTTTGATAATACAAAGCGATCCCGGCCTTCCATATCCGGCCTGGATGGATCGATATTCATTTCTTCAAAATACAGATATGTAAAAATATCAGCAGCGGAGAGTGAACCGCCGGGATGGCCGGATTTCGCCGCATGCACGGCGGTCAGAATTCCTCTGCGGACTTCATTGGCCTTCTTTTTTAATTCCAGGATTTCCATTATAACCTCTTTTCCGGCAATCAAGATTGGGCGAACGCCCGCTGCGGGCCGCATAAGCGGCGGCATCTCATTGCCTTTCATTTAAATTTGCCTGTTAATTTGAATTCGGGCCTCCTGCCGTTATCCGGCTGAAGGCCCGTACCTGCTAATTGTTACTATTCTCCAAATACCGCCAGGTAATCTTTCCTGAACTTGTCAATTCCCTCATCCGTCAGGGGATGTCTGACCATCTGCATCAGAACCTTATAAGGCACAGTGGCGATATCGGCACCCGCCTTCGCGCAATCCGTGATATGCAGCGGATGTCTTGTCGAGGCACAGATGATTTCCGTCGTGATTTCCGGATAATTGTCGAAAATCTGTACAATATCACGGATCAGCTCTGTTCCGTCCGTGGAGATATCATCCAGTCTTCCGAGAAACGGGGACACATAGGACGCGCCCGCCCTGGCTGCCAGAAGAGCCTGGTTTGCCGTAAAAACCAGCGTTACGTTCGTTTTGATCCCTTCTGCTGAAAGTATTTTCACCGCTTTCAGACCTTCCGCCGTCATCGGAATCTTGACGACCATGTTCGGGTGGATAGCCGCAATCTCACGGCCCTCCGCAACCATATCCTCCGCTTTTTCCGTAGTGGCCTTAACTTCCCCGGATACCGGGCCGTCCACTATCTCTGTAATCTCTTTTATAACCTCATTGAAATTGCGGCCTTCCTTTGCAATCAGTGAGGGATTGGTCGTCACTCCGCAGATAATCCCCATGGCGCCGGCCTCTCTGATTTCATCCACATTGGCCGTGTCAATAAAAAATTTCATTGTCTTCCTCCTCTACAACAGCCCATTGGCCGTAAGGTAACGTTTGGCCGTATCAAGGCAGCGCGCGGCATGAGCCAGCTTGCCCCCTGCTTCTATTTCAGCGGCATTGGGAAGTTCAATCGAATAATAAGGAATTTCCGCTATCCCATGCAGCATTCCGGCAATATCAATTCCCCCTTCTCCGACGTAAAGCCGGGCCGAACGGGCCACACCCGCCATATCAGGGTGATCGTTCGGAGGAATCCAGGCCGGACCGTCGCAGAGATGGACAAAGCCGAATTTTTCTGCCGGAACCTTCTTAAGCATCTCCTGAGTCACTCCTGCCCGGTGTGCATGAAGCGTATCTACCATGAGCCTTAAATTTGGCCGGTTTACCTGATCCATTACCTCCAAAGATTCCTCCAGTGTACGGACATTGGCAAATGCCATAAACTCCAGGTTAACCAGCAAATTATATTTCTGTGCCATATCACAAATTGTCTCAAGCTGGGCCAGGGAATACTCCCTGTCTGGGCTCCATACGCTTGATATCACATAGCGGGCTCCCAGCTCTGCCGCCTTTTCAAAATCTGCCTCATAAGCCAATACGTCAATTCCGTCTCCAACCCTGGCCAGCTCGATATCCAGAAGTTTAACGCCGGTACGGTTAAGAGCCGACTTCACATTTTGATATATCACCGGATTCGCCAGACGAAAATCAGGCTCTCCGGGCAGCTTCATGGATATGGGCCGCAGGCTGACTCCCTCATAGCCGCAGCGGGCTGCGATTTCAATCTGATCAGCCGGATGGGTTCCCGGTACGGTCAGATAGGCAAGTGAAAACATTTTTTCCATCATTAACCTCCTGATAACCAGGAGTCCGTCTTCCGGGTTTCGTCAAACGGAACTTTAAGTATAGGAAACCCGGAATATGAACTTCTGTGTTTAATTTAAGCAGCCGTCGTGTGATTTGGAATGGCTTGGAGCAACGTAACGGCCATTTTCCTTTTTCACAAGTTTACCCTCTTTTACGAGTGCGTTTGGTGTATAAATATCATTGATATTCCAGCAGCCTGGTGTCGGTACGACGATATTTTCCATCGGAGCTTCAACCAGGAACGGACGTCCCTCTTTGTTGGCGGCAATAGCCTTCTCCAAAGCAGGTTTGAACTCTTCGGCCGAATTAACACAGATGGACTCGATTCCATAGGATTTTGCAACATCCGCCCAGCAGATGGTGTAACGCTCTCCGTCCGGTTTATAGAATACCGTGCCGAATTTCGTCTTATAGTTTGCATTTTCAAGGCCTGCGATGGTTCCGAATGCGGAGTTGTTCATTACGACCCAGGTACAGGCAATGCCATGCTCTACGGCCGTCGCCAGACAGGACGGATTAATGCCGAAGCCGCCGTCTCCCGTCAGGTTGATAACGATTTTGTCCGGTGCAGCAACCTTGCCGCCAAGAACTGCGGAAGGTCCGAATCCCATCGTAGCAAGACCGGAAGAGTGATGAATGGTTCCCGGAATGGTGATGTCAAATTCCTGTGCAACGCCATTCTTGTTCCAGCCTACATCTGTAAAGATTACTGCATCCTCCGGGATTACTTCTTTGACATCCTTGAGAATCCGCTGAGGCGTCATCGGGAAACGGCTGTCGCTTGAAATCGCAGCGTTGGACTGTTTGAAGTCTGCTTTGGCTCTTGCGATTCTGGCACGTAATTCAGGATTATTTCTACCCTCCGGACAAAGCTTTTTCACTTCCTCAAGAATCTGTCCCAGGCCAATCTTCAGGTCTCCCATTGCGCCGATTTCCACCGGATAGTTGCGGCCGATCTCCATCGGGTCAATGTCAATCTGAAGGAAGGTCGTCTTATCCGGGTCAAATGTAACGCCCTGATACCAGCTTGAGCTGTCTGCCTCGCCGAATCTTGTTCCCAGTCCCAGGATTACATCGGCATTTGTTGTAAGGGAGTGTGTGAATTCCAGTCCCCAGAAACCGGTCTGTCCAATCATCAGCGGGTGCAGGTCGGAAAGACAGCCCTGTCCGGCCAGTGTACGGGACACCGGGATATCGAGATATTCCGCCAAAGCGGCCAGTTCCTCTGACGCCTGTGACAGCAGAATGCCTCCGCCGGCGTGGAGAACCGGGTTTTTGGCCTTAACCAGTCTTTTTGCAATGGCTTTTGCCGCTGCCGGATCAAGAGCCGGACGCATGGTTACAAGGTTTCCTTTATGTGTGCGCGCCCACAGGTCTTCATCCATTTCTCTCGAGAACATATCCATCGGAACATCCACAAGGACCGGTCCCGGACGGCCGGATTCAGCCAGACGGAACGCCTTGTCGAGAATGTCGGGGAATGCCTCAACATCGTCTACTCTCCATGCTCTTTTCACTACCGGCTCCAGAAGTTTGTACTGGTCGCCGTCAGCGTGCATCTGCACTTCCTGGTGCGGATGACGGCCATAGTAATAGCTCGGAACGTCACCGGCAATCACAACCATAGGAATGGAATCCAGTGAAGCGTTGGCAACACCTGTAATTACATTGGTAAGGCCTGGTCCGAGGTGGCACATTACTACGGACGCCTTATGGGTTACACGGGCATAGCCGTCGGCTGCGGTGGAGGCAACGCTCTCGTGCCTCGTTCCTATGTATTCGATTTTTTCACTGCGGGACAAAGCGTCCAGCATTCCGATTACGGTATGACCGCAAAGGCCGAATAATTTGGTAACGCCTCTGCGCTCCAGATAATCTACTAATAAATCAGATACCAATTTCTTGCTCATTTTGATTTCCTCCGTTATTCCTGGTTTAATTTCGTTACTGTACACACGGTAATGTTCCGCAAGGTGTTTTCTATTCATTGGCTGCCGCAATCTCATTCAGCTTATCAGCTACTGCGCTGTAACCGGAAAAGAAACTGCAGAGTAAAGGTGTCTTTATGTCTTCAAGGTCAGGCAGCAGTGCCCTCATGGATACCTGTGCCATAACAATAGCGTCGTATCCCATTTTGTCAAGCTCTCTGATGTTTGCCATCAGAATTCGGTTATGCTCCTCCGGATGACCGTCCTGCAGCGCCGCCCATGCCGCATTTTGCAGATACTGGGTACACTCCATCTTCTTTCCCTGCTCCGCGCCAATTTTCTCAATTAAACGCTGGCTTGGCCCCAGGGTGGTTTCCACTGTGGCAATCAGGGCGATTTTCGATCCCAGCCGGACTGCCTCCTGCGCCATCGGAAGGTCCACCTTCATGACCGGGATGCCTACTTCCTTTGCATAAATATCGGCTACTTCTCCTACGGTTGAACAGGAGTTTACAATCAGATCCGCTCCTGATATCTCCGCTGCCTTAGCATACAGCGTCATTCTGTCAATGACGGCCTGGGTCGGGCCTTTGGCCGCGCGGACATCACTCAGCAGGGTGCTGTCGGTGATAAATTCCACTTTTACATTGGGGACTTTCGCTTTAAGAAACGCAATTGTATCCTCCCTTTTGGCAAAACTGGTCTGTAATATGCATACATGCGGTGCTTTCATAAGAAATTCTTCCTTTCTGATGTGATTGACACTTTAATAGTTACTGTTCACAGGCAGTCTCCCGCGAGGTGTTTTTGTGCGCATTTCGCACGAAAATCCCGAGTTACACGGCGCGAAACGGCGCTTTTTGCCGTTTCTGTGCATCGCGAAGCATGTTATTGTTCGCATCATGCCGTTTTTTGGCGGGGTGTGAACAGTAACCTTTAATGGTTCCCTGTCTCCCGGCTATTTCTTCCTGGTTGTAAGTTCTTTTGCCTTTGCCACGATGGAGTCCACATCCATTCCGTGGTCACGGTAGAGCAGTTCCGGATCACCTGATTCACCAAACTTATCCTGAACACCAATCCTCTGCATCGGAACCGGCTCATTTTCAACCAGCACTTCCGCTACTGCCGAACCAAGACCGCCTAAAATTGTATGATCCTCAATCGTCATGATGGCTCCTGTCTCTCTGGCCGCCTTAATTACCGCCTCATGATCCAACGGTTTTATGGTCGCCATATCAAGCACTCTTACAAGGATGCCCTGTTCTTTTAATATCTTGGCTGCATCCAGCGCTTTTTTCAGCAGAATGCCGGATACTATCATCGTCATATCGTTTCCGTAATCTACTACGGTATTTGCTTTCCCCCATTCGAACCGGTAGATTGCCGGATCATAGATATCGGCTACCGGGTTCCTATGGAGCCTCACATAGAGAGGTCCTTTAAAATCTACTGCAGCGTGTGCCAGGGCTTTTGCCGCCACTGCATCGGCGGGCTGCACCACAGTCATGTTGGGGAAGGAGCGCATAATCGCCACATCCTCTATCGCGGCGTGGGTGGCTCCGTCTCCGCCGACCTGCAGCCCTGTATGTGTGCCAATCACGGTAACGTTCAAATTCGGATAACACACGAAAGTTCTGACCTGCTCGCAGGCTCTCATGGATGCAAATACCGCAAATGTCGCAAGAAATACTTTATTACCGCAGGCTGCC
>OGGQ01001396.1_pt1 | contig 31521 bp, 28 predicted proteins | sample 1571191 | NCBI WGS metagenome assembly OGGQ01 (sample SAMEA2582061, study PRJEB24529) | metagenome | biome: Human gut stool | place: China | collected 2011
AAAGACGCTATTCCTGTAAAAACAAATTTAGGCCCGGTGACTTGAATCAGCGGTCATCCCGGGGCTAACCAGTACGCATGGTAACATGCTTCTGCGTTTGCTGGGATTCGATGGCGGCCTTCCAGCGGTTCGTTGAGCATTCTGTAAAAGCAAAGCTCTTTCTGATTGGCCGCTGCAAACAATGCTTCTAGCTTTTCGGAGGAGAATGGCTAACGATTTTCGTAAGACAAATCTCGACACTTGGAAGCAGTGGCGATAAATCCCCCTCAAGACCCATGCCATGAGTCGCCTTTGCGTACAAGGCGGAAAGACCACAGATAAATGCGAGCTGATGACGGTTTTCAATGAAAAGGGGTACATTTTGTCCACCTTTCCATTGATTTTCCTCAGCAAGCGTAACTAACTTAACTATGGCGCTTCGCCATGAAACCGTTGCTCGTTCGGCGCGGAGAGAAAGAAAGCACCATTTCCTCGCGATGTTGCGACCAAGCATGGCAAATTCTTATTAGCAGGCACGTTGATCCCGGATGCGAGGCGTTAATGCTTGTGCGCCTTACGGGTGCATTCGCCAGGGCAGCGCTTCTGATTCGACCGCGTTCTCATGTAAGGCTTGCCGCAGTAATCGCAAATGGCGACGTGTTTCTTGTCCATGTAAGTGGCGAATGCGAACCACATGTAGCGTAGCCTGTCTTCGAAGTAGTAGGTGAAATTGTGCCCAATCCATTCGTGTCTCACATATTTTGTGTGTGCGCTGACCAGGAGTTCCATCAGGCTTCGGCATAGCTTTGCCCCCATCTCCTTTCTGAAAGAGGCATTGAATTCCTCGAGCGGGCAAACGAGGGATGGCAGACGACCTTGACCTATCATCTCTGCATGGCGTCTCGGGTTCAGCATTATCGCCACATCGAACCCAGCCCTCGCCTCGATCATAGCCATCTTCCCTTTGAGGATGTCCATCTGCATCAGATTAGGAATGGCCTTCACGAATGGATGCCAGTACTTCATCTCGGCTCCGGGTTCATCCCACCGGCCTGAGCAATAGACCCTTTTTTGAATCTCTTCTTCGGTCATGGTGAAGCGGGCGTAATCGGGGTTGATGGCGCAAGGCAGCACCACCGAAGCCGAGAAAATAGCCTCTTCCGTTTCCTTGTGAGTCAGACGCTGCTTCTTCGCAACCTCTCGAACCTGCTCTTTGTCTAAGAAAATCAAAGAGCCGAATATAACTTCCTTCCCATCCCAATAGACGCTTCCGTTCCATGAGTCTTCGTCGATGACCGCCTTGAGCCTGAATGCGAGCTCGAAGAACGATGCGGCTAGCTTCCACATGGACAGAGGCTCTTCGATTATTCCGTTTTCCCTCAGGTAAGTCCCACCGAAGAGAGGCCCGTGCTTCGAAGCGTATTCAGCGAAATCGCTTTTCGTCTGAAGTCGAGAGAAGCGAATTAAATCATCCTCTATCGAAGCGAGGCTGGCCTTACTCAGGATGTCCTCGCAAACCTCCCTGATTCGCTCTTCACGTCCGTCAATGGAAAACAAAAGGACGTCGTCCTTCCTTATTCCCAGAAAAGACGCGTTTCCGAATTCGCAATTCTTCGGATTCAGGAAAACGCCGTACGGGCAGTTTGCCTCCGGGATTGCTTCACCTATTCGATCGTGCATCTTATCGCCTCCTTGCAAATGAGAGCTTTAGAAGAACATTATCGACTTTTCTATCCTGCTTTGATGTACATGCTATTGGACACCCAAGCGGGATAGTTTTCTTTATGCGCATGGGCAACGCTCTCCTCCAGGATAAATGCGCAAACGGGCGTGGTCGGGGGTATTCAGATAACAGGAGTTTTAGGCAAGAATGAACCTCGTAAAGGTGAACGGCGCCGTTCACGGCAACTTCGAAAAGAAAGGCCGTGAACATCATGTCCAACGGAACAAAGAAGAACATCAAAATCATCATCCCGTCCTCGCTCGACGACGAAGGCGCGCGCATGCTCGTCATCCCGCTGCTGCGCGAGCCGGTGCTCATGCAGGACGTGTACCAGCCCAATCAGGTGATGAGACTGTTACGGATCAGCAAGCCGCGCTTCTACGAACTCACTGATCTTAAACAGCGCAACCCGCTGCCTACGCACAACTACGGCCCGGGCAAGCGCGGCACGATCATCTTGCGCGAGGAACTCATCGAATGGGTCGCGTCGCTGCCCAAGGGCATCGGTAACGGTAAGCCTGGCGAGTTACAAGAAGATTAGCTTTTTTCCAGAGAACCCCAGAGAACCCGAACATACGGCCGCCGCGTCATCGCGACGGCCCTTGCTGTTTCAATGCGTCCCAGCGATATCGCCTGTTAACCAAGCGGCCGCAACGGCGGCCAAGCCGAACGAAAGGAAAGCAATGGAATGCAAGAACGCCGAACGGCTGCAGCATGCAGGGCGCTCGGGTGCGGCGGAGCCTTCGGGCCCCATGCCGCCCCTGTACACCGTGACCGAGGTCGCGGACTACCTGCATGTGAGCCGCTCGACAGTGTACCGTCTCATCGAGGACGGGAGCCTGCACGGCACCCGCATCGGGCAGGCGCTGCGCTTCACCCCGGACAACATCCGCGAGCTCATCGCGCTCGGCTCCGTCGACCGGGGCGCCTAACGCATGGGTGCAGCCCACGGCATCGAGGGCTCGTTCGTCATCGTCCATGAGTTCATGGCGAAAGGGCTCGGCCTGAAGGGCAACGACCTTATCGTCTACGCGAGGATCTTCGGCTTCGCCAACGCCGGAAAGCCCTACTTCGAGAGCAAGGCAGGCTCGGCCGGCTTCTGCGGCATCAGCAAGCGAGCGGCGTTCTCCGTCGTCTCGCGGCTGAAGGCGCGCGGGCTCATCGAGGAGGTCGAGTCGTGCGACGAGGCGAAGAAGATAGGCAGCCGATGTTACATCCCAGCGAGAGAACCCCTCTCCGCCCTCGGCATCGCCTTCGCGACCGATGAAGAAGCTGCATATGCGCCAGGCGACACCGATGAAGAACCTGCACTACCGCCTTCTGCAACCAGTGAAGGTCCTTCATCCCCGAGAGTATCCCGCGATGAAGAACCTTCATCGCGGCCCCTGCAGAAGCTGCACCCGATAGCAAAGACAGACAACAGTTATTTCGAATAAAAAGAAGAGACGATATGGACGAGGAGAGCACTTTCAGGCTCTACACGAAGGAAGAGGCCGATGCGAGGGGCATAGGCTACGACCCTCAAGTTGAAATCCGCTGCCCGCACTGCGGCGAGCCGTACGAGCAGCAGGGCTTCATCGGACGCGCAGGCCGAATCGCCTGGGTCACCCACAGGGAATGCCAATGCGAGGGCGCAGTCGCCGAGCGCGAGCAGGCCCGACAGGCCGAAGCGGAGGCGAAGCGGATGGAATCCCAGCGCCGACTCAAGCGCTGCGGGGTCCCGCGACGCTACATGTCCGCCCAGATCAGCGTGCCGGAGGCGGCAAGGTACGTCGTCGGGTTCGGCAGCGCCGGGGACAAGGGCCTCTACATCGTCGGCGGCGTGGGAACGGGAAAAACCTACGAGGCCTGCGCGCTCGCGAAGTCGTTCATCGAAGCGGGCTACACCGTGCGCGTGACGACGTCGCTCGCAATGCTGGACTCGGTGAGCCGAAGCTACGACGACCCGTCGATAGCCGGCATCTCAATTTTCACCGGGGTCGACGTCCTCGTGATCGACGACCTCGGCAAGGAGAACGCCAACGCGTGGGCGCTCACGACCCTGTTCCAGATCATCAACTCACGCTACGAGGACGGCAAGCCGACCATCTACACGTCGCAGTACGACCTGCAATCGCTCCAACGCCGCATGTCGCGCCAGCACGAATCCGAGAGCGCCGAGGCCATCGTGTCCCGCATCTGCGAGACAAGCACGATCGTCCAGCTCGGCGGGAAGGACCGCCGCCGGAGCGCGAAGGCGAAATAAGCCTTCATCCGCAATACCCGAGCGAACCCTAAAACGGCCTTCTCGCAGACAAAGCAAAAGCAATCAGTGTTATCTGGGCGAGCGGGCGGGGTTGGCTGGGCCAAACCAACCACCAGAAGAGCCGGGCCCGTGCCCCGCCCGCGCAACCAAGTCCCACCGCGAGAGAAAGGCAGGCATATGGGCGCCACGATTCAGGATTTCGAGCCAAGATCCAAGCCCCTCGACGAGGAGACGCGCGAGCAGCTCGTCTCTAAATGCCAGGAGAACGGCTGGCTCAAGGTCGGCGGCTTCGACTGGCAGGACGACCCGTTTCTCGAGGAATATCCCTACGAGTTCATGCGCATCGACGACATCGACGCGCTTCGCGAGCACTTTGGGCGCGGCAACTGGGCGATCCGCCAGGGCGTTGTGTTCGGCGACCTCGCATTCATCAACCAAGTGAACGGAGGCGACGAGTGGTGGACCCTCAAGCGCGACGGCGAAGAATGGGTGGATTTCGAGTCGACTAGCTTCGCCTACATCATCGAGGCGAAGGGCCGCGCCGCGTTCGAGACGCTCGTGCGCTCGATGCAGCTCGCAACGCCGGCGCGATGCAAGACCCTCGACTACTACGACAAGGACGCTTCGGCCAAATGGGCCGCGGAGCACAATCCGCGCATCCCCGAGCTCGAACGCCCCCTCGCACAGCGCGCCTCAGATGCCCGCGAAGCCGCATCCGCCCGAAATGGCCGCGGCCACGTACCGCGCCGCGAGGCCCAGGCCATCGACTAACGAAAACAACCAACAAATCAATCGCTGGGACAGCTTGTCCCAGCGAGGAATCCAGAGAAAGGAACCAACCCATGGCAACGGATTTCGGAGACGAGAGCGGCGAGAAGCTGTTCGACTGGATGCTCAGGGTCGGCCAAGAGGCCGGCCAGGAAGCCCTCGCCAAAAGCGCCAAGGGCCTCGCCGAGGCCATCAGGAGCACGTGCGCCGGCATCGAGAAGAGCGAAGGATCGGGAGGCGCCGCCGCGAAGACCACCGAATGGGCGAAGCTCAGCATGCGCGAGTTCGAAGACCTTCCCGAATACGAAACCCTGGCCGACATGATTTCCTCGCAGCTCAAGAAAGAGGGCGTCGAGCACGCCTTCGCGAACGAGGGCGGAAAGCGCTTCCTCGTGTTCAAGGCGAAAGAGACGCCGTCGGTGGCCCGGGCGTTCAGGCGAATCGAGGAATCCATCCCAGAGGCGTGCGAGCGCGCGAAGGGCGTCTTGGCCAAAGGCGAGCCCCTTAAGGAGCGCGCCGCAAGGGCGCGCGCCGCCGCCGAGCAGATCGCCCAAAAGGCCGACAAGCCCCGCGAGATCGAGATCGCCCAAGCGAGGGCCAAATAATGGACGCCGCGCTCGTGGCTGCAATAGTGGCAACGCCTGCGGCAACTGCCACCGCGAACCTCTACGCCGCCAACCTCACGTCGCTTCCAGGAACGCCCATCGAGAACCTGGCGGAAGCGGCGGCGACCCTGCCCTCGTACTTTTTGGCCGGAGGTGGCTTCTCCGCAGACCCCATCGCCCTCTGCGCTGCGGCCTTGGGCGCCTGCGCGGTGTGGGTCGCCTATGCCAACCATCTCATGGGCAGCGCCGGCACGCGCAAGGGCGAGGAGCATGGAAGCTCGCGTTGGGCGACTAAAGCCGAGATGCGTGCGTTCGCTGACGCCAAGGACTCCGACAACAACATCATCCTGACGCAGAACTGTGCCCTCGCCCTCGTGCCGAGGAGGTTCGACCAGAAAACGGACCGCAACAAGAACGTCATGGTGGTCGGTGGATCGGGGTCTGGCAAGACCCGCTATTTTGTCAAGCCTAACCTCCTTCAGATGAACTGCAGCTACTTCGTCACCGACCCGAAGGCCACGCTCGCGGCCGAGCTGCGTGAGGCTTTGGAATCCGCGGGATACCGGGTCGTCGAGTTCAGCACCATCGACATGAATGGCTCGGCGCACTACAACCCGATCGCGTACGTGAAAAACGAGGCCGACGTGCTCACCTTTGTGGAATGCCTGATAAGGAACACCTCGGGCGACGGCGAGCACTCCGGCGACCCCTTCTGGGAAGAGGCCGAGCGGCTTCTGTACGTCGCACTCGTCTCCTACCTGGTGTTTCATTGCCCAGAGGCGGACCGCAACGTGCCGGGTCTGCTCACCCTTTTGGGCTTGGCCGAGGCGCGTGAGGAGGACGAGGACTTCAAAAGCCCGCTCGACATCGTCTTCGAGGAGCTCGAACGTGGGGCGTGCTTCACCCAAGTCGGCGCTCGCAATGCGTTCGACGCGGAGAGCCGCGGCTTCGATGACGCCGCCGGCGCTTGGCGCTGGATCGGGGTCGCGAACCCCGTGAGCGCGCAAGAAGACTTCGCGCTGTCCAACTACAAGGCTTTCAAGACGGCCGCCGGCAAGACCCTCAAGAGCATCATCATCTCATGCAACGTGCGGCTGAAGCCGCTGTCGGTCAAGGAAGTTTCCGCGCTGCTGAGCCGCGACGAGATGAGCCTCGGATCAATGGGAGACGCCGGGCAGAAGACATGCGTCTTCGCATCCATGAGCGACACCAACCCGACCTTCAACTTCCTGTTCACGCTGCTCATGTGGCAGACGGTCGACGCCCTTTGCAATACGGCGCTTGAGCGCCACGGCGGAAGCCTGCCGACCCACGTGCACTTCGTCTTCGACGAGTTCGCGAACATCGGCGAGCTCCCGAACTTCGAGCAGACTATATCGACTGTGCGAAGCAGGAACATCTCCTGCTCGGTGATAGTTCAGTCGTTCGCGCAGCTTGAGAAGCGCTACCGCGAGGGCGCCGAGATCATCAAGGACAACTGCGACACGACGCTGTTCCTTGGCGGCAAGGCGGTGAAGACGAACAAGGAGATCTCCGAGGCGATCGGCAAGGAGACCGTTTCGGCCATGACCGTGAACGACTCGCGCGGCCAAGGCTCGTCCACCACGCGCAACCGGCAGATCATCGAGCGCGACCTCATGCAGGCAAGCGAGGTTGGCCGCCTGCCAAGGGACGAGGCGATCGTGCTCATCGCGGGCGCCAACCCCATCCGCGACAAGAAGTACAGGCTCGAAGGGCACCCGCGCTACGGGATGCTGGCGAAAGGCAGGTGACGATGCCCGGAGAAGGCAAAAGCAGCAGGGCCGGCCCCGAAAGCCGAACCGGGAACGCGAGCTTCCACCCTCGCGCTCCCAGACCCCACTGCCTCATGCAAAGGAGCGATCCCGCTCCGAACGAAGATTCTACCAGGCGCCGCCCGCCTTCCACAACTGGTGCGGCGCCCAACATGCAAAGGAGCAACAAACCATGCTATCCCAGATCATCAGCCTGGTATCGGGCTGCGTAACGTTCCTCGGCGGCTTTCTGGTCGTATGGGGCGCGGTCTCGCTCGGCCTCGCCATCCGCGAGCAGCAGGGCGGCAGCCAGATCGCGAGCGCGATCTCCACCATCGCCGGCGGCGCCATCATCATCGCGGCAGCCGTCTACTTCGGCATGCTCGACACCAGCTGGCTCCCCGCCTAGGCCGGGGGCGAAGAGCATGTCGCTTCAAATTCCCATCCAAAAAGACATCGGCGAGTACGACGAGAAGATCGTCGGAAAGCTCACCCTAAGGACGCTTTGCTGCCTGGCGCTCGGCTTCTCCGCCGCGGTGGCGGTTGCCGCGGTCCTTCACTTGGGACTCAAGGTCGATGTCTCGGCCATGACGCTCCCGATCATGGCGGCAGCCCTGCCGTTCTGGCTCGCGGGGTTCTGCAAGCCCTACGGCTTGCCCTTCGAGAGGTTCGTCCCGCTGCTGGCGTCCCATGCCCTGAACAATCAGTCACTCACGTATCGCAGCTGCGCGGCAATCGAAAAGGCCGCTCTCATGCCTGAGAGAAAGCCGCGCAGAAGGACGCAACGCGAAAAACGCGCGTTCAGGAAGAAAGGAAGCGAGAACTATGAGCCGACAAAGCAAGCAGCGCAGCTCCAAGCGCGAGGATAGCGCCAAGAACGTGCGCACCCAGGGAGCGGCGTCGCGCCTGCTCGCCGCGCTGGCCAGCAGGAAACCGAAGGAAAAGGACCCCGGCCGCGACGAGGCCCGCGCCCGCAGCAGCAAGAAGCGCTGCTCGAGCGCAGACACGGCGAGCTACATCGCCTACGACGCGCTGTACAAAGACGGCATCGCCGAGGTCGAGCCCGGCCTATTCAGCCAGACCGTCGAGTTCTCCGACATCAGCTACCAGTCCGCCCGAAAGGAAACCCAAGAGCAGATCTTCACCACTCTGAGCTCGCTCTACAACTACTTTCCGGCGGAATCGAGCGTGCAGCTGACCATCGTGAACACCCCGATCCCGCGAGAGCTCATCGGGAAGAAGGTTTTCTTCGAGCCGAACGACGAGCGCACCTTGGGCTACGTCGACGAGTACAACCGAATCCTCAACGACAAGATGCGCGAGGGCGTGTCGAACCTCGTCCGCAGGCGCTTCCTCACGTACTCGGTGCCCGCCGAGAGCGTGGAGGCCGCAGTGCCCAAGCTCTCGCACATCAGGTCGGACATCGCGTCGACCTTGGCGCGCATCCGCTGCGATGCGGCGCCGCTCGGCGGACAGGAAAGGCTCGAAGCAATCTCGACGCTCGTCCGCCCAGGGCACACGCCGTCGTGCGACTGGGACAAGCTGTCCCAGCATCCGCGGCTGCGAACGAAGGACCTCATCGCGCCGAACCTCATGGACTTCGCCCCGGCCGGGCGCGCCGACGCCGTCGAGATAGACGGCATGTACGCGAGCGTGCTCGCGCTGCGCGATTTCGGAAGCGTGCTCGAAGACCACTACCTGGCCTCGATCATCGACCTGCCCATGCCGCTCGCCGTGTCGGTGCACATCGCGCCGATCGTGCAGTCGGAGGCTATCGCTCTCGTCAAGCGCCAGATCGACTGGATGGACAAGGAGATAATCGACGAGCAGACGACAGCGGCGAAGAAGGGCTTCAGCCAATCGATCCTCACGCCAGAGATCCGCTACGCCAAGGAGGAGGCCGAGGAGCTCCTCGACTTCCTCCGCAACAAGAACGAGCACCTCTTCGAATACACGGGACTCATCTACACCTACGCCGACTCGCTCGAGGCCCTCGACCGACAGGTCGCGCAGGTGACGTCCATCGCACAGGGCAACTCCATCGCCGTGGCAAGCCTCGATTTCCGCCAGCGCCCCGCGCTCAACTCGGTCCTTCCGCTCGGACGAAACCACCTTGAGTTCACGCGCTACCTGACCACTGGGCAGGTGGCCATGCAGATGCCGTTCGCATCGCTCGAGCTGAACCAGGAAGGCGGCGGCTACTACGGGCAGTCGAAGCAGTCCGGCAACCTCGTGATCTGCAACAGAAAGACCCTGGCCTCGCCGATGGGGTTCGTCTGCGGCAAGCCGGGCTCGGGCAAATCGTTCAGCGTGAAGCGCGAGATTACCAACACCGTGCTCGCGCATCCCGAGGACCAGATCATCGTGTTCGACCCGGCCGGCGAGTACCCGACCCTCATCGAGGCGCTCGGCGGATCGAACATCGCGTTCTCCCCGGATTCGCCCACGCGCTTGAGCCCGTTCGACAGGACCGACGTCGCCAACATGGCAACGACCAGCCAGATGGCGTTCAAGATCGACGCCTTCCTGGCGCTCTCGTCGGCGATGATGGCGGAGGGCGACGAGGGCTTGCCGGAGGCCGACAAGTCGATCATCACGCGCTGCGTCGAGGCGGCCTACGCGAAGCGCGGCGGCGACGGCACCCCGACGCTTTCCGACTTCTACGAGATCCTGAAATCCCAGCCCGAGCGTGAGTCGCGCGACATCGCGCTTCGCTACGAGCGCTACGTGAGCGGTCCGCTCTCGTTCTTCAACTGCCAGAGCAATGTCGCCTTCGACGAGCGCATCGTCAACGTCGACCTCCACGAGCTGTCGAGCAGCATGCGCGTGTTCGGCATGCTCACCGCGCTGGAGGCCGTGCGAAACCGCATGTACGCGAACTACGAGCGCGGCGTGACTACATGGCTCTACATCGACGAGGTGCAGTCCCTCTTCGGGCACCCCGCGATCATCGAGTACTTCACGAAGTTCTGGGCGGAGGGCCGCAAGTTCAACCTCATAGCCACGGGCATCACCCAGAACTCGACCTACATGCTCGCGCACGAGGACGCGCGCAACATGGTGCTGAACTCCGATTTCGTGCTGCTGCACAAGCAGTCGGCGCTCGACAGGAAGAGCTGGGTCGACCTGCTGTCGCTTTCCGCCGCCGAGGCGGGCTACATCGACGACACCATCAAGGCCGGCGAAGGGCTGCTCGTTGCCGGCGGCGTGCGCGTCCCCATCCGCGACGACTTCCCGAAGGGCAAGCTCTACGACCTGTTCAACACCAAGGCAACCGAGATCGCCGAGCTGAAGCGCAAGCAGCGCCGCGAAGGAGTTGCCCGATGAGCGCCGGCATCCGCGAGGTGGTCACGTCGGAAAAGGCCGACCTGCTGAACACCGGCACGGTGAAGGACACCGAGGGGCAATCCGCGTCGACCTTGGCGCAAAGGGAAAGCGCCGCCACGCAACGGCAGGCGGCGGCGCGGTCGGATCCGGGCCGCGCCAAGCCCGCGGAGAGCAAACGCGGCAAGGCTGAATGCGGCAAGGAACCCATCGGCGCAGATCGGCACCCCATGGACGTCACCCGAAAGCCCGCCAAGCTTGAACGGGCGAAGGCCGAGGCGAAATCGGCGGCCATGTCGGCGCTCGTCGGAGAATTGGACGATTCGGAGGAGCTTTCCGGCACGCAGCGCGCATACGACGCGGCGCGCGCGGGAAAGAGGATCGCGGCGCGCGCGAAAGCCCGAAAGAGCTTAGGGCAAGAGGGAGGCAAGTCGAACGGCGCCGCCGTCCGAAGCCGCGTGCCGGGCGTGGGCGCGAAGGCGGGCAACGCCATGTCCGCGGGAGCTTCGGCACAGGATACGGCCGCTGCGATGGCGGCCCGGCCCGACGCCCAAATCCGGCTTGCCGCAGGAGCCGCGAAGTCCTCGACCGCAGCCACCGCCGCTGCCGGCGCCGCAACGGCCGCGCCCGCAGCGGGGATCGTCGCCGGAATGCTCATGTTCGTCGTGGCGATGCTCGCCGTCGGCCAGATCGCCGGCGCGCTCTTCGGGTTCTGGGACAACGAGTCGAAGAAGCAGAGCCTCGCCGGCCTGCCGCCCTACATCACCTACGAGATGGTCGAGGCGGCGCTTGAGGCGCAAGAGGACTACGGGCACCCCGCCGGGTGCACGATAGCCCAGATCATCGTCGAATCGGGGCAAGGCGACCACATGAGCAGGCTCGCCACGCGCGACCACAACCTGTTCGGGATGAAATGGGCCCCTTCGTTCGCCGCGGCGCCCGAAGTCGCCGGCAAGGCGAACTGGGTCACCGGCGAGGAGGTCGACGGTGCGCACGTGACCATAACCGACTCGTTCACGGTGTTCAAATCGGACGCGGACAGCATCAAGTTCAGGAGCCGCGTGTTCCTGGCTAGCTCGACCTATTCGGGAAACGCCCTGATCAGGGAAGCTGTTTCCGAGCGGTCCTCCGACAAGATGGCGGAAGGCCTGAAAGACGCCGGCTGGGCGACCGACTCGGCCTACGTCGAGAAGCTCAAGGCCGTGATGGACCGATACGGGCTGCGCGCTTTCGACGCCATGGCGCCCGGGGATCTGGCCAACCCCTCCGCCGGAGGCGCCTCCGTCGTCGCGGCTGCGTTCTCGCAGCTCGGCGTGCCCTACGTATGGGGCGGCACCACGCCGGGCGTGGGCCTCGACTGCTCGGGGCTCACGCAATGGTGCTATCGCCAGGCCGGGATATCGATACCCCGCAATTCCGAGGACCAGGCGGCCGCGGGAACAAAGGTCCCGCTTTCGATGGCGGAGCCGGGCGACGTGCTCTGGCGGCCCGGGCACGTGGCAATCTACATAGGAGACGACTCCTACATCCACGAGCCCCAGACGGGCGACGTGTGCAAGGTGTCGCAGGGAATCAGCTACTTCACCTGCGCTCTCAGGTTCGAATAAGGAGGATGGAGACATGAACGGAAAAACAAAGATCGTGGCCGCCGTGGCGGCGGGCGCCGTCGCCTTGACGATCGGGGCAGGCGCTGCCCGCTGCGCGATGGACGCGCCCGATGCTCAAAACGGGCAGCAGGCGCCGCAAGAGCAGGCGCAGGGAAAGCAAGACGACGCGAAGGCGAGCCAATCTTCGCAGCAGGCGCCCGATGAGCGGCTGCCAAGCGAAAGCGAGTTCTCGTCGCTGGCGAACACCTCATGGACGAGCCGCGACGGAGCCTCGAAGCTCTCGATCACCAAGGACGCGCTCATCGAGCGCACGGCCGACTCTACAAGCGTGGTCTACTACACGGTAAGCGACGAGAAGACCGACGCTGCGGGCCTGAGCGTAACCCTGAGCGCCTCCGAAGACATCGCCGCGCCGGGCGCTGATACGGTCGTGCGCATCGAGAACGAGGGCGCATCGACGAGGCTGACGTGCGATTTGCTCAAAGCGACCTACATCCAAGACGGCAAGGCGCAGGCCGAGCTGTCGATCGCCGGCGACATACGGGACCTCTGCGCGCTCACCGGCAAGAACGAGGCCGACTTCGAGTCGATCCTGGAATCTTTCGCGAAGGCGCATTCGCCTTACGCAACGTCGGCTGCGTGGGACAAAGAGGTCTGGATCGACTACGGCGCGCACAGTACTTTGACCACGTTCACGCTCGACGACGCCGCTTCGACCATCGTGACGGTGAGCGTGTCCCAAGACGGGGCCATGGAGGCGGTGTAGCCATGGGCGCGCACGTCGAAAGGAAGGCCATCCGAAAAGCGGCCATCTTCGCCGCGCTCTCGTTCGCGGTCTGCTGCGCGGTGTTCGTGCCGACGCAGCCCGCATGGGCGGGCATCGCCGAGGACATCAACGGTTGGCTGTGCGACATGCTGCGGGGCGTGTGCAACTGGGTGTTCGCGGCACAAGTGGACGTCCTGAAATCCATCGGCTACGACGGTATCCTCGGGGCTGGCTTCCAGAGCATGCTCGGCACGTCCGGCGACGTGTCGGTGTACGACGTGGTACGCGGCATATGGTCGGTAGCCGTGCTGCCGATCGGCTGCGGGGTGCTCTCCCTCGTGTTCACCATCAAGCTCATCCAGATATCCCAGCGCATGGACGGAAGCGCCAGCATGCCCGGCGTCAAGGAAGTGGTCTTCCTCCTCGTCTTCTTCGCGGTGTTCCTCTTCCTCATACAGAACAGCTTCGACCTCATGACATCGCTCTACGAGGTGGTCGGGCTCGCGATACGCAGGGCGGCGGACCTCTTCGGCACCGGCAGCCCGATGGACCTGGCGAAGGTCTCGATCGTGACCACCGACGATGACGTCGCCGCCCTCGTGGCGATGCTCGTGGTCTCCCTCGTTAGCTGGCTCGTGGTGCTCGTCGCCTACATAGTGAGCCTCGTCGTCTGCTGGGCACGAGCCATACAGCTCTACGTGCTGGCGATGCTCGCGCCGATCCCGCTGTCGCTCATGGCGCTCGACGAGACGCGCCAGGTGGGCGTCGGATATATCAAGAACTTCGTCTCGGTGTGCCTTGCGGGCCTTGTGATACTCGTGCTGCTCATAGCGTTCCCCCTCGTCTTGGGCGGCCTGGTGGCGACCAACCCCGGGACGGGAACGCCGATCGACGGGATAGCCAACGGGCTCACCTACGCGCTGCAGTACCTGGCCATGTGCGTCCTGCTGGTGCTCTCGCTCGCGAAGAGCGGCTCGTGGGCAAGGGATGCCATGAGCGGCTTCTAGCGAAACCGGGCAGACCGAAAGGAGGTGGTCGCGATGGGATGACCTGCGCCGGGCGGCCGCGGCGCTAAAGGCGGCCGCGCAATGCAAGGCCCTTCCACACCCGGCCTTGAGCCAAAAATCCAAGAACATGCAAAGGAGACAGCAATGAGCGAAGACAAGAAGAACGTCTACGTCACGCTCCACAAGGACTTCGTGCGCACCGACATCGAGTACGCCGACCGCGCCACGGGCGAGACGAGGACGTTCAACTCGGTGACGCTGCCCAAAGGGACCGTCATCGACGGAACCGACGTGGGCTACTACCAGTTCAGCCCGCTTTTCGTGAACCCCTCGCGCTTCAAGGGGGAAGACTACCGGGACATCCCGCTGCTCGCAAACCGAGAGGTGCGGCTTTCGAAGACCCTGCTCGACGACCAAGGGAAACCCGTGATGGGCGAAGACGGCAAGCCTATGCGCGACACCGTCTACGCGATGCCGGCGCAGATCAAGGGCGCCCTCGACGAGGCGCGAAGCCGCTACCTGCAGGCGCAGTCCAAGACGCGCGACGAGCGCACCCTGGCGCAGCGCGCGAGCGACGCCCGAAGCGGCGCATCGGCGCTCGCCAACGAACATGCCCCTTTCGACTCCCGTGACCGCTAGGAGGTGCATCATGGATGAAAGCAAGGAAGCAGCCCGGGCCGCGAGCCCCGAAGACGTGCGCGGGAAGCTCGCTCGCTGCCTGCTCGCCCTCTTGCTCGCAGCGTCGAGCGTTGCTGGTGCGCTATCATCGCTCGGCGCGAAGGAGGCGCACGCGGCGGAAACCGCCTACCTGAGCGTGGGCGGCAACATCCCCTACGCGGGGTTCTTCACCACGTGGATGTGGGCAGACGGCCAGATGGCCTACTGCGCCCAGCCCTCCAAGGCGACGCCTTCCGAGGGCGGCTACGAGAAGGCGCCTTTGAGCACCGCGTCAGGCCGCGACGCCGAAGCCGCCGCCGACCTGTGGTTCGGATGGGGCGGTCCGGGCTTCGACTACTCCATGTGGCCCGGCGCCTGGTACGACGGCACGCCGATGAACGACGCACGCTACGCAGCGCTCACGCATATCATCCTGTCCGACACGTACAGCTCGAACGGCGACCAGGCCATGCATGGGTGCACCCAGGCGTTCCGCTCGTGGTGCCAGCAGAACGTGCTCGGCTTCGACGACAGCGGCTCGGTGATCAACGGCGACGCCACGGGACGCCTCATGTGCTCGCGCATGGGCGAGGTCAAGCAGTCCTTCAAGGCGTTCCAGCTCTACACTGGAAGCTTCTCGCAGATGATCGTCTCGTTCAGCTACACTCCCTACGGCAGCGTCGAGCTTGAGAAGCAGTCGGGCAACGATGCCATGAGCAGCGGCAACGACGCGTACTCCCTTGCGGCCGAGTACACGCTCTATTCGGACGAGGCCTGCACGCAGGCGGTGTCCGTGATGGCCCTTGACGACTCCGGCCGCGGCAGGATCGACGAGGTGGAGCCCGGCGACTACTGGCTCAAGGAGTCTAAGGCCGCATCTGGGTTCGCCATCGACGAGGCCGCCTACGCGGTGACGGTCGAGCCCGACAAGGCCGCCACCGTTGCGGCCGGGCATGTTCAGGACACGCCGCAGTCGAACGCCGTCGACGTCGTCGTGGCCAAGGCAGACGCCACCACTGAAAAGGCACAGCCCCAGGGCGATTCCGCTCTCAGCGGCGCCGAGTTCACCGTCGAGTACTACAAGGGGATCTACTCCTCGGCCGACGAGGCCCGCGCATCGGGCTCGCCTGAGCGCACCTGGGTCCTTGCGACCGACGACGAGGGCAAGGCCCACCTGAGCAGCGATTCCAAGGTGTCCGGCGATGCGTTCTACTACGCATCCGACGGGACGACGCCGGTCATCCCGCTCGGCACCGTCCTCGTGACCGAAACGAAGGCGCCTTGCGGCTACAACCTCGACGACGGCCGGGGCAACGCGCCCGAAACGCATCTTGCGAAGGTTGAGTCGGACAACGATCGCATCGAAGCCGTTTCGACCTACAACTCGCCTGTGGCGAAGGACACCGTGAAACGCGGCGACTACCGCCTCGTCAAGGAGGTGCCGGTGTCGATCTACTCCGAGGGAGCAGGCGACATGCCGCAGGACGTCAAGCGCGTGCTCGTCCCCGGCGTCGAGTTCCAGCTGGTCAACGATTCGGCGAACCCGGTCGCATCCCCCGAGACCGGCGAGGAGGTTGCGCCCGGCGGCGTGGTGTGCACCATCACGACCGACGGGAACGGGCTCGCCACGACCAAAGATGACAATGCCGGGGTTAACGGCTGGGCGAAGCCCGAGGGCTGGAGCGCGGCGCTCGCGTACGGCACCTATTCCGTGCACGAGGTCATCCCCGCAGACGTCGCCGCGAAGTTCAAGGCGGAATACGGCAAGACCCTCCTTCCCATCGATGACTTCAAGGTCACGATTTCCGACGAAGGGCAGTACGACCCGCCGGTTCTGGTGAGCAACAAGATCCCGCAAACTCCGCTCAAGGTGGTCAAGGCCGACGCCGAAACCGGCAAGCGGATCCCGCTTGCGGCGAGCTTCGAGCTCTACGACTCCGACGGAAGCCTCGTCACCTATACCCTCCACTACCCGGACGAGGAGGTCGTGAGCACGTGGACCACCAACGAGCGCGGCGAGCTCACCTTGCCGATGGCTTTGGGGGAGGGGTGTTACTTTTTGAAGGAGGTCGCAGCGCCCGAGGGCTACGTCCTTGATTCCGAGCCGGCAGCCTTCACGGTTTCCGCCGACTACCGCGGATGGGACGACCCGATCGACCTGACCTTCGAGGACGCGCCCCAGAAAGGCACCGTAACCGTTTCGAAGACCGACTCCGAGGCCGGGTCGCCAGTCGACGGCTCCACCTACATCGTGAAGGCCGAAGGCGACGTCTCCACCCCCGACGGGACCCTGCGCTACGCAGACGGGCAGATTGTGGCGACGCTCACCACCGGCGCTGACGGACGCGCGACCAGCGAGCCGCTCTACCTGGGGACATACACCGTATACGAGGCGAAGGCCAAAGACGGCTACGCCCTCGACGTTGCCGAGAAAAGCGTTTCCCTGACCTACCAGGGCCAGGAGGTCTCGGTGTTCGACGAGCAGATTGACGTGACCGATGCCCCGACCGAATTGCGCCTGGCCAAGGTGGATTCGCTCGACGGTGAATCGCCTATCGAGGGCGCCGTTTTCCGCGTCTGGAGCGATGCGGGCGACTTCGACCAGACCCTGAAAACCGACGAAAGTGGCGTCATCGACCTCAAGTACCTGAAGCACGGCAGCTACCACCTGCAGGAGGTAGCCGCGGCGGAGGGCTACGTGATCAGCGACGTCGACGAAGACGGCAACGCCAAAACCCACGATTTCGAGGTGAACGACCAGGGCATGGCCACGCTCGACGGCGATTCCATGCAAGCCAAGCTCGCCATCGTGGTCGAGAACATGCCCAAGACCATGGGCACCACCGCGGCCGACGGCGACAGCGGCACCCATGAGGGCCAGGCGCGCAGCGGCATGTCGATCGTCGACAGCGTCGCCTACACGGGATGCATCCCCGGCGAAACCTATAAAGTAGCTGGCAAGCTCATGGACAAATCCACCGGCCAGCCCGTGCTCGACGCCGAGGGCAACGAGATCACGGCCGAGAAGGAGTTCGCGGCGGAGGGCTTCGAGGGGTCGGTCGATATCGAGTTCAGATTCGACGGATCCGGCCTTGCAGGTGCCTCGCTCGTTGCGTTCGAGGCGATGCTCGATGCCGAAGGCAGCATCTACATGAGCCACGAGGACATCGGCGACGAGGGCCAGACCGTCAACGTCGTCGACATCGCCACCAAGGCCCACGATGCCGAAACCGGCACCAACCAGGGCACCGTGGGCGAAGCCGCGACGCTCGTGGACGAGGTGGGCTTCGAGGGGCTGACCCCCGGCAGCCGCTACAAGCTGTTCACCATGCTCGTGGACAAGGCGACCGGCGATCCCGTTGAGGATGCCGCCGGCAACCCGATGGTGATCGAAACGGATTTCGTGCCCGAGGTGCCCGACGGCACCGTTGAGGCCGTGTTCGAGCTCGACACCGCTGACCTAGCCGGCAAGTCCCTCGTGTTCTTCGAGAAGCTCGCCGACGACGGCGACAACGTCATCGCGAAGCACGAGGACATCGGAGACGAGGGTCAGACCATCGAGCTTCCGGAGCCTGATGCTCCCCAAAACCCCGTAGGCAAGGGATATCCCAAGACGGGCGCCGATGCGGCCAATGCGGCTGTTGCGGCAAGCGCGGCGGTGATCGTGGGCTGCGGTGCGGCCGGCGCGGCCTATGCCGCGGCGAAGCGCCGCAAGAAGGCCGGCGAAGAGGTTGAGGAACCGACCGCCGAACCTGTCGAGTAGCAACAAATCGCCGCAAGTTGAGGCGGGCTTCGATCGAGGCCCGCCTTCTTTATTGGAAAGAGCGAAAATGAAGAAGATGAAGAAGATCGCCGAGGCGCTCGGCCTAGTGCTTGCCGCGCTCGTCGTCGCCGTGTTATGCACCTGGATCGCCGCAGACGACAGCGACAAGGCCGAGATCGCACGGTCGCTCGAAGGCGCCGTATCAGAGGAAAGCGAGTATGAGGAGCCCCGGGAAATCGACTGGGACAGCTTGTCCCAGGAAATCGTCGCGTGGGTGGAGGTGCCCAACACGAGCATAAGCCAGCCGATAGTCAAGGCCGCCAAAGAGAGCCCTGATGCCTATCTCTACGTCGATGCGCTTGGGCTAGGCAACTACGGCACGCCCTACATCGATGCCGATTGCGTGGAAGATTCGCTTCTCGTGCCAGTTTACGGGCACAACATGTCGGACGGCGGCGTGTTCGCGGATTTCGCGAAGTACAGCGAGGAAGGTTACGAGCGAAGCCATTCGCGCATCTTCCTGCATACCCGTGCTGGCGGCACGTATGAGCTATCGGTCATTGCCGTGGACATCGTGGACGCCAGTGCTGAGACCGTGTGCCCAAGCTTCGACGATCCAGGGGCGATTGCGGAGTGGATTGACAAAAGCGATGTCGTCCTTGTCGAATACGACGGCGGAAGCAAGGTATTCGCATTCAGCACCTGCTCGTACCAGACCGCCAATTCTCGAACCGTCGTGTATGCAGCAACCACAAACGAATGACGCATTCATCCGCGGACCCACGCCCTTGAGCTTGCCCGTTGCCACGCTCAACGACACTGGCGCTATAATGTAGCAAACGCATTTGTATTGCATTTCGAGCGATAGGGGCACAAATGTCTGACGGCTACAAGGAGCTCATCAAGAGCAACCCCGACGAGACAGAGATCAGAAGTTTCCTGGTAGAGGGAAATCAGGTCTCCGTAACCCTGCGCATCCCCGACACCTTGCGCGACGCCGCGAAAGAAGAGGCGGCACTCCGCGGCATGAGCTTCTCTGCATTTGTGCGCACTTGCATGATCGAAGAGCTCGCGAAGAAGGGACAATAGCCTGTGACCGAACCAATTCGTGAAATATCGGTCGAAGGCTTCATAGAGTCTTTTGACCGCCGATACCCGACTTTCATTCTCAAGACGTTGCTGTGCGACCGTACGACGGGACGCAACATCATATGGGCCGATAACGAATACGAGGCCCTGGGTGAAGGCTATATGGGTGACGAAGAAATTACCGTTGAGAAGATCACAGGCATGAACTCTGGCGTAATCAAGCCACGCATTGCCAAGGAACAGGAAAAACAATCCCAGCGCACTAAGAGCCGTGCCGAGGTGTTCACTCCATCGTGGTTGTGCAATCAGATGAATAACGACCTGGACGAGGCCTGGTTCGGTCGGCGCGACGTTTTCAACACCGAAATCGTTGCAGATGATGGCGCCAATACATGGACGGCAACTAATGATCCGATTGAATTTCCAAAATCAAAGGGGCGCGGATGGCATGCCTACGTGGAGATACCGCGGCTCGAGATCACGTGCGGCGAGGCGCCGTTCGTGTGCTCGCGCTACGATACCGTGACAGGCGACGAGCTGCCTGTAGACAAGCGCGTGGGCTTCCTAGACCGCAAGCTGCACGTCGTGACCGAGAAGGCCAAGACACGCAAGGAATGGGTGCGCCGAGCCCTCGACGCGCTGCGGGCGACGTACGGCTTCGAATATCAAGGCGACAACCTGCTTATCGCTCGCATCAACGTGTTTGAGACGTTTGCCGAGCATCTCCGCGACCGCTGGGGGTCAGATGCCGAGCAGGATGAGCTCGAACAGGCGGCGTGGATTGTTTCCTGGAATTTCTGGCAGATGAACGGCTTCACCGACGCCGTGCCCACCAACAAGATGGGCGCTGAGGTGGAGTCGACCCTGGGGACGTTCAAGGAGCCCGAGCCCGAACCCGTGCAACCGTCGCTTTTCGACTTGTTCGACGACGTTTTCCCCGATGAGACAACCGAAGAGAATATGAAAGAAGCGCTGAAGGAAACAGTGCCCCTTTGCGTGATATACGACTGGCGGAGCGGCGAGCCCTTAGAGTTCGCTTCATTGAAAGGTAAGGCGACAAATATGGGAAAAAAGTTCTACGCGGTGATTGGTAATCCCCCATATCAGGCCGACAAGGACGACAACGACCGCAAGCCACCCATCTACGATGTCTTCATGGATGCAGCCTACCAGGTCGGCGAACGCGTTGAACTTGTAACTCCGGGACGGTTTCTGTTTGACGCAGGACAGACGCCTAAAAAATGGAACGAAAAGATGCTCAATGATGAGCACCTTAAGGTCCTTAGTTATGAATCCGATGCATCGACGGTGTTTCCGAACACGGATATCAAGGGCGGTGTCGCGATTACCCTTCGCGATTCGACTTTCGTCTGTGGGGCTATAGAGACCTTTACTATCTATCCAGAGCTGAACGAAATACTGAAGAAAGTCAACCATACTGCTGGAAAAGCCCCTCGTCTTGACAGTATCTTCGCGTCCCAGAGATGCTATAAGTTCTCAGATTTATTCTATGAGGTGAACGCCGATAACGAGAACATCATCTCCCAGTTAGGGCCGGGTGGGAGGATCAAAATCGTCTCCAAGGTTCTCGAGACAATTCCAGAAGCATTTACCAAAACACCGACTGCGGCGGATGGCTCTGATTATAGATTCTATGGTCGCATCGAGGGGAAACGCGGATATCGCTATATTCAGAAGCAATTCATTCGAGAAAATAACTACCTAGATGGATTCAAGCTTCTAATACCCGAAGCCAACAACTCGGGAAAGTACGGCGAAACCTTGGCTGACCCCATCGTCGGGATTCCTGGCGATGGATCTACAGACACATTCCTGAACGCTGGGCCTTTTGCGACCGAAAAAGAGGTCCGTAATCTGGCCTGTTATTACAAGACGAAGTTCTTCAGGGCCTTGCTTGGTGTCAAAAAGGCAACGCAGCACAGCCCGTCTCAAGTGTGGAAAACGATCCCTCTCCAAGACTTCACACCCAACTCTGACATCGACTGGGGTCAGCCCGTTGCCGACATCGATAAGCAGCTCTACGCCAAGTACGGACTCGACAAGAATGAAATCGACTTCATCGAGACGCACGTGAAGGAGATGGAGTAGCTATGGCCTTCACCGACATCACCAGCAAGGTTAAAACAGGTCGCCCAGTATTGCCCCAGATCTACGCATACACCACGCCAGAAATCGCGCGGCATGATGGATGGACCAAGATCGGGTACACCGAGCAAGATGTTGAAACGCGCGTCAAGCAGCAAACCCACACGGCCAACGTCTACTACATTATTCAGTGGCACGGCAACGCGACTTACGAGGATACGGGCGAGACGTTTCGCGACACAGACTTCCACGGCTATCTGAAGAAGCTCAACGTCACGAACGAGCCGGATACCGAGTGGTATGAGATAGAGCCCGATTCCGCGAAGATGCGCTTCTACGAGTTCCGCGAGAACCACGGCATCTTGGAGGCGCCCGCCGCAATCGAATATCAGCTTCGCGCCGAGCAGGGCCGCGCCGTCGAGCAGACCGTCGACTACGCCCAGCACCACGAGCGTGGAGAATACCTATGGAACGCCAAGCCGCGCTTCGGCAAAACGCTCACGAGCTACGACCTCTGCCGCAAGCTGGGAGCCATGAAGATTCTCATCGTGACGAATCGCCCCGCAATCGCGAACTCGTGGTACGACGACTACGTGAAGTTCATGGGAAAGGAATCGGGGCTCTGCTTCATCAGCAGCGCGAGCGCACTTGCTGGCAAGCCTCTCTGCATTTCGCGCGACCAGTATCTCGAGAGCCTGCGCGATGGCGGCGCTAAGGGGTTCATCGAATTCGTGAGCCTTCAGGACCTTAAGGGGTCAATCGAGTTCGGCGGGAAGTTCGACAAGCTCAAGCACGTCTCCGAAATCGAATGGGACGTGCTCATCATCGACGAGGCGCACGAAGGCGTCGACACATTCAAGACTGACGTGGCGTTCGACCACATCAAGCGCAAGTTCACCCTCCATCTCTCGGGCACGCCGTTCAAGGCCATAGCCAACGAGAAGTTTCCTGCCGACGCCATCTTCAACTGGACTTACGCTGACGAGCAACAGGCTAAGCGGGACTGGGGCGACCCCGAGCTTCCCAATCCGTATGCTGAGCTGCCGCGCCTCAACATGTTCACCTACCAGATGAGCGACATCGTGGCGGGCGAAGTGCGGCGCGGTTGCGACATCGACGGCGAGACCGTCGAGTACGCCTTCGACCTCAACGAGTTCTTTGCGACCAAGTCCGACTCCAGAGGATTCATCTCGTTTGTCCACAACGACGATGTTGATCGCTTCCTTGATGCCCTAACCATTCAGAAGAAGTTCCCGTTCTCGACGCCGGAGCTGCGAAACGAGCTACGCCACACGTTCTGGATGCTCAACCGCGTGGACTCCGCCAAGGCGCTCGCCAAGAAACTGAACACGCATCCGGCTTTCAAAGACTACGAGATCGTGCTCGCCGCAGGCGACGGCAAACTCAACGATGAGGACGAGTCGATCAAGGCGTTTGACAAGGTCCGCGAGGCAATCGCGAACCACGACAAAACCATCACCCTCTCCGTCGGTCAGCTGACGACGGGCGTTACCATCCCGGAGTGGACCGCAGTGCTCATGCTCTCGAACATGAAAAGCCCATCGCTCTACATGCAGGCCGCTTTCCGCGCGCAGAACCCGTGTCTGTTCAGACACGATGGCAAGTTCCTGCGCAAAGAGAACGCCTACGTCTTCGACTTCGACCCTGCGCGCACGCTCGATATCTTCGAGAAGTTTGCGAACGACCTCTATACCGACACGGCCTCTGGCAGCGGGACGCTCGACGATAGGAAACGCCACATTCGCACGCTGCTGAACTTCTTTCCCGTTATCGGCGAGGACGAAAACGGCGAGATGGTTGAACTCGATGCCGAGCGCGTGCTCTCCATCCCTCGCAAGATCCGCTCTCGCGAGGTCGTGCGTCGCGGTTTCATGAGCGACTTCCTGTTCCAGAACATCAGCAACATCTTCCGTGCCCCGGCGGAGGTCATCGAGGTTTTACAGACGTTAGAACCCTACAAGGCACCGAACGAGGATCTAGGTGTGAAGAGAGGCACCGCTGACGAGCTCAGCCTCAACGAAGATGGCGAAGTGGAAATCCCCGCCGAGCAGGTAGTCGGGCTTGCGGAAGGCATGTTTGGCGACAAGGTGTACGGCGACATTGCCGACGATCTCGACGATGTGATCGATTCGATAACCGTCGAAGACTCAGGGGACCCTGACGATATCTTCATCTCGAAGCTGTCTGAGGCGTTCGGGGCGAGCATAACCACCCCGCTTGTGGAGACCGCTGAAAAAGAATACGGCAAGGACATGAAGCCCGCCCAGCAGCAGAAGATGGCGCGACGCATCAAGGCGGATGTGGACATCAAGCTGAACCGCGAAGTCGGCAACTTCAACATCGCCAAGAACCGTATCGAGAAGGACCGTGCCGATGAGCTTGACCTCGCCCAAACCCAGGAGCAGGCCGACGAGATCAACCGCAGGCACGACGAGAAGCTCGAAGATGCCCGCAAGGAGCTGGTGGACAAGCTCAAAGGTTCACGTGATGAGTTGGTAAGAAGCGCCGGCGAGACCGTGGTCCGAGAAGTGGAGACCGCCAAGAAGGAAGCCAAGAAGCAGACTCTCGAGGGCAGCATTCGCGACCACCTGCGCGGATTCTCCCGTACCATCCCGTCGTTCCTCATGGCGTACGGCGACGAGGAAACGACGCTGGCAACGTTCGATCGGGTCATTCCTGCCGACGTGTTCAAAGAGGTCACGAGCGTGACCGTCGAGCAGTTCCGCTTGCTGCGCGACGGAGGTGATGTGGCGGACCCCGAGACTGGCGAGCCCGTCCATTTTGCGGGAGAGCTCTTCGACCCCGTGGTGTTCGACGATTCGGTAAAGGAATTCATCTCGCTGCGATCTAAGTTGGCCAACTACTTCGACGAGTCGCTTGACGAGGACATCTTCGATTACGTGCCGCCTCAGAAGACGAATCAGATCTTCACTCCACGCAACGTTGTGGTAGAGATGGTCGATCTGTTCGAAAAGGAAAACCCGGGCTGTTTCGACGATCCCAGCCATACTTTTGCGGACCTGTATATGAAGTCGGGGCTGTATATCACGGAGATTGTCAAGCGTCTGTACCGCAGTGATGGGATACGCACCGCCTTCCCCGACGATCGTGAGAGGCTTGACCATATCCTTGAAAAGCAAGTCTTCGGCATCGCTCCGACTGAAATCATCTACCAAATCGCCATTCATTACATCTTGGGTTACGACAACGAGATTGGTGCCGGTTGCGACACGAACTTCGCGTGCGCCGATTCCGCCGAACTGGCCAAGGAGGGCAAGCTCGGCGAGTTCGTTGAGCAAACTTTCGGTGAAAAGTTGGGGTGTTAAATGGGAAGAAGAACGATTAATGCTCATAAGCTGGTCTTTACTAAACTAAGAGACACTGAGAATCTTCTTTCACCAAAAGATATAAACGGTGAAAGCTTAATCGATATTGTCGAAAAATGGGCAGAAGAGCTTCGGCATGATGACACGATTGAGGTTAGCGCCGAAACCCATATATCCGTCGAGAAGATCGCTAGATTCAATGACAACATCCTGATCATTGGAGTTATGTCGGGAAAATCTGGCGAAACGGGTATAGTTCACGATTTGGAGGGAGTCGCGGACGATATACCTATTAGAGAAATGCAGGCACCCATGTCGCATTCCCGCGCTGTCTTGTTTAGCCCCAGCAATGGACAGATGGCGATGTGGTTCTCCGAGTATAGTGCACGAAGCAGTGGAGCTCGGAATTTACTCACATTGTTGAAAAAGGCTTGGCCGCACTTAAATACGGGAGCTAAATTCAATGAAAGTCGAGTAATCATGAGTGAGGCATTGACCGAAGGGGGCAAAATCACAGAGGTTGAAGTGCGCTTGACGCGGCGTTCCTCGGATTTAGCCGATGGCGTGCACTCGGAAACCGGAACGTATTCCCATGTATTTCGTCCAGATCGGAAGCATCCTTTGCCGATTAGGCTTCTTGAGCTTTTTCGGCAAAACCCTACAAAGGCGTTCGATTATGTTGAGCTAACAGCAGATGATTCAGGCGAGCGCGAGGTGTTCGTGTCCGTCGATATAGATGGGCACAAGCGAAAAATTCGGATTTCTGATCCAGACGATGGCGTCTATTACCATGAGGAGCTCAATGGTCCGGGGCAGCCAATTCTCACGGATAATGAATTGATTGAGTTCTGCAGCGAAGAAGCCGTTACTTGTTTTGAGCGTTCGGGTTATTGCTGGGATCTCTCATGGTCCCAAACGAATGCGTGATTGCCATGGGTATGTCGTCTGTTTCAGGAATAGCGAAGGCGTATTTTTCCACCCTGATCAATCAACGTACTGGAGGTGTTAACGCCGGCGCCGTAATCGCGCAGTTTCTTATGCCAGCGATAATTGGTGCAGCTTGGGCGTTGGTGGGGCCTTCGATATCGACCCCCGGAAACGCCATTGTCGGCATCTCTATCGTGTCCGCCTTGCTCTGTGCGATGGCAACAATGCTTTTTCAAATTAGAATCGATTTAAGAATTCGGGCGAAAGAGGGCAAAGAGTCTTTTGTGACTGAGATGGATTTGAAGCTCATAGATCAGCTTTTCTTCGCTGTTCTTTGGGCTATCCTGTTCGGTTTACTTATCGTGTTGGCCATGGTGGCCTCTGAATGGTTTGGGGTGTTTCAGCTCGTGGGTCTACCAGCAAAAATAGCTGCAGGCTTCATAGTCTTTTCCATTGGACATTTTGTCTTCGTGATAGGGACCATCCTCAAACGCATGAATCGAGTTTATGAAATCGCCGCACAGAATAAAAGAAAGGGCTGAAATAGTACCCGTCAGCTTCCTATGTAAGGCCTTTATCTTTTGGCATCTATCGGGTTGTTTCGGCAGTCCTTAATGTTGATATGAAAATCACGGAGGGATTCTGATGGACGAATCTCAGATGAGGGAATTGCAGGAAGATAACGATACAGCATTCTTTCGCGCGGATTTGTGCCTGGAATCTCCCGGGTCTTTCACGGCCGAAGAGATGGCGCGTATTTGCGAGGAAATGAGCACGACAAATAAAGCCATCGAAGACGCGATGCGAGATGATTTCGAATCGCTTGCGCCGAGCTACGTGCGGCGCTTTTGGATTCGCTCTGCGACTCTGGCGAAATGACGCCCGAGTGGTGGTGCGAAGTGCTTTTAGGAAAAATGCCTGATTCTCCGGACGATATCTTTGAGCATTAGCAAACTCGCCTCGGCTGAGGCGAGTTTGCTTTGTTTTACCCAAGTCGGGCTTTAGAATGCGCGTTTTCCAATCCATGCCACGAGCCCAATGAAAGCCAAGCATAGTTTTCCGATAAAGCCGAATACGCATTTAACGATCTTCATTTTCAAATCCTTCCAGCCAGTTCTCTTCTTGTTTGTCGGTTTCTGTTTCGTTCGGTGATTGCCCGGGGCGAGCCGCTTTGAGACGGTAGACAAGCTCTTCCGAGCAGCCGCAGTGCCGCGGTATCGCATCGCGCGCGATACCGCAGTCGGCTTGGGAGACAGCTGAAAGTTCATCGAACAGGTGCACAATGGTTTCCGCAACCGATCGGTTCGGCGTTCCGAGCCATAGCCTTGCGGATCTCATCAGCTGGCCAACATCGACCATCTCGTCGAGGACGCGTGCTAAGGCCACCTCACCGTCAACGGCGACCCATTCGAGTTCGTCCAACTCAGAAGCTTCCGCCAACAGGAATCGCCAGCCGCGCCTACGCCTGGCAACAGGCGTCTCGTCGTCAGGGCAGCTTTCGGCACCTGAATAGTCGACGTCGTAATGATGGGCGGCAAGCCACAATCCCTTTTTTCCAAGCTCGTCGAAGTGCAGTTCGAAGTTCGTGAGTGCGTTCTCTTTTCCCAACGGGCTTGGGGCTGTGAACGACATCGTGTCGAACACGTCGACTCTACCGTTTCGATATGCCATCTCTATCTTCATTTACCGTTCACCTCGATCTACCCGGCGTTGCTCTCGTTGGCGTTGTCTCGCTGTTTCCTGTTCCTTGTTTCGGCTGTTTGATGCATGGGCGCTGACCCGACGCCTGCCATAGTCGGGGTGCGTGCGTGGTTCGCCCTTCTCGGGCAGCAGCCCGTACGAGGCGAGTATCTGGGATGCCTCGCGGATCTCCGCCGCGGCTGCGATGGCGCGAGGGTCGCTGAAGGCTCGTTCCGCCTTCGCTTCCATAGCGCGTGCCCTTGTTATCGCATTCGTGCGGTTCGCTATCCCGTACTTAGAGCACGTCTCCAGGGCGCTTGCAAGATCTTGCAGGTCGCTCAGGCTCTCAAGCGCGATTGCGTTCCTTGCGGTCTTCAGTACCTCGCGGTTGCTCATGCCTTCGAGGCTCGTTCCGCCGAAGCTCCTCCCGACGGCTTGCTTGGTGTAGGCGTACCCGAGTTTGCCCCCGGAAACCTTGCATTTCGGCGTTTCCCTCATACTGTAGATCCAGTCGTCCCGTCCGCCGCGTGTCGATGCCGGCGAAACCTCGATGCCCAGCAACCCGAGCACCTGGCTGAACTCGGCATCGCTTCTTGAGAGCTTCTTCGCTATGCTTACGCGGCACCTGATGTCCGATACCCACGAGTAACCGCCTTCTGAGACTATCTCGTGCTCGGCGCGGCTCATGTGGACGTCTTGCCGTTTGGAAGGCATCTTGCGCCCATGCTTTTTCTCTGCAAGCCTTTCGACACCGCTCTTAGCCTTCGACTCGTTGGAAAGGCCGCGTAGTCCGCGCTTCCGGGCCATGTCTTGCAAGGCGCGGTTGAGTTCGAGTGGGTTTCTCGTCTGCATCCTGTTGCCGGTTTTCAGGTTGGTGTTGTTCACCACCACATGCGCGTGCGGTATCCCGTTGGCGTTGTCGTCGTGGTATACGATGGCTATCTGATGGTCGCCGAAGAAGCGGAGCGCCCAGTCGCTTGCTATCCCGCGTAGAGACTCGATGTCGATGTCGTCTTCTGGGTCGGGCGAGATGACGAAATGCTTGTAGGTGCGCGCCTTTCTGCCTTTGCAAGGCGCATCGTTTCCGAAGGACGCCCGCGTCCGGTCCATCTCGCGGTCCCATTCGACGGCTTCCTTGCCAGCCTGGTCGTAGCCGCTCATCTCACGTTCGTCCCAGGACAGGTTGAAGAAGTCGCGGGCTATGGCGCGCCCGTTCTTCTCAAGGTATTTCCGGACGTTGCGGCAGCCCGTGTGCCCAGATATCGGCTTCAGTATCGGCATGAGCCGCCGCCTACTACGATGGAGCCTTCCAAGTCGTCGAGCCGCCCCTCAAGCCTGCGCCGACCTTCTTCAACCGCATCGAGCTTTTCGTTCGCGATGCCGATCTGCTGGACGAAGTAATCCCGCTCGGGGGCTTTCCTGCGCGCTGCGTACGCGATAGCGTTGAGGGCGTGGACGCCCTGGTTGTAATGGCGCCCCCAGCGGACGAGCTCGTAGCGCAGGGCGCCGAGCGTCTTCGCGTCGACGACGAGCACGTTTGCGCCTTTTGGGTCTTGGCATGCCGATACGGGGATGCGAATGAGGTAGCGCATGTAGGTCGACGGGGCGACGTCGAGGGCCGCGGCGTTCTCGTGCAGAGATCCGTAGTCCCGGTCGTCGAGCCTGCAGGTGACCATGTGGGTTTTCGTGGCCATGGGATTCTCCTTTGCGGTCGGCGCAGCCAAACGTTGAAGGTGCTGCGCGGTTCGTTTCTTGGGCGAGCTCTTGCTCGCCGGGGAGCGGGGGCAGCCCCCGCAAGCTTCCTTCCCAGGGGCGGTCCGACCGCTGGGAAGGAAGCGGTTCCGAGCCATTGCCCGGCACGGCGCCAAGGCGCCTTCGGCCGTTGCGCATTGGCTCGGAAAAGTGCTATTCCGGCATGCGTTGGAAAACGTATTACGGAATAGGCTACTTGCTACCTAAGGGGTCGAAGACGCCTCCGATGCATCCATCAGCTTTCGAATGGCGGCTTGAATCGCCTCGATGCATTTCGCGTCGTGCGGCGAGGGCATTCCCTTAAGATCCTTCGCGTACTTTTCAATGAGCTTTTTTGCCTTGGCCAGCGAGTCGTCGGGTCGCGCTTCCGAAGGGCGCATCGAGAGCAGGGATTGGGTGATATCGCGCTTCGACATTTCGCTGACGTCTATCTCCCTGAAAGCCTCCTCCTGCGCTTGCTTGGGCATGGCGGCGAGCTCCTTCACCGCCGCCGCCGAGATCTTGCCGGCGTTCGCCAAAGGTTTCCAAGAGTCCGACACCGATTTCTCGATTGTCTTCGCCAGAGTCTCGTCGCGCTTGATGGTCTTTCCCGATACCTTGCGCCCCGTCTGCTTCTCGATGATGGAGGCTTTGATGTCCTCGGTGCGCACGCCCGAAAGGGCTGGGTCCGCATCGCGCATGTTCTGAACTTGCGCGCCGAGGGCCCTCGTCGCAGCGGCGCGCTCTGCCACCGTGAGCTCGCGCACGAAGTAGTTGGCCGCATGAAGCATGGACACCGCCTGCTCGTCGGTTATGCCCTCGACGATGCGGCAGCCCATCTTCCTATAGGCGGGGTTCTTGGCAGCCAGCAGCCTGAACGCGGCGCGGCGCCTATGCCCCGATATGAGCTGCCAGCGCCCGTCCGTCAGCTTGCGCACGAGCGGCAGGTCGGTGAGCCCGTCTTTCTCGATGGATGCGGCCAGCGCCTCGATCGAGGCCTCGTCCATCGAGTAGACGGCGTTTTCGGGGTTGTCCTCGATGGCGTTGATGTCGAGCTCTGCCACTGGGTATTTGCTGCGGGTCTTCGCGCCCGCGTCGAGCAGACCGCTGATGGAGAACCCTGCGGCCACGTCACTAGCCGAGCTCATCGGAGACCTCCTCCGCGAGTGCGGCATAGTCCTTTGCGGCGCGGTTCTTCGGGTCGAATTCCACGACCGGCTGCCATTGCCAGCTGCCCTCCATCACCTTCGAGGAAGAGTGGATCACGGTTCGGAGTTGGTCGTTCGGGAAGAAACGGTCGAGAACCTCCGCACCCGTTGCCTCGCTGCGCGTCGCGCGGCCGGGAACGCAGGTCCTCAGAATCTTGAAGCGAGGCGTCGGCATGCGCAGGGCGTCGGCGATGGCGCGCGTGGCGTTCACCGTGAGCGCGGTTCCGCGCATCACGGAGCTGTCGAGCTTCACGGGCACGATCACCAGCCCGCCGTCCGCTGCGGCGAGGTACGCGTTGAAGGCAAGGCGCTTCATGACGGGCGAGCAGTCGACAATCGCTATGTCATAATCGTCCGAAGCGTCGTCGAGCGCGAATTTGAGCCGCTGCTCCCGAAGCATCAGCTCGTTCTGGTCGATAAGGTCGATGAGCGACGGCACCATGCTCAGGTTCGGAATCTTGGTTTCATGGGTCACCTTCTCTACGGGGGCATTCCCGTAGAGAAGCGATATGGAGTTGAGTCCGGTGGACTCGGCTTCGCCGTAGAGCCCGAAGTAATCGGTCGCCGACGCTTGGGGGTCGAGGTCTATCAGCAGAACCCTCTTGCCGTTCTTGGCGAACAGCGTAGCCAGGTTGACGGCCGTGGTCGTCTTACCGACGCCCCCTTTGTAGTTCGAGATGGCGATGGTGTTCATCGCTTCCTCCTTTGCATTCGCGCTCCGACTGCGCAAGATGTGGAAGAGGCGCAGCCGGGGGCTTCGTAATACGTTTTCATTGTATCAAACACCGTTCGATATTGAACGGTGTTTGATTGCGGCGGTGCTCCGAAGAAACGGAAAAGCGCCTTCGGACCGCTTTTCCGCGGCAGGGGCAGGATGCCTTCGCATCCTGCCGCAGGGGTTTGGGGACGAGGAGTCCCCATGCTCGACTATTTCGTGCGGGTGCCTTCCTAATCGGAAGCCTTTGCCGCAGGCAAGCCCGCCGGGGTCGCCCCCGGGCCGCTGCTGGCCCGAAGCGGCCCGGAGGTCGTTAGGCCGGATCGGCTGACAGTGCGTTGATGTGGTGGCGGAGCATCGCGCGGCTTTCGCCGATGATCACCATCGAGATGATGTCGAAGCGGACGGACACGTCGGTTTCCTCGTAGCCGGCCATGTAGGCGATCGCGGTGCGCTCGAACTTGGCGCGCTTCGCTTCGGTGCCCGCCTCCGCCGGGAAGCC